>OFHJ01000473.1_pt1 | contig 15301 bp, 16 predicted proteins | sample 1522001 | NCBI WGS metagenome assembly OFHJ01 (sample SAMEA2464838, study PRJEB22497) | soil metagenome | biome: Grassland; feature: Farmland; material: Clay | place: Australia | collected 2013-02-01 | depth 1.2 m | reverse complement strand
CGCGAGATCGAGCTCCTCGCCCGTGGTGCCGTGCTTGCGGCTGTCGCGCTCCAGGGCGGTCAGCTGATCGTCCAGGATCAGCCGCGTGTCGTACAGCAACCGGCCGATCAGCGTCGACTTGCCGTCGTCCACCGACCCGCAGGTGAGAAAGCGCAGCAGCCCCTTCTCGGGCCCGCCCGCGCCACCGGCGTTCACGGTCACTTCGGGATGCGCGCCGGAGGTCATGCGAGCGGCTCCTTAGAAATACCCTTCACGTTTCTTCTTCTCCATCGAGGCCGCCTCGTCGGAATCGATCAGCCGGCCCGAGCGCTCCGAGGTACGGGTCGCGAGCATCTCGTCGATGATCTGATCGAGCGTGGTGGCGGTGCTCTCGATCGCGGCCGACAGCGGATAGCAGCCGAGGGAGCGGAAGCGCACCATGCGCACGCTCTCGACCTCGCCGGGCTCGAGCGGCATGCGCTCGTCGTCACGCATGATCAGCTGGCCGTCGCGCTCGAGCACGGGCCTGGGAGCGGCGATTGGCGGCGATGGGAGCACGGCCCATCTGGACCACGCCGGAGTTGCATGACGCCGCTTTGGCCCGGCTGAGCCACCTGCCGCAATTGCTGTCCACGGCGCTTGGGCTGCAGATCGGGGAGGAATTCGCCGCCCATCCGGATTGGAAGGAATTGCGCGCGGCCGCGGGTCCCGGCGCCCGCGACATGTTGCGCCTTGCTGCCAGCCCCTACGCCCTGTGGCGGGACATTTTGCTGACCAACGGCGATGAGATTGACGCCGCCCTCACGCGCTGCCAGCAGACGCTCGATTGGCTGCGGCAGAATCTCCGCAGCCGGGAACTGGAGTCGGCCTTCGCCGCCGCCGCCACGGAGGTTGCGCCAAAGTAGTGGCCCGCCTCCACGCCCGGGGTGGCCGCCGGCAGCTCAGAAGGGCGGCGTTTCCGAATCCAGAGCGTTCGCTCCGCCTAGCTGCCCCAATTGACGCCGACGTGGCCACACCGCCAATTCTGGGCGGGCGGGTGACCCAGACGCTTGGGATTCAGGCGCCGACCCTGGCGTGGATGCGCAGTTCCGTTCCCTGGCCGGGAGCGGAATGGATCGCAAGTTCGCCGTTCACGCCGTGCAGGCGTTCCCGCATTCCGGCCAGTCCCAGTCCGTGGTTGCGATGGCATTGGTTGGGATCGAAGCCCTTGCCGTTGTCCCGCACGGTCATTTCGACCGCGCCGGCAGGGTGTTGCAACTCAATCCGCGCCTGGGTCGCGCCAGCGTGCTTGGCGACGTTGTTCAGCGCCTCCTGCGCCGCGCGATATAGGGCGGTTTCTAGAGCCGGAGCCAGGCGCGGACCCGCCGAACCGGTGACCACGATGGAAATGCCGTAACGCTGCTGGACGCCTTCGGCCAGGTATTCCAAAGCGGGCCGCAGGCCCATGTCATCCAAGATGGTGGGCCGCAACTCGTGGGACAGGCGCCGGAGCTGGCCTTCGACGCCGCTGAGGAGGCTGCGCACCGCGGTGAAGGGCTCGCGCTGCGCGGCAGAGAGCCGCCCTACGGCTCCGTCCAGGGCGATATAGACCGCGGCCAGCATTTGTCCCGCCTCATCGTGCAAAACGTGGGCCAGGCGGCGAGTTTCCCCTTCCAGTTGTTCGTTGATGCCGCGCAGCGCGGTGTTGGATTCGCGAAAGCCGCGCAGCATCATCTCAAATGGTGACAATGCCTCCAGGAGAAAACGTCCGGCGGCGGCCATGCGCTGCTGACGCTGGGCTTCGTCGCCATCTTCCGCCAGGGCGAGCAGGGCGCGATGATGAATTTCCGCGATTTCCAGCACGCCGGCGCCAGCGCTTAAGACCGCGCGGCCGAGTTCATAGGCGTCGGCCAGCGCCGCTTCGCCGCCGCGGCCCTCGGTGTAGGCGCGGAGGGCGCTGGTGTAGGCGGCGGCGGTTTCCTCGGGGGCGGGCATCGGGACTGCGCGGCCTAGCCGTTGGCGTGCGCGTGGCCGAGATAGCGAGCGACGGCGACGACAGCGTCGTCGTGGGGGAGGGCGAATTGCTGCATCAGATGAGCGGCGGTCTCGGCCGGAGACAACGGAGGCGGCGGCGCGTTGGTCCATTCCGGCGCCAGGCCGTCGCTAGCAAAGATCAAACGGTCACCCGCGGCGATCGGCACAATCGCCGCATACAGCGGCGGGAGCTGCGTTCCCAATATGCCGCCACGGAGCAACAGCGCCTCGCTCGCCGGCAGTTCGGGGCCGCGCTCCGCCACGCGGATCAGCCGTGCCTGGACATTGCCGACCCCGACCCAGGTCAAGGTGTCGTCGCGATTGTGAATGACGCCCAAGCTGAGGACCGCACCGCGCGTGCCGCGCAGAGCTTCATGCACGGCGCGGACGAGGGGAATGACCGGTTCGCCGGCGTTCCGCCGCAGGGCAGTGACGGCCTGCGCCGCCACTTCCGCCGCCTCGGGGCCGTGGCCAAGGGCATCCACGGCGGCGATCAGGCAGCCATCAGCGCGCTTGACGACGATCACGGCATCGCCGCTGTGGCGTTCGCCGGGAAAGGCGCGCCGCGCTTCGGCCCAATCCAGAATGCCTGCCGTGACACCTTGGCGGGCGGGCGCGGTTACCGTGTCCATCGCCGCACCGTCACTGTGGTTCCCCGGCCGGGGCGCGAGTGAATCTCAAAATCGTCCATCAGCCGCTTGACACCGGGCAGGCCCAGCCCCAGGCCGCCGGAGGTGGAAAAGCCGTCGCGCATGGCTTGGGGAATGTTGCGGATTCCCGGGCCCTGGTCGCGGGCCACGATCTCGATGCCGCGCCGCTCCGTTTGCTCGGCGTGGCCGATCTCGATCTCGCCCGAGCCCGCATATAAGACAATATTGCGCGCCAATTCGGAGATTGCGGTCGCGATCAGCGCCAAGTCGGAGGCGGAGAACCCGAGCAGGGAAGCGATCTCCCGGCCACGCTGCCGCGCGATCACCACATCGGCGTCGCTGCGCACTGGTACGTGTTCAGGGTAGGTCACGGCGAGTTTCGGGGTCAGCGCCCTCGGGCGCGGGCTTGGCCCGGCGCCGTTCCCGCGGCTCCTCCCGCGGTATGACTAGCGGTGGCCGCGCGACCGCCAAGGGCCATCCCGGACGCGGCGCGGGGGCCATGGCCGGGCGGCCCGCCACCGCCCGGGTGGATGGAATCGGACGTGCCGCTCCCAACCGCCGCGTCCGCTCGTTCAAATAGGCCAGCCCCTCCTCTAGATCGAGGGCGGTCGCCACGCCCTCGAGGGTTAGGCCCAACTGCACCATGGCGAAGGCCAGATCCGGGTGGATACCGACGATGACGGTTTCCGCGCCGCGGAATCCGGTCATGTGGGCGATGTCGCGGAGCGTGCGCGCGGCGAACGAATCGAGCACGTCCAAGGACGTGACGTCCACGATCACGCCGCGGGAGCGGTGCCGGCCGACCTGCTCGACCAGCGAGCGCCGCAGCTTGTTCAGGTCCGCGTCGTTCAGCGCCGCCTGAATGGTGGCGATGAGAAACGGGCCCTGTTTGAGTACGGGTACGTCCACTTGGCCCTTATGAATTTAGCACCGCGGCCAGACGCCGCTAGGCCTCGGCTACCTCGGTGAAGGGAACGACCTTGTACCCGAGCAAGCGCTCGGCTTCCTCGATGCCGCCCTGGAGGTCGCCGACGGTGGTCATCTTCGCCAAATCCACGCCGATGGTGACCAGCGTTTGCGCGATCTCCGGAGACAGGCCGGTGACGATGGTGGTGGCGCCGAGCAGCCGCGAGGCCTCCACCGTCTGCACCAAGTGGTTGGCGACGGTGGCGTCCATCGCGGCTACGCCGGTGATGTCTATGACCACGACCTTGGCGCGATTGGTGCGGATGCCGCGCAGGAGCTGTTCGGTGAGCTGGCGCGCGCGCTGCGGATCAATGACGCCGATGATGGGAAGAATCAGCAGCCGCTCGCGCACGGGCAACACGGGCGTGGACAGCTCCCGGATGGCCTCCTCCTGCTGGCGGATGATGCGCTCGCGTTCCTTGACGAAGCCGACGGCCACGGTGTTGGCGATGCGGTTGGCGGCAGGCTCGTACGCGTCGAGGATGCGGTTCAGCTTGTTGAGGTCCGCCTGATAGGTGGCGAACAGGGAGCGCGCCAGCACGTCGCGCAGCAGCAGCACGATGCCGACGACTTCGTCGGTCTGGACGCCGCGGGGGATGATGCGTTCCGACAGATTGCGCGCGTAGGCTTGCAGGGCTTCGAAGGTCCCCGTTTCCAGGGCTTCAACGTAGTTGTCGTAAACCGAGGTGGCTTCGGCGAAGATCTCTTCCTTGGTCATCGCCGTCAGCAGTTGCGCCTCGGTGATGCGCCGCGCCCATTCCTCGCGCAGCTGCGTCCGGCTCTGCCGCAGGTGCGCGACCAGTTCTCGCAGCAGCGCCGCCGTGGGTTCCCCGCCAGGAATGGCGCGCGCGGACGGGGCCGGCGGTTTAGATGCCTTCATTTCCGCTCCTTATCGTGATCGTGTGGGGTTCCGGAAGGCCAGTTATCGCAGCTTCGACGCCGGGCTGTCAAGGTAAACCCGCTTGCCATCAGTGATTTACAGAATCTCCTGTAGGGGCCGCTAGCGGCGCGTATGGAGCGCGGCTGGGCCTCAGCCAAGGGAACGCGCCCGCTGCAAGATCGCGGTGGTGGACCAGCCGGGTTCGAGGGCCAGGCGGACCACGCGGCCGCCGGCGGCTTCGACGGTCTCCCGGCCGACAATTTCGTTTTCGCCCCAGTCTTCGCCTTTGACCAAGACGTCGGGCACGATGCCGGCGATGACTTCCGCCGGCGTCGGCTCCTCGAAGGGCAAAACGTAGTCCACGAACTCCAGCGCGGCGAGCACCTCGGCGCGCTCGGCGGCAGGAATTAGGGGCCGATCCGGGCCTTTGTTGCCGCGGACGCTGGCGTCGCTGTTGATGGCGACCAACAGGCTGTCACCCAAGGCGCGGGCGGATTGCAGCAGGTGGAGATGCCCGGGATGGAGCAGGTCAAAACAGCCGTTGGCGAAAACCAGCGTCCGCCGCTCACGGCGCAACCGCTCGCGCTCCGGCAAGAATGCCCGCCAATCGGGGAAGACCATGGCTACAGGGGGGCTAGTGTTGGGCTGCGTGTGGAGCTTCGGGCGACCGCCGCGACGGGAGGCGGGCCATGCCGCCTCCGCCGCCGACGATGCGCGAGGCGCGAAGGCGCTGGCTAGGTGCCCTCCTGCCAGGAGGACAAGTAGCGCTCCTGCTCCGGCGTCAGCTTGTCGATCTTGACGCCCATGGCTTCCAGCTTCAGGCGGGCGACGCGCTGGTCCAGGTCGGTGGGGACGGCGAAGACGTCCACGGGCAGCTTGCCGCGGTTCTTGGCCAGGTGTTCCAGCGAGAGCGCCTGGTTGGCGAAGGACATATCCATCACCGATGCCGGATGGCCCTCGGCGGCGGCCAGATTGATCAGCCGGCCTTCGCCCAGCAGGTACAGCTTGCGGCCGTCCTTGATGGTGAATTCCTCGACGAAGGGCCGGGCTTCGCGGCGGCCGCTGGCCATGCGCTCCAAGGACTCCAGGTCAATTTCCGAGTTGAAGTGGCCGCTGTTGCAGACCACGGCGCCGTCGCGCATCTTTTCGAAGTGCTCGCGGGCGATGACGTGCTTGTCGCCGGTCAGGGTGACGAAGATGTTGCCGATGGGCGCCGCTTCCGCCATGGCCATCACCCGATGGCCGTCCATCAGGGCCTCCAAGGCGCGGGTGGGGTCCACTTCGGTGACGATGACGTGCGCGCCCATGCCGCGGGCGCGCATGGCCACGCCGCGGCCGCACCAGCCGTAGCCGGCCACCACGACGTTCAGGCCGGCCAGCAGCAAGTTGGTGGCGCGGATAATGCCATCCAAGGTGCTTTGCCCGGTGCCGTAGCGGTTGTCGAAGAGGTGCTTGGTATCGGCGTCGTTGATGGCGATGATGGGATACTTCAGGACCTTTTGCTGCGCCATGGCGCGCAGGCGGATGACGCCGGTGGTGGTTTCCTCGGTGCCGCCGAAGATGTCGGCGGTGACGTCGTGGCGCTTGCTCAAGACCTCGGTGACCAGATCGGCGCCGTCATCCATGGTGATATGGGGATGCGTGTCCAGGGTGGCGTTGAGATGGCGGTAATAGGTGGCGTGATCCTCGCCCTTGATGGCGAAGGTGGGAATGCCGTACTCGGCGACCAGCGCCGCGGCCACGTCATCCTGGGTGCTGAGCGGATTGGAAGCGCAGAGAGCGATGGAGGCGCCGCCGTCGCGCAGGGTGATCATCAGGTTGGCCGTCTCCGTGGTGACGTGCAGGCAGGCGGCCACGCGCAGCCCGGCCAGCGGCTGGCTTTTGATGAAATCCTTGCGGATCAGCCGCAGCACCGGCATGGATTGACCGGCCCATTCGATGCGGCGCTTGCCCAGTTCGGCCAGCCCCAGATCCTTGACGTCTCCCGTTTTTTCCGTTGCCACGCTTGCCATAGAGTGTTTGGTTCCTTTGTTCGTTGACCTTGGCGGTGTTAAAGGTTTCGTGACTGCTGGCGCGATGCGATGGGGCGGTTAGCGAGCCGCCTCGGCTCGCGTCTCGGCGCCGGCGGCGCGGGCCGAGGCGATCAACTCGCAAGCCGCCTCGGTGCGGCCCAGCACGCTGATCTGCACGCCGGCAACCGGCGCCATGCCGCCGCCGGCGGGCTGGCGCAGGCGGGCGATCATTTCCTTGGCGATCTCCAAGCCTTCGCGCCGCGCCTCCTCGGCGTTGCCGGCGCGCCGCATGCGCTCGCGCAACTCGGCCGGAACGGCGACGCGCAGTTCGTTCTCCATGAACTCCGCCTGCCGTAGGCTGGCCAGCGGCCAAATGCCGGCGATGACCGGCTTGCCCGCCGCCCCCAAGGCGGCGCGCAGGCGGTCCAGCAAATCCGGATCGAAAACCGGCTGGGTGACGATGTAATCCGCCCCCGCCTCGATTTTCCATTGTAACCGGCGCCACTCTTCTTCCCAGTTGAGGGCGCCGGGGTTGGCGCCGACGCCGATGGCGAAGGCGGTTTGGCTGCCCACCGCGTTACCGCCGAAGTCCAGGCCGCTATTCAGATTGCGGACCAGGTTGGTGAGGCCGATGGCGTCCACGTCGAAGACGGCGGTGGCGTTGGGATAATTGCCCAGCTTGGGCGGATCGCCGGTAATCAGGATGACGTTGCGCAGGCCGAGGGCATAGGCGCCGAGCAAATCCGATTGCATGCTGATGACGTTGCGGTCGCGGCAGCAATAGTGCAGCACCGGTTCGATGCCGGTCTGCTGGCGCATCATCACCGCCAGCGCTTGGTTGCTCATGCGGGCGCTGGCGCGGGGGCCGTCGGGAATGTTGATGGCGTCCACGCCGGCGGCCTTCAGGCGCTGGGCGGCGGCGATCTCCTTGTCGGCGCGGCTGCCGCGCGGGGGCAGAATCTCCACCAGGCAGACGAATTGGCCGGCGGCCAATTTTTGGCCCAGCTCGGAACGCTCGGCCAGCGGGACCGGGGGCAATTCACCGGCGGTCCGTGGCGCCGCGGGGGGGGGCGCGGCCTGCGCCTTCGCCTGCTGATGCTCGCGGACACGGCGGCCGGGGGCGCTGGCGCGGACGTAGTTGCGGATCCATTTGATGTGCTCCGGCGTGGTGCCGCAGCAGCCGCCGACCAGCTTGGCGCCGGCCTGGATGTATTGCCGGGCATAGTCGGCCATGTATTCCGGCGACACTAGGTACAAGGCGCGGCCGTCCACGGTGCGGGGCTTGCCGGCGTTGGGTTGGGCGGCCAGCGGCAGGGTGGTGGCGCGGCTCATGGCCTCCAGGGCTTCCAGCATATTGACCGGGCCGACGCTGCAATTCAGGCCGATGACGTCGGCGCCGGCGGCCTCCATGCGGATGGCGCAGTCGGCGGGTTCGCTGCCATCCAGGGCGCGGCCGTCGTCGTCAATGGTCATGTGGGCCACGATGGGCAGGCCGCAGGCCTCACGGGCGCCGGCGATGGCCTCGCGGATTTCGGCGCCGTCGCCGAAGGTTTCCAGCATGAGCAGGTCCGCGCCGGCGGCGGCCAGCGCCTCGGCCTGGGCGCGGAAGTAGCCGCGTGCCTCGGCGAAGGAGATTTTGCCCAGGGGCTCAATGCGGGCGCCGAGCGGACCGATGGCCCCGGCGATGAACGCCTCCGGCGCCGCAGCGCGCGCCAGCTCCACGCCGGCGCGGTTGATGGCGGCCATTTGGTCGGCCAGGTTGTGCTGGCCCAGCCGTACCGCGTTGGCACCAAACGTGTTGGTTTCAATGACTTCGGCGCCGGCTTGGGCGTAGCTTTGGTGAATCTCCTTAATCAATCCCGGCTGTGACAGATTCAACTCGTCATAGCAGCGGTTGATGAAGATGCCGCGGCTGTACAGCATGGTGCCCATGGCTCCATCGGCCACCAGCACCCGCTCCCGCAACGCCGCTAGGAAATCACCCGCCATTCAGAAAGTATACCGGGAGGGCGGCGGCCACGGGCCCCGCACCGCCTGCACCCCGGGGCAAAGTCGGCGCGAAAATCCAGCGAAATCCCCTGCGCACCCGCGGCGGCGCTTTCTGGGGGCGCGGACGGCCTCGTCCGCCCCGGATTGCGGGCCAGCGGCCCGCCGAGCCCGTCCGCAGCGAGCCCCAGCGCGCCTGCTTGTAGGCTGCTCCCAGGCGCCCCCGCCGTACCGGCCGGCTATTCGGGGCGCAGCAGGGGGAAGAGGATGACGTCGCGGATGGAGGCGGAGTTGGTGAGCAGCATGCAAAGCCGATCCATGCCGATGCCTTCCCCCGCGGTGGGGGGAAGGCCGTACTGCATGGCGCGGAGATAATCCTCGTCCAAAACTTGGGCCTCGGCGTCGCCGCGCTCCCGCTGGCGCATTTGCATTTCAAAGCGCCGCCGCTGCTCCACGGGATCATTCAGCTCGCTATAGCCATTGGCCAGCTCCATGCCGCCGGCGAAGATTTCGAAGCGCTCGACCCAATCCGGCTCGTCGTCCTTGGCTTTGGCCAGCGGCGAGACGGCGAGGGGGAAGTCGTAGATCGCGGTGGGCTGGCGCAGTTCCTCCTCCGCCACCGCCTCAAACAGCGCCGCCGCCATCACCCCGGGGGCGGCATCGGGAACGATCGCCACGGGACGGTAGCGGCTGCCCTCGGCGCCGCTGGCGATGCGGTTGTAGCGCTCCGCCGCCGACCGCTCGCTGGCGGGATCGCCCAGTTCGGCGGGCAGCGGCGCCGGGCCGGCCTTCTGCGGCCAGTATTCCCGCACCGCCTCGCGCAGCGTTAGCCGCCAGAGCTGGGAAAAATCCAGCTCGTGGGTCTGATAGGCGACGGTCGTGCCGCCGGTCACCGCCGCGGCGGTATCGGCCAGCAACTCGCGGCTCCAATCCATCAGCACGCTGTAATCGCTGTAGGCCTCATAAAACTCCAGCATGGTGAACTCGGGGTTGTGGCGCGTCGAGATGCCTTCGTTGCGGAAGTTGCGGTTGATCTCATAGACGCGGTCCAGGCCGCCGATGACCAACCGCTTCAAATACAGCTCCGGGGCGATGCGCAGGTAGAGCGGCAGGTCCAGGGTGTGGTGGTGGGTGACGAAGGGCCGCGCCGCCGCGCCGCCGGCCAGCGGCTGCATCATGGGCGTTTCCACCTCGATGTAGCCGCGGGCGGCGAAGGCCTGGCGCAGCGTCTCCATCATCCGCGCGCGACGGACAAAGACCTGGCGGGCGGGCGGATTGACGGTCAAATCCAAATAGCGCTGGCGGTAGCGGGCCTCCACGTCCTGGAGCCCATGCCATTTCTCCGGCAGCGGCAACAGATCCTTGGCCAAAAACTCCAGCCGCTCGACGTGCACGGTCAGTTCGCCGGTGCGGGTGCGGAACAGGTAGCCTTCGGCGCCGATCAAATCGCCCAGATCGAGCAGCTTCCAGAGCGCGAAGCCCGCCTCGCCGACGGCGTCGGCGCGGACATAGAGCTGCACCCGCGCGCCATCCTGCTGGAGATGGGCGAAGCCGGCTTTGCCATGCCCGCGCAGCGCCATCAGCCGGCCGGCGACCTTGACCCGCGGCCGGCTGGCGTCCAGCGCTTCGGCGCTTTCGCCACTGAACTGGGCGGCGATTTGGGCGGCGGTGTGGGTGAAGGTAAAACGGTGCGGATAGGCGGCCAAGCCCAACTGCCGGATGGCGTCCAGCTTCTCGCGCCGCTGCTGCGCCAGGCTCTCATCGAGGGACATAGCTTCTCTAGGCTACCAGGACGATTGGGGCGAGGGACGAGGGACGGGGACGCGGAGCGCGGGTCTGGGGATGGGGGACGGGGGACGGGCAGACGGGGCGGCACGGAGCCCGCTTGTGGCAGTCGCCAAAGCTCGGGACTTCGACCTCTGGTCTGCACCCCGGGGTCGTCATCGGCAAACAGCTTGACGAGCCTGAGGATTGATACGAACATCCGGACGGGAATCCCAATGGCGGGAGCCGCTGATGGTATGGCATCAGAAAACCCGGTGGGCGTGGTGGGCCTGGGTCGTCGCGGCCGTGCTTGCGTTTCCGCCGTTGTGCGCGGCGCAGGTCGCGGCGAATAGGAAGCGTGCCCCCGACCCATGCCAGGCGCGGGACCGGTGCCTGCGGCTTTATCAACTCGGAAAGGCCCGGAGCGTGGCGGCGCTGGACAAAGCGTTTCACGCGGGCTGCGACGGCTATCCGGAGGAGGCATTTCATGCGCTGCGCCTTTACCGGCTTGGGGCACCTGGCGGCGCGCAGGCGCTGCTAGACTCCATGCCGCGCGGGATCGGCGATTTTATGTCGCTGCTGTGGATGACGGGCGACGGGACGTGCGAGACAGAGGGGGACTTCCGGTTCATCTACGGCACCGACTATCCGAAGGATGAGCTACCGACGGACGGGTGTCGCGGCGGTTCCCCGGCAGGGGCCAAGGATCTCTTTCGGGCCTATTATGCGGATTTGGCCCGCGTGTCGGCGTCCCATCCGAAATACCTGCCCGGGTTTCTTGCGCTATCGCAATTATTCGGCTACAAAGCGGGCTGGGACGAGCTGAATCGGTGCTGCGGCCCGCACGGCTCGATAAACGTAGGGGCAATGTTTTCCGGGCTGCTCGTCTCTTTGCTGAGAGCGCGGCCTACGGAATTCATACGTGCCGCTCACGCGAGTAAGTTCGGCTTCCCGGCATTTCGAAACCGGGTTGGATCATTTTCCCGCCAGGTATTACACCTCGACCTGGGGCGTGTGGATGACCCCCGATTGGTCCAGGAGCCCGACCGGCGTGCCGTACGCCACGTTCTCCGATCCCCAGAGCCTCGACCTGTACAACTACACGCTGGGCAACCCCGAGACCAACGCCGACCCCAATGGCCACCGGTGCCTCTTGGGCCTGCTTGGGACCACCTGCGCACATCCGCCGTCGAAAAGCTGGGCTAATGGCAATCCGCCGTTCACGGCGCACCCGAACCTGGATTGCCTTGACCAGCACTGCCGTTCGGCCATGATTCCGGCGGGCGCGATGGCGGGCGACGCGGCGGCGACCTGGTGGGAGGTGGGCGGGAGCAGTCTGGGGAGCCTTGCGCTGGATACCGCGACCGGTGGCGTCGCGCTTGTGCTTGAATTGACGCTAGGCCAGACTGGCGGAGACCCTGCGCTATTGTATAAACAGCGACAGGCAACGAAGGGAAAGAAGGCGCCGAAACGTGCCAAGGGATTCAAAAATCCAACGAACCCTCCGCAGTATCCGCCCGACGAAGTGCCACCCGGGTGGAGGGTTCGCGTAATGCCGCCGACTGCGGAATATCCAGACGGATACTGGAGGCTTGAGAAGCCGCTGCCAAACGGCGGCTGGCAGGGGATTGACCCCTCGACCATGCGTCCCGGAACGCAGCCCGAGACCCACGTGCCGTTGCCGCCAGGGGTTTGGGGAGGTGTCTGATGTACGGACTGCCCCAGGAATTTGACTGTTCGGAGTTAATTTCCCTCGAACTCGTTCAGCTATGCGTAGCGGAGTACTCGCTCTCACTGCACTTTGGCGACCGGGCCGCCGTGTTCTGCCACCGTGCAATTAGCGTTTCGCTGCCTACAGGGCGGTATAAGCGCTTGCAGGTTCGGAGGTTCACATTAATCCCGCGCGCGCTTCTCATGTGCCTGGGTTCCAGGATCGTCGCAGCGGCCGGTCGCGCGGGCACGCTCAAGATGGACCTCTCTAACGGTGTAAGCCTGGAGGTTCACGACCAGCCGGGGTACGAGGCCTACGAGGTACACCTCGGGAGCCGCCGGATTATTGTGTAGACCTGAAGGGGCTTTCCCGGCGCGAACAAGGGGCAGGTCACCCGGAAGTTGGGCGGGGCGCAGCTTCCTCGCTAGCCCGTTTTTAGGTGATCGGAGCGGCTCTCGGTGCTGCCCTCCGGAGGCAAACTGGGCTGTGTTCAGCCTAGAGTCGAGACCGTGGGCGGCAGGCGGACGCATGCGCACTCGCGATGGGGATCGCGATTCGATGACGGGCGCCGCGGCCGGCATCGCGGCGGCTTTGGCGGAACCACGCCAATTAATCGCACCCGAAGGCGCACCCTTCCCGCTGCTGAGCCTAGGCGACGTCCTGGTTTACGGGGCGATCATGGCGCAGATGGCCTCGGCGACCAGCCCGGCGAATAATCCCGGGGAGGGCTCGAATCGAATCAGCGCCTGGGCCGAGGAATTACCGGCCGCCATGCGCATCGGGAAAACGATCAATGCGCAGCGGTGGGCGGATTTTCTTTTTCGGGAAATTAAAAAAGACCCCAAGGCGGCTCAGCCGCCCAGCTCTTGGCGCTCCCGCTGGTCGCTGGGGCTGGGCTTCGGCCCACGGCGGCGAGGCCCGTTGGTGCCCAGGGGCCTTCCAGGTTGCTGCGATCTGCGCAGGACATGCGCATGGCGATTTTTCAGGCGCTGGCGATTTTGGAAAAACCTCACCTGCTGCGCCGGGCAATCACCCGGCTGGTCAATGAAACGCTTCCTGCCGCGCCCGAGGGCGGCCAGCGCCTGATTGGAGCGGCCAAACTGCCGGATTTATTGCGGCGTTCCGACCGCTGGCTGCGCCTCGCGAGCGCCGCCGTGGATCTCAGCTGCGGCGCAGCGCGCCGGCGACCTGGTGGGAGGTGGGCGGGAGCGGCCTGGGGAGCCTTGCGCTGGATACCGCGACCGGTGGCGTCGCGCTTGTGCTTCAATTGACGCTAGGCCAGACTGGCGGAGACCCTGCGCTCCGCTATTATCAGAAGCGGCAGTCACCGGCCCCAGCGGCAATCCCGCCCCGCGCGAGGAAGGTTTTGAAGGGATTGGCGGGCAGGGCTGGCGAGACGGTCCGCGAGGTGATTCGAAGCCGCGGCGGCACAGCGGCGAACGTGAACGAGGCTGGCCACTGGGCCGAAAGGACGCTGGGCGCGGCCGCCACGGCGGCCGCTGACGGCGACCGGTCCGCAGAAATCGCAGTCAGGATCGCCAAACAGGCCGGGCGGCTCGGCCAGGTGCATTAAGGGGAACCAATGGCGGAAATTCCGACCGAGTTTGTCCAAGCCGCCTCGGCGCTGGCGCCGGTTCTGAACGTGTTTGACGGGTTGTCGGGCCGCTCGCTCGCAGGCGTTTGGCTCAGGCGTGAGCATGGTCTCGTTGTAGAGATCGTGCTCGATTTTGGGGGAGTGTTCCTGGCCGCCGCCGCGGACGGGGATTTCGATACCCTGCGAATGGAACTGCGGGCTGAGCAGCCATTGGACGGCCTCGCCGCAGCCCATGAAGGGGAGCCATGGCTCGGGTATCTGGGGCAGCCGTTCGGCTGGGGCTGGGTAGCGATGAACCAAAAGGGCTACATTGACGGTGCGCTCCTGGGCTTCGGCGGCGACGGCCTCTTTCCGAAGCTCATCCTGTACGTCATAGCATCACAGGTCCAAACGGGCGTTGTCGCGTTTACCAATCCGGGCGGGCGCTGACGCGGATTGACCTGCTCCCCGGAACGGCGCGGGCGAGTGTGCGGTGGCCCTGGCGCAGCCACGGCATTTCCTTTTGCCCGAGGGCACGCCATTTCCGCTGCTGAGCCTGGGGGATGTACTGGTTTATGGGGCGATCGTGGCGCAGATGGCCTCGGCGACCTGACCTGCCCCCCAAAAACTGGCCCACAACCGAGTAGGATTTGAGCGACCGCGCCGGCCCGGAGGGCGGGGGCGGAGGAGGGTCAGATGAAGAACCGGGAGTTCACGGAGGAGGAGAAGATCGCGGCGATCCGGCAGGTGGAAGCCGGGCGGGCGGCGGCGGAGGTAGGCCGGGAGCTGGGCGTGTCGAAGCACGCGGTGTATGCCTGGAAGGCGAAGTACCGGGGGATGGACGCGAACGAGGCGCGGCGGCTGCGGCAGCTGGAGGAGGAGAACCGGCGGCTGAAGGCGTTGGTGGCGAACCTGTCGCTGAACCAGGAGGTGCTGAAGGCGGTGATTGAAAAAAACGGCTGGAGCCCGTGAGCCGGGGAGATGTTGGGTTCGCACGGGAGCGGTACGGGCTGAGCGAACGACGGGCTTGCGGGCTGCTGGTGGTGAACCGGAGCAGCCAACGGTATCAGCGGCGGGGCGACGGTGATGAGGCGCTGCGTGTGGCGCTGGCGGCGGTGGCGGGGGAGTATCCGCGATTCGGTTACCGGCGGGTGCGGGCGATGCTGCGGGGCCGGGGCTGGGCGGTGAATCACAAGCGCGTGTATCGGCTGATGCGCGAGGACAATCTGCTGTGCCTGCGGAAACGCAAGTTCGTGGTCACGACCGACTCCGAACATGGCCTGCCGATTTATCCCAACCTGGCGCGCCAGATGACGCTCGTGGGCCTGGACCAGCTCTGGGTGGCCGATCTCACTTACATCCGCCTGGAGCTGGAATTCGTCTATCTGGCGGTGATTCTGGACGCCTTTTCGCGGCGGGTGATCGGCTGGGCCTTGGACCGTCAGCTTGACACCGAACTGACGCTCAAGGCGCTGCGCAGGGCGCTCGTGCGGCGACGGCCGGCGCCGGGGCTCGTTCACCACTCCGATCGCGGCGTGCAGTACGCCAGCCGCGATTACACGCAACTGCTCCACGATCACGGTATCCAGATCAGCATGTCGCGCAAAGCCAATCCTTGGGACAATGCGGCGTGCGAATCGTTTATCAAAACCCTGAAGTACGAAGAAGTTTATCGGACCGAGTATCGCGACCTGGTGGAGGCCCGCGCCTCGATCGGGGCGTTTCTCGAAAAGGTCTACAACCAAAAACGCCTGCACTCGGCGCTCG
>OFHJ01000472.1_pt1 | contig 15315 bp, 16 predicted proteins | sample 1522001 | NCBI WGS metagenome assembly OFHJ01 (sample SAMEA2464838, study PRJEB22497) | soil metagenome | biome: Grassland; feature: Farmland; material: Clay | place: Australia | collected 2013-02-01 | depth 1.2 m | reverse complement strand
CAGCATCATCAAGCAATACATCGAGCAGCAGCGCACCCCAGACTGACACTCTTGTCGGCGCAGACCCGCCTCTCGGCCTATCTCAGGCCTGAACGCCCGAGCTTGCCGCCCTGGCCGAACAGGTCAAGCCCGGCGGCGCGACGGCCGTCGCGGTCACGGTCGCGGCCGCGGCGGCCGCCTCAGCCCGCGCTCTTCTCCTCCCATCGGCCGCTTTCGCTCTGCTGCCAATAGGTAAGCTTGTGGCCCGCGGCCTTGGCCACCTTCCAGCGCTGCCGGGCGCCGGCCAGCGCCTCCGGATCGTTGCCGTCGAAAAGGTCGAGACAGCGCGAAAAGCCTGCGACGAATTCGGGCGAGGCGCCGTCGAGCGTAACGAGAACGCCGGCGCCATTGGGGTTTTCCTCGCTGTCGGTGAGATAGATCGGTTGTTCGGCCAGATGGCCGTCGCGCCGCGCGCCGTGCGGCAGAAAACTCTCGCGCCGGTACGTCCAGAGCAGACTGTCGAGGGCCTCGACCCGCTCCGGCGAACCGGCAAGGACGACGGCTCTGAGACGACGGTCCCAGACCTTCTCGAGAAGCGCCGGCAGCGTCTCGTCGACGCCGCGGCGCACCAGATGATAAAAGGAGATATCGGTCATCGGCGCGCGATCACCCGCCGTTCTTGCCCTCGTAGTAATCGGCCACAAGGCGGTTCAGGAGGCGCACGCCGAATCCGGTCGCGCCCTTCGGAACTGTCGCCTTGTCCTTCTTGCTCCAGGCGGTGCCGGCGATGTCGAGATGCGCCCACGGGCACTCGTTGACGAAGCGCTTCAGGAACTGCGCCGCGGTGATCGAGCCGGCGCCGCGATCGTTGCTGATATTCTGGATGTCGGCGATTTGCGAATCCATCAGCTTGTCGTAGCTATCGGACATCGGCAGCCGCCATACCAGCTCGCCTTCCGCCGTGCCCGCGGCGGCAAGCCGCTCGGCGAGCTTATCGTCGTTGGAAAAGAGGCCGGCATATTCGTGGCCGAGCGAGATAATGATCGCACCGGTGAGGGTCGCGAGATCGACCATGAATTGCGGCTTGAACCGGCCTTGGGTGTACCAAAGGGCATCGGCCAGCACGAGACGGCCCTCGGCGTCGGTGTTCAGCACCTCGATGGTCTGGCCCGACAGGGAGCTCACGACGTCGCCCGGGCGCTGCGCCGTGCCGGAAGGCATGTTCTCCACCAGGCCGACGACGCCGACCGCGTTCACCTTTGCCTTGCGCTTGGCGAGCGCGCGCAGCAGTCCGATGACGGTGCCGGCGCCGCCCATGTCCCATTTCATCTCCTCCATGCCCTGGGAGGGCTTGAGCGAGATGCCGCCGGTGTCGAAACAGACGCCCTTGCCGACGAAGGCGACCGGCGCCGCGTTCTTCTTGCCCCCCTGCCAATGCATGACGACAAGCTGCGATTCCCGCGCCGAACCCTGGCCGACGCCGAGAAGCGCGTTCATGCCGAGCTTGCGCATCTGCGCCTCGCCCAGCACCTCGACCTTGACGCCGAGCTGGACCAGCTTGCGGCATTCCTTGGCCAAGCTCTCCGGGTAGATCACGTTGGCGGGCTCGGTCACCAGGTCGCGGGTAAAAAACACCCCTTCGGCAAGCTGTTCGAGCGGCCGAAAGGCCTGCCGCGCCGCCGCCGGAGTGGCCACCTGGACGACGATCGAGCGCAGGCTCGGCTTCGCCTCGGGCTTGACCTTGGTGTGGTATTTATCGAAGCGGTAGCCGCCGAGGCGCGCGCCAAGCGCGAGATGAGCCGCCATGTCGGCCAACGGCAGTTTCGACCCCGGCACGGGATCGCAGAGGAACGTCACGTCGGTCTCACCCGAGCTGGCGAGGCGGCGCACCAAGTCGCCGCCCAGGGCCTCGAAGCCGAGAAGGTCCAAATTCGCCGCTTTGCCAAGGCCATAGAGGATGAGCCGGCTGGCCGAGATCTGCGCCGGCGCGAGAATCTCGAGGCACTGACCCTTGGCCCCGGAAAACCGACTCGCCGAGATCGCCCGGGTGATCACGCCTCGCGTGGTGCGGTCGAGCTTCTGCGCCGAAGGCAACAACTGCTTTTGCGCCAGGACGCCGACCACAACAGCGCCGGAAGGCAGAGGCCCGTGATCATGGAATGCGATCTTCATCTTTCCCTCATCGGTGGAATAAGGAAGCCGAGAGCGGCACCCGGCGCATGCCCCGGCATCTTACCGTCAAGGGCCGGAAAAGAAAGGTTGAAACCGCCCGCCGGCGGCCCATCCGTCCATTGTAAGGGGCGCGCCCGAGCCGCCGGGCCAAGGCGGGACGACCGCAGATCAAGCGCTGGCGTCCGGCATCGGCCTCGCTATACTCGGCGAGCCATGCCGCTTCCCACTCGCTATATATTGCGCCAGCTGGCTGGCCCGGCCGCCCTTGTCGTTTTCACGCTTACCGGCATCGCCTGGCTCACCGAAAGCCTGCGTATTTCCAACCAGATTCTCGCCAATGCCGGCGTCTTCGGCATTTTCTTGCGCATGAGCATCGATCTGCTGCCGCAGATCCTGAGCTTGGTGCTGCCGACCGCCGCCTTTATCGCCACCGCCTACGCCTATAGCCGGCTGGTCGCCGATTTCGAGTTGGTGGTCTTGTGGTCGTCCGGCCTCAGCACGCTGGACCTGATCAAGCCGGCGCTGATCCTGAGCGGCGGCCTCACGGTCGTCGCCTACGCGCTGGTCCTTTACCTGATGCCGCTGGGAAGCCGCGCCTTCAACGACCTGCGCTGGGACATCCGCAGCAATCCGGCCTATCTTTCGCTCCAGGAAGGCAAGTTCAACAACGTCGCCCAGGGCTTGACGGTCTATGTCCGCCAGCGCGATAGCAACGGCGAATTGCACGGGATCCTGATTTACGACAGTCGCCGGCCGAACCACATGGTGACCATCATGGCGGAACGCGGCGTCCTGGTGCGCGCCAAGGACGGACCTCATGTGGTCATGGTGAACGGCAACCGTCAGGAGATGAACGAGAAGACCCACGATCTCTCGCTGCTCTACTTCAAACGCGATATTTTCGATATCGGCGGAAACGCGCAGCGGGCCGGCGAGCGCTGGCGCAACGACAGCGAACGCTTCCTCGGCCAACTCCTGTGGCCGGGGGATTCGCCTTACGCGCGACAATCCTATTGGAAGTTCGTGGTGGAAGCCCATCGGCGCATTACGTTGCCGCTGCAAATCCCGGCCATGGCACTGATCGCGCTCGCGGCGGTGCTCGGCGGCGAGTTCAATCGCCGCGGCCGCAGCCAACGCGTTGCCATCGCCGCCATCGCCGCCGCGGTGGAACAGATGATTTTCGTCGCCGTCACCCGGATCGCGGTCGAAATTCACCCGCTGATCGCGCTGCTCTATATCGTCCCCCTCGCCACCGGCTTCGTCGCCCTTCATGTCGCCTTGCGCGGGCCGAAGGCGCAGCGCCTCTTCCGCGCGACCGCGGCGGCGCCCGGATGATCGCCTGATCCATGGCCCGCTCGGGGGGGAAGAAGACGGCACGGACCTTGGCGCTGGCGCTCCTTATCGGCGCGGGACTGGCGCTCGCCGCGGGATGCGGCGGCGCGCGCGCCGCCACGGCACGCCTTTCGACCACCGAACCGGTGCTGCTCAAGGCCGATCAGGTCAGCTACGACCGCACGCGGAACCTGGTCATGGCCCAGGGCCACGTCGAGCTCGATCAGGGCAAACGCATCCTACTCGCCGATAGCATCGTTTACGACCAGAGCACGGGCAAAGTGACGGCACGCGGCCATGTTCGCCTGCTCGAAGAAAACGGCAACGTGCTGTTCGCGCAATATGTCGAGCTCACCGATCGCATGCGCGACGGCTTCGTCCGTGACGCCCGTATCCTGTTCCCCGACAATTCCCGCGCGGCCGCCTACAGCGCGGTGCGCACCAATGGCGTCAAGACGGTGTTTTCGCATGCGGTCTATACCGCCTGCGATGTCTGCGCACTGCACCCCGACGAGCCCCCGTTGTGGCAGATCAAGGCCGAGCGCATCGTCCACAACGAAGACACCCACGAGATCACCTTTCACAACGCGTTCTTCGATGTGTTCGGCGTGCCGGTCTTGTACACGCCCTATCTCCGCGAGCCCGACCCGACCGTAAAGCGCAAGACCGGGTTTCTGGTCCCCTCGTTCTCGAGCGACAGCCAGCTTGGCTTCGTCACCCGGCTCCCGTTCTACATCCCAATCAATCCGAGCCTGGACCTGACTCTGACGCCGATCATCACATCGAGCGACGGCGAGGTGCTCAACGCCGAAGTCCGGCAACGCACCGCCAACGGGCAATACGACATCGACGGCTCACTGGCCCGCACCAACCGCGTCGACAGCAACGGCAACGCGCTTTCGGGCCAGCAATGGCGCGGCCATGTCCAGGGCTACGGCCGCTTCAACCTCAGCGACCAGTGGCGGACCGGCTTCGATATCTTCCGCACCAGCGATCCGACCTATCTCAAGCAATTCCGCTTCTCGAACATCGATACCCTGACGTCGCGCGCCTTCGTCGAGGGCGAGAGCGGCCGCAACTACGCCGCCGTCAACGCCTATGCCTTCCAGGGCCTGCTCGCCGGCGATAGCGCCGGCGTGCTGCCCTATGTGCTGCCGTCGCTCGACTACGCCTATGCCGGGGTTCCCGGCCGCGACGGCTACTTCAGTTTCAACGCCAACGCGCTCTCGATCTATCGCACCCAAGGCCTCGACACTCGACGGCTCTCGACCACCGCCGCATGGACACTGCCCTTCGTGACCGCAGGAGGCAGTGTCTTCCGCGTCAAAGCGGCGCTGCGAAGCGATGTCTATTCCGTCACCGCCGGCAATTATTCCACCGGCGCCGGCATCGTCGATTTCCCTTACAGCGGCTTCGCCCACCGGGTCGATCCGAGCGCGACCATCCATTGGCGCTATCCGCTGATCCGCGACGCCGGCGGCATCACCGAAATGATCGAGCCGATCCTCATGGTGACGACGATGCCGAACGGCGGCAACCCCGCCAATCTGCCGAACGAAGACAGCCAGAACTTCCAGTTCAACGATCTCAATCTGTTCTCAAGCGATCCCTATCCCGGGCTCGACCGCGTTCCGGGCGGCACGCGCGCCGCCTACGGCCTGCACGCCGCCGTGTTCAACGCGGGCGGCGCCTATGCCGACGCCCTGTTCGGACAATCGGCAGAGACCTCCCCCGGCGCCTTCCCGCGGGGCAGCGGTCTCGACAGAAAGCTCTCCGATTACGTCGGCCGCGTGATGTTCGAGCCGTCGGCGCTATTCGGGATCACCGACCGGTTCCGCCTGAACTCCCGCGAGTTGGGCGTCAATGCCAACGAGCTATATCTCAACTTCGGCCCGCCGTACCAGAAATTCGGAGTTTATTACACCAACTTGTCGTCCCAGGCCGCGATCTCCGAATATGGCGTGCGACGCCAGGTCGGAATCTCCAGCGTGTCCCAGATCACCCGCCGCTGGCAGCTGGTGGCCGACTGGGAGCATGCGTTCGGCAGCTCCGACAACACCCTCTCGACGAACGTCCAGCTGCGCTATAACGACGAATGCCTCCATCTTAGCCTGATCTACAGCCGATCCAACATCCTGTTCCGCAACCTGCCACCTTCGACCTCATTCACGGTCCGCGTTAAATTAGCCCATTTCGGATGATCTTTCTTTGACTCGCGGAAGCCCTTAAGGTAGCCGGCCACGAAAGAGGGTGGGCGCCGGCGGCGCGAGCGGAAACCCAAGCGCCGGCCGCGGCCTTTCTCCCGGATGACAATGATTCGACAGGCATCATGAAAGCGTTCTTTTCTCCGTTCTTGCTCATCGCCGCGCTCGTGACCGCCGTTCCGCAGCCGGCCGCGGCGCAGGCGGTCGAGCGCATCGTCGCGATCGTCAACGACCAAGTGGTCTCGAGTTACGACCTCGACCAGCGCCTGGCGCTGGCGCTGAGCGCCACCGGCCAGCCCGACACGCCGCAAAATCGCGCCAGCCTGCGGTCCCAGGTATTGAACGCCCTGATCAACGAGAAGCTTCAGATGCAGGAGGCGACGCGCCTTCATATCGTCGTCAGCAAGTCCGACCTCGACAAGGCCCTCGCCATCATCGCCAAGCAAAACAACGTGACGGCCGGCCATTTGAAGGAGTTCCTGGCGGCCAAAGGAGTGCCCGAAGGTGCGCTCGCCGCACAGCTCAAGGCTGAGATCGCGTGGTCGCGCGTGGTGCGGCAGAAAATCGGACCGAATATCCACATCGGCGATCAGGAAGTGAAGCGGGCGCTCGACAAGCTCAAGGCGGAACGCAATGCCACACGCTACAATGTTTCGGAAATATTCCTCGCCGCCGACCGGCCGGGCCAGTACGAGGCGGTGAAGAAGGCGGCGGCGCAACTTGTTGCCGAGCTCCGCAAAGGTGCCGATTTCGGCGCCGTCGCGCGCCAGTTCAGCCAGGCCAACAACGCCTCGAAAGGCGGCGAGCTCGGCTGGGTGACGCCCGATACTTTGCCGCCGCAGGTCGCGCGCGTGCTTCGCCAATTGCCGGCGAACCAAGTCTCCGACCCGATTCGTACGCTCGGCGGCTACTATATTATTCTCTCGCGCGGCGGCGAGAAAATCCGGCCGAACGACCCACAGGACGTCATCGTGACCTTGAAGCAGATCTTTCTGCCGCTGTCCGCCAATGCCGCACCCGGCGCCGTGCAAAGCCAGCTCGATCTGGCACTCTCGGTGCGGAGTGCGGTGAAAGGTTGCGACGATATCGAGAAAGTGTCCGCGCAATTGCGCTCGCCGGGCCCTGCCGTACTCGGCACCGGGCCGGTGCGCAACCTCTCGGCCGCCATGCAGAAGCTGATCAAGCCCCTGAAACCGGGCCAGCTTAGCCAGCCGGTGCGGGCCAGGGACGGCTTTCATATGGTGATGGTGTGCAACCCTCATAAGCCCAATACGGCGCTGCCCACGGCGGCGCAGATGCGCAATATGCTGGTCGAGAAACGGGCCGAGCTTCTGGCGCAAAACCTGATGCGCGAATTGCGCCAGGACGCGGTGGTGGAAATCCGCTGATGCGGCGCGGCGCGGCAGGCAAGCAAGCCTCCCGGCGCCAGCCTTCCGCTGCGGCTGCGATCGGACCGCGTCGGGCGCTCGCGCCCTTGGCTCTCACCATGGGCGAGCCGGCCGGCATCGGCGGCGAACTCACGCTGCTCGCCTGGACGCGCCGCGCGAGCGCGAGACTTCCGGTCTTTTTCGCGCTCGACGATCCGACGCGGCTGCGCCGGCTTGCGCGGCAGCTTAGCCTCAACGTGCCGGTAGTCGCGATCCGCGAGCCGGAAGCGGCGGCCGCCGCCTTTGCCGAGGCCCTGCCGGTGCTGCCGGTGAAGCTTGCGGCGAGAGTGCGGCCCGGCCATCCGGACCCCGCGAATGGCGCAGCGGTCGCGGCGGCGATCGCCAAGGCGGTCGAACTCTGCCAATTGGGCCGGGCGGCGGCGGCGGTCACCAACCCGATCCACAAGGCGACTCTCTACGAGGCCGGCTTTCGCCATCCCGGCCACACCGAATATCTCGGCGAACTGGCCGGCGGCCGGCCGGTGATGATGCTCGTCGGCGGCGGCCTCCGGGTCATTCCGGTAACCGTCCATTTAGCGCTGCGCGAGGCGATCCGTGCGCTCCGCCAACGCGATATCGTCGCCATCGGCGAGATCGCGGCCGCCGCCCTACGCACCGATTTCAGCATCGCGCGCCCGCGATTGGCGGTTGCCGGCCTCAACCCCCATGCCGGCGAGAACGCGAGCCTCGGACGCGAGGATCGCGACATTATCGCGCCGGCGGTCGCGGCGCTCCGCCAGCGCGGCATCGCCGCCGTCGGCCCGGCGGCGGCGGATTCGCTCTTTCACGCCGAAGCGCGGGCGCGCTACGACGTCGCCCTTTGCATGTATCACGATCAGGCGCTAATTCCATTAAAGACCCTCGATTTCATGGGCGGCGTCAATGTCACCCTCGGACTTTCGATCGTCCGCACCTCGCCCGATCACGGCACCGCCTTCGATATCGCCGGCACCGGTCGGGCCAACCCGCAAAGCCTGATCGCCGCATTGAAGCTCGCGGCCCGCATCGCCCGCAATCGCCGGGCCGCGGCCCGCAAGTCCGCCTGAAGGCCGTGACCGAGGGCAGCCCGGCTCTGCCGCCGCTGCGCGAGGTGCTCGCTCGTCACGGGCTGCGCGCGAGCAAGGCGCTAGGCCAGAATTTTCTCCTCGACCTCAACCTCACGGCCCGGATCGCCGCCGCGGCGGCGCCGCTTACCGGCGTCACCGTTCTCGAGATCGGTCCCGGCCCGGGCGGCCTGACGCGCGCCCTCTTGGCCAGCGACGCCCGCCGCGTCGTCGCGATCGAGCGCGACCGCCGCGCCGTCGCGGCCCTCGCCGACCTCGCCGACGCTTATCCCGGCCGGCTGCGGGTCATCGAGGGCGATGCGCTGGAGATCGACGAAACCGAGCTGCTCGGCGGCGAGCCGGCGAAGCTGGTCGCCAATCTGCCCTATAACATCGCTACGGCGCTCCTGATCAAGTGGCTGCGGCGGCCGAATCTGTTTCAGAGCTACGTGTTGATGTTTCAGAAGGAGGTCGCGGAACGGCTGGTCGCCGCGCCCGGCACCAAGGCCTATGGCCGGCTTTCCGTCATCACCCAATGGCAAACCGAAGCGAAGCGGCTGTTCGACGTCCCGGCCCGGGCATTTACGCCATCGCCGAAAGTCACCTCGAGTGTGGTCTGCCTGGTGCCGCGGCCGAAACCGCTTTTCGCGGCCGAACTGCGCTTGTTGGAGCGCGTGACCGCGGCCGCCTTCGGACAACGGCGGAAGATGCTGCGCCAGAGCCTGAAGGCGGTCGGGCCGGCGGAAGCCCTTCTCCGCACCGCCGGGATCGACGGCACCGCCCGCGGCGAAGATCTCACCATCGCGGATTTCTGCGCCCTTGCGCGCGCCCTGGCCGCCGAGCGGGATATAATCGCGCCATGATTTTCGATTCGGCCCTGGAAATCCACCGCGCGACCGTGCTGCCGGAATGGATCGACGGCAACGGTCACATGAACGTCGCCTATTACGTCCTTGCTTTCGATCAGGCACTGGACCGATTTTGCGCGCCGCCGATCGATATCGGCTGGGATTACGCCCACCGCACCGATCATTCGACCTTTGTGCTCGAGATGCACGTCACCTATCTCCGCGAAGTGGTGGCTGGTGATCCGTTGATCTTCACCCTGCAGGTGCTCGATTTCGACGCCAAGCGACTGCACCACTTCATGCGCATGTATCACCGCGACCCGGGATATCTCGCTGCGACGTCGGAGCAGGTCATGCTCCATGTCTCGCTCGCGTCGCGGCGCGCGGCGCCCTGGCCGGTGGCGGCGGCCGAGCGGCTCGGCGCGCTTTTCGAGACCCATAAGGGGCTGCCCCGGCCTCAACAGGCAGGCCATGCCATCGGCCTCAGAGCAACCGACCGAAAGGCGAAACGCGCATGACCAAGCCGGCCGCCAAATTCGACGCCACGCTGATGGCGACAATTTTGGAGCGCTTCATTCCCCATTGCCGCGAGATCGGCATGACCATGGTGAGCGCGACGCCAGAGCGCACCGTTCTGAAACTGCCATATGACGCACGCCTTGCCGGCGATCCGGAGACCGGCGTCCTCATGGGTGGCGTGATCACCACCTTGATCGACACCACCGGCGGCATGTCGGTCAACATGCGTTTGGGCGAGCCGACGTCGGTCGCGACCCTCGACCTGCGCATCGATTACCTGCGCCCGGCGAAACCGGGCGAGACGCTGTTCGCCGCCGCCGAATGCTATCGGCTGACGCGCCACGTCGCCTTCGTCAAGGCCAGCGCCTGGGCCGGCGAGACGCCAGAGGCCGAGAACAACCCAATTGCCGAATGCCTCGGTACCTTCATGATCGGCGACGCCTCGGCCGCCTCGGGCGCGGTCGCCGAGCGTCCGGGCAAGGGGAGGCCGGCATGACGCTCGCGGCCACCCTGGCCGAGGCCAAACGCGCCGACGCTCCCAATATCCTCGCCGCCGCGATCCCCTATTTCCGCTTTCTCGGGCTTCGGGTCGAGGCCGGCGATTCCGGCCTTCTGGTAGTGCTGCCGGCGGACCGCAAGCTTGTCGGCAACCCGGTGCTGCCGGCGCTTCACGGCGGCGTCACCGGCGCCTTGATGGAAGCGGCGGCGATTCTCGAGCTTCTCTGGCAGCGCCCCGACGCCCTGCTGCCGAAGACAATCAATCTCAAGGTCGACTATCTGCGCCCGGCGGGCCTCAAGGACACCTTCGCGCGCGCCCATGTCACCAAGCAGGGCCGGCGCATCGCCCATGTGCGGATCGATGCTTGGCAGGACCAACCGGACCGGCCGATCGCCGCGGCGCACGCGCACTTTCTCCTCGCCTGAGGCGCCGGAGCGGCACTCCGCCACTTTGGATTGCGTCGGCGGAGCGAACACAACCTTGCTTTTCTTTTGCCACGGCAGGCACCGACCCTTTGAGCGCAAGGTGGCGTTGCGTCGTTCGCGAAATCGGGACGACGGATGGGTATTCTGTGCATCGGGGAGAACATCAAATGAGCCGCCCAAGGTCGTCCGCTACCGTAATTCGCCGCTGTCTTGCCGCCGCGTTGGTCGGCGTCTTCGCAGCCGCCCTCGCAATGCCGGCGCTGGCAGACGGCTGGCATAGGGGCTGGCACCATGGCTGGCACCGAGAGCGCGGCGATGACGATGGTACCGTCGGCGTCTATGTCGCGGCGCCGCCCGTCGCCGCTTATGGCCCGCCGGCTTATTACTATCGTCCGGCGCCGCCGCCACCGCCGCCGCCGCCGGTCTATTACGTGCCGACGCCGGTTTCGCCGCCGCCTCTATTCAACATCATGCTTCCGTTGCATTTCTGACCGACCCTCGGTACGCACGTCCGTGCCCTTGGATGCAAGGGAGCGCCGGAATCGGCGCTCCCTTTTTTTGCCCTCTCTTGTCACTCGCCAAGCCGGAGGCGTCGGCCGCCGCAGGCAGAAATCGCCGCACAGCAATTGCAAGCGTCGGTCCGGCTCCCATTGCCTGTGGCATTTTACTGTTGCTGAATCGGCCCTCATGATGGTGGATAGGGAACCGCTAGCGCGGGCGCGCCCGCGGCAAGCGCCCGGCCGCACAGCGGTTGCGGCATTGACCAGCCTGAGCGATCAGGCGCAAGCACAGGACATACGATGCAGCTTCGAGACTTGCCGGAATGGGATCTCGGCGATCTTTACGCCGACCGGCGATCGGCGGAATTCAGCGCTGCGCTTGAACGCGTGGCAACGGCGGCGGCGGCCTTCGCGGCGGCCTGGCGGGGCAAGATCAAGGGCGTGAGTGGCGCCAAGCTCGCTACCGCGATCGCCGAATACGAGGACATCGAGGATGCCCTCGGCCGCATCACCTCTTATGCCGAGCTGCTTTATGCCGCCGACATGACCGATGTGGAGAACGGCCAGTTTTACCAGACCGTGCACGAACGGGTGACCGAGATCACCAGCCGCCTGCTGTTTCTCACGATCGAGATCAACCGGCTCGACGACGTGGCACTCGAGCGCAAGCTGAGATCGCCGGCGCTCCGCCATTACGCGCCGTGGCTCCGCGACGTGCGCGTATTCCGCCCCTACCAGCTTTCGGAGGAGATCGAGCAGCTGTTCCACGAGAAAAGTGTCGCCGGACGCGCGGCCTGGGTCCGGCTTTTCGACGACACGCTGGCCAATTTCCGCTTTCGCGTCGGCGGCGAGGAACGCAATCTCGAAGGCACGCTTCACCTGCTCTCCGACAAGGACTCGGCGACGCGCAAGGAAGCCGCAAACAAGCTCGCCGCCACCTTCGCCGAGAACGCGCGGCTTTTCGCCCGCATCACCAACACGCTGATCAAGGACAAGGAAATCGAGGATAAGTGGCGCAAGCTGCCATCGCCCATGACCGCGCGACATCTCACCAATCATGTCGAGCCCGAAATGGTCGAAGCCTTGGTCGGCGCCGTGAAGAACGCCTACCCGACGCTCGCGCACCGCTATTACCGGCTGAAGGCGCGCTGGCTCGGCGTCGACAAGCTGAACTACTGGGACCGCAATGCGCCGCTTCCCGGCGCACCGGAGCGCGACATCCCCTGGAGCGAGGGCAAGGTGATCGTGCTCGACGCCTACCGACGCTTCTCGCCCAAGCTGGCCGAAATTGGCAACCGCTTTTTCGAGCGGCCCTGGATCGACGCCGCGCTGCGCCCGGGCAAGGCACCCGGCGCCTTCGCGCACCCGACGGTGCCGAGCGCGCATCCCTATCTCCTGCTGAACTATCAGGGCAAGACGCGCGACGTCATGACCTTGGCGCATGAGCTCGGCCACGGCATTCACCAGTGCCTCGCGGCGCCGCAAGGGCCGCTCATGGCCGATACGCCCTTGACGCTCGCCGAGACCGCCTCGGTCTTCGGCGAGCAGCTCACCTTCCAGGCGTTGCTCGCAGCCGAGCCCGACGCCGCGAAGCGGCGGTTCATGCTGGCCTCCAAGGTCGAGGACATGCTGAACACGGTGGTGCGCCAGATCGCGTTTCACGAATTCGAGCGCCGGCTGCATGGGGAACGCCGCGACGGCGAGCTGTCGCCCGAGCGCATCGGTGATATCTGGCTCGAGACGCAGCAGGAAAGCCTTGGCCCCGCTTTCCGCCTCGATCCCGAGTATCGCGACTACTGGATCTATATCTCGCACTTCGTCCATAGCCCCTTCTACGTCTATGCCTATGCCTTCGGGGACTGCCTGGTGAACGCGCTCTATGCCGCCTATCAGGCGGCCCCAGACGGCTTCGCGGGGAAATATCTGGCGCTGCTCAAGGCTGGCGGCACCTTGCATCATCGCGAGCTTCTGGCCCCCTTCGGGCTCGACGCCGGCGACGCCAAGTTCTGGGACAAGGGGCTTTCGGTGATCGGCGGCATGATCGACCGGCTGGAGCAGGACGCGTGAGCCGCCCATGAGCGGCGAGGAGGACAGTCTCGGCCGCCGGGTGCGGCGCTACGCCCGGGTCGGTGCCTCGGTCGGCAATATCGCCGCCCGGCTGGCCGGCAACCGCTATCTCGGGCTGCCGCTCGACCGCGCCGCCCATGCCGCGGATCTCCGTCGCGCGCTCGGCGGCCTCAAAGGGCCGCTGATGAAGGTCGCCCAGATCATGGCGACGATCCCGGAAGCGCTGCCGCGCGAATATGTCGCCGAGCTGAGCCAGCTTCAGGCCCATGCGCCGGCCATGGGCTGGGTCTTCGTCAAGCGGCGGATGACGACCGAGCTCGGAGCGGATTGGCAGAACCGCTTCACGCATTTCAGCCGCGAGGCCGCGGCCGCGGCCTCGCTTGGGCAGGTGCATCGCGCGGCGACGACGGCACACGCGGATCTCGCTTGCAAGCTGCAATACCCAAACATGGCGGCCGCAGTGGAGGCGGATCTGCGCCAGCTCAAGCTGATCTTCGCCATCTACCAGCACTATGACCCGACCATCGATCCGCGCAACATCCACGACGAGATCGCCGCCCGACTGCACGAGGAGCTCGATTACCAGCGTGAGGCGCTGCATATGCGCCTCTACCACAAAATCTTCGAAAATGAGCCCGGCGTGCATGTGCCGGAAGTCGTGCCGGAACTGTCGAGCCGGCGGCTTCTCACCATGAGCTGGCTTTCCGGGCGGCCGCTTCTGGAGTTCAAGGATGCGCCGATCGAGCAGCGCAACACAATCGCCCAGCACATGTTTCGCGCCTGGTACGTGCCGTTTTACAACTACGGCGTGATCCACGGCGATCCGCATCTCGGCAATTATTCGGTGGCTGACGATCTTTCCATCAATCTGCTGGATTTCGGCTGCGTGCGATTCTTTCAGCCGAAATTCGTCCAGGGCGTGATCGACCTCTATCACGCCTTGGAGCGCAACGACCATGCCCTCGCCGTTCATGCCTATGAGACATGGGGCTTCACCGGCCTCTCGAAGGCCGCGATCGATACCCTGAACCTGTGGGCGGAGTTTATCTACGCGCCGCTTCTCGAGGACCGGCCGCGCCGCATCCAAGAGGTCGAATCGGCCGGGCTTTACGGCCGCGACGTGGCGGAAAAGGTGGCGCGCCAACTCCGCGAACAGGGCGGCGTGAGGCCGCCCCGGGAATTCGTCTTCATGGACCGCGCGGCGATCGGCCTCGGCGGGGTTTTCCTACACCTCAAATCCGAGATCAACTGGCACCGCATGTTCCACGAGCTGATCGCGGATTTTGATCCGAAGCGCCTTGCCCGCCGCCAGGCCAAGACCTTCAAGGCGCTTGGCCTGCCGCTGCCCTAGCGCACGGCGCCGGCTCACCCCCGAGGCTTGCCCGAAAACCAGTATTCCCGCATCAGTTCGGTCGCCCAAGCGGGCTCCCGGACCTGCCCCGGGGAAGAAACCCGCGCATGCAGGGCTTGAGGTCGAGAATCGGCGTGCCGCTGATGGCATCCAAGCCCGCCACCTTCACCGAGCCGCCGTCAACCCCGAGCAGCTTGCAGACGGTAACGCCGATGCTGTTCGGACGGTTCTTCCCGCGCTGCGCGAAAATCCCGACCTTCGGCCAGTCGGTGCGCCCGCGCGGGTGCCGCGCCGAGCGCACGATCGCGCCCTCGTCCACGCGATGGAACAGGAACACGACTTCGATATGGGAAAAAGCATCGAGCCCGGTCAGGCTTTCCGGGCCGAAATCCGGATCGATCTCGATCGACGACACGACCTGATCCCAGGCGTCGTCAACAGGCTCCTCCCGCCCGCCGCGAACGAAACCGATAGGCTGCAACAAGAACGAAAGGCTCATGCGCCCTCGACCTCGACGTCAACAAACGACAGCTGCTTGGCCAGCGTTTTCCGCACCGGACAATGCCGCACCGCCACGAGGAGCAGCTTGCGCTCGGCATCCGAGCGGTTGCCTCGAAGATCGACATGAGCCCGGAAGAGGGTTTCCTCCTCGTGCGCGCGATCAACCTCGATGGTCACTTACGCTTGTTCGAGCGCAATTTCACGCTCCCTCGCCACCATCCTTAGCGTGATCGCCATAAAGCTTGCCAAGGCCGCCTCCAGCAACTCGTGCGGCCGGAAGCCCTGCCCCTTCCCGAGTGGCGGCGTCGTATCGGCATCGAGGCTGACATCCTCTCTGCCCTGAAGGACGGAGGTTCCGGGGATACCGGTGGGTTTCATGCGGCTTTCCTCCGGCGGGTTCCTGCTTCACCGGGCCGCTCGATGCGGTGCCCCTCCACAGGCTTCAACG
>OFHJ01000471.1_pt1 | contig 15356 bp, 12 predicted proteins | sample 1522001 | NCBI WGS metagenome assembly OFHJ01 (sample SAMEA2464838, study PRJEB22497) | soil metagenome | biome: Grassland; feature: Farmland; material: Clay | place: Australia | collected 2013-02-01 | depth 1.2 m | reverse complement strand
GATCTGGATGGCGTGATTCGTGTTATCCAGACTGACCAGATAATACATCGGGTTGCGGCCGTCCCACTGGAAAGTACAGAAATCCCAATTCGCGAAGCTGCTCCGGCTCGTAAAGATTTCGGCCATCGAAGATCGCCGGTTGCTTCAGGAACTGCTTCATTTTTATGAAGTCAGGGCTTTTAAAAACCCGCCACTCGGTAACGATCGCTAAAACATCAGCGCCTCTTGCGGCAGTCATTGGCTGGTCTAACAATTCCAGATCGGGCCGCTCCCCGTAAATGCGCCTGGTTTCATTCATTGCAACAGGGTCATAGGCACGCACCCGCCCCCCCGCGTGCCAAATCGCTTCCATTAGGTTTCTGGACGGCGCTTCCCGCATGTCATCAGTGCGAGGTTTGAATGCCAAGCCCCAAAGTGCGATCGTGCGATGGGAAAGGTCGCCACCAAAAAAATCTCGGATCTTACGGAACAGCAGGTTTTTCTGCGCATGGTTTACCCGCTCGACAGCTTTAAGGATTCCTGCGTCAAACTGGATGTCACCCGCAGTTTTTACGAGGGCCTTCACGTCCTTCGGGAAACATGAACCACCGTATCCGCAGCCTGGGTAGATAAAGTGGTAGCCGATCCTTGGATCGGCACCGATGCCGATGCGTACCTGCTCGATATCCGCGCCGATCTTTTCTGAAAGGTTGGCCATTTCATTCATGAAGCTGATCTTTGTTGCAAGCATTGCGTTGGCTGCATATTTCGTGAGTTCAGCCGAACGGCGATCCATCACGATGACGCGATCATGGTTCCGGTTGAAGGGAGCGTACAGCCTGTGCATAAGTTCAGTAGCTTTGGCAGTACTCGATCCAATAATGATTCGGTCAGGCTTATTAAAATCATTGATGGCATCACCTTCCTTGAGAAATTCCGGATTCGATACCACATCGAAGTTCAAGTCATGGCGGCGAGCGCTCAAAGCTGTCTGTACCGCGCTCTGTACATGGTCCCCGGTCCCGACTGGCACCGTCGACTTGCTGATAATAAGCCGATAGTCTGTCATCCGTTGTCCGATGGCCTCGGAGACCGTCAGAACATGGCGAAGATCGGCCGAGCCGTCTTCGTTTGGCGGCGTTCCCACAGCGATGAACTGAAACACACCGTGGGCAACGCCTTCGTCGGCACTCGTCGTGAACCCAAGACGGCGCTCGGCGATGTTCTTTTTAACCAGTGCGGAAAGACCTGGTTCGTAGATCGGAACTTCACCGCCCAGGAGACACTTGATTCTCTCTGCGTTCACATCGACGCAAAGGACCGTATTTCCGACGTCTGCAAGGCAGGCGGCGGTGACTAGTCCAACGTAACCCGTTCCGAAAATCGTAATGTTCACTGGTCCATATCCTTTTAGCTTCTAGATAAAAGAGTTTTAGACAGCCTGTCGAGCAACGTTGTCACACTTGAGGTGGCGGCCGCGCCGTTGCTACTTGGTTATCTTGGCGTTCGTTCTCATGCGGCCTGGTTTTCCGCTACGCTCCCCATAAATTGTAGGTTAAAGTGCACGGATTCGTTCCATCTCAGCCTCAAGGGTTTTCAGATCGGTATGTTGTTGGGCTACGCGCGCGCGCTCCCGTTCAACTATTGGAACCGGCGCGCTCTTTAGGAATTTGTCGTTCGCAAGTCTTGATTCATTTTTATCAAGGTCATTTTTAAGTTTTGTAATCACTTTGTTGAGGCGTGTGAGCTCAACTTCCTTGTCAACTAATCCGGCTAGTGGGACCAGAATTTGCATTTCACCCAAAAGGGCAGCCGCGCATTGAGGGCTTTCAGTACTCGCATCAAGGAGTTGTACCGATTCGATCTTGGTGAGTGAGATGATTGAGCGAAGAAGCCGCTGGATCCGGTCGCGGTCGGTATCTCCCGCATGGCGGAGCAAAACCGGGAGTTTTCGGCCTGGGGAAATCGACAGCTCGCCCCGAATCTGTCGAATACCCAACGCAAACGCCTTGAGCCATTCGATGTCGCTTTCCGCAGTTGGATCGATCCTTTCCGGTTGTGCGATCGGATACGGCTGTAGCGTAATTGTTTCGCCAGTTTTTCCTGCCAAGGGCGCTACACGTTGCCATATGTCCTCTGTAATGTACGGCATGATGGGGTGTAGAAGCCGTAGCGCCGCCTCAAGCGTTCTGACCAGGGTACGTCGGGCGGCGGTCTGCTCATCTTGAGTTCCTTGCTGAAGGGCTACCTTGGCAAGTTCTAGGTACCAGTCGCAATATTTGTTCCATACAAATTCATAAAGGACATGCGCGAGCAGGTCGAACCGGTAGCTCGAAAAATGGTTTTCGGCCTCCGTTTCCACTTTTTGGAGGCATGAAATGATCCAGCGATCTGCTTCGCTTAAAGTAAGTCCAGTATCGCTGGACTGCGTGGCGTGAATGCCCCCACAATGCATAAGTACAAATCGCGAGGCATTCCAGAGTTTATTGCAGAAATTGCGATATCCTTCAGCACGACTGGCGTCAAACCGAATATCCCGCCCGTTGGTCGCAAGGGAAGCGAAGGTAAATCGGAGGGCATCTACCCCAACTGGTTTGATGCCGTGGGGGTAATCCTCCTTCGTTTTCGCGGCGATTATTGGCGCTGTCTCGGGTTTGACGAGATTCTGAGTTCGCTTTGCAACGAGCGCATCAAGGCTGATCCCATCGACCACATCGAGCGGATCAAGAATGTTACCCCTTGATTTGCTCATCTTATTGCCGTCTGGATCGCGTACCAGACCAGTAATGAAGACATCGTTGAAGGGCGTCTTCCCCATAAAATACAGCCCCATCATGATCATTCGCGCGACCCAGAAGAAAATGATGTCAAACCCGGTGACTAGGACATTGGTGGGGTAAAATTCTTTGAGTTCAGGCGATACCTTCGGCCATCCCAGCGTAGCTATAGGCCAAATATCCGAAGAAAACCAGGTGTCAAAAACATCGCTGTCTTGGGTCAGGCGCAGCTCCGGGGCAACCTGATATCTTTCCCTGACCTCACTTTCATTTCTCGCCACATAAACATTGCCATCGTCGTCATACCAGGCCGGGATGCGATGACCCCACCACAGTTGGCGGCTTATGCACCAGTCCTGGATATTATTTAACCAGTGGAAATAGGTATTCTTCCAGTTATCCGGGATAAAGCGAATTTGCTCATTTTCGACCGCACGAATCGCAGGCTCCGTAATTGCTGACCACCCTCCGGGCCGCCCGTCCTCAAGCCGTACGCGGGTAAGATCCACAAACCACTGATCGGTCAGATACGGCTCTAATACTGCCCCTGTTCGGTCTCCGCGGGGAATATTGAGTCGGTGAACCTCTACCTTTTCTACGAGTCCCTGTGCTTCGAGATCTTCTATGATGCGCTGGCGCGCTTCAAGGCGATCGAGGCCGCGGTAGCGTTTTGGGACCTGATCGTTCAGTTTGCCGGCCGGATCCAGTATGTTTCGCAGAGGGAGGTTATGCCGTTCGCCTACGGCATAGTCGTGAAAGTCGTGTGCAGGAGTTATTTTCAGAACACCGGTACCGAATTCACGATCCACATAAGAATCGGCGATGATTGGTATTTCGCGGCCACACAATGGTAGCCGGACGGTTGACCCGACCAGATCACGATATCTCTCATCGTCTGGATGAACAGCGATAGCTGCATCCCCGAGCATCGTTTCTGGTCGGGTGGTGGCCACTATCAAATAGCCTGAACCGTCAGTGCCTTCCGTGCGGGCGGTTAGCGGGTAACGCAAATGCCACATCCTGCCATTTTCTTCCTCCTGAACAACCTCCAGGTCGGATATGGCGGTTTGCAAAACCGGATCCCAGTTGACCAGTCGTTTGCCTCGATAAATCAGGCCCGCATCGCGCAATCGGACAAAATGTTCAATGACTGCCTCTGAATAGGAGTCGTCCATGGTAAATCGCTCGCGACTCCAGTCGACAGAGCTCCCCATGCGCCGGATCTGGTCACTAATAACCTGATGAGAGGTATTTTTCCAACGCCATATTGCTTCGACGAAGTTTTGGCGACCGAGCTCTCTCTTGGTAATCCCATCACGTGCGAGGTTACGTTCGACAACCATCTGTGTGGCTATGCCAGCATGATCGGTGCCGGGTTGCCATAGGGTCCGATCTCCCTTCATGCGATGGTAGCGCACCAAGGCGTCCATGATTGTGTGCTGAAAGGCGTGACCCATATGCAGGGTGCCAGTTACATTAGGCGGGGGTATGACGATCGAGTAGGGGGCGCCATCACCGGATGGAGCCTGCCAACCGGATTGAACCCAGAAATCGCGCCAGCGCGTTTCTACGACGGCCGGATCAAAAGTTTTTTCCATTGCGCCTCTAGAAATGTACGAAATTGTCCAAATTGTCGCGGTTCAAACCAAATCCGCCGACATCAAGCTGTAAGTCAACGCTTTATTGTTTAATACAGGACGGGACCCGCAAGACTAGTACCTTTTCTACATATTTTCCCTGTGCCACGACAATAACCTGTGTTCGATAGTTGCACTGAAAACTGATGGCGCTTGGCCTCGCAGTGCAGACAAGGAACGGTGATTGGGTACGATGCGGATGTCCAGAGGCGTCGAAGTACGATCCTTCGCGCATTCTGCACAGGTAGTTCATGGATTGGAGATCGGCACGTGCTTCAGCCATAGAGATCCCGGGCTGGATCTCGCTCGTGATATCGGTACGTGTACGCTGGTTGACTTGAGGTAATGCGCAACTTGCAAGCAGTAAGGATGCACTGATACACAGACACGCAAGCACCGTGCTGTTGTGATTGCGTGCGTTCAAGGACTGTCACCACCATTTTTTTCGGTAAGAGTTGCATGGCGGCTTGCGCCGTTTTTAATTTCATGTGTAGACAACGGGTATCCTCTGTCCTTGTAATACCTGTACCGCAAACGGCTTGAAGCACGCGCGGAAGCATCTCCGGGAACTACCTCGAGTACACGCTCAAAACGACTGAAAAAAGACGGTACGTCGGTAGCGAGATTGACCATTACCTCAAGGTGATCCACGGGAGGCCGATTGCCGATAAGAACTGTAGGTATCGGAATTTCAATGCCGCCATCATCCGAAATGCGTTCATGTGAAACAAAGCTGCCTTGCCGAAAACTCCAGAGCATGCTGTCAAGTGCATCCGTGACCGTATTGTCCGGGCTATGGATGTAGACGCGCTGTCTTGAGGCTCCGGCCTTCTCGCAAACGCGGCAGACGGTTGGCAAGACCGTCTCAATGAGCGGCACTCCTTGTGAAAAAACGTAAAAGTCGATCCGGGTCACTTGATCATCCTGACGGGTTTGTCCTCTAAACCTCCTTTCTTTCCACGATGTTGAGTAGATATTGCACCAGCAAGGGGACTGGCCTCCCCGTGGCAGTCTTCCCTGTCCAAGCGGTTCCCGCAATATCCAGGTGGGCCCAGGAAAGTTTGCGTGTAAACCGGTGCAGGAAGCTGGCAGCCGTAATCGATCCGCCGTCACGTCCGCCGATATTGGAAAAATCTGCAAATTCACTCTTCAACTGGGATTGATATTCTTCCCAGAGTGGTAGCTCCCAAGCCCGGTCGCCAACTTGTTCTCCCGCTGCTAGAAGTCGCCGCGTCAAACTTGACTGGTTGCCAAAAAGCCCACTGGCATGGTGACCCAAGGCCACGACGCAAGCCCCGGTGAGAGTTGCAATATCTATGCAAGCAGAAGGCTGGTAGTTTTTTTCCACGTACGTCAGTGCGTCACATAGAACCAAGCGTCCTTCTGCATCGGTGTTGAGGATTTCAACAGTGAGCCCGGCCATCGTGGTTACAATGTCGCCTGGTTTGGCGGCGCTGCCGCCCGGCAGGTTCTCAGAGGCTGCAATAACGCCAACAATGTTGAGGGGAAGTCGCAATTCAGAAGCAGCCATCAGGACGCCCATCACGGATGCCGCTCCACACATGTCGAACTTCATTTCGTCAAGTTTTGCCGAAGGCTTAATACTTATGCCTCCTGCATCAAAAGTAATACCCTTTCCCACGAAGACAACGGGCCGATCGTTTCGTGCGCCTTGCATATATTCCATCACGATCAGCCTCGGAGGTTGACGGCTGCCGCTAGCCACTGCGAGCAGGGCGTTCATCCCAAGCTCGCGCATCTCATTCTCTTCAAGAATCTTGATTTTGATCGGGTACGCCTCGCCCAGGTCCCGTCCCTGCTGGGCCAAATAGGAAGGTGTACAGATATTGCCCGGCAGGTTAGCTAAATCCTTGGCCAGACCAACGCCTCGCGCAATTGCCAGTCCCTCGGCCAGTCCGCGTTCTCCTGCTTGGAGGTCCGAGCGGCGTGATACGTCAAATGTCAGCCTTTCGAGTTTGTGAGGTTGCAACTCCGTTCGGCTTTTTTCACCACGGCATTGATCAAAATGATAGAAAGCTGCCTCAGCCGCAAGCGCAGCCTGCTGCACGTTCCATTGCAAGCTCCGACCCTTTACTTGCATGCGAGTTATGCAATTTACTGCATCAATCGATCCGGTTGATGAAAGAACGGTAGCTGCAGCGCTTTGGGCTTTTCGGTATGCACTTTCGTTGAAATCCCTTTCACGGCCGAGGCCGACTAATAAGACGCGATCGCAGAATGTACCGGCTACGTTGTGTAGCATCAGTGTCTGGCCGAGCCGACCATCCATATCACCCTTGCGTATAACGGCGGAGATCACGCCCTTAGACGCACGATCGATGGCTTGCGCGGGTTCCGTTGGGGTGCGACGATCAAAGATGCCGACTATGACACAGGCAACACGCTGCTTCTCAGGGCTTCCACTTTTAATAAAGTATTGCATAACGGTGAAGGGCTGGGGTGATTGGGCCGCAGGTTTGCAGGTAATGAACGTGTAATCTTATAAGTCGCAAGACTGGCTCGGCACCGAAGCGTTCAACAAGTGCCTGCGTAAGAAGCATGAATTCATTAGTATAGACCCTATGCTGAACATGCTGGCGTTTCGACAAAACTGAAAAATTTTTGATAGCACAACAAAGATTAGTGGTGTGATCCGAAGAATTCAAGAAACTTCGATTCCAGCCGAAAGGGATCGGTTGTCCCCATTGCTGGAAGGGAAGGGTAATACATTCGCTGCCTGCATGGCTCCTGCATGATTCTTGGACGATACCTTTTGCGCGAAACCACTCTGGCGTGGTTATCAGTATTGTCCGTATTGCTGATTGTTATGGTGGCAACACGCTTTGCGAGCGTACTGAATTTCGCAGCCGAAGGGGCGATCCCTGCCAATCTTCTATTTCAGGTGGCGATGCTTTCAAGTTTGCGCTATCTGATGATCATTATGCCCGTTTCATTGCTGCTTGCCGTCATGCTCGCTCTGGGTCGCCTGTACAGTGATAACGAAATTGTGGCGATGGCGGGTTGTGGCGTCAGTCTAGGAACGCTGTATAAACCCATACTATTCCTTGCCGTCATCCTAACAGTGGTAACGGCGATACTGTCATTTCAAGTGGGGCCCTGGGCCGGACGCCGCGCCGATTCGCTGGTTAAGCATTCGCGAAAACTGATGCAGTTTGCGCCATTCAGTCCAGGAAAGTTTCAATCTGTCGGTGGTGGACGCGCAGTGTTCTATGCCGCTTCCGTTGGCGGCGAAGGCGCCAACTTTGATTCGGTTTTTGTACAGATTGCAGGACGTAACAATCAGGAAAGTACCGTGCTGGCCCGATCTGGCGCCCAGGGTCTGGATCCCACCAGCGGGGACCGGGTTGTGACGCTTCGGGATGGATATCGGTACTCGGGCAGGCCTGGAAACGGGGATTTTGAAATAGCCCATTTCCAAAGATTGCATCTACGACTGAAACCGCCCGCTTTCCACTACGTAAACGATCAGCTTCAGCTGGCTAAGACTAAGAGCTTGCTTTCGAGCAGCAAGCCGGCAGATGAGGCAGAGCTTCAGGCCCGCATTGCGGCGCCTCTTTCCGTGATGGTGTTGGCGTTGCTCGCCTTACCCTTATCCCATCTTAAGCCCCGTCAAGGGCGGTACAGCAAGGTGGTTATCGGAATTTTAATTTACTTAGTCTACGCGAACCTAATCGGCTTCGGGCAGATGTGGCTGGCACGGGGACAACTGTCACCTTCTATCGGATTGTGGTGGATCCATGGGATTGTATTGCTACTCGCCCTCGCGCTTCTCGCTCATCGCCAAGGGTGGCGTTTGGGGTATCAGCGTTGAACCGGCTTGACCGCTATGTGATCAGGAACATCTTGGCGCTTACAGCGATTGTCGCGTTGGTATTGATTTCAATTTACACTCTTGTTGGTTTTTTGACCCAGCTTGGCAGACTAAGTCAGGATGGCCTCTCATTCTGGCAGCTCGTCGAGTATGCGGCTGCCTTAATTCCAGGCAACGCCTATACGCTTTTCCCATTAATTGTTCTTCTGGGCACGCTTTTGGGTATCGGAAACATGGCACGGCATGCCGAGATTACGGCGATGCGTGCCGCAGGAATTTCCCATCTTCGAATCGGGGGCGCAACGCTGTTAGCCGGCCTTTTTCTCGGAGCGGTGACTTTTTTGCTGGGGAATTGGTTGGGTCCGATTGGCCGACTTCAAGCAGATCATCTGCGGCATCAGGAAAGCGTCAGACCCGGCGGTGCGCAGTGGTTTCGTGATGGACATGAAGTTCTCCGCGTTCATCGATTGCGTTCAGCGGATCGCATCGAGGGGTTGACTATCTATACCCTAGGTCAGACCGGCCGCCTGGTATCTATTCTTCATGCCGACAACGCAGTGTATAGCCAGGGTTTTTGGCAGTTGCGAGATGTTCAACGTAGTGATTTTGAAAAAAGCCGCATTGTCGCTACAAGGGAAACATCAGCCAGATGGCATGATGGCATCGAGCCGTCTGTTCTCAAGCTTATGATATTAAAAGAAAATAGTATAACGACTCACGGTTTAATGCGGCTTATCCATTATCTCGAACTTAATCATCTCGATACCTCGCGCTATCGAATGCTCTTGTGGCGAAAATTGGTGACTCCAATAACTGTTATCGCGATGATGTTGTTCGCGTTGCCTTTTGCGAGTGGTCGGCTACGGGACGCAGGCGCTGGACAGCGCTTGCTCCTCGGAGTTGCTATAGGCATTGTGTTTTATGTTCTCGATAAAGTCTCGGTTAGCTTAGGGGACATATACGGATGGTGGCCTCCGCTGGCGGCGGGCATGCCGACCTTGTTGTTGGCTGTGGTGGGTGGATGGAACCTTGTCCGTCTCTCTTGAGTGGGGATGATTGCCGGAAGTTGATTTAGACGCGACTTCGGCGACTTAGAGGGGTATCGAGCAACTGGGCTTCTGATAAAAAAGCGATGTAAGTTTGCCTTGGAGCAAGGCGCTGCAGGTTCACTGATGGTATCACCAACCGGGCGAACTACACCGATCTTCCCATGGCTTAACGATGCGCAGGTCGAAATGGGCATCAGAAATATGTGAACTAATCGGCATATGGGTAACAGTTCCGGGGGCTATGGAAGATGGAAACAATGATTCCTTCGTCAGTAGTCGGCAAGCTCGCTAGAAAGAGGCGTAGCATTGGCGCTCGCACCATGGTTTTTGCCAAATGCAGGCGATTGACCTTAAACTAATGCGTTTTAGATACTTCTTGTCCTACCGTGCATGTTATGCGGAGGACTGACCCTGGCTTAGGCCAGCATCCATAAGGAGGTTATATGCGTCACTATGAAATAGTGATTATGGTGCACCCTGACCAAAGCGAACAAGTTCCCGCGATGATAGAGCGGTACCGCAACATGGTTGAGAGTGACGGCGGGAAGGTTCACCGCTCGGAGGATTGGGGTAGGAGGCAGCTGGCGTATCCCGTTGAGAAGCTGCACAAGGCGCATTATTTTCTGATGAATGTTGAATGCTCGGGTGAAATTCTCGCTGAGCTTGAGAATGCCTTTCGCTTTAATGACGCGGTGATCCGAAAACTGGTCGTTCGGCGCAATCAGGCCGATACCGCGCAGTCGCCGCTATTCAAATCCCAAGACGAAGAACGCAGGGACGAGCCGCGTGCAGAGACTGATCTGCATTCAGCGGACGACGAGATCGACGAGGATGTCGGGCCCGAGGAAGGTGACGACAATGCGCCAGAGGAAAATCTGGCCTCTGATCAGGAGCAATAAAATGGCCAGATTCTTTCGCAGGCGTAAAAGTTGCCGCTTCACAGCGGAGGGCATCAAAGAAATCGACTACAAGGATCTTGCGACGCTGCGTCAGTATATTGGCGAAAATGGGAAAATTGTCCCTAGCCGCATCACGGGCACCGCCGCTAGATACCAGCGTCAGCTCAGTGTGGCTATAAAGCGCGCTCGCTACTTGGCGTTATTGCCGTATACCGACCGTCACGAGTGAACTGGGGAAAGGATTCATGGAGCTAATCTTGCTTGAGAGGGTAAAAAATCTGGGTGATCTCGGTGATACCGTGAAGGTTAAAGGGGGCTATGGCCGTAATTATTTATTGCCCAAGGGGATGGCGCTGCCAGCGACGGACTCGAATCGCAAGATCTACGAGCAGCGCAAGGCAGAACTGGTAAAAAAGGCCCAAGATTCCTTGAATGCAGCCAGGGAACGTGCCACTCATATTGATGGTTTAACTCTGAACGTGCCGATGCTGGCGAGCGATGAGGGAAAACTTTACGGGTCTGTTGGTGCGGCGGAGATTGTGCAGGCGGCCTCTCTGATAGACATTGACCTTAAGCGTCACGAAGTTGACCTTCCGGATGGACCAATTCGTACCACTGGCAGTTTTTCGGTAGTTGCGCGCTTACACAGCGAAGTGACCGTGCATTTCACCGTGATTGTGGTGGAAGGTACGGCTACTTGACGCATGTGGAGGAGTGGAAAGAGGCAGCACGTCTAGCTCAACACGGCCCGCATCTGCGGGTCGTGTTGTTTTGTTGCCCGTCGATGGTTCGTATTACCAATTTGATTTAGCATCACGTTGATGTCATCCGCTAGCCCCAAACAGCCACCTCATTCCATTGAAGCGGAACAGTCCGTTCTGGGCGGAATCATGCTGGATAACCGCGCGTGGTATGAGTTGGCCGATAAATTGACCGAAGCAGATTTCTATGCCGACAAGCATCGCTTAATTTATCGGGCAATCGGTGCATTAATGTCTGCATCTAAACCTTGTGACTTCGTCACTATCTCCGAGCAGTTACGCCGGGAAGGCTGCTTGGAAGAGGCTGGCGGTATGACCTACCTTTCCGATCTCGCAGCCGATACCCCGGGCGCGGCGAATGTCCGGGCTTATGCAGAAATCGTCCGAGGACATTCCATCCTCCGAAGCCTGATCGCTGCAGGTCAGGAGATAGCCAATTTCGGTTTTGATTCTGCAAATCGCGATCATGGCGAGCTCGTTGATTTGGCTGAACAGGTCGTTTTTCGCATACGGGAGCGACGTGAGCGCTCTCAGAACGGATTTTTTGAAATATATCCCCTGATTGGCAAGATCCAGGAAAAGCTGGATCTACAGAGAAAAAACGGAAGTACACTGAACGGTGCGGCCACAGGATTTCCAAAACTGGACGAACTTACCAATGGACTACACGCTGGCGATCTGGTCATTGTCGCCGGCCGTCCTGGCATGGGCAAATGCCTGTCGGAAGATACCCAGCTGGTCGCAGATGACGGTTCACTGGTTACGGTCGGGTCGTTGTTTCACCGACGGGACAGCGATGTAGCGACACTGCGTTCAGACTGGACATTTGCGCGTGCGCGACCAAGCGATTATATCGACGATGGGAAGAAGCCTGTTTATGAGGTCGTCACGCATCTTGGTCGTCGTATCGAAGTTACTTTGACACACCCGTTCCTCACCTGCGATGGGTGGAAGCCCTTGGCCAAACTTGGTGTCGGGGACTATATTGCTGTACCGCGTACCCTTCCTGTATTCGGAAATCACAGCTTGCCGGAACATCAGGCGCGCCTTCTTGGCTACCTTGTCAGCAGCGGATCATCTTTAGGGCCATGGGTGCGGTTTTGCCCGCCCAATAGGAATGTCCAGCAAGACTTTATTGAGGCGGTTTCGGTATTTCGTGGATGTCGGGCTTCCCTAATGGCGACTGGGCCCGGCTCGCGCCCACCGGTTGTTAATATTGCGTCGCAGGGGTTGAGTGCTAAGGGAGAGCGTTCGCCGGTTCCTTGTTCGTACATTGAGGTTGTTCCCGAGCCAGTTCACGAAGTGATTGGCATGGCGCCGGTGGCGGCGAACACCCAGGAGCACCGTATTGCGGACATGAGTATGGGGTTAGTGTCCACATCGCGTCTCTCTGATCTGGCGCTGCGGACGATGCCAGCGGCAAAGCCTTTGTCGAAATCTTCGGGTGGAGTAGAGGGGGGTGCCCCGGTCCAGTGGGCGCAGTGGCTTCAGCGATCCGGAGTTCTTGGTCAGGAGGAAGCTCGCAGCATACCTTCTGTCGTATTCCGTCTGGAAAAGCGGCTGCTGGCGGTTTTTCTAAGCTGTTTATTCTCTGTGGACGGAAGTGTGTTTACCGACGCAAACGGTAAGTCCCGCTTTCGCTATTTAGCGCCCAGCGAAGAAATTGCGCGTCACATTCAGCACCTGTTAGTCCGATTTGGCGTGGTAGGAAATCTTGGGCGTTGCCGCGCGGCCGGCCGCGATTCGCCGGTTGGGTCATGGTGCGTGGACGTTACTGAACGCCAGTCTCTTCATCGATTGACCGCTCAAATCGGCATCGTTGGCTGCCCGGATGAACTCAAATCTCTGGAGATGCCAGTGGCGAGTAGCGTAACGGTCGGCGACATGGACGTCGATGATACTTTGCCGCCGGTCGTTTGGCGGTTGATAGAGCGCGCCAAGGGTTCGTTGCATTGGCCTACACTTGCGTTTCACCTAGGCGAACCGCTGTCGAAATTTCAAGTTCATCGCCAGATAAACCGTGCGCTTTTGAGTCGCATCGGTATGCTGCTTGGCAACGATGACCTAGTTCTTTTAGCAAACGCGGAAGTAAGTTGGGCGTTAGTGACGTCCATTGCCCCGAAGGGACTCAAGCAGGTCTATGACCTGACCATGCCGGGAACACACAACTTCGTCGCGAACGACATCTGTGTCCACAATACGTCGTTCGCAATGAATATTGCCGAACATGTGTCCATTGAAAAGAAGTTGCCGGTGGCGGTGTTTTCAATGGAGATGTCGGCTGAACAACTAGCGTTGCGAATCCTTTCATCGTACGGTCGTATCGACCAACAGAGATTGCGTAGTGGGGGGCTTGATGATGAAGACTGGGCGAGACTGGCTTCCACCGGGGGGTTACTTCGTGATGCGCCGCTCTATATAGATGAAACTGGCGCGCTTTCGCCACTTGATTTACGAGCGCGGGCTCGCCGGATCGCATCACGGCATGGCTTGAGCCTTATTGTTGTGGATTACATCCAGTTGATGCAGGTGCCATCAACACGTGAAAATCGCACCAATGAGATATCGGAAATTTCCCGAAGCCTAAAAGCGTTGGCCAAGGAACTTGGAGTGCCTGTAGTTGCCCTGTCGCAGCTTTCCAGGGGCGTTGAGCAACGCGATAACAAACGACCACGCATGTCTGATTTGCGCGAGTCTGGTGGTATCGAGCAGGATGCTGACGTTGTGATCTTCGTGTATCGGGATGACTACTACACCAAGGAGCAAAGTACCGAGCCAGGGATTGCGGAGATTATAGTTGCCAAACAGCGCAATGGTCCTACCGGAATGGTCAAAGCCGCCTTCGTTGGACGCTATACCCGTTTCGATGGTCTTACCCACGAGTATATATACGAGTGATGTCCTCAAACGTGCCGGTTTCCCGGATTGTGGCCGATATCGATTTGTCTGCAATTCGTCACAACCTAGCGCGTGTTCGCTCTTACGCGCCTCGATCGCGCGTTATGGCCGTAGTCAAAGCTAATGCCTATGGCCACGGGATCCTTCCTGTTGCCCGAACGCTTGAGAACAGCGGGGCCGATGCGCTTGCGGTGGCCTGCCTCGATGAGGGATTGGCGCTGCGTGAGGCGGGCATTCAATTGCCGCTGATTCTTCTTGAAGGTGTTTTATCTGCGGAGGAATCACTGGCAGCCATTGCAGGGCGCATGGTGGTTGTCGTACATGCGGCATGGCAGATTGAGCTGTTAAAGGAATTGGCAACTTCGATATCACCACAGTTCTGGATAAAGCTGGACAGCGGCATGCACCGACTCGGATTCCCCTGCGACGATGCCGCTGCGCTGTGGTCAATTGTCGAACAGCATCCGGAATGGGGATTCCAAGGATGGATGACTCATCTGGCGTGCGCCGATCAAAAAGAAAATTCAATGACGCCCCGTCAGATTGCCCGTTTCAAAGGCGCGCTGAAGGGACTTCCGGGCGCGCGGTCCATTGGCAACTCTGCTGGTTTGATCGCATGGTCAGGCGCTCGCTCGGACTGGGTGAGGCCGGGCTTGATGTTGTATGGGGCCACCCCTTTTCCGGACCGGACCGCATATGACCTCGCACTGCGGCCGGCGATGCAGGTAAAGAGCCGTATTATCGCCATCCATAACCTGGCGGCGGGAGAACCCGTAGGTTACGGCGCTGCATGGACGAGTACACGGCCGACTCGGATCGGCGTCGTTGCAGCCGGGTATGCTGACGGCGTACGCCGAGCGTTGCCTTCGGGGACCCCTCTGCTGGTCAACGGCAAAAGGGCTTCTATCATTGGCCGCGTTTCAATGGACATGATCGCGGTTGACCTGCATGACATATCCGAAGCACGGGTTGGAGACGACGTTGTCTTATGGGGAAGAAGTCCAGCGGTGGAGGAAATCGCGTCATGCGCAGGAACACTCGCCTACGAGCTGTTCTGTGGCCTGAATAACCGCGTCAAGCATCACTATGTTGAACGTTAAGGGACGTGGAATTTGTTATCGTGCCTTGCTGACAGAGCGTACCGGCTAGTGGGCAAAGCAAGCCGCCAGTACATATGTCAACGCTGCGGTACGGTTGCTCCGAAGTGGACGGGGCAGTGCCCAGACTGCGGTCAATGGAACACCTTAGTCGAAGGCATTACTAGGCGTTCAAAACTAGCGGCTAGCGGACATCAGCTCTCGCCGGTAACGCGTCTCGAGTCTATAGAGATCCAAGAAATAAACCGGACGTCCTGTGGTTTGGCTGAAATGGACCGGGTACTCGGGGGCGGAATTGTGCCCGGCGCGGCGATCCTGATAGGCGGCGACCCCGGCATTGGCAAATCTACACTGCTCCTTCAGCTTCTCGCATCTATTGAGGGCCGCGTCGACACGCTCTATGTGACCGGTGAGGAGTCACTAGCAC
>OFHJ01000470.1_pt1 | contig 15369 bp, 10 predicted proteins | sample 1522001 | NCBI WGS metagenome assembly OFHJ01 (sample SAMEA2464838, study PRJEB22497) | soil metagenome | biome: Grassland; feature: Farmland; material: Clay | place: Australia | collected 2013-02-01 | depth 1.2 m | reverse complement strand
CGGCGGCCCCCCAGCGCGTGCCTGTGTCGCCCCCGCCGCCCCCCCCCCCCCAATTTACCCTCCCGCTCCCTTTGGTGGGCCTGTCCGCGGAGAAAATAAGCCCCCCCAAGGCCGTCAAGGCTGTCCGGCCCCGCCCCGCCGGCGTAAAACTCCACGTTCTTCACCTGCGGCTGCCGCGCCAGGTAATTCCCCAGCCGCTGCGCCACCGCCTCGGTCGTCTCCAGCGGCGTCGTCTCCGGCATGTGCAGCACTACCTCCAGCTCGGTCTTGTTGTCGTAGGGCAGCATCTTGACGATGACCAGCTTGAAGTAGAGCAGCGACAGCGCCGCCAGCAGCAGCGCCACCAGCCCCGCGACCAAGCCCCACCGCCGCCGCCGGGACGACAGCAGCCACGCCATCCCCCGCCGGTACGCCGCTCCGAAGCGCGACTTCCCCTCCGCCGACGCCGCATGTTGCCGGTGCCCCGGCTTGTGCAGCAGCCGCATCGCCGCCCACGGCGTGCCCACGAAGGCGATAGCCAGCGACAGCAGCATCGCCGCCGACGCCCCCAGCGGAATCGGCCGCATATACGGTCCCATCAGCCCGCCCACGAAGGCCATCGGCAGCAGCGCCGCGATCACCGCGAAGGTGGCCAGAATCGTCGGGTTCCCCACCTCCGCCACCGCTTCGATCAGCACCCGCGCCGCGGGCCGCCCGCGGTTGGGGAACAGGCGGTAATGGCGCACGATGTTCTCCACCACCACGATGGCGTCATCCACCAAGATGCCGATGGAAAAAATCAGCGCGAACAGCGTGATCCGGTTCAGCGTGTAGCCATACAGGGCGAACAAGAACATCGTGCCCAGCAGCGTGACCGGAATCGCCACCCCCACCACGCCGGCCTCCCGCCAGCCGAGAAACATCGCGACCAGCAGGATCACCGACACCGTCGCCAGCGCCATGTGCTCCAGCAGTTCGTTGGACCGCGCCTCCGCTGAGCGCGCGTAGTTGCGCGTCACCGTCACCCGCACGTCCGCCGGAATCAGCCGGCCCCGCTCCGCCCGCAGCCGCGCCAGCGCCGCGTCCACCACGGTGATCGCATTGGACCCCTGGCGCTTGGCCACCGCCAGCGTCACCGCCGCCCGCGCCCGCCCGCGCGCCGACGCCGCCACGTCCCGCTGCCCCGGCCCGTAGAGAATGCCGGCGTAGTCCCGCGGCTCGCCGGGCCCGTCTTCGATCCGCGCCACCTGGTCCAGCAGCACCGGCATGCCCTGCCGCACCGCCACCACCACCTGGCCCAGTTCCCGCGCCGAGCGGATCCACCGCCCCGCGTAGACCGCCGTGGCTTGGTCGCCGCCGACCAGCCGTCCCGCCGGCGTCCGCCCGCTGGCCGCCTCGATGCGCGCCGCCAGCGCGCCCGGCCCGATGCCGTACGCCGCCAAGCGGCTGTTGTCCAGCACCACGCGAAACTCCCGCCGCGCGCCGCCGATGACCGTCACCTGCGACACGTCCGGCACGCGCTTCATCACCCGCCGCAGCTCCACCGCCAATTCCCGCAGTTGCGCGTCGTTATATCCCGGCCCCGACAGCGTCAGCGCCAGCACCGGCACGTCATAAATGGACCGCAGCTTCACCAGCGGCGGCCCGCTGCCCGCCGGCAGGTCTCCGCGGTTGGCGTAGAGCTTGGTGTACACCGCCGTCAGGCTGGGTTGCACCGGCAGGCCGACCTTGAACCGCACCGTCACCAGGCTCTCGCCCGGCATCGAGGTGGAATAGATATGGTCCACGCCGGGAATGTCCCGCATCATCTGCTCGACCGGCGCGGTCACCCGCCGTTCCACCACCGCGCTGGCCGCGCCCGGCAGCGGCGTCATCACATCCACGAACGGCACCCGGATCTGCGGTTCTTCTTCCCGCGGCATCGTCCAAATCGCGAACACACCCAGCAATACCGCGGCCATCATCAGCAGCGGCGTCAGCTTGGAATTGACGAAGAACTGCGCCAGCCGCCCCGCCGGCCCGTGCTTGCCGCCGTGCATCGCCGCGAGCGCCGCTTCCTCGTCGCCGCCGCGCATCGCCGCCGCGATCCGCTTTCCCGCCCCGCTGCCCAGCCGTGGCGCGTCTGCCGCTTCCCCTGCATGCCGCTGCGCATCGGCTCCGCCCGGCGCGCCTTCCTGCCCGCCGCCCTGCAAATCTTCCCGCTCCTCGTTACTCATGCCCGTTCGCCCCTTCCGGCGCCGCGCCGGCCGCCGCCAGCGCCGCCTCGGTGCCGCCGCTTGCCGCCAGTTCCCGCGGCGCCGCCACCACTTTTTCGCCCACCTTCAGCCCCGCCAGAATCTCCACTTGGCCGCCGGTTTCGCGTCCCGTCCGTACCCAGCGCAGTTCCGCGCGCCCTTGGCGGTTCACCACGTACACTTCGCTCAGCCCGCCGGCCCGCAGCACCGCGCCGCTGGGCAGCCACAGCTGCCGCGTCACCGCCAGCGGAAACGCCGCCGTGGCGAAGGCGCCCGGCCGCCATCCCCCGCCCGTCGGCAGCCGCAGCTCGACCACCGCCATATGCGTCGCCGCGTCGCTGGCCGGCGCCATGCGGCGCACCGTCGCCCAGTGGCCCGCAGCCGACGCGTCGCCCGCGCCGCCGCCCGTCACCCGCACCCGTTCACCCAGGTGAATCCACCGCAACTCCCGGTCCGGCACGCTCACCCGCAGCTTGTTGCCCGCCGCCCCCGCCATCTCATACAGCGGCTGGCCGGGCATGGCCAAATCGCCCACCGCCGCCGGCCGCGCCGTAATCCGTCCCGCGAACGGCGCCCGCACCTGCCCATAGCCCGCCGCGATCTCGCTCTGCGCCAGTCCCGCCCGCGCCCGGCCCAGTTGCGCCGCCGCCGCTTGCAGCTGCGCCCGCGCCGCCGCCGCCAGCGCCCGCCGCGATTGCCGCGCCGTCGCCACCTGATCCATCTCATAGGGGCTGACCGCTTGCTCGGCCCGCAGTTGCGCGTAGCGCCGGTAGGTGCTCGCCGCCAGCGCCGACTGTGCCTGCGCCGCCGTCAGTTGCCGCTCCGCCGCCGCCTGCTGCGCCTGGGCCGCCGCCACCGCCGCTGCCGCCGCGCGCACCTGCTGCCCCGCCTGCGGCGTCGCCAGCACCGCCAGCACCTGGCCCGCCCGCACCCGGTCGCCCAGATGCGCCCGCATCGCCGTGACATAGCCGCTCACGCGCGCCGCCACCACCGCCTGCTCCCGCGCCTGCACCTCGCCCGGCGCCCGCCAATACTCCGCCCGCCGCGACCACTGCGCCGCGACCACCCGCGTGCCCGCCGGCAGCGCCAGCCCGATCGCGCCTTCCGCTTGCGGCGCCGTCCGCCCGCACGCCGCCAGCACCACCGCTCCGGCCACCGTCACCGCCGCCAGCGCCGCGCCCGTCATCCACCGTTTCTTTGTGTTGCCCTGGCTCATGTCCATCTCCCGTTGACTGATTGGCGCGGGCCCCGCCGCAGGCAGGGCGTCCCGCGACCCGCTCATCGCTCCACCGTCCAGGCCGCCGGACCGCTGGCCGCTCCGTTTGCCGCCGCTCCCCCCGCCGCCATGCCGCCGCTCACGCCATTCGCCGCCAGCGCCGCCGCATGCGCAAAATTCAGTTCACCCAAGTTCGCCAGCCCCTCCGCCCGGCTCATCTGCCAGCCGTATTCCGCCTGCGCCTCCTCCGCCCGCGCCCGCGTCCAATCCGTCTCCGCGTCCAGCACCGACCGCAGCGGCGCCAGCCCGGCGCGATAGCGCCGCCGCAGCATCGCCAGCGCCGCCGCCGCCCGCCGCGCGTTTGCCCGGCTCAGCGCCCGCAGCCGCCGCGCCGTTTGCCACCGGTACCACGCTCCCTGCACTGCCACCGCCGCCGCGCGGCTTAGGCTCCGCGCCTGCGCTTGCGCCGCCTCGGTTCCCGCCCTCGCCTGCGCCTGCGCCGCCCGCCGCGCCCCGCCGCCAAAGACGCTCCACCGCACCTGCACCCCAGCCATCCAGTCGCTGCCGCCGGCCCCCGTGAAGCCGGATTGGTCGCGTTCCACCGACGCGAAGGCGCTCGCCTGCGGCCACCACGCCGCCCGCGCTTCGCCCTCCTTGGCCCGAGCCGCGGCGGTTTGTGCCCGCGCCCGCGCCAAATCCGGCCGCCGCCGCCGTGCCGCCGCCTGCCATGCCGCCAGCGTCGCCGGCAACGGCGCCGTTCCGTTGCTCGCGGCCGCCGCCGCCAGCGCCAGCGGCGCCGCCAGCGGCCGGCCCAGCCGCCGGTTCAGCCGCGCCCGCGCCATCGCCAGTGCTCCCCCCGCCTCCGCCCGCGCCTGCCGTGCCCGGTTGGCGTAAACATCCGCGCTCAGTTCGTCGGCTTCCACCGCCATTCCCGCCCGGTACCGCGCCTGGGCGTCATGCTGGCTCTGCTCCGCCGCCTGCACCGCGCGCTGCGCCGTGCGCCAATTCGCCTCCGCCTCCCGCAGGCCGTAATAGGCCGCCACCGTCGCCGCCAGCACCTGCTCCCGCGTCTGCCGCCGCGCCGCTCCCGCCGCGCGGTAGCCGGCTTTCGCCCCGCGGATCGCCGCCCGCGTCTTACCCCCGTCCCACAGGCTCACGCTGGCCCGCGCCGAACTTTGCCAGTCCGTCAGCGCTCCTGGCCGGTTCAAGCTCGGCAGGTTGAAGTTCGCCGCCCCAAACGAGTGCTGCCGCAGCAGCGCTCCGAACACGTACACCGGGTCGTCGCCCCGCGTCACCCCTTCCGCCACGCCCAGCCGCGGCCACAACCCCGACCGCGCCGCCCCGATCCCCGCCTTGGCCGCCTGCGCCTCCGCGCCCGCCGCCTTCAGCCGTTGGCTCTGCCCTAAGGCCCGCCGCAGCGCCGCCGCCAGCGTCCATACCCGCGCCGGCATCGCGCCTGGCGCTGGCGCGCCCTGGCCCGGCGCCAAAGCCCGCGCCGCCACCACGCTCGCCGCGGATGCGGATGCTTTGTCTTGGCGCGCCCCCAGAGCTTCGCCTTGGCGCGCTTCCGGCGCCGCCACATCCCGCCGCGCCAGCCGCAAATTCGCCGCCGCCAGCGGTGGGACATGCGCTGGCGCGCCACCCTGCGCGGTTTCATCCGCCGCGGCCGGGGGCGTTTGCGCCGCCAAGCCGCCCGCCAGCCCACCGATGAACCCGATCAACAGCAGCGCCGCCGCCGGATTCCGCCAACGGCGGCCGGCTCGGCGCGCCGCGCGCCGGCCTACGCCTCCGCCACGCATGTCCGCACCCCCAGCTTGCGCAAAATCAGCCCCAGCGGGCAGACGCCGGTGAACGCCCACTGGAACAGATTCGCGCCGACAAACGCGTCCAGCCACAGCCACTCCCGGCTGACCCACAATCCCAGTCCCAGCCCGGCCAGCACCATGCCGCCGGCAAATGCCCGAATGATTCGCTCCCTGCACATATCGCCCTCCCTTGTGACTCAATTCCCCGCTCACTCTTTCTCCGTCTTCCTCGCTCCCGCCTCCGCCTCGACCGGATAGCGCTTCGCCTTCCAATCCGGAAACCCCGCTTCCAGCCGCCGCGCCCGGATCCCCGCTCCGCGCAGCTCATGCACCGCCTGGTCCGCCAGCAGGCACCACGGCCCGCGGCAATACGCCACCACCTCCGGCCCGCGCGGCACCTCCGGCAGCCGCCGCGGCATCTCCTCCACCGGCAGCGACATCGCCCCGGCGATATGCCCCGCCGCGTATTCCTCCTCCGGCCGCACGTCCAGCACCACCACGCGTTCCTCCTTCAGCCGCCGCCGCAGCTCCGCCATCGTCACCGGCTCGAATGCGTGCCGCTCCTGGAAGAACTCCGCCGCCAGCCGGTCCAGCTCCGCCAGCCGGTCTCGCCCCAAATCCCGCAGCGCCTGCCATAGCGCGAAAACCTTTTCGTCCGCCAGCCGGTAGCGCACGTGCAGCCCTTCCTTCCGCGCCTCCACCAGCCGCGCCTGCCGCAGCACTTGTAGATGCTGGGAGGTGTTGGCCACCGACATCCCGCTCGCCCGCGCCAGCTCCTCCACGCCCCGCTCACCCTGCGCCAGCAGTTCCAGCAGTTCCAGCCGCCGCGCCCCCGCCAGCGCCCGCCCGATCTGGGCGAACTGCCCGAACAGCCGCGCCTTGTACGCTTCCCGTTGTTCCTTGCGCATGGCACTATTCAATCATTCAATTGATTACTTGTCAATAGCCGGACGGCTCGGCCCAGCCCGCCGCCTAAGCGGGACGCCCCGCCGACAGCGGGGCTGGGGCCCGCGCCAATCAACTGCTGGCCGGCTCTGCCCGTCGCCCCTTTCCCCGGCTTCCCCTGTGCCATCCTGGGCTTGCGACGCCGGCAGCCTTCTCCGCCGATGCGGCCGCGCGCCGAGTCCGCGCCGAACGATCAGCCCATGGCCTCCGTGCGCGGCGCGCTTGCACAGCGACCGTCTGCACCTCCAGGAGCAGAGCCTCGCCAGGGAGTGAAACCATGAACGTCGGATTTATCGGCCTCGGGCAAATGGGCGCCGGCATGGCGGCCAATCTGCTCGCCGCCGGACATCGGGTCACCGTCTACAACCGCACGGCGCAAAAAACCCAGCCGCTGGTGGCCCAAGGAGCCCGGGCAGCAACCAGCGTCGCGGCGGCATGCAGCGGCGACGCCGTCCTCACTATGCTGGCCGACGATCCCGCGGTCGAGGCCGTGGCCTTCGGCCCCGACGGCGTCGCCGCCCATCTGCCCGCTGGCGCCGCGCACGTTTCCTGTAGCACCATCAGCGTCGCCCTCTCCCGCCGCCTCGCCGCCGCCCACGCCACCGCCCGCCAGCGGTACGTCTCCGCCCCGGTCTTTGGCCGTCCCGATGCCGCCGCCAGCCGCCGCCTGCTCGTCGTCGCCGCCGGCGAACCCGCCGCCGTCGCCGCCGTGGCGCCGCTGCTCGACGCCATCGGCCAGCGCACCGTCGTCATCTCCCCCGATCCGCCCGCCGCCAACTTGGTCAAGCTCAGCGGCAATTTCCTCATCGCCTCGGTCATGGAATCCCTGGGCGAAGCCATCGCCCTGGTCGCCAAAGGTGGCGTGGACCGCCGCCAATACGTCGAGCTGCTCACCTCCACTCTTTTCGCCGCCCCCGTCTACAAGACCTACGGCGCCATCCTCGCCGAGGGCCGCTTCTCTCCACCCGGCTTCCCCGCCCCGATGGGCGCCAAGGATATTCGCCTCGCCCTGGCCGCCGCCGAGGAATTGCGCGTCCCGATGCCACTCGCCAGCCTGCTGCGCGACCGCCTGCTCGCCCTGCTCGCCCACGGCGGCGAGCAGCTCGATTGGTCCGCCATCGGCGCCCTGCCCGCCAAGGACGCCGGCCTGCCCGGCGCCTGACGCACTCCGCCGGCCTGCCCGGCGCTTGCTCCGCCGCGGGCCTGGAGGCGCCTGATTCGATGCCGCCGGCTTACCCCGCGTATAACGCAATGCCGTTGGCCTACCCGGCGCTCGATCCGCCGCGGGCAGTGCTGGCGCCTGATTCACTTGCCGCCGCAATAGTACCGGGAACACCCTGTAGGCCGGCTCCCACCCGCCGACCGCCAGCCGCCGCGTCCGGGCGCACCGCCGCTCACTCGGCGCAATCTTAAACCCGCCGCCTGGCGCCTGCCCGCCCGGCGCCTGCCGCCCGCTGGGCCCGCCTCCGCGCCGCTGCGCGCTCGCCGCCTTCCGCCCCCTTCCCGCCCGCTGCCGGCGCATCATCGCGCCGCCATTTTCCCGGCCCGGCCGCACACAAAATCGGAGTAACATGCACGCAACCACGCATGTCCGTGAGAAATCCATCTCGGCAAAGTCACCCGGAGCACAGGACTGAGTAAAGTGATCCGCGCCATCGCCCGCCGCCGAATCCCGATGCCCCGCCGCTCCGCCATCCTGGCCGCCGCCCCGCTCGCCGTGCTCCTCGCCGCCGTCCCGCTCGCCGCGGCGCCACCTGCCGCCGCTTCCCGGCCCGCCGCTTCTTCCCAAAACGCCGGGGCCCCTCCGCCCGTCGCGGCGCCCGCCGCACCAACTCCCGCCGCGCCCGCCGCCGCCGCGCCCGCCCCCCGCCGCATCGTCGCCGTCGTCCACGCCGATCGCCTCGGCCGTCCCGTCTCGCGCTACGAGTACGGAATGTTTATCGAGAACCTCGGCCCGCTGGTCTACCGCACCCTGTGGGCGCAAATGCTGGATGACCGCAAGTTCTACTTCCCCATCCGCCCCGCCCCACCTCATGCCGCCCCGCCGCCGCGCGGCTTCTTCCGCTTCATGCGCCTGCGCCATTGGCGCCCCATCGGCCCCGCCGCCGCGGTCACCATGGATGCCAGCCATCCCTTCGTCGGCCGCCACAGCCCGCGCGTGCAACTGGCCGGCGCCGCCCCCCGCGGCTTCCGCCAGTTGAGCCTAGCCCTGGTCGCCGGCCGGCATTACATCGGCCGCATTTATCTGCGCGGCACGCCCGGCGCCACCGTCACCGTTTCGCTGGCCTGGGGTTCCGCCCCCGCCGCCCGCCAGTCCGTCACAATCGCCCATCTTTCCCGTGCCTATCGGCGTTTTCCTCTCGCCTTCACCGCCGGCGCCGCCACCACTCACGCCGTCTTCTCCATCACCGGCGCCGGCCGCGGCAGCTTCCATGTCGGAACCGTCTCGCTGATGCCCGCCGACAATATAGATGGCTTCCGTCCCCGCGTCATCGCCCTGTTGCGCCAGCTCCACTCCGGCTTCTGGCGTCTTCCCGGCGGCAACTTCGTCTCCGATTTCCATTGGTACGACGGCATCGGCCCGCGCGACCACCGCCGGCCCACCTTCGACCACGCCTGGAACGCCATGCAGCCCAATGACGTCGGCCTGCCGGAGTTCATGACCCTTTGCCGCCTGATCGGCGCCCAGCCCTACATCACCGTCAACGCCGGCTTCGGCGGCGCCCTTTCCGCCGCGCACGAGGTCGAATACATCAACGGCGCGGTGACCACCCGCCTCGGCGCCCTGCGCGCCCGCTACGGCCACCCCGCTCCCTATGACGTCAAGTTTTGGGATATCGGCAATGAGCCCTACGGTCCCTGGGAGCTGGGCCGCACCGACCTCAAGTACTACGTCCTCAAGCACAATGAATTCGCCCGCGCCATGCGCCGCGTGGATCCCCACATCGTACTGCTCGCCTCCGGCGCCATGCCCGACGAGGACACCATCGAGGGCATCGCCACCGGTCTGCACCTGAAAAACGACCAGGTCCCCTTCTGCTCTCCCCACGACTGGACCTGCGGCTTCCTGCGCCATAGCTGGGGTTATTTCCAGGGCATCACCGAGCATTGGTACGCCCGCGCCGGCTTCCGCTTCGATCTCGCCCGTGCCATCCGCGGCCTGCGCTATCACCATATGGAAGCCGGCTACGTCCCCGCCCGCCAAACCGTGCTGCAATGGGTGCGCGTGCCCTCCGACCGCGTCCACCTCAAGGCCGAGGAATGGCATGTCTACCAGCGCCGCTTCCCGGCCATGGCCCGCAAGCACATCTTCATGTCCATGGATGAGTACGCCTACACCGGCGCCCCGCCCAACCTCAAGCTGGACCTGGCCTACGCCATGACCTTCAATGAGATGCTGCGCCACACCAGCTTCCTGCGCATGGCCGCGTTCACCATGGGCGTCTCCACGCTCAACATCACCCCCACCGCCGCCTCCCTCAACACCACCGGCCGATTGTTCCAGCTCTATGGCCGTTTCCTCGGCGCCGGCATGCTTCCGCTCGCCGTCACCGGCAATTCCCCCCAGCCCCCGCCCGGACCGCCCATCGCCGACGGCCTGCCGCACAGCCGCGCGGGCAGCCCCACCTACCCGCTCGACGTCTTCCCCGCCCTCACCCCGCATCGCCGCTTCCTTCGCCTCGCGGTGGTCAACGCCACGATCCATACCCAGCCGTTGCAGTTGCGCCTCGCCGGCGCCCGTCTCGCCGGCCCCGGCACGCTGTGGGAGCTGACCGGCAAACGCCTCGCCGCCGCCAACCGCCTGGGCCATCCCCCCGGCGTCACCGTGCGCCGCCGCCCCCTGCCCGGCGACCCCGCCACTCTTTCCGTCCCGCCCATCAGCGTGGACATTTACCAATTCCCCGTCGCCCGGTCCCAAAACCGCTGACGCTCTTGTTGCCATCGGAGAAACGCTCATGCCCCGAACCGCCAAAGCTCTGTCCCTGACGCTCGCCTTCGCCGTCTTCGCCTCGGTCGCCGCCGCGCAAAAGCCCACGCGCCCCTGGCTGAATACCTCGCAATCCTTCAAGGTCCGCGCCCAGGAGCTGGTCAGCGCCATGACGCTGAAGGAAAAATGCTCTCAGCTCACCAACATCGCCCGCGCCATCCCCCGCCTCGGCGTCCCCGCCTACAACTGGTGGAGCGAAGCCCTGCACGGCGTGATGGTCAACGGCGCCACCAACTTCCCCGAGCCCGTCGGCCTGGGCGCCACCTTCGATCCCCCGCTCATCCATCAGATGGCCCGCGCCATCAGCTATGAGGCCCGCGTCATCCATGAGGAATCCGTCCGCAACGGCAACTCCTTCATCTTCCATGGCCTCGATTTCTGGGCGCCCAACATCAACATCTTCCGCGACCCGCGCTGGGGCCGCGGCCAGGAAACCTACGGCGAGGATCCCTACCTCACCGGCCGCATGGCCGTCGCCTTCGTCACCGGCATGCAGGGCAGCAATCCCCGCTATTACCGCGTCATCTCCACCCCCAAGCACTTCGACGCCCATAGCGGCCCGGAGCCCATCCGCCACTTCTCCGACTACGACATCAGCCGCCACGATCTGGAAGCCACCTACCTTCCCGCCTTCCGCGCCGCCATCGTCCACGGCCATGCCGGCTCCATCATGTGCGCCTACACCGCCGTCAACGGCCAGCCCGACTGCGCCAACCAGTTCTTGCTGCAAACCACCCTGCGCGGCGATTGGCAGTTCCACGGCTATGTCGTCTCCGACTGCGACGCCGTGCATGACATCTTCAGCGGCCATCATTACCGCCCCACCCAGCCGCAAGCCTCCGCCATCTCCCTCGAGCGCGGCATGGACAATGAATGCTACGGCTTCACCTCCGCGCCTCATGGCGGCGACTACCGCCCCTATCTCCAGGCCGTGCAGGAAGGCTATCTCTCCGTCCACGCCATTGACCGCGCCCTGGTCCGCCTCTTCACCGCGCGCATGAAGCTGGGCATGTTCGATCCCCCGTCCATGGTCCCCTACGACCACGTCAACCACGACCAGCTCAACAGCCCCGCCCATCGCGCCCTCGACCTCAAGCTCGCCGAGCAGTCCATGGTGCTGCTGAAGAATGACGGCGTGCTGCCCCTCAAACCCTCCATCCGCCGCATCGCCGTCGTCGGCCCGCTGGCGGATCAAACCGCCGTGCTCTTCGGCAACTACAGCGGCGTGCCCAAGGCTCCGGTCACCGCGCTCGCCGGCATCAAGGCCGCCTTCCCGAACGCCCACATCACCTACGTCCCCGGCACCCAGTTCCTCAACGATCACGGCTTCCATCCCGTGCCCGACGATCTGCTCACCACCCCCAGCGGCCGGCCCGGCCTGGAAGCCCATTACGCCGCCGCCGGCTTTATGATCGGCTTCTCCCGCAGCCGGCCCACGCCGCTCGCCTCCCGCATTGAACCGACCATTGACCTGACCGCCGCCAGCCTGCCCGCCGCCGCCCAGCGCGCCCACGCGCTCTTTGTCCGCTGGTCGGGCTATCTCACCCCCCGCCGTTCCGGCGACTACTACCTCGGCGTTCGCGGCGACACCGCCTTCTCCGGCGTCTCCGCCAACGGCCGCCGTCTGGCCCAAGCCTTCCGCTTCGATCCCGGCATCGCCTGGATCCATCTCACCGCTGGCCGCCGCGTTCGCCTCAATTTCATCGCCGGCTTCCGTCCCGGCGCACGCCCCCGCGCCCGCCTGGTCTGGGCCCGCATCTCCCGCCGCCCCAATCCCGCCGCCCTGGCCGCGGCCCGGCGCGCCGACGTGGTCATCGCCGTCGTCGGCATTGACAGCAATCTGGAAAGCGAGCAGTCGCCCGTGGACCAGCCCGGCTTTTTCGGCGGCGACCGCACCAACCTCAAGATGCCCGCGCCGGAAGAAGCCCTGGTCCGCAGCGTCGCCCGCAGCGGCAAGCCGCTGGTCGTCGTCTTGATGAACGGCAGCGCCCTCGCCGTCCGCTGGGAAAAACACCACGCCACCGCCATCCTGGAAGCCTGGTACTCCGGCGAAGAGGGCGGCGCCGCCATCGGCAAAACCCTCAGCGGCGCCAACGACCCCGGCGGCCGCCTCCCCGTCACCTTCTATAAGAGCGTCCACCAGCTCCCGCCCTTCGAGGACTATTCCATGCAGGGCCGCACCTACCGCTATTTCCACGGCCAGCCCCTCTGGCCCTTTGGCTACGGCCTCAGCTACACCACTTTCCGCTTCAGCGACCTGCAACTGCCCACCGCCCCCGTCACCGCCGGCGATCCACTCAATGTCTCGGTTCGCGTCACCAACACCGGCCATGTCGCCGGCGATGAGGTCGCCGAACTCTACCTCAAGTTCCCCAACGTCCCCGGCGCGCCCATCCGCGCCCTGCGCGGCGCGCAGCGCATTCACCTCGCCCCCGGCGCCAGCCGCACGCTGCATTTCCACCTCCAGCGCCGCGACCTCAGCATGGTCACCGCCGTCGGCCACATCATCGTCGCCCGCGGCGATTACCTGCTCTCCGTCGGCGGCGGCCAGCCCGGCACCGGCGCTCCCGTCGTCAGCGGCCACTTCACCATCCACGGCCAACTCCGCCTCCCGGATTAGCCCCCATTCCCCGCGCGGGCGGCGCCCCCCGCCGCCCCGCCGGGCGAAAACACCGCTGGTGGTCGCATTTACGTCGGCGTGGACAACCACGGAACTCCGCAGGGCCCAAAAGGGCTGTCCCGCGACGGGCGCGGGGCCCCTGCGGAGGCCTTGGAAAGCGCGCGCGTCAGACTCCGCGAGCTGATCCAGGAGAACGTCAAACCGGTCCCGCGCTACCAGGTCGAAATCGCCGGGGCGGTGGGCGCCCAGTTCATCGTAGCGACGATCAGCCAAGGGCAGTCGCAGCCCTATTCCCGCCAGGGGACGAACGACGTTTACATCCGCAAGGGCGCAACGAACCGTCTCCCCGACCCGCAAACCGAGATGCCCGCGAGCACACCCAGCGTGTTCAACACCCCTTGACTTGGCGCCGCGTCCGCCGCGCCCATTGCCCCCGCCGCGCCGCCCCCGCCGGAGCGCCGGCGTCCCCCCGCCCTGTCCCGCGAGCTTTGCGCCACCATTGCCCCCACCGCGCCACCGTGACACAATGGCGGCGTTCGCGCCTCTCTGGGTACGCCTGGGGGGCATCGGGAGGTTGCCGATGAAAACTCGCGCCTCGCGGGGAACGCGCGGCGGACCCGGGGCCCCCCGAACCGCAGCCGACCCCAGCGGTGCGCGTCTCGGGTGGTTAGCCGCGCTGGGGCCCGCGCCCATCAAAGTCGCGCTCGCCGTTCTGGCCCTGCCCGCTATCCTCGCCGCCGCCGTCATCGCGCCGCCCGCGCGTAAAGCTGCCAGCCCCTATCCGGCGATGGCGCCGCTGCGCGAATACCTGATGCCGCGCGCTGCGGAGATCGCCTTGGCCCGCAGCGCCGCGCCGCCCTCCATTTCCGCCGCCGCCAAGATCATGGTCCTGACCCGGCGCGGCTTCCGCACCGCCGCGCCCGGCCGCAACGGCTTCGTCTGCCTCGTGGAGCGCTCTTGGGACGCCAACCTCAAATCGGCGAAGTTCTGGAACCCCAAGATCCGCGGCCCCGCCTGCTACAACCCGGTGGCGGTCAAAACCTTTCTCCCGTTGATCCTGATGCGCGCCCGCCTGCTGCTCGCCGGCGACTCAAAAACCGCCATGGCCCGCGCCGTCACCGCCGCGCTGGCGGCAAAAACGCTGCCGCCGCTCGCCCCCGGCGCCATGTGCTTCATGCTGTCGCCGCGGCAGTTTTTGGGCGACAACGCCCGGCGCTGGCATCCCCACCTGATGCTCTTCGTCCCCGGCCGCGCCGGCCATCTTTGGGCCGCCAATCGTCCGGGCTCCCCGGTGCTGGCGTCCTACGATCCGCTGGATCGGCTGACGATCGTGATCATCCCCGTGACCCGCTGGTCCAACGGCGCGCCGGCACCGCGGCTGTAGCGCCGGACCACGGCGCCAGCCGCCCTCGCCGCCAGGGACCCCCAGCCGCCCCGAGGCTGTTGTTGAATAACGCTGGAGCGCGGCAGCACCGCGCCGTTTTCGGCGGGGTGCCGGGGCTAAAGCCCACTGTCTTCGGGGACCGGAATTTCGCGGCGCTGAAGCGCCGCCCTACACTATCCGCGGCTATCCGCAGCTATCCGCGTGCCGCGGGCGGCCCCTTCTTCTTCGGCCGCAACTCCCGCCTACGCCGGCCCGGCGCCTTGCGCCCCGGCTCTCGGCGCAGCCGCCGCGGGCATGGAGATGTACGGCGCCTCGGGCATCAGGATCCACGCCACCAAATAGGCGATCGCCCCCGGCACCAGCCCCGTCACCAGCGTGACGAACGCCCAAACGATGCGCACGATGGTCGGGTCCATATCCCAGTAATCGGCCAGGCCGGCGCACACCCCGCCCAGCTTTTTGTCCGTCGCCGATCGCATCAGCCGCCGCCCCGGCCCGCCCCCTGCCTGCCGCGCCCCGCAAAACTGGCAAAACTGCGCGCCCTCCCCGATCTCCCGTTGGCATGACCTGCATCTCATCGCTGTCCTCCGCGACTCGCAATATAGGGATTACGCTCGCCGCCGCCCGCATGTTCCACGCTCGTCCGGGCCCGCGCCGCCGCGCCGTTCCCATCTCCCTCTTCGAGCCAATCTTACCCCCGGCTCCCGTTCTCCCCCACCACCACCCGCCCGAAGAAAGTAGGGTAGCCGTCCCCGGCTGCCCGCCCCGCCGGGCCTTAGCCCGCCTCCACTCCTCCGCCCGGGCTCGCCACCGTGGAATAGGCTTTAGCCTGTGTGCCGGGCGGCTTCAGCCGGCCGCGCCCAGCGCGACCGCACGCAAGCCGGAGGCATACCCCACCGGGTTCGGCCCTCGTCCGCCCCGCACCCCAGGGAGCCCGCCGCCTGCGGGGCCCCGTCCCTCGTCTGGGCAGGCGAGGACGCCCACGCCACTGCCTTCGCCTCTGCCCGTCCCTCGTCCCCCGTCCCCCGCGGAAGGCGGAATGGCCGTCCCCGGCTGCCCGCCCCGCCGGGCCTTAGCCCGCCTCCACTCCTCCGCCCGGGCTCGCCACCGTGGAATAGGCTTTAGCCTGTGTGCCGGGCGGCTTCAGCCGGCCGCGCCGAGCGCGACCGTACGCAAGCCGGAGGCATACCCCACCGCG
>OFHJ01000469.1_pt1 | contig 15394 bp, 12 predicted proteins | sample 1522001 | NCBI WGS metagenome assembly OFHJ01 (sample SAMEA2464838, study PRJEB22497) | soil metagenome | biome: Grassland; feature: Farmland; material: Clay | place: Australia | collected 2013-02-01 | depth 1.2 m | reverse complement strand
CCCGTGGGCTGTGACGTGGAACACCATCGCAGACGGCATCATCCCCCGTGGTTGTGACTCGCCTCGCCAGGTTGAACCACGCCGAATGGAAGGTCCTGCATGTTACCCATACCGGCCGGACCTTCGAGCGGCAAATCTGACAAACCTATAGTCAGGAGGTCAGCAATCTCGCGCCCGACGTCAGCATCGGAGAACACCAGGGGAAGACACTCACCTCCGAGCAGCACGCCTCTCGGGAAATTCTCAATTTCGTCCGTGACTGGCATGCCGGCCTCATCGTCATGGGCGCATCGCACGACTCCATTGGCGTCACGCACTTCCGCCGCGGCGCTCTCGGCGAGGTGCTCGCCGAGGCAGTCTGTCGGGTTCTCGCCGTGCGCCATTAGTCCCCCATCCGGGCGCGACCCCAACGATTTCATCCAGGCGGCCTGCACAGGAATCTGAACCGTCGCATCTCAACCCTTGTAGGGCGAATTATGCTACGACGCGTCGGTCACAGAGAGGTGCACATGGCAAACTCATCGGCCTCCCTCCAGAAAACTCCGGAACCCAGCCCCCGATATGCCATCCGCAAGATCATCGTCGCCCACGATGGCTCCCCGGCTGCGGAAAATGCCCTCAAGGACGCCATCGAAATCGCCCGCGAATTCAAAGCCGAAATCATCCTCGCCCGCGTCGAGTTGCCCGGCGAGGACTTCTCCAGCACGGCCTTCGCCGCCCGCAAATCCGAGGACACTGCCGACCTTGAGCACATCCAGCAGGAACTCACGAAGCAAGGGCTAAAGGCGCACATCCAGCTTAGAACCGGCCTCGTTGGCGACACTCTCTTTGATCTCAGCCACAAGGAGAAGAGTGACGTCCTCATGCTCGGTGCCTACGGTCATGGCCACCGCGACCGCCAGACCCTCGGCTCCACCGCCGAACATCTTCTCCGCTCCATTCCCTGCCCGGCCCTCACTTACGGACCGGAGGCCAAACCCGGTCTCATGGAGCGCCTCAAAGAAGGGCGTCCCATTCTCCTGCCCATCCCCATGCCTTGTGCACACTGCGACGTTGAATTCGCCGGCCAGATCGCAACCCTCTTCAAGAGTCCCCTTGAGCTGCTTCATATCATCCAGGGACCACACCTCCCGCGCACGCGCACCAAACACGAGAAAGCTTGCCGCGAGCTAATCCGCGGACTCGAAAAGCAAGGTGTCAAAGCATGCTGCACCGTTTTCTTCGGCGTCCCGGAAGTTTTCATTCACGCCGTCGCCGTCGAGCGCGACGTTCCGCTCATTCTCATGCCCCTGCAGCGGCGTGATCGCCTGTCTTCCATCACCTCAGACAATGTCGCCGCGCAAATCATCCGACGATCTGGCGTTCCGGTTATGAGCTATCGCCTCGACTGAGTCGCCCGCGTACCCAACTCCGACCACGGCCGATCACAATCCTGTTGTAACACCCTTAATGATGTTGCTGCAGTTGCTAATAGACACTCGAGGAACTTGCTCCGATATCGTATCCAATTGGTGTAGTCAATCATCCGATAACCATTTATCGCCCCCCGAACGAAGTGTGGCCCTGGCTCGTACAGATGCGAGCGGGCGGACGCGCCCGATAGGCTTGCTCCGCAGCCTGGACGTCCGGTCCAAGGCTCCGCGAACTTCAGAGAGCGCCGGACGCAGTTGCGCCAGAAATTCTCGTCCCGCATCGGTGAGAGCGACGCTTCTGGTCGTTCGTGACGGCAGCCGCACGTCCACAATTTCTTCAAGTCCTCTTATGGCGGACTCACAGCGGAAGGGGACACGCCAAGGCGTATAACGTGACCGATCGTAGCGTCCCGTATTGAAAATGAATCCGTTCTGAGTCGCGACAACATCTCATCCGCTAATCATTGCCGGTTGTGATCTCGGTCACTGTTTACAAAAACACTCTGGGATCAACCATTTGACATGGACGCGACGACACTGAGAAATGAGAATGGATCCAGCTCCACAGCCACAATAAAAGGCTTGACTTCGCAGGAGGCGGCGGAAAAGCTTCAGGAGTTCGGTCCGAACGATCCGGCGCCTCCTCGACGCGGTTTAGCCGTCCTCGATCTCTTGCGTCTCTTCTTGAATCCCTTGGTGTTGGTTCTACTCCTCGCTGCTACTATCTCTGGTTTTCTCGGAAATGCAACCAGTGCGGGGATCATAATTGCGATTGTTCTGTTGAGCGTTGGTATTGATTTCGCCCAGACCTATCGTTCGAACCAGGCCATCAAGCAATTGCGCCAACGGGTCGCACCGACCGCGACAGCGCTGCGCGACGGACAATGGCAGGAGATCCGCAGAAGCAATATCGTCCCGGGTGATATTGTGCGACTCTCCGCCGGCGACATGGTTCCCGCCGACGCCCGGCTCCTCACTTCTCGCGATCTCTACATCCAACAAGCGGCGTTGACAGGAGAATCGTTGCCGGTGGAAAAGCAGGCAATCGGAACAGAGAGTTCCACTAATGCCAACGCGGTCAACATGGTCTTCCACGGGACCTCTGTCGTAAGCGGAAACGCGATTGCACTTGTCGTAGCCACCGGCATCAGAACGTCCTTTGGAGATATCACGGCGCGGCTTAGTGCAGCCCCGGAGCCGACAGCCTTCGACCGCGGGCTCAAGGACTTCAGTCTGCTTCTCACGCGTACAGTATTTTTCCTGGTCCTCTTCCTGCTCATCGTCAGCTTTGCTCAGCATCGCAATCCCCTGCAATCGCTTCTATTTGCTGTTGCACTGGCGGTCGGCTTGACCCCCGAATTTCTTCCGATGATCACAACAGTGACCTTGTCGAAAGGTGCCAGAGTCATGGCTCGCCAGAAGGTAATCGTGAAACATCTTTCGGCGATCCAGAATTTCGGCAGCATCGACGTACTTTGTACTGACAAAACCGGGACGATAACCAGTAGTCAAATGATCTTGGACCGCTCTCTCGACCCTTTTGGACACGTGTCGGAAAGAGCTTTCACTCTGGCGTATCTCAATAGCAAGTTCCAAACGGGCATCAAAAGTCCACTCGACACAGCCATCCTGCAGCGCCCGGAACCAGAACAGACAAAAGGCTACGAAAAACGGGATGAGATTCCCTATGATTTCGAACGCCGACGTGTCTCGATCGTCGTGGAGCGCGACTCTGCACGCACGCTTGTTACCAAGGGCTCGCCAGAAGGTATCTTCCCACTCTTGGCCTGGTGCGAGGCTGAAGGCCGCGCTGTTCCAGTTGATGAGGACCTGCTGTCGCGCTGTGCAAAGACATATCGATATCTGAGCGAACTTGGGTTTCGCACCCTTGCGGTTGCATACGTGAAAGTTGAACCCAGGCAAAACTATTCGGCCACTGACGAGCAAGCGCTGACTCTTTTGGGATTCCTCGCCTTCGCCGATCCGACGTTGCCGGATGCGGCCAACGCTCTTGGCGCACTCCGGAAAAGTGGTGTCGAGGTAAAAATCATCACTGGTGACGGGGAGCTGGTAACGCGTCACGTCTGTAAGCAGGTCGGTCTGGATGTAGGCGAGATCGTTCTCGGAGATGATGTGGATCGAATGACTGACGCGGCGTTAGCGCATGTAGCCGCAACCACAGCGGCCTTCGCGCGAATTTCACCCGCGCAGAAAAGCAGGATCCTCCTCGCGCTCAAGCATCGAGGCCGGGTTGTTGGTTTCATGGGAGACGGGATTAACGACGCTCCTTCGCTTCACGCCGCCGATGTGGGCATCTCCGCTTCGAGCGCAGTGGATGTGGCACGTAGCGCCGCGGACATCATCCTCGTTGAGCCCGGCCTCAGCATCCTGGATCGTGGGATCGAAGAGGGCCGGAGAGCTTTCGGCAACGTAATGAAGTACCTGCTAATGGGTACAAGTTCGAATTTCGGGAACATGTTCAGCATGGCTGGAGCTTCCGTCTTCTTGCCGTTTCTTCCTATGCTGCCCACGCAGATCCTCCTCAACAATTTCTTGTATGACTTGTCGCAAATTACCATCCCGACGGATAACGTGGACGACGAATATCTTCGCAAGCCGCGACATTGGGATATTCATCTCATCAGGAATTTCATGATCTTCATTGGGCCAATTAGCTCCCTCTTCGATTTCTTGACCTTCTATGTATTGATCCACTTCTTTCACGCCAACGAAGAGCTTTTCCACACAGGATGGTTCGTCGAGTCGGTAGCAACCCAGACGCTGGTTATCTTCGTCATCCGCACCTCCCGGAATCCGCTGCTCAGCCGGCCAAGCTGGGCATTGATGTCAACTACACTGATCGTGGTGGGCATAGCCGTTTATCTGCCGTTCAGCCCTCTGGCAGACCCGCTGGGTTTTGTACGCTTGCCGGGAATCTACCTCACATTCGTTGCGATAGCAACGGCGGTCTATCTCTGCCTCGTTGAAGTGGGCAAACGCGTTCTACTGACACCGCGATGACAGCGGCATTGGCCACCCTGCGCGCCAAGCGACATGGCTTACATCTCATGGGTGAAGAAAAGCCTTCACCGCTCGTGGTCCCTTTCGGTTGCCCGTAGAGATCACCACTGCCCTTCCACCGCAAAGGTTCCTGCGAAAGCCTCATCTCCAGCTTGGACTCGCAACAGGATGGAGCCCGCATCATGGAGCCTTGCGCTCGCGCCTTTAAATGGATACAAGCGGCTTCATCATCCCGCTCATCCGCAACCTGAATCAAGAACTCATTGGCCCCACCCGATCCGCGTATAAAAGATCTGGCATTGGAATGACCGGGCTGCGACGGGCCGCCGACCATGGCGTGTCGCTCAGTACACGGTGATCTCACCAGCAATCAAGGCGTCGCGAATCAAATTCAATTGCGACAAGTGCGAGTACACAATCTCTCTCATATTGGAAATGATCGTTCCCGTGGCTTTCATCCTGCGAAAAGCTAAACCAATATCCACGATCTGCGGATCATCAATCGGCCTGCCGATTTGGCTCACGACAAGGCAGGCCGCATCCTCGACCTCACTCAGGTCTCTCGCTATGGAGCCCGCAATCCGTTGAGCAACAATGTTGTAGAGTTTCCCGGGATGGCTTACAGGGTTCTTTCCTGCCGGGGCATCTACCGCCATCACACGATAAGGAGTAATCAGACCTGAGGCTCGGTTACCGCGGCCCACCTCGCCTTCATCACCACACTCGGCCGACGTGCCTGATACCGTCAGGTACATATCGCCATGTTCAACGTCATCAGCGGTATTGACCTTGATCTCCACATCTAGCTTTGAGACCCGACGCGCCGCGGACAAGGCAATTTCCCGAACAGCGGCCTTCTTGCAAGCATAATCGTCCGCATTTGTTACAAACTTCGAAACAAAGGCGCAACTGATCGTCAATACGATATGCCTACCACGACGCACGCCCATCACTTTGATATCTGTACCAATCTCGGGGTTCGTACGTTTAGTCTCGCCATGATTCAGAGTGTGTTCAACCTCAAGAACTGTCCGCTCTAATTCAGTCAAAGGAGCAAAGCCAGCACCATAAGCTGTGTCATTTGCCATTGGAGCCGCGGCCGCGCGGCCAAACAGGCTCGTGAGTTCGCTCGATCCTGGTCGTAGGCGTGGAAAAATGCGGACATCTTGGCCCGCATCCAAGCCGCGGATATGAGTATTCAGCCACTCTCTACAGGCCTCAACCGCAATCTCGTCCGTCGGAATTTGCACACCGCCGTACTCGCTGGTAGCTCGGCCCGCCAGATAGATTTCGATGGGCTCAATGATCTCACCCCCTCCAAATACTGGCCGAGACATTCCGCCGCAGAGCAAAACTTTGTCAACATTGTGGTGCAGGATGAAACCAAACTCCTTCTGATAGGAACGGCACAACGCCATGCAGACTTGTTCGGCGATGGCATCACAGATCGTGTCCGGATGACCAATGCCCTTGCGCTCGACCACTTCGATCTCCCGTCGGGTCGGTGAAATTAATCCCTCCGCATGAATAGCCAGTTCCATGATTGGCTCCTTGAGCTACGTTGTGAGTACTTGGCGATTGGCTTCGCCTCCCTTTTGCGCTCTCACCGCTCCGTCTCTGACGCACTCTTGTAGCTATGGACAGGGCACGCATTGGATATCGTTACAACCATGACTACCTCCCCGTCCCGGCTGGCCTTGCCAAATACCTCCCGTAGCGCGGAAAAGACGGATTCCTCGCTGCCTGAGATCACTGTGCTCATCGCACCCGGTTGCACCTCGAGTCCTTCCCGGCGAAATTCCTCTATCGCTTCGTCAATTACAGGAGAAAACTGTTCATGACGAAGAGGATACAAACTGACTTGTGCTGAGATGCCCCGCATATTCCATCGCCTCCATTAGTCTTCACGAAGCTGCACCGCCATACCGATGAAGCCTCCCCAGGGAAGGGGTAGACTCTTCAAACCGAGAGCCGGCCAAAGAGTGGTTCGCCACTGGATATGCTCCAGCCTCGTACCTGTTAAATCTCGCACGTAGCGCACCAGTTGGCCTGGAGAAAAGAACTGTGCCTCATTCCACGGAGGCTTCGCGCTAATCTTACGTTTGACGGCTAGCAAGCTGTAGCGGTTCAACACACCCAGCAGAAGACCTTGTCTCGCGACTCGTGCTGCTTCGCTCAAGGCTCGTTCTGGATCCGCCACGAACTCCAGCGTGGTGATGAAGACCACGACATCAAATGATCGGTCATCAAAGGGCAACGCTAGCGCGTCCCCGGCTATGTACGAAACTCCGTTCCGTTTTCTGGCCTCTGCCAGCATGGCTTCCGAATTGTCCAGGCCGACAACGTGAAACCCCTGCTCCGCAAGCCATCGAGTGAAGTGTCCGGTCCCACATCCGACTTCGAGCACTGTTTTCGCTTCCGGAAAGTCTGACAGCAGGTGGGTGAGAAGTCGCTTTTCCAGAAGGTCTGCGCGACGTCCGCGACCCTCGTACCAGTCTTCATACCCTCTAACCAGAGCCTCGTCTTCGAATGGATTGGACATGACTTGCGATCCCAACAATATTTGCAAAATTGCCGTCGATTCACCTATATCCGCGACCAGCGCAACACTTCAAACCCTCAATTATGCGCCTATTGTCCACACACAGAGTAATCGCCACACCTGCATCGGTGTTGTGACGGCGCCCGCAGTGGCGTGTACGCGGCAAAGGAACCATGAACCTTCGCGCCTGGGGATCACACGGACGAAGCGCGGGCTGGCGGCGGACCAACGTTGAGGCACTGCCGAACCGCGTCCCACTCGGCGAGAGCATCCAGGTCGATGCAGAGTTTTTGCATCTTTGCAGCGATCTCTTGCGCTTCGTCCGGCGAGGCAATGCGCGCCTGGCAGGAATCGATACGGGTGGGGCGAAGTTCCATTGTCACCCGCCCATTTTGATCGCAGTGCATCAGAAAGGTGAACGACTCATCGTTCCGCTCCACGGGATCTACCGCGTAGTCATCGACAAAGTTGCCCGTGCCGTACAGAATCGGTCGATCCCGGTAGAACTCGATTCCGCGGAAGACGTGGCTCGAGTGCCCAAAGATGACGTCTGCTCCGGCATCAATCAGCGCATGCGCCAGGGCAATGTGTTCTGCCGGAGGCGTGTACCCCCAGTTCGATCCCCAGTGAGCGGAAACAATCAGGAGATCGAGATCCTCTGCGTGACGCACGATCTCGATCAAACGCCGGGCGCGCCGATCGTCCAGAGAGACGGGGGCATAAAAGACTCCGGGCCGCTGACGCGTTGCCTCCCAGGGAGGCTCATTGTCAGTGAATGCAAGAAATCCCAGACACCAGCCATGGATATCAACCCTGGCCACGCGAGTAGCTTCTTCCAAATCAACGCCTGCGCCGCTGTGGGCAATTCCGGCCCTGTTCAGAATCTCCAGCATCTCTCGCAGAGCCTCGTAGCCGTAATCGAGAACATGATTGTTCGCGAGGGAAACCAGATTGATACCTGCCGCCCTGAGAGTGGCCACGTTCGTGGCTGCGGAGCGAAAGTGGAAGACCTTCTCATACTCCGACCAGGGCTCTCCGCGATCGGAAATAACGCATTCCAGATTGCAGAGCCGAAGATCAGCCTCATGAAAAATCGGCAGGGTATCTCCCCACGGAAAATCCGGCTTGTGCTGTCTCAGAGCCTGATCTACGCCGCGCCCCAGCATGCAGTCGCCCACCAGAAGGATTCGAAGGGAATCTGCCGAACCGGATTTTGGACGAGGAATCATTGCGCTGACTCAAATCGCCGTCTGGGGCCAGTCGTCAGGTTCGCCTCGGCGCGCCTTTTCAACCATCGCCATCCGGGACTGTTCTACCTCACTGAGATGCTGGAACAACCGGGATTTGCGGCGCTTCTGGCCTCGCCGTTGCCCTGATTGTCACCGCGGCACGGCACCGCGTGATGCGCATCACGGTTAGCCCATTTGACATCGAGGGACGATATCTAGCAGGACATCGCACTCTTGTGTCCACGCCGAAGCGATGTCCGGACGAGCCCGGTCGAGAAAGATGGTTTTCATCCCAAAGACGTGGCCGGGCATGCACAAGGGCCAGAAAAAGCTGGGGCTCGCTTGCCAAGGGCCTCGGTCATAAAGGCCACCATTCGGGAATGAGGACTGTGGTTCCTCAATAAAGAATGGAGCGGACGCCATGAATCCGGCAAGATCGTTGTCCAGCGAAAAGATCTGGGATGCTATCCGCTATCTGGATCCGGATCTTTCCGAAAATGGCATTAGCGGCAAATCGTCGGTTGACACCTCAGCTTTTGGCTCCCGCGTTGCATCGACGCGCTTGATTTTTGCGTGCGCTGTGATTCCGGAGCCGCGTCTCCCCTATTTTTCTCTCTATGCCAGAAAGGGTGTTCAGGCAGCCCTCCGCGGACTTCTTCGTATCGGCACTCTGTTCAGGGAACCCATGAAAGGTCCGCGATGAGTGCGCGTCACAAACCGTTCCAAGGGTCTGCGTCCGGCCTGTTGACGGACCTCTACGAACTCACCATGGCAGCGGGTTATACGCAAACATCCTTTGAGGCCCAAGCCACGTTTGAACTGTTTGTTCGCAATCTCCCGCCGCACCGCAACTATCTGGTAGCTGCCGGGCTTGATCAGGCACTCGAATTTCTCGAGCGGGTTCATTTCTCAGCGGATGAGATCTCCTGGCTGCGCGCTTTACCTCTTTTTCGTCACGTCCAAACGGATTTCTTTGACTATCTGCGGCACTTTCACTTCAGCGGAGATGTCTGGGCCCTTCCGGAGGGAACCATCTTCTTTCCGGGGGAACCACTGCTTCGAGTCACAGCCCCAATCGCCGAAGCGCAATTGATGGAAACCAGTCTGCTGTCCGCAATTCATCTGCAGACGCTGGTGGCCAGTAAGGCGGCACGAGTCACAAAGGCCGCCGGCGAGCGTCCCGTCGTCGAATTCGGGTCGCGACGGGCGCATGGAATCGAAGCAGCCGTACTCGCGGCCCGCGCCGCCTTCATTGGAGGATGTTCAGGGACTTCGAACGCCTATGCCGGATATCGATTTGATATTCCCGTTTTCGGTACGCAGGCGCATTCCTGGATCATGGCTCACGACGAGGAACGCGTTGCCTTTGAAAACTTTCTCGATGTCTTTCCCGAGCAATCGACGCTTCTTGTCGATACCTACGACGTACGAACAGCCATCGACAGAATCATTGCTCTCGGCCGCAAGCCTGCCGGCCTCCGGCTCGACAGCGGGGACTTGCTGGCGGACAGCCTGTGGGCGCGGGAACGGCTTGACCACGTCGGATGGAAGGACGTGCGCATATTCGCCTCGGGCGACCTCGACGAAAACCGTATCCCGGCGTTACTGGAAAAAGGTGCCAGAATCGATTCGTTCGGCGTTGGAACAGCACTTTCCACCTCTTCGGATTCTCCGTCAATTGGCGTGATCTATAAGCTTGTGGAAGTGCAGTTCGAGGACCATGTTCGATGCACAGCGAAATTCAGTTCCGAGAAGAAGACCTATCCTGGCCGAAAGCAGATATTCAGATCGTCGACCGACAACGGAGTCATGTCGGGAGACGTCATAGCGCTGGAAGATGAAGTCTGCCCGGGCGCAGAAGCGCTTCTCATTCAGGTAATGCAACATGGCCGGCGGCTCCCGCCCGTTTCAGGCGATCCGGCCAAGTTGGTCAAAGAGGCTCGCACACGATTCCTGGAGCAACGTGCGTGTCTGCCCGATTCCCTTCTAGAACTAACTCCGGCCACTAGTCCTTATTCAGTTTGTTACAGCGAGCACCTCGAAGATCTTGCCGAACGTGTCCGGAAATCAATGGTCGCATCTCCCGAAGCGAAAACAGCAGGTGATCCACCCGAACGTGTCTCTCCCCGTTTTCTGTTCTGGGAAGTCGACATGCAAAATGACTTCATCCAGCCGGACGGAGCGCTCTTCATTCCGGACAGCCCGAAAATTGTGCCGAATGTACAGAGTCTTGTCGACGCAGCCCGGCAGCGGCGGGTGCTTCTTCTCTCGGAAGTCGACGTCCACCATCTTGAAGACGCCGAGCTTCAGGAATGGCCACCTCACTGCATGGAAGGAACACCGGGCGGAGACATCATTTCGGAGGCCCTCGCATCGAATCGGCTCGTCATCCCCAACGAAGCTGGGTTTGAATTTCCCGAAAGTTTTGAAGGGCTCCAGCAGATCGTCATTGAAAAGAACACGCTGGACGTTTTTGACAACCCAAACACCGAACTATTGCTGAACCGTCTCAATCCCGAAGCGTCGCCAGCGTTTCATCAGGATGCCGAATTTATCGTCTTCGGAGTCGCGACCGACTACTGTGTCCGCAAAAATGTGGAAGGCTTGCTGCGCCGAGGACGCCGCGTTGCTATCGTCACCGATGCAATCGCAGCGATTGATCGCTCTGCTGGACAGCAGGTGTTGGCAAACTTCCGAGATCGAGGGGTGAGAATGATTTCCACTTCAGAGGCTTTGGCGCTGCTTAACCCCAATCAGGGCTCCAACCATCGACAGCATGACGCGACCGAATCCAGCCGCTCATCCTGACCACGCTCCACAGCATCACCCGGCCGCAGTCAGCGGAATGGGAGAGGCATCATGGGCAAGACTGCCGATCATTCTGACTTACAAATGAGGCCGGAAATCGAATCCGGAGAAAATCGCGTGAACCAGACGGGGTCGCGACCGCAAACATGGGAACTCTTTTCTCACATGGCGGACATTGGCGTACGCGGAACCGGCCCTACACTCGAGGATGCATTTGAAGGGTCTGCGCTGGCCATGTGTGCGGTGATCACAGATCCGGCTCTCGTCCATCCGGATCTTCCCATTGAGGTCCATTGCAGCGCCCCGGACAGCGGCCTGCTGCTGGTTGACTGGCTGAATGCTCTCATCGCCGCCATGTCCGAGCACCGCATGATCTTCAGCCATTTCAAAGTGATCATTTCCGGTGGAAACTTACACGGCAAAGCCTGGGGAGAGTTGGCCAATCCGGAGCGTCATCGACCCGCGGTTGAGATCAAAGGAGCCACGCTCACCGAGCTTCGCATCTCCCGTGATGCCGAAGGGCTTTGGATCGCTCAGTGCGTCGTAGATGTGTAAGGAGGAACGATGGACCTGCATCGTGTAACAAGACAATCCGCGACGGAGTGGCACATTCCGGCGACAGGTAAGATGCGTGTCCCCGGCGTGATCTTTGCAACAGAAGAGCTCATGCGCGAGATGGATGACAAGGTATTGGAGCAGGCCTCCAATGTCGCCACTCTGCCCGGGATTGTCAAAGCATCATTTGCCATGCCCGATGCCCATTGGGGTTATGGCTTCCCCATCGGGGGCGTCGCCGCGTTCGATGCCGATGACGGAGGTATCGTCTCCGCCGGTGGCGTTGGCTACGACATCTCCTGCGGCGTTCGCACCCTGATTACAGATCAGCATCTTGACGATATGACACCGCCGCGGAAAAACGAACTGGCTACCGAGCTATCACGCGTGATTCCAGCGGGGGTGGGCAGCACCGGTCGTCTTCATCTGGATGAGGACGAGTTGACCGCCATGCTGCAAGGTGGCGCACAATGGGCGGTCCGTCGCAGCTACGGCGAACCCGGGGATCTGCACCACATTGAGGAGGGCGGTCGAATGCCCGGCGCCCAACCGGAACACGTCTCGCAGCAGGCGCGCAAACGCATGCAGGACGAGGTCGGCACACTCGGGTCGGGCAACCATTACCTGGAAGTGCAGTACGTTGCGGAAATTTTTGATCAGGATGCCGCCGCTGCCTTCGGCATTTTGTTCCATCAGATCGTCCTCAGCATTCACTGCGGCTCGCGCGGCCTGGGACATCAGATCGGCAGTGAGTTTCTGCGCGAGATGGCCGAGTCGGCCTCAGCGTATCACCTGGATCTGCCGGACCGGGAATTGGCTTGCGCTCCTATCCGATCCCCGCTCGGCGAGCGCTACCTGGGTGCCATGAGGGCGGGTATCAATTGCGCTCTTGCCAATCGTCAAGTGCTCACGCATCTGGCGCGTCAGGCATTCCGGACTGTCTTCCCCGCAGCCAGCGTGCGGCTTCTCTACGACGTCTCCCATAACACCTGCAAGGAGGAGCGTCACAAGATCGATAGAACTGAAGGCACGCTTTTCGTGCACCGCAAGGGAGCCACTCGGGCACTTGGTCCGGGCAGCTTTCAATTGCCGGCGGAGTATCGTGCGGTGGGCCAGCCGGTATTGATCGGCGGCACAATGGGAACTGCGTCCTACATTCTGGCGGGAACGGAGCAGAGTGAAGAGCGAGCCTTCAGTTCTGCCTGCCATGGCGCGGGACGCGCCATGAGCCGCCATGCCGCTACTAAGCTTTGGAAGGGCCGGCAACTGGTGGACGAGCTCGCGGAGCAAGGGATCCTGGTCAAATCCCCGTCACTCCGCGGTGTCGCAGAAGAGGCCCCCGGCGCATACAAGGATGTTGAGGCTGTGATTGAAGCTACCGATCAGGCTCGATTGGCAAGAAAAGTGGCAAAGCTTCTGCCCCTGATCGTCGTCAAGGGATAGAGCACAACGAGGTCATTGCACCGCCTGGTCAGGCGTGGCAAGACCATCATCGAGATCGAATAGGAGGTACGGCATGGAACTGATGGAAGTAATTCGCAATCGTCGGGCAGTTCGGGATTTCAGCAATCAGCCTGTGAGTCAGTCCAAAGTAGAGGATCTGATCCATGCCGCTGTTCTGGCACCGAGCGCCATGAATCGGCAGCCGTGGGCTTTCGCGGTATCCACTGATCGCGCATTTATCGAATCCATGGCTGCACAAGCCAGGGATTTCCTGCTGAAACACTTCCCCGCCTCCGGCCCGGAAGTGGAATTGCGCAGCATGATCGAAAATCCTGATTTTGTGCTCTTCTACCACGCCCCCGCACTGATTCTTATTTTTGCGACTTCGGATAGCTCGCAGGATGCGGAGGACTGTTGTCTCGCAGCACAAAATCTCCTGCTGGCGGCGCGCGACAAGGGGATCGGATCGTGCTGGATCGGCCTTGCGCGCCCCTGGCTCAGCCAGCCCGAGACCGTGGAAAAGCTGGACCTGCCGCGGAACTATCGGATCGTGGCGCCGATCGTGCTTGGCTATCCCAAGGAATGGCCCGAATCGCACGGCCGCAACGAGCCTGAGATTCATTGGATCGGTTAAGCGCGTCGGCGGTTTGAGTTTGACCGAAGGCAGCAGCAGGCAGGAGCAACATGGCGGGCCGCCATCACAAACCGGCAACACTGTGGAGCGAGAATGCGCTGCAGGTGCTTCGTGCCCGCTATCTGCGCCGCAATGCCAGCGGCACGGTGATTGAGACTCCGGAGCAGATGCTGGAACGCGTGGCGCGGGCCGTTTCCGCCGCCGAACTGGTTTACGGCCCCGCGAGCAGCGCACAGTTCTGGGAGCAGCGCTTTCACAACATGCTGGCGTCCCTGGACTTCCTACCCAACTCTCCGACGCTGATGAACGCCGGCCTGCGCCCCGGCCAGCTTTCTGCCTGCTTTGTGCTGCCCATTGAAGACACGCTGGAATCCATCTTTGAAGCACTGAGCAATATGGCGACCATCCAGAGCTCCGGTGGCGGAACCGGCTTCTCGTTTTCGCGCCTCCGCTCGCGGGGACAACCACTGCGCTCGACCGGGGGTATGGCTTCCGGACCGATTTCCTTCATGAAAATCTTTGATTCGGCGACTGAAAACATACGCCTTGGAGGAAGAAGACGCGGAGCCAATATGGCTGTGCTCCGCGTCGACCATCCCGACATTCTGGAATTCATCGACTGCAAACGTGGGAACAGAGCGCTCTCCAACTTCAACCTCTCGGTAGCCATCACCGATGCTTTCATGTCCGCCGTTACGTCCGGAGGGCGTGTGCAGTTGCGCGACCCAGTGGGCGGAAACGCAGGGCATCTTCCCGCTCGAAAGATATTCGACCGCATCTGCGAAGCAACCTGGGAGAGCGGTGATCCCGGGCTTGTCTTTCTGGACACGATCCAGCGCGCCAACCCCACACCCAACGACGGCATCATCGAGAGCACCAATCCCTGCGGCGAGGTTCCGCTTCTTCCCTGGGAGTCGTGCAATCTTGGATCAATCAATCTCACCCATTTTATGGGTGCACGGTCTGCGCAGGAGCCGATGGACTGGGAACGGTTGCGCCAGACGGTTCACGATGCGGTTCGTTTTCTGGATGACGTGATCACGGTGAACCGTTACCCTCTGCCTGAAGTGCAGCGTGCCACGGAGCAGCGCCGCAAAATCGGGCTGGGCGTGATGGGCTTTGCGGAGGCCTGCATCCTCGGCGGCATCGCCTATGACAGCAGAGCCGCTCTGGCTTTCGCAGACAAGCTGATGAAGTTCATTGCGGCAGAAGCGCGGCATGCCTCGGCCGGGCTGGCCAAAGAGCGCGGCACCTTCCCGGCGTGGCAGAGGAGCAGGTATGCGCCCGCTGGACTCAAGCTTCGCAATGCAACGCTGACCTCGATTGCTCCCACCGGAACCATCAGTCTGATCGCCGGAACCAGCCCCGGAATCGAGCCGCTCTTTGGCCTAGCCTACCGCAGGGTTGGCGTTCTGGAGGGGCAGAATCTGGTGGAGCTGAACCCGATCTTCGCCCGTACCCTGGGGTCGAATGCCAAAGCCCGCAAGGTTCTGGAGCATGTCACTCGAACCGGATCTCTCGCAGGCATACGGGGTGGCAACACGGAGTTGCAGCGGCTCTTTGTGACGGCGCTGCAGGTCTCCCCCGAGTGGCATGTTCGTATCCAGGCTTCATTTCAGCGGTATGTGGACAACGCGGTTTCGAAGACCGTCAATCTGCCAGCCTCGGCATCTGTCGAGCAGGTCTCCAGCGTCTACCGGCTGGCTCACCGCCTGGGATGCAAAGGCATCACGATCTTCCGCCAGGGCTC
>OFHJ01000468.1_pt1 | contig 15427 bp, 11 predicted proteins | sample 1522001 | NCBI WGS metagenome assembly OFHJ01 (sample SAMEA2464838, study PRJEB22497) | soil metagenome | biome: Grassland; feature: Farmland; material: Clay | place: Australia | collected 2013-02-01 | depth 1.2 m | reverse complement strand
GCTTGCCGGTGAGTAAATTATCCCCGTCTCGCCACGATGGCGCCGGACCCCGTGGCGGTTTGCATTGCAGCGTCGCGCAGTGGGCCGCTATTCTCGCGCTCCCGGCCGCCGGCCGGTTCCATCCGGGGGGCGACGGTGGTGCGCATGGGACGCGCCCTTCCTCGGCAGTGGCCGGTCGGACTTCGCGTATGGAGCGTGGATCATGATGAACAGGCACGGCGTGAGCCCGGCCGCAGTGGGACGGATCGGCATCGCACTGCTCGTTCTCGTGCTCGCAGGGTGTGGTGCGCTTCTCACGCCCCAGTACCGTATCGCGCGTGCCCAGCGCGAAATGCACGCCGGCGAGTGGCAACGGGCTGCGTTCGACCTTCGGGTCGTGGTGCACAAGAACCCGCGCAACGCCCAGGCGTGGCTGCTGCTCTCGCAGCTGTCGCTCACGGTGGGCGATCTCTCCGGCGCGCACTCCGGACTTCAGCACGCGATCGCCGTCGGCGCCAAGGGGGCGGCGGTTGATGCGCTGCAGGCGCGGATCTGGCTCGAGAGCGGTCACGCCGAGCAGTTGCTCAAGGCGCTGCAGGCACATGCGCTGCAACTGCCGCAGCCCGATCGGACACTGCTCGAAGCGCGCGCGCTGGTGATGGTCGGGCACGCGGATCAGGCCATCGCGCGTGTGCAGCCGCTGCTCATCGGTGCGCCCAATTTGACCGAGGCTCGTGACCTCCTCGCCGAGGCGCATGCCCAGCTCGGCCAGTTTCCCGCGGCGTTCGCGCAGCTGAAGGCCGCCGTGGCGCGGGATCCCAAATCGCCCGAGCCGCGGCTGATCGAGGGCCGCATCGAGGCGGCGCTCGGGCACTTCTCCGCAGCGGAACGGGCGCTTCTCGGCGCGTTGAAGCGCATGCCGCCGGCCGAACCGATGCTGCACCGGGTGACGGCATTGAGTTCGCTCATCGAGACCCGACTCGCGTTGGCGCAGATCGAGCCGGCCAGCCGCACGCTCGCCGTACTCTTGAAACTCGAGCCCGACGCGCCGCGCACGCAGCTGCTGCAGGCGCGAGTGAAGCTCGCGCGGGGCGCCGTGGAGAGTGGGATTGACGAACTCGAGCGGGTGGTGGCGAACGCGCCCGGGTTCGTGCCCGCACGCACGCTGCTCGGTGCCGCGCTCCTGCAGCACGGGGATCTCCAGCAGGCGCAGCAGCAGTTGCAGCAGGTCCTGGGGCAAGTACCCAACGATCTGCGCGCGCGCATGCTGCTCGCGCAAGTGCAACTGAAGCTCGGCGAGTCCGGTGCGGCGATGCAGGTGCTGGCACCGATGTTGCGCGGACCGAACCTCGATTCGCAGGCGTTGGCGCTGTTCGGGACTGCGGCTCGGCGCTCCCATGATACCCGCGCACTCATCGAGGCCCTCGAACGCACCGCCGCGCGTAATCCGCACGACCGCAAGGTCGAACTCAATCTCGCGGCCGTATACCTGAGCGTCGGGGAGAATGATCGGGCACTCGCATTGCTCGAGAAGGACACCGACAGTGCCGACTTGCGCCGCGACCGGCTGCTGATCACCGCGTTGCTGAAGACCCGCGGCGTCGATGCCGCGAGCGCGGCCGTCAAGTCGCTGCTGACTGAGCACCTGAGCGATCCGGGCATTCTCACGCTCGCCGCCGGCTACTATGCCTCCGGCAACCAGCTCCCGCAGGCGCGCGTGCTCCTGCAACGGGTGCTCTCGATCCATCCCGATGATTTCGCAGCGCAGGTGGCGCTCGCTCATATCGAGGAGGCAGAGGGTCACTCGGCCTTGGCGCAGCGGCATCTGCGCGCGACGCTCGCCGCCCACCCCGATGTGCTCGAGGTGCGGGTGGCGCTGGCCGATGCGCTCGCGCGTGCCCGTCAGTTTGCGGCGGCCCGGAAAATCCTTCAGGCCGCGACCCATGCGCGCAGTGACCCGGAGGTGCAGTTTGCTCTGGCCCGGGTGGCGCTGGCGGAGGGCAAACTGCCAGTGGCGAATACCGCGCTCGATCGTGCGCTCGCGGCACGTCCGGGCAGTACGACGTTGATGGAGGCGGCGGGCCTGCTGCTGCTGCGAGCCAACCAGCCCGAGGCGGCGCTCGCGCGCTTGGCCCAGGCCGCCGCGCTCGAGTCGGGTAATGCCCTCTATTGGTTGAACACCGCACGTGCGCAGCTCGCCGTGAACCAGCCGATGGCCGCGCGTGCCTCACTCGAGAAGGCTGATCGCCTGCAACCGCACTGGTTTCCCGTCGTGCAGCTGCTGAGCTTCATCGATCTGCACCAGGGCAAGTCGCAGGCGGCGTTGGCCCGGGTGGAAGCCCTGCTGAAGAACGATCCTCAGGATCCGCTGGCACTCGCGCTCGAGGGCGACATCGAGACCCGGATGGGCCAGCCGTCGGCTGCGATCGTGGCGTACCGGGCTGCCCAGCGTCGTCGTCCGAGCGCAGCGGTTGCGGTCAAGCTCTATCAAGCCAACCTGGCCGCGGGTGCGCCCGATCCGGCCGCCCCGCTCAAGCAGTGGCTGAAGCGCTGGCCCGGCGATTGGCGGGTCCGGACGGTCCTTGGCGATTACGACCTGCAGGTGGCACATCAGCCGAAGCAGGCGATCGCCGAGTTCAACCAAGCGCTCAGAGTGAACCGGAACAATGTCGCGGCCCTGAACAACCTGGCATGGGTACTCGGCCAGCACAAGGATCCACGCGCGCAGTCGTTCGCCGAGCGCGCCTACCGGCTCGCGCCGCATTCGCCCCAAGTCAATGACACGCTCGGCTGGATCCTCGCCCGTGCGCACCAGGCCAAGCAGGCGCTCGCGTATCTGCAGCGGGCCGCTGCGCTCAAGCCCGACGATCCGGAGATCCAATACCATTATGCCTATGCGCTCGCCGAGACGGGCGAGCGGGCCCAGGCACGGGAGATCCTGACCCGGATCCTGGGGGGCAAGCGGGCGTTCGAATCGCGCCGTGACGCATTGCGGCTTCTCGCGACTCTGAAAGCTTGAGCAGGTGTGAGACCATGACCACAGTCCAGACGACCCCATTTCGCTATCCTTTGAACATGTTGCGACACCCCTCACGGTTCTTTGCACTGCTGAGCGCCCTGGCCGGGTTGGCGCTCTGTCTCGCCGCCCCTGGGGCGGGGCAGGCGTACGCGGGTAATGCCGGCATGCAAGCTGCGACGAGCTCGGCGGCTTCAGCCAGCGATTACCGCATCGGTCCGGGCGACGTGCTCGAGATCTTCGTGTGGCAGAACCCGGATTTGTCCCAGAAGTCGGTGCCGGTGCGTCCCGACGGGCGGATCTCGACGCCACTGATCTCGAACATGGTGGCGGCCGGCAAGACCCCGGCCCAGCTTGCTCACGACATGGACAAGGCGCTGAGTGAGTACATCCGCTCGCCTCGAGTGACGGTCATCGTGAGCAAGGCGGTCGGCGCGCTGAGCCAGGTGCAGGTCATCGGCCAGGTCGTGCACCCGCAGTCCATGCCCTATCACGAGGGCATGACGGTACTCGATGCGGTGCTCGCCGCCGGTGGGCTCACGCCGTACGCCTCGGGCAACAGCGCGAAGATCGAGCGCAAAGTCGACGGCAAAGTGGTCACGGTGCATGTCCGGCTGTCGAGCCTGATCAACAATGGCGATCTGTCGCAGAACTTCCCCCTGAAGCCGGGCGACGTCGTGGTCGTGCCCGAGTCGATGTTCTAGGCGAAGGCAACCGGATGGCAACCAAGTCTCTGTTCTCCGATGTGGCGGTCCTGCAGGATCAGCTGCGCGGCATGTGGCGCTTCCGCTGGACGGCGCTCATCGTCGCATGGTGCGTCGCGCTCGTATTCTGGAGCGTGATCTTCCTGATGCCGAACAAGTACGAGGCAAAGGCGAAGGTGTTCGTGGACGCCGGCACGACGCTCAGCCAGGCGACCAAGGGCATCAGCCTCAACGACAACGTCAATGACCAGATCGACCGCATGACGGCAGCGCTGCTCGGTACGCCGCAGCTGCGTGAGGTTGCCAACGAAACCGGTCTGATGGCCGGCGCGATCACTGCCACGCAGCAACAAGCGGTGATTGATGGGCTGCGCGCGAACATCCAGATCGCCGCGGCAGCCAAGCATCGGATGGACGGACCGACGCTGTTCACGATTACCTACACCGATTCCAGTCGCGCGCGCAGCGTCGCGGTCGTCAATCGACTGCTCAATGATTTCGTGGAAGGCTCGCTCACCGACAAGAACCAGGGCTCGCGCCAGACCGAGCAGTTCCTCACCCAGCAGATTTCCGATTACGGACGCCGCCTCTCGAGCACCGAGCAGCAGCTCGCGAACTTCAAGAAGCGCAACCTCGGTATGTTGCCCAACGAGCAGGGCGATTACTTCAGTCGGTTGCAGTCCGCCGAGAGCGCACTCACGCGACTCCAGGAGAACCTCTTCGTGGCGCGCCGGCAGCGCGATGCGCTTGCGGCGGAGCTGAAGTCCGGCCAGCAGTTCACGACCGCCTCGGGCGGCGGACCGCTCAGCGTGAGCGGCGCCGCGGCGCTCAATACCCAACAGCAGATCGCCCAGCTACAGCAGCGACTGGATCAGATGCTGCTCAAATACACCAATAAGTACCCGGACGTGATTGCGCTGAAGCACACACTCGCGGCGCTCGAGGCGCGCCAGCGGCGTGAGATGAGTGCCGCCAAGAAGGGCGACATGGGCGCGGCGTCCGCGCTCGGACTCGCCGCAAATCCCGTCTACCAGAAGGTTCAGGAACAGTACAACGCGCAGCAGGTGAAGGTCGCCTCCATCGAGCAGGAAATCATCGACCGCAAGCAGGAGATCGCCTCGCTGAAGAAGACCATGAGCAGCGCCCCGCAGGTCCAGGCGGACTACGCGCAGCTGACGCGCAACTACGAGGTCACCAAGAAGCAGTACGACACGCTGCTCGCGAGGCTCGACAGCACGCGTCTCGGGCAGCAGGCCGCTTCGACCGGGCTCGTGAAGTTCCAGGTGATTGATCCGCCGATGGCGAGCTTCAAGCCCGTCTCACCCGATCGCCCGCTGCTGATCATCGGTGCGCTGTTTCTCGCACTCGCTGCCGGCGGCGGAGTCGCTTACCTCCTGCACTTGCTGCGGCCGGTATTCGTCAGCACGCGCCAGCTGGCCGATGTCACTGGCCTGACCGTGCTCGGCGCCGTGAGCATGGCCTGGGCCGACCAGCACCGGCTCGAGCGGCATCAGAGTACACTGCGTTACGGCCTGTTGACCGCCGCGCTCGTGGCGCTCGGCATGGTCGTGCTGGTTTTGCACTCGCACATCTCGCATCTGGTTGGGGAGCTCAAGACATGAGCGTCGTCGAAAAGGCCATCCGCAAGCTGCAGGAGGACAAGCGCGCGCACGACGCACCGGCGGGCGATTCGACGAGTGTCCAAGGGACGGTTCCGGCAGCTTCCGCCACCCTGGAAGCGCACGCTGCGGCGTTGCTGCGCGAGCGGGCCCCGGCCATCGTTCTCGACCGCGGCGTGCTGCGCGCCGCGGGTCTGTTGCCGCCGGAACCGGACATGAATGCGCTCGCCCGCCAGTACCGCAAAATCAAGCATCCGCTGATCGCGCAGGCGGTCGGTCGCGGCGTGCCGCGCACCCCGAAGGGCTACCTGATCATGATCGCGAGCGCGATGACGGGGGAGGGTAAGAGTTTTACGGCGGTCAATCTGGCAATCAGCCTCGCTCGGGAGAAGGACATCCGCGTGCTGCTGGTCGATGCGGACGTCGCCAAGCCGCAGCTGAGCCGCGTGCTCGGCCTGGCCGAGGAGCCGGGTCTGCTCGATGCGTTGCGCGACAATACCGTCGATGTCGAGCGGCTGATACATCCGACCGATGTGCCCACCTTGAGTTTTCTGCCCGCCGGCGCCGGCGGCGAGGAGGCGACCGAACTGCTCTCGAGCAACCGCATGGAGCTGATCGCGACGCAGCTCGGTGAGAACGATCGTGCGCGACTCGTGGTGTTCGATTCCCCGCCGCTGCTGCAAACGACCGAGTCGGCGGCGCTCGTGCGCGTGGTGGGCCAAATCCTCGTGGTGGTCCGTGCGGAGTCGACTCCCCAGCCGGTGCTGCTCGATGCCCTGAAGGTTCTCGAGGACCACCCATCCGTATCGCTGCTGCTGAATCAGAGCACGAGCGCCGTCACGTCGTCGTATTATTACTATTACGGCTACGGTGACGATCGCACCGAGACGGCCCAGCCCTGAGCCTGGGGGCGCTTCAGGGTGGGGTGCTTGCCGCGTGCCCGAGGGGGCGCGGCTGACTTCGATGGCTAGGGCATGACAAGAATGAAAATCACCACCGGCTTTCTCTTTGGCTTCAGCCTGCTCGCCTCCGGCCTGCTTCCCCAGGCACGGGCCCAAACCGCGCCGCCGCAGGCGTTTCGCTCGATGCCCGCGCAGGGTGCGGTCGGCTATGTCGATGCGATCGCAGGTCTCGCGTACACGGATAATGCGCTGCTCTCGAGCGGCCCCGGCAAGAAAAGCGACGGCATCGCTGCGCTCGGCATCGCGACCGACTATGCTCGCGCCGGCATGCTCAGTCTCGATCTGCTGGGCAACGTCGAGCGGGTCCAGTATCTGCACAACTCCTACTCGGGCAGCTTTTACGGTCAGTTCAACGGCTCGGCCGTACTGGGCAAGAATACCGATCCATTGCAGTGGCGGTTGAGCGAGAGTTTCGGGGAGGTGATGACCGACCCGTTGCAGGCCCCGACGCCCCAGAGCCTGCAGACGATCAACGACGTGGCGACCGGGCCGAGCCTCAATCTGCACTTCGGGTTGCGCAATCGCCTCACGCTCTCAGCTCAGTACTCGCGCACCACCTACCAGCGTTCCCCGATCGACTCACAGAGCTATGAAGGCGGTCTGAAGCTCTCTCACGCCCTGAGCGGGGCGTCGTACGTGGCGTTGGAGGGTAGCGTGGGGCGGACCGAGTACCTCGAGCGCGCCGCGCTCGAACAGCTCTCGGGGCAGAATGCATCGGATTTCGATCTGTGGCAGGGCTCGCTGGTCTTCCACGCCGATTACGTGCGCACCACAGTGCGGTTGCGGGCCGGTTACAACGAGCTCAAGTTCGGTGGTGGTGCCGGGCGCCACGGCGCACCGCTGTACCAGCTGCGTGTAAGCCGCAACATCTCACCTTTCTCCACGGTGTTCTTCGACGCCGAGGGTAAGTACTCCATGAACGGTGCTGCGCTTGCTTCGACGAATGCCCTGGTCGGACTGCAAACCGGCGCGACGCTCAATGCCTCCCTGGCCGTGGCTCAGCCCTACAACGAGCGCTCCGGCAGCGTGGGCTGGGATTTTCGGCGCGCGCGCACCAGCTTCTCGGTCACGGCCACGGTCCGCCAGACGCTCTATGTACAGCAGCTGGGGCCGGCTCTCGACAACAATCATCTGGATGAAGGGGTGGCGGTGAGGCTCGGCCGGCAGCTGCGCCCGAGGACTGCGGTGCAGCTCTGGGCGCGAGGCTATGACGATCATTACTCGGGGCTGCACGCCCGCACGCGCCGTGAATCATTCGGTCTGAGCTTCTCGAAGCGCTTCTACCGCCTCGCGGTCTCGTTCTACGCTGAACGTATCCACCAGAGCGGCACGGCGGGCGCGTCCAACTTCGTGGCCTCCAGCTACAATGACGATCGGGTCGGCGTGTACGCCACGTATAACCTGTTCGGTGCGCGGGGCCGCGGCGCTGGACTCAACGGCATCCCGGGAATGGCCGGCTTCATGGGCGGGTATTAGCGCGCTGCGGAGAACCGCGGCTGCAGTGCCCGTGCCGCCAACGCTAGGCGCGAGTGTGCGGCCCTGCAATCCGGTTGGCATGCTGTACGCAGCGCCGTCAACGACGAACGCGGCGGATCGAGCAATGCTTCGAGCCCGTACCAGAGTTGGGACAGACGCGGCCTGACGAAGGTGCGCTCACCGATCCGATAGCGAAACCAGATCAGCGAACGCGTGCCGGCCGGGCCGAGGACCTGCAGCTGCCGCCATCGCCCGGTGGCCGAATCCACGGTCTGCTCACCTTCGGCTCGCAGCGCTCCGTCATAGCTGAGCAAGTGGTTTCGATAGGCGAGTAGCTTGGCGTGCTGGGTCTGCACGCGGTACGCGACCGCGAACACCTGAACGGTCTCACCATGAATGTTGGTGTAAGCGCGCAGAGATTCCCCGCCGGCACGGACAAAATGGGGGCGCCACTCGCTGGCGTAAACGTGTGCGGGCCCCTCCCATCCGGCCGGGGCCGCAGGCCACTGGATGGTCACACGGGGGTTGTCCTCCGCATGGGTCCAGTCCATCCCATAGGCTGCCACGGGCAGGATCGACAGCGCGACCAGCGCGGCTGCAAGCGGGGCTGCTCGGACGCCCGCGCCGGCAGCCGATCTGGCCGGGGTCGAGGAACTCGGCGAGCCCTGCATGCCTCCATGCGCCGCACGCCTACGCCCCAACCACCAGAGGAACCCTGCCAGGGTGGCCGCGCACAGCGACCAGCCGAGCCAGTAATGGTTGCGAGCGAGGGAGGTGCGCAGCCCGGTCGCAAAGGCGATCAGCACGAGCAGTGCGAGCGAGAGGGCGATGACCGTGGCCACCATGCGGGGCAGAGCGATACCGCTCGTAGCGGCGGCCGGTTCGGCTCGGTGTCGTTTGGGTAGCGATGGTGCCTGCACTCGCCGCGTGGTCGGCCTTCTCTCCATCCACCAGAGGAAGCCGGCAAACGCCGCGGCGAACAACCACCAGCCGAGCCAGTAGTGATTGTGGACCAGTGAACTGTGCATGTTGGTGGCGTAGGCGGCCACCACGACGATGAAGATGCGAACCCAGTTGACGATCACGGCGAGCGCACCCATCAGCACGATGCCGCTCCAGCGCCGGCGCCAGGGCAGCTCGAACAACTTGCCGTACAGCGTCGCGAGCGCCAGCCCGACGATGAATGCGTGCAGGCCGCTGCAGCCGCCGGCGATTTGGATCGTTCCGCCGGGGAGGCGAATGAGGTTGCCCTGCATGAGTGCGGGCACACCGGCGAGCCCCATCAGCGCGCCGGTCATCCTGGCGCTCAGTGTCTGGAGGATGAAGTTCCCGTCGCTCCAGAAGGGCATGGCGAAATACAGATAGCCGACCGGGAAGACGAGTTGGCGTGCGACGTCGGTCCCCATGACTGCGATGAGTGCCGTGAACAGAATCATCGGCACGAGCATCACGTGCAATTCCTGAAGGTTCGCTCTCCAGGCCCAGGCCCACACGGCACTCAGCAGCAATAGGCCGATCAGCGCTCTCGGCACGGGACGGGTCGGCGTCGCGGCAAGGTTGTGGCGCTCACGAATGACGAACCAGAGGCTGATGAGGAGAATCAGATAACCGTGGGTGTAGGTCTCCGTGGCCGTATTATGCTTAAGATGGCTCAGCGCCACCGAACTCGGCCAGTAGACGGCGGCGACTGCGACCCATAGTCCGATCACCAGCGCGAGGCGGCTGAGAGTATTTTCGGTAGGTACCCGGCCTGCTGGCTTGGCCTGTTTGGGCGCAGGTTGAACCGGCTCACTGATTCCCTGGGTCGTGACGTCGGACATTGTCTAACGGCTACCTCGGGCGACGAGCATTGCGCCGACGCCACGGTTATCCAGCATTGAGGTAGACCATTTTGTACCATACGGGCATCGGGCACCAAGCCGCCCTCGGCCGGAAATCCGTAAAATCGTGACGCGCGTTCACGGCGAATGGAGAGTCTCTTTACAGTGTCGTCCACGCAGGTCGAGTCCGCCCGCGGTAAGCCGGGAAGTCGCTGGGTGAGGCCGTCGGTACCGCAGGACGGCCCGGCCATCGTCGAGCTGATGCGTCAGGCGGGCCTGCAGCCGCATGTCGAGCCGGAGCACCTCGACTGGAAATACTGGCGCGAGCGTGCCGACGGATCCGGCCCGCGCTCATATGTGCTCACCGATGGCAGCACTTTACTCGCTCACGGTGCTGCGGTGCCCGGAACGCTGTGCTGGAGCGGGGGCCGTTCACGCGCCATCCACATGATTGACTGGGGTGCGCGTCGTGAAGCAATCGGGGCGGGCATCTTCCTGATGAATCAGATCGGTCGTCTGACCGATGTGCTGTTCGGCGTCGGCGGCAGCAACGATACGCTCACCATCATGCCGCGCATCGGCTATCAGCCTCGCGGCAGTGTCACCGGCTATGTCCGGACGCTCGCGCCGCTCGGTATTCTGCGCCGCCCGAGCGCTTCGCGCTGGAAGCGGTTGCCGCGCATGGGGCGCAGTGTCCTGTGGTGCATGAGTGCGCCCCGAGGCGACTTGCGTGGCTGGGCGGTACGCCGTCTGGGCGCTGATGAGGTTGAACAGGTCGAGGCGGTGCTGCCGCAGCCGCGGGCCGGCCTGGCGGTGTTCGAGCGGGATGCGGCCCTGCTGCGCCATGCGCTCGCCTGCCCGATCGTGCCGGTGGAACTCTATGCACTGGAGCGCTCGGGCCGGATCGGGGGGTATTTCCTCCTCAGCTACGCCCCCGGCCAGGCGCGCCTCGCGGACTGCTGGATGGCCTCTGAGGATCCCGCCGATTGGCGTGCCCTGGCGCACGCGGCCGTGCGCGAGGCGCGCCGGCATGGCGGGATGGCGGAGCTGGTGGCTTGGGCGAGCGATCCGGGTTTCGCCCAAGTGCTTCAGAGTTCGGGTTTTCATGAGCGGCTGACCTTGCCGATTCATCTCAGGAGCTCGGGCCGCGAGGCCGCTCCGCAGCAGACCCTGAGGATCCAGATGCTCGACAGCGATGCTTTCTACCTCTACATCGGTGGGAATGAACTATGGGCCTGAGGATTCGCGCAGGGCGCCTGACGCCGTGCCTGGCGGTGGAAAGGGCTGGGCTCACGCAATCTCCGCTGAGAACGCATTACAGGGCGTTTTACTGCCCCCTCGGTGCGTGGGGGGGCAACGCGTGACGACGACATCCGTACGCAGTCCAGGCGAGCACCAGCTCACGGTCTCGCAAATCCCGCCGGGGGACTGGGATGCGTTCGTGACGCAGTGCCCCGAGGCGAGCCTGTATCACCTGAGCGGTTGGCCCCAGGTCGCTCAGGAGGTATTCGGGCACCCGGCGCTCTATGTCCAGGCGCGCGATTCATCGGGTGCCCTGGTGGGGGTCCTGCCCGTGATCCAGCAGCGCAGCTGGCTGATGGGGAATTTCGCCACCTCGGTCGCCTTCTTCAACTACGGCGGTCCGCTGACCGCCGATCCACGTCTGGGCGAACGGTTGATGACCCACGCGGCCGAGGCGGCCAACGAGCTGGGGTGCCGGTACCTCGAATTTCGGGACGTACACGCCCGAACGGGCCCCTGGTCGCAGCGCGTGGACAAGATCGCGCTGCAGCTGGAACTACCCGAGAGCTTCGATACGTTGGCAAAGCGCCTGGGCTCGAAGCTGCGCTCCCAGGTCCGTCGGGCCGATCGGGAAGGCGTGCGGTGCCGGACCGGCTCGACTGAATTGCTGGATGACTTCTATGCCGTTTTCGCCGAGAACATGCGCGACCTCGGCACGCCCGTGTATCCGAAACGCTTCTTCGAGGCGATCCTCCGCCGCTTCGCGTCGCAGTGCCAATTGGTGCTCATCGATTGGCAGGGCGCGCCAGCAGCGGCAGGGTTCCTCACCTTCTGGCGTGATCGGGCCGAAGTCCCGTGGGCGAGCTGCCGTGCGCGTGCCAAGCCGGCGGGCGTGAACATGAAGCTCTACTGGGAACTGCTCTCCCTGGCCGTTCAGCGCGGGTGCCGGCTGTTCGACTTCGGGCGCTCGACGGTCGACAGCGGGACGTACCGGTTCAAGCGCCAGTGGGGTGCGCAGCCGGTGCCCTTGTACTGGTATCGCTGGGAACGGGGTGGGAGCCAAGAGGAACTGACTCACGGTGAGGGCACGGGCAAGCTCATGCAGATGGCCACGAGAGTTTGGCAGCATCTGCCGCTCGGTATCGCCAACGCGCTCGGGCCGCGCATCAGTGGAGCCTTGCCCTGGTGAGTGCGTTGAAGAAACTGGCCAAGAGGGCCGTCATCCATACTGTGGCTCGGATCGCGCCGATGACGTGGCGGTGGCGGGCGCCCGGCTCTCTCGTCGTCCTGATGTATCACCGTGTCCTGCCCAAGGACTCGCCCGAGCGCCAAAGCGAACAGCCGGGCATGTATGTCTCGCCCGAGACGCTCGACCTGCACCTGAGCGAACTGAAGCGTCGCTTTGAGCTCGTACACCTCGATGACTGGCTGCGCGGGGCGAAGGACGGCAGGACCCTGCCGAGCCTTGCCTGTGCGATCACGTTCGACGACGGCTGGCGCGACAATTACGACTTCGCCTTGCCCGTGCTGGTGAAGCACCAAGCGCCGGCGATGATTTTCTTGGTCTCGAGCTACATTGGCTCGGCGCAGCGGTTCTGGCCGAATCGCTTGATGGACCTGGTTCGGGCGGAATTCACGTGCCCGGGCTCGGTGTCGTTCCCAGCGAGATTGCGCCAGCTGATCCAGCCTGTTCTGGCTCACGCGCGGCAGCGCGGCTGCATCGACACCGAAGCAATCGATCCGATCATCCAGCAGGCGCTCAATTTGGACGAGGACCAGATCCGCACCCTGGTCGAGGCCGTGCAAGGGCCGGAGCCTGGCGCCGCCCATGACCGTGAGACGGTGGATCAGCACGAGATTGCTGAGATGGCTGCTACCGGGCTCGTGCGGTTCGGATCGCACTCGAGTACGCATTTTCGTCTAGCCGCGGGTACTTCTGAGGAGGTCCTCGAGCGGGAGATCGCACAGTCTCGCACAGCTTTGCAGCAGATCTGTGCACAGCCCATTGAGCTGTTCTGCTATCCGAACGGCGTCACCTGTGACTCGGCCGTATCTGTGGCCAGCCGGTACTACCTCGGGGCGGTGAGTACGGCTAAGGGATGGTATTCGCCGCCGCAAAATCCCTACCTGATCCCCCGGATCGCCGTGCACGACGATATCAGCGCAGACCGATCGGGATTCCTGGCACGGCTCTCCGGTTGGCTATGAGGCCCGGCCAACGGGGCCTGAGTCTCTTCCCGCGACTGTCTCAAAGAGCGCTTCGTATCGCGTCAGCATTCGGGCGAGGGAAAACTCCGACTCCGCCCGCTTGAGTGCCGCGCTTGCCATGGTCCGGGCAGCATCAGGTTCATGCGCGAGGCGATAGATTGCCTCGGCGAGCTCTGTCGCATCGCTTGGGCGGACTAGTACGCCGCACGTAGAGTCAAGGATTTCCTCCGGCCCACCGCAGCGCGTCGCAACAACCGGGACACCACACGCCATTGCCTCTACGCACGCGATGGAGAACCCTTCGCTCTTGGAGCTCAAGGCGAAAATGTCCAGGTTGTGCAATACGGTGGCGACGTCTGAGCGCAGACCAAGGAAGGACACACAATTGCCGAGGTCAAGCTCACTGCGCAGGCGCATCAGTTCATCGGCGAGCGCACCGTCGTACTGTCCGGCAATAACGAAATGGAAGCGGTCCGAGCGCTGGCGCAGCGCCCGCGCGGCATGCAGGAAATTGTCGTACGCCTTGGCCGGGCGAATATTGCCGATGGCCCCGACCAGAATTGCATCGGGCGGCAGGTTCAGCGCTTGGCGAATGGACTCGTCCCGACCCGGGCGAAAGGTCTGCGTATCGATCCCGTTCGGAATGATCGTCGAGCGGGCCGGGTCAATCTTGAGGGTGCCGGCAAGTTCTTCGCGCAGACTGTCGGAGACGAACACGATGCGCCGGGAGCCTCTGCGGATGATCGCGGTTTTGATTCCTGTAAAACGGTCTCTTGCTGCGATGTCGGCTCCGCCGTGAAATACCGAGACGACCGGAATGCCGCTGATAGCCCCAAGCGCGCTCGCATAGATTGCCGAGCCGTAGAGGTGGGCGCAAATCAGATCAGCCTTGACCTTGCGGGCGATTGATCCAATCCGGCGCAGGTAACGTAGATTGAACGAGCCACGCGCGGACTCGATGAGGGGTTCTTTCCCCCGCACGCGTACTTGCTGCGCCAGCCAATGGTCATTGTCGATGACGGCCGTGCAGGTGAAGCGATTCGGGTCTAGGCGTGTCGCACACTGCAGGAACACCGTTTCTGCTCCACCAGGGCCACCGGTGTCGATTACGTGTAGGACGGATATCATCGGTTCATGAGTGTCGGGTTCACGGTGTCGCGGGAGCCCACCAACGAAAATGCATCAAGGATCGCCACAAATCGGTGCATCAGGACGGTACCTCATGCATTCCAACAGCATGCTTGCCGCATCGTCTGCACGACAATCCAGCGACGCCTCACTTCATGCGTCTCGAACGATCGGAATCGACTCGCAAGAGGGCTCGGTCGGCAACTTGGCGGTGATGATACCGGATTCGGAATGTCGCGAATAGCCGACGGATCGCGCTCATTTGTCGCCATTTTGCTTCATCTAGGCTTCGGAAAATACGGGATTCAAGTGCATTCGGTCACAGTGGACGCAGCGGAATGCGCGGGCCGAACGCAGACGTGCTAACGTTCACGTCAAGGCGCAGGTTTCTGCGTGCGCCGTCACTGGTGGATGCTCCTTCGCGCGGGCGGCCATCATTCGGAACGGGTGAAGTGTTCCTCATGCTTGGAGATCGTTTGCGATGAACCGCTTGATCGGCAAACTGTTGACTGGAATGGTTTCAGCAGCATGTGTCGTGGCGCCGCCTCTTGCGTTGGCTGGCACTCCGGTGACGGTCCTGACGAACTTGCAGATCACTGGCGCCGGAATACCGACCGCTACGGGATGGACGATCGGTGGGAGTGGGGTGTCCGTTGCGCAAACCACGCCGCCACCGGTGAGTGGAGATGCTTCCTATGCTCTGGAGGGGCAGTATCCCGCCGTGGGGTCCAGTGGCGAAACATCCGCGTACGCCAACTTCGATGTGTCATCGCTGAAACTCGAGAGCGTTTACATCGATTTCTGGGCTAAGATGCCTGACGCAAAAGAAGGATTGAAGTTCTGCAAAATATTCGGAAAGCGGAATGATCCTGTGGGATACGCAAATACTACAATCGCGACGGATTACACCGGCGTTAATCAGGGGGGCATTATCGGCGTGTCATTTGGGGACGGCGTGAATACCGTTAACGATACGCAGAATGTTGTGTTCCTGAATGGCGGCTCCAGAAACGCAATAGGGAGTTCGTATGGATCCGCAACGGATTTGACGCCGCAGATGAGCGTTTGGTCCAATTCCAACTGGGGAACGACTTGGCATCATTTCCGAATTCACATCAAGTTTGATACTGGAACGACGACAAGCCCGAATGGTGAAGTCTATCTCGAGATCGATGGTAAGGTTTATGCTGATGTCACCGGGCTTGCCAATCGAAATGCGCAAAATGGGCCTATTCAGTACATTCAATTCTTCGGCTGGGCCCAGACGGATCCA
>OFHJ01000467.1_pt1 | contig 15445 bp, 13 predicted proteins | sample 1522001 | NCBI WGS metagenome assembly OFHJ01 (sample SAMEA2464838, study PRJEB22497) | soil metagenome | biome: Grassland; feature: Farmland; material: Clay | place: Australia | collected 2013-02-01 | depth 1.2 m | reverse complement strand
GGGGGTGGAGCGGGGGCGCGGGGGGGGGGGGGTCGGCGAGCGTGCGCGCCGCGCGCGGGCGCGCCCGGCGGCGCCCGCGCGGTGGGCAGCCCGCCACGAGGGCCTGCCCGGGGCCGCCCGCCTCGTCCAAGCGGTGAACGGGATCGCGGGCGAGCACGCGCCCGGCGTTTCCACCGTCGGCATGATCCAGTCCTCGCCGAACTCGCGCAACACCATTCCGGGGCACGTGTTCCTGACCGTCGATCTGCGCCATCCGGAGGACGCCGCCTTGAGCGCTATGGACAAGGCGTTGCGCGCAGCGCTCGCCGAGATCGCGGGCGAGATCGGGCTTGAGACCGTGATCGAGGAGATTCTCTACATCCCGCCGATCCGCTTCGATCCCGCGTGCGTCGGCGCCGTCGCCGCCGCCGCGGAAAAGCTCGGCCTGCCGCATCAGCCGATCGTCTCGGGCGCTGGCCATGACGCCTGCAATATCTCGAAGGTGGCGCCGACCGGGATGATTTTCGTGCCCTGCGCGGCGGGGCTTTCGCACAACGAGGCGGAAAGCGCGACGGCGGCCGATCTCGCCGCCGGCACCGATATCCTGCTGCACGCGATCCTCGACCTCGCCGAGCCCGCCTGACCGGGTGGCATGCAACGACCGGCTTCCGCCGCCAGCCGCCGTCCCCTGCGCGCCCGTCGCTTTTCCTTGGCCGCTCGATCGGTCTAAGATAGGAAAAAAGCGATAAGCCCCTGGGAGGAGAGACGGCGCCATGACGGAGCAAAATCCGAATTTCGCGACCCTCGCCGATTTAATCCGCCATCACGCGCGGACGCGGCCCTCGCGCGTCGCCCTGGTTTTCGATGGCGGCACCCTGACCTACGGCGAGCTGGATCGACGCGCTAACCAAGTCGCCAATGCGCTCCGCGCCGCGGGCGTGACGGCGAAATCCCGGGTCGCGATCCTGGCCAAGAACGATCCCGCCTTCTTCGAGCTTCTGTTCGGCGCTGCCAAGATCGGTGCCGTGCCGGTGCCGGTGAATTTTCGCCTCGCGCCGCCCGAGGTCGCTTATGTGCTGAACGACGCCGGCGCCGAGCTGTTTTTCGTCGGCGGCGATTTCTATGGCGTCGCCGACCAGATCGCCGGCGATCTCAAGACCGTGCGTCGCACGCTCGCGATCGATCAGCCGCACGGCACTATGGGTGACTATGCCGCTTGGCGCGATGCCGCGCCGGCCGCCGATCCGAATCTGTCTCTCGCGGCGGAAGACGTCGCGATGCAGATGTATACCAGCGGCACCACCGGGCATCCCAAGGGGGCGCAGCTCAGCCACCACAATTTCATGGCGCTCTTGCCGCTGGTGGTCGAGCAATGGGGCGCCTGGAGCGACGACGACATCAGCCTGGTCTGCATGCCGCTGTTCCATATCGGCGGCAGCGGCTGGGCCCTGGTCGGGCTCTACAAGGGCATTCCAAACGTGCTGATGCGCGACGTCGATCCCAAGGCGCTGCTCGATCTTATTCCGCGCCACCGCGTCACGCGCATGTTCGTGGTGCCGGCGGTGATTCTGTTCATGCTGCAGGTGCCGGGTTGCGCCGCCGCGGATTTCTCCTCGCTGGAGCTGATCTGCTACGGCGCCTCGCCGATGCCGCTCGAACTGCTGCGCAAGGCGCTGGCGGTGTTTCCTTGCGGCTTCGCCCAGGTCTACGGGCTGACCGAGACCACCGGCGCCATCACCTATCTGCCGCCCGAGGACCACGCCGATCCGCAGGCCGAGCGCCTCAAATCCTGCGGCAAGCCGGCGGCGGAGATCGAGATCCGCATCCGCGGCGCGGAAGGCGAGGACCTGCCGCAGCGAGCCGTCGGCGAGGTGGTGTGCCGCACGCCGCAGGTGATGATTGGTTACTGGAACCTGCCCGAGGCCTCGGCGCGGGCGATCCGCGACGGCTGGTTCCATACCGGCGATGCCGGCTATCTCGACGAGGAGGGGTATCTCTACATCTATGATCGGGTCAAGGACATGATCGTCTCGGGTGGCGAGAACATCTATCCGGCCGAAGTCGAGAACGCGCTTTTCGCCCATCCGGCGGTGGCCGAGGTGGCGGTGATCGGCGTGCCCGACGAGCGCTGGGGCGAGGCGGTGAAGGCGGTGGTGGTGTTGAAGCTGGACGCGGCGGTGACGGCCGACGAGTTGATCGCCTTCGCGCGCCAGCGCATCGCCGGCTTCAAGGCGCCGCGCTCGGTCGATTTCGTCGCGGCGCTGCCGCGCAATCCGTCCGGCAAGGTTTTGAAACGCGAGTTGCGCGAGCCCTATTGGGTCGGGCGCGAGCGGCAAGTCAATTAATTCGGCCAGGCGGCCATCGGCAAGCGAATTTTCAACCATGGAACATTGAGGAGCGAATTATGGGGCCCTTGGCCGGAATAAAGATCGTTGAAATGGGGGGTATCGGCCCAGGGCCCTTCGCCGCCATGCTGTTGGCCGACATGGGCGCCGAGGTGATCCGCCTCGATCGCACCGAGGCGGTCGATCTCGGCCTGAAAAGCGATCCGCGCTTCAACCTTCTGCATCGCAGCCGGCGTTCGGTTGCGCTCGATCTGAAACGCGCCGAGGGCGTCGAGACCGCGCTCCGCCTGATCGCCGCCGCCGACGCGGTGATCGAGGGTTTTCGTCCCGGCGTCATGGAGCGTCTCGGCCTCGGCCCCGACGTCTGCCTCGCGCGCAATCCGAAGCTGGTCTATGGCCGCATGACCGGCTGGGGCCAGGACGGCCCGCTCGCCCAGGCCGCCGGCCACGACATCAACTACATCTCGCTGGTCGGCGTGCTGCATTCGATCGGCCGCAGCGACGGCGGACCGGTGCCGCCCTTGAACCTGGTCGGCGATTTCGGCGGCGGCGCGCTCTATCTCGTCACCGGCGTGCTCGCGGCGCTGATCGAGGCGGCGCGCTCCGGCAAGGGCCAGGTGGTGGACGCCGCGATGGTCGATGGCGCGGCGTCGTTGATGACGCCCTTCTTCGGCCTGCGCGCGGCCGGGCTCTGGCGCGATCAGCGCGGCGACAACTTCCTCGATACCGGCGCCCCCTGGTACGAGGTCTACGAGACCAAGGACGGCGCCCACGTCTCGATCGGTGCCATCGAGGGCCGTTTCTATGCCGAGCTTCTGAAGCGGACCGGCGTCGATCCGGCGTCATTGCCGCCGCAAAACGACCGCGCCGGCTGGCCCAAGATCCGCGCCCGCCTCAAGGAAGTCTTCCGCACCAAGACGCGCGAGGAATGGCGCGCGCTGCTGGAAGGGAGCGATGCCTGTTTCGCCCCCATCCTGTCGCTCGCGGAAGTGGCGGCGCACCCGCACAACCAGGCGCGCGGCACCTTCGTCGAGGTTGATGGCGTGGTGCAGCCGGCGCCGGCGCCGCGCTTCTCGCGCACGCCCTCGCAAATCCAAAGCTGCCCGGCCGAGCCCGGCCAGCATACCGAGGCGGCGCTCAAGGACTGGGGCTTTTCGACCGCCGAGGTCGCCGCGCTGAAAGCGGCGAAGGCGATCGGGTGAGGTTCCTTTAGCCGCGTGGCGTGAAGGGCTTGAAGTGCTTGCTCAGCTTCAAGCCCTGGCGGGCGTAGGAGGAGCCGATGTCGACGCCATAGAGCAGCTCGGGCGGCGCGGTCAGCGATTCGAAGACCAGCCGGCCGACCGCCTGGCCGTCTTCCATCAGGAATGGCACCTCGTGCGAGCGCACCTCGAGCACGGCGGGGGTGCCGGCCGGCTCCAGGCCGTGGCCGAAGCCGGGATCGAAAAAGCCCGCGTAATGGATGCGGAACTCGCCGATGGCGGGGTCGTAGGGCATCATCTCGGCGGCGAGATCGGGCGGGATGCTGACCCGCTCGCGGGTCGCCAGAATGTAGAAATCGTCGGGGTTTAGGATCAGGCTGGCGCGGCCGTGCTTCGCGCGCGGCGCGTAAAGCGGCTCCCAGAAGGCTTCGGGCTCGTAGTGGCCGATGCGGCGGAGATCGACCAAGGGCGCGTGCGGCCGGGCGCGAAAGCCGATGACGTTTTCGCCATGCGCGCCTTCGAGGTCGATGGTGAGGTGCAGCCCCTTAGCGATGTCGGCCTTGGCCGGCGCGGCATCCGGATGGAAGACCAGCGGCTCCTTCTCGGCGCTCCGGTGCAGCAGTGTGTCGAAGGTGCGCGGCGCGCCGCGGCGCAGCCGGATCTGGTTCAGGCGGTCGCCGGCGCGGGCCAGGATGCTGAAGGTACGGGGCGAGACTTCGAGATAGAGCCGGCCCTGATAGCCCTCGCGCACATGCTCGAAGGTGGCGCCGTAATCGGTGATCAGCCGGGTGAAGATGTCGAGGCGGCCGGTGGTGCTTTTCGGGTTTGCGGTGGCGGCGATCTTTTCCGGCAGCCGCAGCGTCTCCATCAGCGGCACGATATAAACGCACCCCTTCTCCAGCACCGCGCCGGCCGAAAGGTCGATCTCGTGCATGGCAAGCTCCTTGAGCTTGCGCTCGACCGGTGCGCCGGTGCCGGGAAGAAAGCTCGCCTGCACCCGCCAGGCGGTCGGCCCGAGGCGGAGATCGAGGCTGGCCGGCTGGATCTGCGCCGGCGTCACCGGCTCGTCGGCGCCGATGACGCCGGAGGCGACGAAGGCGCGGATCGCCTGCGCCGGCAGGATGCCGAACGCGCTCTGCTCCGGGCTTTCCGCCGGAAGATCGGGGAAGAGACTGGCGGATTCGCTCATGACCGGGTTCTAGGCGAAGCTACGGGCGAAGGCGAGCGGATTTTCATCCACAACTTTCCCCCGAAGTTATCCACATATCCAGATTGGATTCACAAGTTGTACGGCCGCTTCAGACCGTTCGTTTCGCCTTGTCCTTGGCGTTGACGCTCTTGATCGTCTCGCGGATTTCCGCCCAGTCCTGATCCGAGAGCGACGACAGGCGGCCGAAGCTGCCGGCGTTGTTCAGCGCCTGGCCGCCGTCGATGGCGATAATCTCGCCGGTCAGGTATTCCGACTGATCGGCGAGGAGATAGACGGCGAGATTAGCTAATTCCTCGTGCCGGCCGACGCGCCGCAGCGGGATGCTATCGAGCGGCCGCTCGGCCAGCTCCGGTTTCGGGGAGAGTCTGGCCCAGGCGCCCTCGGTCGGGAACGGGCCGGGGGCGATGGCGTTGATGCGGATGCCTTTCGGTCCCCATTCGACGGCGAGGCTCCGGGTCATCGCGGCAACCCCGGCCTTGGCCATGGCGGAGGGCACCACATAGGGCGATCCGTTGCGCACCCAGGTGGTGACGATGGAGAGGATGTTGCCCTTGCGGCCTTCCTTCAGCCAGCGCCGGCCGCAGGCCGTGGTGACGTAGAACGAGCCGTGCAGCACGATATTGGCGATGGCATCGAATGCGCGCGGGCTCAGATCCTCGGTGCGCGAGATGAAATTGCCGGCGGCGTTGTTGACCAGCGCGTCGAGCGGGCCTTGGGCCCAGATCGCGCCGACGGTCTCCTCGACCGCCTCGGCGACCCGGATATCGAGCGGCCAGGTCGTCACCGTGCCGCCGGTTTTCGCCGTCAGCTCGGTCGCGGTCTTCTCCAACACCGCCTTGCGGCGGCCGCAGATCGCGACCTCGGCGCCAAGCTCCAGGAAGCGCTGGCTCATCGACTTGCCGAGCCCGGTGCCGCCGCCGGTGACGAGAATCTTTTTGCCCTTGAAAAGATCGTTCTGGAACATCGCCCGCCTCCCGCCACCGGTTTTTATGATCTCGCGTCGCTCGCGCCGAGCCTAGCGGATCGGGTTGGGATTGTCCCTAAACCTCGCGTTCCCAGTTCTGGCCGATAAGGTCGTGGCCGAAGCTATGGTGCGGCTGTTGGTCGACCAGGCGGAAGCCCGCCGCCTCGTAGATGCGCCGGGCGGAAACCAGGATGTCGTTGGTCCAGAGCGTGATGCGGCGATAGCCGGCAAAGCGCGCGAAGCGCAGGCACTCGTCGACCAGCCGCCGGCCGATGCCAAGCCCACGCGCCTCGGCCTCGACGTAAAGCAGCCGGAGCTTCGCTACGTCGTCGCTTTCGCGCACCACGAAGACCGAGCCGACGACGGCGCCCTCGCGCTCGGCGACCCAGCAGCGCTCGCGCTTGGCGTCGAAGTTGCGCACGAAGGCGGCGACGATCTCCGCCACCAGCGCCTCGAAGGCCTCGTCCCATTGGTACTCTCGGGCATAGTTCAGGCCCTGACGGTGGACGATCCAGCCGATGTCGCCGGGTGCCGGCGGGCGCAGCAGGTAGGGCACTTTGGGTTCCGCCTCGGGCCGGCCGCCGAGCAGGGTCTCGGCCTCGGCAAGCGCCGCGACGAGCCGCGCGCGAGCCGCGCCCGAGAGCTTCGCCAGCATGTCACCCACTTCCGCCGCCGAACGCCGATCGAGCGCTGCGAATGCGGCGCGGCCGGCCTCGGTGAGCGTGATCGGCCGTTGCCGCGCGTCCGCCGCGTCCGGCTGCCGCGCGATCAGCTTGCGCGCCGCGAAGCGCTTGAGGATGCGGCTGAGATAGCCGGGGTCGAGGCGCAGTTCGGCGGCCAGTGCGCGCGCCGTCGTCGTCTCGCGTTGCGCCAGCTCGTAGATCACCCGGCCCTCGGCGAGCGAGAACGGGCTTTGCAGCAGGCCCTCCTGCAACACGCCGATCTCGCGGGTGTAAAAGCGGCTGAAACGGCGGACCGCCGCGACCTGTTCTGCCAGGGCCGTGTCGTCCATGGCGCTTCCCCCGTGCTGTCTAATTGATGCTATCGTCAAGTGAATAATTGACGATGTCAAGTATAGCGCGAGCGGCGGCCTAGCCGCGCCGCGAGGATGTGGCAAGGCCGCGATATCTCTGCGGTTTGCGGGCGCGATGCGCTTGCTCCGCCGGTCCGGGCAAGTTAGGTTCCGCGCCATGAAGGTGGACGGCGTTCCCTATCGCAGCATCTGGCTCGGCGACGACGGCTGGTCGGTCGCGATCATCGATCAGACCCGGCTGCCGCACGATTTCGCGGTGCTGCGCCTGACCGCGCTGGAGCAGGCGACGGTCGCGATCCGCAGCATGCAGGTGCGGGGCGCGCCGCTGATCGGCGCCACCGCGGCCTATGGCCTGGCGCTCGCGGCGCGGGTCGATGCCGGCGACGCCGCGCTTGAGAGCGCGGCCGCGACGCTGCTCGGTACCCGCCCGACCGCGGTCAACCTGCGCTGGGCGGTCGAGGACGTGCTGGCGCGCCTCCGCGCGCTGCCCGCCGCCGATCGCGCCGCCGCGGCCTACGCGCGGGCCAGGGAAATCTGCGAGCTTGACGTCGCCACCAACCGCGCCATCGGCGAGCACGGCCTGCCGCTCTTTCAGGCCGCCTTCGAAAAGGCCGGCGGCAAGCGGCGGCTCAACGTGCTTACTCATTGCAACGCCGGCTGGCTCGCCACCGTTGATTGGGGCACCGCGCTGGCGCCGATCTATCGCGCCCGCGAGGCCGGCATCCCGCTTCACGTCTGGGTCGACGAGACGAGGCCGCGCAACCAGGGCGCGCTCACCGCCTGGGAGTTGGGCCGCGCCGGCGTGCCGCATACGGTGATCGTCGACAATGCCGGCGGCCACCTGATGCAGCACGGCGAGGTCGATCTCTGCATCGTCGGCACCGACCGCACTACCGCAAACGGCGACGTCTGCAACAAGATCGGCACCTATTTGAAGGCCCTGGCGGCGAAGGACAATAACGTGCCGTTCTATGTCGGGCTGCCGTCCTCGACCATCGACTGGCGCATGGCGCGCGGCGCCGACGTGCCGATCGAGCAGCGCAGCGCGGACGAGGTGGTCGCGGTCGCGGGCGTCGACGCGGCCGGCGGCATCGCGCGGGTGCGCGTCTTCCCGGCCGACAGCGCGGCCGCGAACTACGCCTTCGACGTCACCCCGGGCCGCCTCGTCAGCGGCCTGATCACCGAGCGCGGCGTCTGCGCGGCGAGCCCGGACGGCCTCAAATCCCTGTTTCCCGAAAGCGCCGCGCCCAAGGCGGGCTGAGCGTCGCGGTTGAGCGAAGGCCCGGCGGGCCGGTCGAGGAGCGAAGAATGGAAAATCTCTGGTCGGACCGCGAAGCGCGGGCCCTGGTCAAGCGCTATGCCGCGGACGGCGTCAATCAAGACTTGGCGCTTCGCCTCTACACCACCCGGCTTCTCGGCGGCGAGCCCCGGCTGGTGCAGCACGGCGGCGGCAACACCTCGGTCAAGACGCGGCTGCGCGACATCACCGGCGAGGAGATCGAGGTCCTTTGCGTCAAGGGCTCGGGCGGCGACATGGCGACCATCGAGCCCCGCAGCATGCCGGCCGTGCGCCTCGCGCCGTTGCAGGCGCTGTCCAATCTGTCGCGGCTTTCCGACGAAGACATGGTGATGCTGCAGCGGCGGAACCTGCTCGATCCGGCCGCGCCCAACCCCTCGGTCGAGGCGCTGCTGCACGCCTTCCTGCCGCACAAGTTCATCGACCACACCCACGCCAACGCCATTCTCGCGCTCACCGACCAGCCGAACGGCGAGGCGCTGATCGCGAAGATCTTCGGCAAGCGGCTCGCTCTCGTGCCTTATGTCATGCCGGGCTTCGATCTGGCGAAGCAGGCGCTTGAGGTCTATCTCGCCCGTCCCGGCTGCGAGGGCTTGGTGCTTTACAAGCATGGCCTCTTCACCTTCGGCGCCAGCGCGCGCGAGGCCTATGAGCGCATGATCGAGTTCGTCTCGATGGCGGAGCGGCGGCTCAAGCGCCAGCGCAAGCCCCTGGTCGCGGGCGCGCGGCTCCCGGCTGCCATCGCGCCGCTCTCCGAGGTGGCGCCGATCCTGCGCGGGCTGCTCGCGAGTGCCGACGGGCTGGAGAAGGGCCGCTACCGGCGCATGATCCTGGTCCACCGCGACCGGCCCTTGATCCGCGACTTCATCCAGGGTCGCGATCTTCGCCGCTACGCCGAGGCCGGCGTGGTGACGCCCGATCACGTCATCCGCACCAAGCCGAAGCCCTTGATCCTGCCGCCGCCGGCGTCCGGCGATCTCGCCGCCTTCGCCAAGGCGGCGAAAGCGGCGCTCGATCGCTTCATCGCCGATTACAAGGCCTATTTCGTCCGCAACAACAAGCACGCACGGCCGAAGAAGATCGCTCTCGACCCGCTGCCGCGGGTGGTCATGGTGCCGGGCGTTGGGATGTTCGGCGTCGGCCGCTCGGCCAAGGAGGCGGCCATCGCCGCCGACATCGCCGAGACCGCGATCCAGGTCATTACCGACGCGGAAGCCATCGGCCGCTTCGAGAGCATTTCGGAAGCCGACATCTTCGACGTCGAATACTGGTCGCTGGAACAGGCCAAGCTCTCGAAGGCGGCGGAGCCGCCGCTCGCCCGCCAGGTGGTGGCGATCACCGGCGGCGCCGGCGCCATCGGCGCCGCGACCGCGCGGGCCTTCGCGGCCCAAGGCGCCGAGGTCGCGGTGCTCGATCTCGACGCCGCGGCGGCGGCCAAGGTCGCGGCCGAGGTTAAGGGCCTCGGCCTTGGCTGCGACGTCACCGATCCGCGCTCGGTGGCCGATGCCATGGCCAAGGTGGTGGCGCGTTTCGGCGGCCTCGACATCCTGGTTTCCAACGCCGGCGCCGCGTGGAGTGGGCGCATCGGCGAGGTGCCGGACGCGGTGCTGCGCCAGAGCTTCGAGCTCAATTTCTTCGCCCACCAGTCGCTGGCGCAGGCTGCGGTGCGGGTGATGCGGGCGCAGAAGACCGGCGGGGCGCTGCTCTTCAACGTCTCGAAACAGGCGGTAAATCCGGGCCCGGATTTCGGCCCCTATGGCCTACCCAAGGCGGCGACGCTCTTCCTCAGCCGGCAATACGCGCTCGATTACGGCGCCGAGGGGATTCGCGCCAACGCGGTCAATGCCGACCGCATCCGCTCCGGTCTTCTCACCGAGAGCATGGTCAAGACCCGGGCCAAGGCCCGCGGCCTCAGCGAGGACGCCTATATGCAGGGGAATCTGCTCGGCCGCGAGGTCACGGCGGCGGACGTCGCCCAGGCCTTCGTCGATCTCGCCCTGGCGGAGAAGACCACCGCCGCGGTGATCACCGTCGACGGCGGCAATATCGCCGCCGCGCTGCGCTGAGCTGAGCGCAATCAGCCGACGGCGGCCTCGGCGCGGCTCGCGCGCTTCCGATCGTGCGGATCGAGGAAGCGCTTGCGGAGCCGGATCGATTTCGGCGTCACCTCGACCAGTTCGTCGTCGTCGATATAGGCGACCGCCTGTTCGAGCGAGAGCTTGCGCGGCGGCGTCAGGCGGATCGCCTCGTCCTTCGAGACCGTGCGGATATTGGTGAGCTGCTTCGCCTTCATCGGATTGACGTCGAGGTCGGTGTCGCGGCTGCATTCGCCGATGATCATGCCGCGATAGACCGCCGCGCCGGGCCCAATGAACAGGGCGCCGCGCTCCTCCAGGTTCCACAACGCGTAGGCGACCGCGGCGCCGTCCGAATTCGCCACCAGAACGCCGTGCTTGCGGCCGCCGATCGCGCCCTTGACCGGGGCATAGCCGTGGAACAGGCGATACATGATGCCGGTGCCGCGGGTATCGGTGAGGAACTCGCCGTGATAGCCGATCAACCCGCGGGACGGCGCGATAAAGCTCAAGCGCACCTTGCCGCCGCCGGAGGGGCGCATGTCCTGCAGTTCGGCGCGGCGCAGCGAGAGCTTTTCCACCACCGTGCCGGAGAACGCCTCGTCGACGTCGACCAGGACCTCCTCCATCGGCTCGAGCTTTTGCCCGCTCTTCTCGTCGGTATGGAACAACACGCGCGGGCGGCTGATGGAAAGCTCGAAGCCTTCGCGGCGCATGGTCTCGATCAGGATGCCGAGCTGAAGCTCGCCGCGGCCGGCGACCTCGAAGGCGTCCTTTTCCTCGCTCGGCTGTACCCGGATCGCGACATTGCCCTCGGCCTCGCGCAAAAGGCGGGCCAGGATCACGCGGCTCGTCACTTTCGAGCCCTCGCGGCCGGCGAGCGGCGAATCGTTGACCGAGATGGTGAGCGCCAGCGTCGGCGGGTCGATCGGCGGCGCCGGGATCGACTGCGTCACTTCGGGCGCGCACAGGGTATCGGCGACGCTCGCTTCCTTGAGGCCGGGGAGGGCGACGATGTCGCCCGCCTCGCCTTCCTCGAGCGGCACGCGGCTCAAGCCGCGGAAGGCGAGAACGCGGGTCACGCGGCCGTCCTCGATCGGCTTGCCGTCGCGGCTCAGGGCCTTGATCTGGTCGTTGGCGCGGACGCGGCCGGCGGCGATGCGGCCGGTGAGGACGCGGCCAAGATAGGGATCGGCCTCGAGCGTGGTGACCAGAATCCGGAACGGCGCGTCGGGCGCGACCTCGGGCGGCGGCACGTGGCGGACGATGGTTTCAAACAGCGGCGCCATGTCGTCCCGCGGGCCGTCCGGCTCATGGGATGCCCAGCCCTGCTTGGCGGAGGCGTAGAGGGTCGGGAAATCGAGCTGCTCGTCGTTCGCGTCGAGCGCGGCGAACAGGTCGAAGACCTCCTCCACCACCTCGGTGGCGCGGCCGTCCGGCCGGTCCACCTTGTTGATGACGACGATCGGCTTGAGGCCCTGGCGCAGCGCCTTGGCGGTGACGAACTTGGTCTGCGGCATGGCGCCTTCCGCGGCGTCGACCAGCAGCACCACGCCGTCGACCATCGAAAGGATGCGCTCGACCTCGCCGCCGAAATCGGCGTGGCCCGGCGTGTCGACGATATTGATGCGGGTGTCCTGCCACACCACCGAGGTGCATTTGGACAGGATGGTGATGCCGCGCTCGCGCTCGAGATCGCCCGAATCGAGCGCCCGTTCGGCGACCGTCTGGTTGTCGCGGAAGGTGCCGCTCTGGCGCAACAGGCAGTCCACCAGGGTGGTCTTGCCGTGGTCGACGTGGGCGATGATCGCGATGTTTCTGATTTTCATGGGAATCCCGGAATGCGGCGCGGGTTTATATCGCCCCGGGCGCGGCAAGGCAAATTTTAGAGCAAGAGGGCCTCGGACCGGCCGCGCCGGACCCTAAATCGTCTTTCTCGTTCAAGAAGATAGAGCTTCGTTTCCGGCCCGTTCGATGGCCCCGCGGGACGGTCGGTGCCGCAGCCCGACACGACCCACCATCATACTGCGGTGCAATATATGACGGGAGAGCGCGAAAAGATCAAGGTCCAGGGCCCGGCGGTTAGCGCGGCGGCGGGCCGAGCGTGCCCGGCGGCAGCTTTTCCATCGCCGCGACGACGATCGCGTGCAGGTCCTTCTGAATGGTCTGGATGCGGGCGCTGACCGCGTTGAAGGCGGCGGCGACCGCCTTGCCGTCGAAGGGCGTGCGGTGAACCGTGGCCCGGGCCTCGGCCTTGGCTTGGCGCAACGCCAGGACGTCGGCCCGGATGGCCGGCCAGTGCAGGCGAAGCTCGGCCCGGATGGCGCCGTCGGCGGGCGGCGGCAGGCGGCCGGTGACGCGGTGGATGACCCACATGGCGCGGCCTTCCATCGAGGGGCGATGAAAGCCGTGGCCGGCGATGAAGCCGATCAGCAGAAGATTGACCGTCAACGATGCGGCGAGCCCGATCTTGAGCCAACGGCGGGAAGACGGCTTCGATGTGGCCGCGCTCATGCTTGCCATCCGCTCATTGGAACAGCCCGCTCCGGAAGAGACCGCTGTGGAACAGATCGGCCGGGCTCGACGTCGTTGAGAGCGTCAGGCCGGCGTCGCCGAAGGTGCTTGCCGCCAGCTGATCCGCCAAAAGTTGCTGGTCGCCATAGCCGATGCCGCTCGCCCCGACATAAAAACCGAGAACAAGAGCCGCCGACATGGCGGCGAGCTCGGGCCAGGGCAGCTCGGGCAGGGTCGGTCGCTGGCCGTCAAAGCGGGGCAGCAGGCGGCGCCAGCGGAAACCGCCGCGGCGCTGTTGCGGCAGTTCGGCGGTGCGGGCGACGATGCGCTCGACTAGGTCCGGCGCGACCGGCGGCGCTTCGAGGCGGGAGAGCAGGGCATCAAGCCGGCCCGCGGCGGCAAGCTCCGGATCGTCCGGAGCGAGCGTCCCGAGCCGCGCCGCTTCAGCCGCCGGCCACCGCGCCCGGTCGGCGCCATAGGCGGCGATCAGTTTCCTTATGCGATCCCGTTTCATCGTTCTTTCACCTCTCCGCCCCCGGCGTACCGTTTTCGGTCTTATCGGGTCCGAGGGCCGGCCCCAACTTGTCCTTTAGGGTCCGCCGTGCCCGCACCAGCAGGGATTCGATCGCCCCCACCGAAAGCTCCATTGTCTCCGCCGCTTCCGCGTTGCTCAATCCCTGCCAGTAACAGAGGCTCAAGGCAATGCGTTGACGTTCCGGCAACTCGGCCACGGCGGCGGCGACCGTCGCCGTTTCCTCGCTCTCGGCCACCAGCCGGTCGGCCGGTGGGGCTGGATCGACCGGATCGCCTGCCGCCTCCAAGGGTTCCGTCCGGCGCCGGCGCTTGCGGTCGATACAAAGATTCACCACCACGCGGCTGAACCAGGTACGAAACGAGGCGCCGCCGTCCAGCCGCCAGCGCGGCGCCACCGTCCAGACGCGGAGAAAGGCTTCCTGGACCAGCTCCTCGGCGTCGCTGCGGTTGCCGAGGACGCGGTAGGCCAAACCTTGCGCCCGGCCGACATGCCGTTCCACGAGCATGCGGAACGCACGGCGGTCTCCCTGGGCGATCTCCGCCATCAGCGCCTCGTCGGACGGATCTCGCATGTCACCTGCGATGTTCCAGAGCTTAAGCCCGCCAGCCAAGTTGCCAGAACATCCGACCGGCCCGCTCTCGTATTCACGATCATGACGGCCCAATCCTGCGCCTTTTCGCCGTTTCTGTCGCCGCGAATTGCGCTTTTGGGTTCCTGGCGGGGGCCGGGCGCCAACACGGACGGGGGCGCGGCCGAGCGTGCGTTGTGGCCGATGCCGGTTCAAGTCTTTACTGTTGCTCGGGCGTGAAACATGGTTCCATGCCGCCCGGCGCGATCCCGTTTCCGGCTCGAGGATGACGACGCTTCTCTATACCCATCTGGCTTGTTTCGATCACCGCACCGGGCCGCACCACCCCGAATCGCCGGAGCGGCTGCGCGCGGTGTTGGACGGGTTATCAGGGCCGGCCTTCGCCGCGCTGGAGCGCCGCGAGGCGCCGCGGGCCGAGCGTGGCCAGATCGCCCGTGTCCACGAAACGGCTTATATCGAGGGCATTTTCCGCGATCTGCCAGCGGCGGATCTGCTGCACCTAGATGCCGATACGGTGGTTTCCGCAGGGTCCGGCGAAGCCGCGCTGCGCGCGGCGGGCGCAGTGGCGGCGGCGGTCGATGCCGTGATTCAGGGCGAGGCGCAAAACGCCTTTTGCGCCGTGCGCCCCCCCGGCCATCACGCCGAGCCCGGCCAGGCGATGGGTTTTTGCCTGTTCAACAATGTCGCCATTGGCGCGCTGCAGGCGCGGGCCGTGCATGGGCTCCAGCGCATCGCCGTGGTCGATTTCGATGTCCATCACGGCAACGGCACCCAAGCGGTGTTTTGGGCCGATCCTGATCTCTTTTACGGTTCGACCCACCAATGGCCGCTCTATCCAGGTTCGGGCCGGGCCGAGGAACGGGGGGCAGGCCGGGGCAACATCGTCAATATGCCGCTCGCCCCGCAGAGCGGCTCGGCCGAGTTCCGCGCCGTGATCGAAACCGTATTACTACCCAGGCTAGAGGAATTTTCTCCGCAACTCGTCTTGGTGTCGGCGGGTTTCGATGCCCATGCCGCCGATCCGCTGGCTAACCTCAATCTGGTAGAGGCGGATTTCGCCTGGGTCACGGAAATGCTTCTCGACGTGGCGGCGCGTCATGCACAATCTCGGCTTGTCTCGACGCTGGAAGGGGGTTACGACCTCAGGGCCCTGGCAGGTTCGGTGGCGGCGCATGTGGCGGCGCTGATGGCCCGCCTGCCGTTTGCCGCCGGATCGGGGGCAGGAGAATAGGGGAGTGCCTTGCCGGCATCGGTTGCGAGCCCTAAACTATTAAACAGCGCAAAGGAGTAGGCGATGGCGCGCGAAAGCGGCAAGGCGGACGCGATTCTGGCCGATATCCGCGACCTCACATTCGAGCAGGCGTTGAAGGCGCTGGAAGAAATCGTGCAGCAGCTCGAGAGCGGGCGCATTGATCTCGACCAGTCCATCGCCCTGTATACGCGCGGGACGCTGTTGCGCCGGCATTGCGAGCAAAAGCTCGCCGCGGCCGGCGAAAAGGTGGAAAAGATCGTCGTCGGCGCGGGCGGCGTCACCACGGCACCCTTGGACGTCGAGTAATCGACAAGGAGGAGGGATGGGCAAGGTGAGCGAGAAGGTGATGCTGGACCGGGTACGGAATGCGGCGGACTTGCGTCAGATGACGGCGGAAGACCTGAAGCAGGTAGCGGCGGAGCTTCGCCAGGAGACGATCGAGGCGGTTTCGGT
>OFHJ01000466.1_pt1 | contig 15550 bp, 11 predicted proteins | sample 1522001 | NCBI WGS metagenome assembly OFHJ01 (sample SAMEA2464838, study PRJEB22497) | soil metagenome | biome: Grassland; feature: Farmland; material: Clay | place: Australia | collected 2013-02-01 | depth 1.2 m | reverse complement strand
TTCATGCGAGGTCGGCCCGCCGACAAACGTATATGGGCAGTCGGCATGAGGATGCGCGCGACTGCAATACATCGGACAAAGTCAAAGGGGTCAATCCGGCTGGCGACGGCCAATGGCGTACCAGGAACTGGAACTAACTCGTTAATTGGCACGCTGTCCGGGTAAGGCGAGAGATTGGCAAGCTGGCGTAATAGCTCGACGCGATCCATCAACGATTCCCCCATTCCGACGATGCCTCCGCAGCATACCTTGATCCCTGCATCGCGCACATATCGAAGTGTTTCGGTGCGATCCCGATAGGTATGCGTGTGAATAATCTCCTGATAATACTCGGGGGAAGTATCGAGGTTGTGGTTGTAGTAATCGAGTCCCGCATCAGCTAGCTTCCTGGCCTGATGGTCCTTTAGCATGCCCAGCGTCACACAGGTTTCGAGCCCCAGCGCCTTGACTTCGCGCACCATGTCCACCACATGCTCTAGATCTCTGTCCTTCGGAGACCGCCATGCGGCACCCATGCAGAACCGGGTAGCGCCACTTGCTTTGGCTTGGTTGGCCGCCTTCCTGACGCTCTCAATGTCCATCATCGGTTCGATGGATATCTCCGCATGGTGACGAACGCTTTGCGAGCAGTAGGCACAGTCCTCGGAGCAGGCGCCAGTCTTGATTGAAAGCAACGTGGATAGCTGCACTGCATTTGAATCAAAATGTTTCCGATGCGTTGAGTGCGCGCGAAACAGGAGGTCATTGAACGGCATGCCGAACAAGGTGCACACGTCATCGGTTGACCATCGGTCATCAGACTGGATCATATTAGCCTCCATGGATACGCCTCTAGTGTCGACAGCACATCAACATGCGTCAACTCGGCGGACGTCGACAGGGCACGAGCAAGCCAGCGAAAGGTGGATCCAATTGGCTGCCTTTGTGCACCATCGAAAGTCGATTAGCCAAAAAAGCGGGCGGAGAGCGCATCAAAAAACACGCCAAGAAAGATCACTGCTCCAAACCAGTTGTTGTCAACAAATGCCTTAAAGCATGCGGCAGGGTTCCGGTCATTCACCTGATCCTGGTACCAGATCGAGCAACCTGCCGCGGCTGTCAGCCCGATGTAATAAAAAAATCCGAGACCTAAAGCGATGCCGACTCCGGTCAGTATTAGCAGCGTGAGGAGATAAAAAAGGGCAACGATTAATCGGTCGTGTCGACCAAACAAGATCGCCGATGATCGAACGCCAATTTTAAGATCATCATGCCGATCAGACATTGCGTACAGAGTATCATAGGCGACAGTCCAACTCAGGTTGGCTGCCATGAGTGCTATGGCCAACGTCCAGTCAGGTTGCTTTTGGATGGCCGCGAAGGCCATCGGGATCCCCCAGGAAAATGCGATACCCAGGTAGACTTGCGGGAGATCCGTATATCGCTTGGCATAAGGGTAACTGACGGCCAGGATGGCGCCGGGTATTGCCAGCCAAAGAGCGCGCAGAGGCAGCAGTGCAGCCACTAGCAATGCACAAATGGAAAGGGTGGCACCAACTATTAATGCTTCGCGGGGCACGATCTCTCCGGCAGCAAGCGGCCGATCGCGGGTTCTTGCCACATGAGAGTCAAAATCACGATCGAAATAATCATTGAATGCGCACCCTGAAGCGCGCATCAGAACAGTGCCGACGACAAAAATTGCCAGTGTGCCTAGCGGAGGGATGCCCTTAGCTGCGAGCCATAAGGCCCAAAGAGTCGGCCACAAAAGCAATAGAATCCCGATTGGCCTGTGCATGCGTGTAAGGCGCCAGTAGGCATCAAACCGCGCCCATGACAATGTGGCTAAGCGGGACATATTCACGCAAGAAAAGACGGTCGCAATTTTTCGTTCTTAGGCGACACTACAGTACCCATTATGGCCATATCGGACGAAAGCTGGCTGAGTGTACGGCATTCACACGTAACCATAGCTCTCTCCGGACCCAATCCAGCGACTAACCATTCGGCGCGTTAAGCTTGGCTCCTTGTGAATCCAGTTGTCAGCGCGCTTCTGTAAAGCAGGAATCAGAGCCGCATCGCGTAACGGGTCAGCCACTCTCATTCTGGCGACTCCTGTCTGCCGACGCCCAAGCAACTCCCCCGGACCACGGAGGATAAGATCATGTTCCGCGATCTTAAAACCGTCATGCGTACGGCGGATGACTCCCAAGCGACTGCGCGCCGTGACTGACAAGGGCGGCCGATACAAGAGAAGGCACTGGCTGGCCTGACCTCCACGACCAACGCGACCCCGCAACTGATGGAGCTGCGCCAAACCCAATCGCTCGGCGTTGTCAATGACCATAATGGACGCATTAGGCACGTCGACGCCGACCTCGATCACTGTAGTTGCAACAAGCACTTGGGTGCGGCCCTCGAAAAAAGCCTGCAACTGCGCCTCTTTTTCGGTAGATTTCATGCGACCGTGCACCATGCCAATCTGCAGTCCTGACAGTGCGCTGCACAACTGTACATAGGTTTCCTCAGCTGCTTGCGCCTCAAGCTGATCGGATTCGTCGACTAGGGTACAGACCCAGTACGCTTGACGGCCGTTCTGGCAAACTTGACCGATGCGCTTCAGTACATCATGTCGCCGCAACTGACTCATGGCTACAGTCGTTACCGGTCTTCTGCCGGGCGGCATTTCGTCGATGACTGAAACGTCAAGATCGGCATATATGGTTTGCGCCAAAGATCGAGGAATCGGGGTCGCCGACATAACGAGCTGATGGGTCGCTCGGTCGCGGCGCGCTTTTTCATGCAAAGCCAACCGCTGGCCAACACCGAATCGGTGCTGCTCATCGATCACAACCAACGCTAAACATGCAAACGAGACATCGTCTTGAATCAGCGCATGGGTACCGACCCAGATTCGCGTCGTTCCCGAGGCAGCTGCTGCCAAAGCGGCCTTTCGTTCGGCAGGAACCAATTTACCCGAAAGAAGACCGACCTGCTGATTAAGAGGCGCCATCATGGCGCCTAGAGTGCGTGCATGCTGCTCGGCCAGAAGCTCAGTGGGCACCATCATCGCAACTTGCAATCCAGCCTCGGCGCAGGCGAGCATGACAGTAGCGGCGACCGCCGTCTTTCCACAACCGACATCCCCCTGCAAAAGACGCAGCATTGGTCGTCCTCCGGCGAGATCATCTGCAAGTTCGCCTATTGTGCGGCGTTGTGCATTTGTAAATGCATATGAAAGGCTTCTTTCCAGGCGTGCAGATGCTTGCCGGACTCCTGTAATGACTGGCGCTTTCTTGTTTTTCCGCTTGGCTCGGATACTGCGCATGACGAGCTGATGTGCAAGCAATTCCTCTTCAATAAGGCGTCGGCGTGCAGGGAAAGATGGACTGACCAAGTCCGAGATATCGATATCGACGGGTGGTTGATGTATTAACCGCAACGCTGCCAGTGTCGATGGCCCATGAAATCCTGGTAGAGGCCGGTCAAATTCAGGGTCTGCAATCAGAATGTCAAACGCCCGCTCGATAAGAAGGCGGAAACGCAATTGGGTCAAACCTGCGACGAGCGGATATACGGAGACCCAGCCAACGCTGTCATCGAAGCTCTCGCAACAATCGGACAGACAATATTCAGGGTGAATCATCTCGAACCCTTGAGCTGTGATCCGTACTTGTCCGTAGGCCTGGATCCATCGCCCGGCAGCGAGGGACTCGCGCTGTGTCGGCCTAAAATGGAAGAACCGAAGGACCAGAGTAGCTCCACTGCCATCTTCCATCTCTATCTTCAGAGTCCGATGACGTCGTCCTTGCTGGATGTTGCTGGCACGGATCTGCCCGCGCACCAGGATTTCAGCTTCCGAGGAGACCGAACTGATTGGCGTCACCGTGCGCCGATCTTCGTAACGCATCGGCAGGTGCAATAGGAGGTCGATGACACGCTCGATCCCAAGCAATCGGAGCTTTGCTGCGACATGCGGCCCTACGCCTTGAAGCCAAACCACATCGTCGGTCAATGCCGGACTGTTCCGGGGCGCAACCGATTGGAGTTGCCTGCTGTCAGTTCGAATTTTCAAGCGTGAGGACGGCATCTGCTTCGATATTCGCCCCGCGCGGCAGCGCTGCAACACCTACGACGGCGCGCGCCGGATATGGCAAAGAGAAATACGTGGCCATTATCGTATTCACTTCGCCAAAATGAGCTAAATCCGTAAGATATACATTGAGCTTGACCACAGAGTCCAACGAAGTACCGGCGGCGCTTGCTACTGCAGCAAGATTGCGAAACACCTGATGTATCTCTTGGGTAATGCCCCCCTGGACCAGCTCCATAGTCGCCGGGTCCAGTGGAATCTGTCCCGATAGATACAAGACATTCCCCGCCGTAACTCCCTGTGAATAGGCGCCTATGGCTCGTGGTGCATCAAGTGTTTCAATGATTTGGTGTTTCATTTGTCTTTCCGCTGAGATACTGGATTTTCCAGTCATACTGGATGCTAGATGCACCGATTACCCGGCACCATCTGCACGATAAACACGTTGAACCCCTTCCAGACGTCGCAGACGTCGCATCACTCGCGCCAGATGAACCCGGTTACGTACCGTGATAATGAAGCGGATCTCGACTGCTTCAGATCCCGCGCGATCCTGAATGTGTACGTTTTCGATTCCTGACTCCACGCTCGATATGGCACTAGCAACCACTCCGAGTAAACCGCGACGATTCTCGGCCTTGACACGTAGCTCTGTCAGGAAATCACCGGAAACACCCCCTGACCAGACCAACGGAACACGGTCCTGAGCATGGGCAACGTCACCTCGGTTCTGAGTGTGCCGACAATCCATCTGGTGAATCACGATGCCTCGACCGGCCCGAACATAACCACAGATGTCGTCCCCTGGAACGGGGTAACAACACTTCGCATAGTCCACTACCAGTCCTTCCGTGCCTTCCACGGCAAGAGGCTCCGGTACACCGCTACGCGCCTCGCGTTGCCCTTCCGGCAGGAACTGCCGCGCAACCAGCGGCGCCAACCTGCTGCCAGTGCCGATGGATGCATAAAGTGCTTCAATATCTTGCAAGCCATAGGCTTTGAGTACCGGATCAGCGCGTTCGTCATTAAGCCGAGAAAATGGAATGTTGAGTTCCCGCATCGAGATTTCTAGCAAGCGCCGTCCTAGCCGGATCGCCTGATCTTCCCGTTGATTCTTCAGATAGGCTCTAATGTGACTGCGCGCCTTCCCGGTTTTGATGTAGTTCAACCAGGCTGCATTGGGCATTGCATGACGGGATGTAATGACCTCGACAGTCTGTCCGTTTTTTAATGGGGTATTCAGTGGCTCGAGCTGCTGGTCGATTCGGGCTGCCACACAATGATTTCCCAATTCGGAATGCACGGAATATGCAAAGTCAACCGGTGTAGCGCCGCGTGGGAGACGACGGATCTGCCCCTTCGGCGTAAATACATACACCTCGTCGGGGAAAAGATCGACTTTCACATTTTCGATGAAATCCAAAGCCGCGATACCGCCTTGCATCTCGAACAATGACCCCAACCATTCTCGTGCTCTCGCTTGAGGTGTTAGTTGGGCTTCGTTGCGGCCGCCAAGCTTGTACTGCCAATGTGCGGCGATCCCGGATTCAGCGATCTGATGCATCTCGCGTGTGCGTATCTGAACTTCGATCTTGCGTCCCTGCGGCCCTACGCAGGTTGTATGAAGACTCTGGTAGCCGTTGATTTTAGGATTGGCTATGAAATCATTGAACAATTCGGAAATCGGCTTATACACATGGTGAACCACACCCAGTGCACGATAGCAATCATCTACTTTCGCCACGATCACGCGAAAGCCTAGAAGATCCATGACGTCTAGCAGACGGCGCCGTTTGCGCTGCATCTTTTCATAGATGCTGTAGAGATTCTTTTGTCGCCCCACTACGGTCGCAACAATGTTCTCTGCACCTAAGGATTTCCTCAATCGCTGCTCGATCTCCTTTATCAATTTTCGGGTATCTCCCAGCTGCTCGTTGATCACCTTCGAGAACACCTGGTAACGATGGGGATAGAGGTTGCGCAGGGCCAGATCTTCCAACTCTCGCCTGACCGTTTCGATGCCGAGCCGCTGTGCGATCGGAGCATAAATATCCAACGTCTCCCGAGCTACGCGTCTCCGTTTAGAGGGCTCGACAACCTCCAATGTACGCATGTTGTGCAGACGATCAGCAAGCTTCACAAGGATCACTCGCAGATCCTGAGTCATCGCCAACAGCAACTTGCGGACACTCTCCGCCTGTCGTTCAGCGCGACTCATTCCCTCGACTTTGTGAAACTTAGATACACCTTCCACCAGCTCGGCGACATCCCTCCCAAACGCGCTCGCTATCTGTCCCTTGTTTGCCTCAGTGTCTTCGATTACATCGTGCAGAATGGCAGCGCATAGGGTTGTTGCATCCATACGCATTTCAGCCAATACGCGTGCAACGGCTAGCGGATGGAAGATATAAGGCTCTCCGCTGGTTCGGCTTTGACCGGAATGCATGCGAGCCCCAAAATCATACGCGCGACGAACCTCCGCGATCTGCTCAGCCGGAAGATAACCATCAAGGACCTTGATCAAAGCATTGATGCCAAATTCACGAGCAACCCGCTGTGTACGGATGACGTGACCAATGCGCTGGATGACTGGGAACTCCATATATTCAGTATAGACTCCTCATGACGCAAGAACGTCCAACCATTCGCTTTACGTGCGGTCTTCTTGCACGACCGGGCCAGCATTATCGGAGCCCATGGATTCACTAACGGTTCTGGGAGACTAGATTCTGCACAACAACGCCGCCGACTGTATCCGGTTCTTGGGTGTAAACCGTCTTTCTTCTTGCCGTAACTACCGCAGTCGTTGCTAAGCCCTACCAGAATCAGCGTATCTGCATCAGCGAGCCTTTACTGACATGAACGCGCGATCAAGTGAATTGTTGAGATTGCATGGCAGGAGCACCCGATGCTCAGTCTGGTTCCGAGATGCGGTCATTTTTTGTCGAGGATCATAAGAGGATCATAAAGTGCCGTTAGGCGATCGAATCTATCGACGCTGCGTTTAACGGATATCAATCCGATGGGCGTGAAGTAAGGTCTTGCAATCGCCTACCAGAATGCGTCGCAGTGCTCCGCCTATAATTGCGCAGCAATTTAGGGGGTGGTGAAGCGGCGCTATCGCCACCGGGCGATCACTCAGGGGCGTTCCTGCTGCTCGATATATTGCTTGAGCACGGACAGCGGCGCACCCCCCACCGTGAGGATGCAATAACTGCGGCTCCAGAACACCGGCTTACTCCAATAATACCGTTTCAGATGATCGGCAAACTCTTTACGCAGCAGTCGGCTGGTGACTGTTTTCAGGTTGTTCACGAATGCCGAGGGGAGCACTTTCGGCGTCAAAGCCAAGAGCAGGTGCACATGATCCGCTTCACAGTTGAACTCCAGCACCTTGCACGCCCATTTTGCCGCCGTATCCCGGCAGATGGTTTCCAGTCGGTCCAGCATGGGTCCGGTCATACACCCGCGACGATATTTCGTGACAAGAACCAAATGGTAGTTCATGTTATAAACACAATGATGTAAGGTACTTAGCGATTGCGTCGGCATGGTAACCAAGTATAATCGAGTCATGCCGAACCGCAAAGTCGCCTATCGTTTGTACCCTAATGCCGCGCAATCGGAGCGGCTCCTGGAAATGCTCGGTCTGCACCAGCGTTTGTACAACACGGCCCTGGAAGAGCGGATTCGCATATACAAGGAAACTGGCAAAGGACCCTCTTTCTCGGCGCAATGCAAAGACCTGACGCAATGGCGCAAAGCCAGTGCTGGTCTGGCAGGGATGAACGCCAATCCGAACAGGTGACGCTCAAGCGCCTGCATCTGGCCTTTCAGCATTTTTTCCGCCGATTGAAAAACGGTGAAACCCCAGGATTCCCCCGTTTCAAGACACTCCATCGTTATCCGGGATGGGGATACAAGACCCATGGGGACGGCTGGAAGTTACACCCCGGTGAGAACGGGGCACATGGCAAGTTGTACCTGCAATCCGTTGGGAACATACCCATTCGCGGCAAGGCGAGAACGCCGGGCATCCCGGTTACCTGCGAGATGCTGCACAAAGCGGGAAAGTGGTTTGCATCCGTCACGCTGGAAGTCGAGACAATACCGCGTGAGCGGGGAACTGAGATAGGCGCGTTCGATTGGGGTTTGACGGAGTTTCTGACCGTCGCCACACCGGATGGTATCGAAACGGTGGCTAATCCCCGGCACCTCAAGAACCAACTGGTGGAACTGAAGCGGCTCGGGCGGCAGGTATCGCGGAAGATCCGCATGGCCCAGCAGTTGAGCGGCAAACAACGAGGGTTCCCGCTATCCGCCAACCTGCGCAAAGCCATCCAACAGTTGTCCCGGCTGCACGCCAAGATAGCAAGACAGCGCAAAGACTTCCTGCACCAGGAGAGCGCGGAACTGGTCAAGCGATTCGGAGCCATTGCCACGGAGCAGCTTGCCGTGAAAAACATGGTGCATGGCGGCGGGGCACGAAAAAAAGGATTGAACCGGGAGATTCATGCAGCCTCCCCATCAGCATTCCTTCAAATGACCAGGACCAAAGCGGAAGAGGCTGGGGCCTGGTACGAGGAAGCGCCGACACGGGAGCTAAAACCAACACAACGCTGTCATGCTTGCTGGCAGTTGCCGGGTGAGAAGAAAACACTCTCGGATCGGCAGCATCGGTGTCCGCACTGTGGCGCATCCTGTGGTCGCGATGAAAATGCGGCACAGGTGTTGTGGCGTTGGCTGGAAACCAGATTGGCCGGTGTAACCGGCTCCGGGCGGGAACCGCCCGAGGTGTGGAGCGGTGGAGGTTTCACCGCGTTGAAGCACGAAACTCACGCCATACCGTAAGGTTGGCGGGGGTGGTTCATTCAATTAAGTGCACGGCGGCAGCTGCACGCCGTGCCTTGGCACGCGCGGCAGGAATGCTCACATCTCTTGCAAGTGTCACTCCCATGCGCCGGTGGTCATGCACCTCCGGCTTTCCAAACAGCCGGATCATCGTATCGTTTTCAGACAAAGCACCCGAAATGCCTCCAAATGAAGGTGCTTTGACCGGTCCTTTAAATATGAGCGCGCATGAAGCTGAAGGGCCGAATTGACGAACTATCGGAACTGGCAAACCGAGAATGGCGCGGGTGTGCAGGGCGAATTCCGATAGATCTTGAGAAATCAGCGTTACAAGCCCGGTATCATGTGGGCGCGGACTGACCTCGGAAAAAATGACATCATCGCCACGCACGAAGAATTCCACACCGAACACTCCCCGACCCGATGAGCGTTCGCCGTTTTCCACGGTGCAGAGATTGTTAACCAACATATAAGCCTGTCGTTGAGCTTCAGAAAGTGCCCGCGCGGACATCGGATGTGGCTGCCAAGACTCACGGTAATCGCCGGACTCCTGATGATGTCCAATTGGCGCACAAAAGCTGGTCGCCGGACGTCCGTCCGGATCCAGATGACGTATGGTCAGCAACGTAATTTCGTAATCAAAATCAACAAGCCCTTCGACAATTACGCGTCCCCTGCCTCCACGGCTACCTGACTGCGCATGCTCCCACGCGAGAGCGATGCCCGATTCCTCGTGGACGATACTCTGTCCTCGACCAGAGGAGGACATAACCGGTTTGACTACGCATGGCAAGCCAACGGAAGCGACCGCAATCCGGAATGCTTCGGGTGTACCAGCAAAACGATAGGGCGACGTCGGCAACTTGAGGGTCTCAGCAGCAAGCTGTCTGATCCCTTCGCGATCCATGGTCAGGCGCACGGCCCGAGCTGTCGGGATGATATTGAACCCCTCACGCTCCAGATCCAGAAGCGTTTCGGTATGCAGTGCCTCTATCTCAGGAACAATATAATGAGGTTTCTCCAATTTCACGATGTTGCGAAGCTGTTGGGCATCGCGCATCGAAATCACGTGGCTGCGGTGCGCCACCTGCATCGCAGGAGCATCGGCGTAACGATCGACGGCGATGGTCTCGACCCCCAAGCGTTGCAATTCAATCACAATTTCCTTGCCAAGCTCGCCGGAGCCAAGAAGCAGTATTCGAGTCGCCTCCGGAGAAAGCGGGGTTCCCAATGCAGCCGCAGTTTGGTTCATCATGTCGTTATGAATCAGCACTACGGAAACGATAGCCTGCCATGAATGCACTGACAACCACTGAACCCTCGATCAGGCATGATTCTGACCGCTTCGGATTATTCAAACAGGCCAGCGGCAGGGCAAGCTGTCTGCCGGACCGTCTAATACCCCCCCACAAAGCCTTTCAAAGGACGGCTGGCTGACGGATGAACGGCAAACGCGACCGAGCACTAACGATACTAGGTCACCGGGGGGCACGCGGACACGCTCCGGAAAACACTCTTCAGGCGCTGGAGGCCGGCATTCAATTCGGTGCGCAATGGCTTGAGATCGACGTGCAACGACATCCCGAAGGAGCATTGCTGCTACTGCATGATCTGACACTTGATCGTACGACGACCGGGCGGGGGCTACTGGCCAGAACTCCTTTATCAGTGGTCCGGGAATTGGATGCAGGAAACGGTCAGCAGATACCTACCCTGCAAGAAGCTATGGACCATGTCCGACAACGTGTCGGCGTCAATATCGAGCTCAAACACGGTGCGAACATTGCCTGTTCGGTAGTCGATGCCCTGCAGCCCTACCTTGCGAACGGCTGGCCGATAGACCACCTGCTTGTATCATCTTTTGACTTGCCGGAATTGATGGAGGTGAAGAGGCTGGCACCTGAAATCCCGGTTGCACCGGTGGTTTATGGAATACCGTGGGACGGGGCAGCTTGCGCAAGCAAAATCGGTGCGAAGGTACTGTGCATTTCCCACGAGTTTCTGGATGCACGGCTGATTGCCGATGCCCGCCACCGCGGCTGTCAGATATACGTCTATACGGTTAACGACCGAGAACGGATCAGGTCGCTTTGGAACCAAGGTATTGATGGGGTATTTACTGATTATCCAGAAAGGGCCGCAGGAGTTGACTAAGTTTCTGATGAAAATTCATTGCGGATAAAGCAGACCGTGCCAATCGATGGATGAACCCCCTCTATGATTGACTTGACACTGACACCACACATTACCAGTTCGGAAGCCATTGACATGTCAAAAGAATCAGGTGGGTAAAAGAAATCGTGTCATTTCTCCGCTGGATTGGCACTCTTGGTTGTCGATTGGAATTAGGTGCCTTGAAAAATACATTCACCTACTTCCGCAGAGTCAGGCGAGATGCTTCAGGAGCATTCACTGACTGGCGTTGCAAAGAGGCTATATCAGTTCAGAACGACCACAATTCAATCTGACTTTCATCCGCAAAGCGGACCTCTCTCTTCAAGCTTCTGGCCTCCTCAGCGAACATTTGCGGCGACATTATGAGGACGTAGAATATTACCCATGCCTTGCGGAGCAACCGAGCCGCAGCGGCAGTTTACTTAATTGTATTTTCGAGATCGCTGTTTTCACCGGATGAGTGAACGTGGAAATGCGGATCGCAAGGAAGCGATTGTGGTGATTGCATCGCAAAATGACCCATTAATACAGGAAGTTATTCGGAGCCTTCCTGCGATGGGTGGTAACCGGCTCGCCCGGTCGAAATCATGGAATTACTGGATATTCATACGGCAGTTCTGACGACCGTAAAAAATTCTGAGGCCAATATCTGGAACCTATACATTAAAGTGTCATTTCAATAATGCCCCCGCCTAACAACGAACTATATTTCAAGCGCTATCTGTCGCTTTTGGAGTTCATTGTTCGTGTACTCAAGCAGGCACTGGATACACGCATCCCATTGCTTGAACGATTGCGATTCCTTTGCATATCTTGCTCGAATCTCGATGAGTTTTTCGAAATTCGTGTTGCCGGACTAAAAAAGATGGTCAAGCTTGGCCATCCACTACTCGGACCGGAAAGCGTTTCCGCTGCCGAACTACTCGAAGAAGTGACCGCACGAGTCCACGACCTTGTATCGATGCAGTACGAAGCACTCAATGACATACTGATTCCAGCCTTGGCAGCGGAACATATTCAATTTCTTCGGCGCGCAGAATGGACCGAGGAACAGGACGCCTGGTTAAAGAATTACTTCCGGAATAAACTACTTCCCGTACTATCCCCGCTTGGTCTAGACCCAGCCCATCCGTTTCCGCGTGTACTGAACAAATCTCTCAACTTCATCGCTTCGCTCTCAGGAAAAGATGCCTTTGGGCGGAATATCGCCTATGCAGTCGTACAGGCGCCCAGGGCTCTTCCCCGACTGATCCAGATCCCGCCCACAATAACGGGTACCGGTCCTCACGACTTCGTATTTTTGTCATCGGTCATTCATGCTTACGCTGATGAACTTTTCCCCGGCATGCACACTACGGGCTGCTACCAGTTCCGTGTAACGCGAAATTCGGACCTTCTGGTATCGGAGGAAGATGCTGAAGATCTTCTGGAAGCCTTGGAAGGCGAGCTCTCCCAGCGCCAGTGGGGTGATTCAGTCAGACTGGAAGTGGCGCACAATTGTCCGGAACGAATGGTTCGGTATCTTGCAGAAGAATTAAATCTTTCCGCACCGGACATCTATCGGTGCAACGGGCCGGTCAACCTTATGCGACTCATCGCCATCCCTGACCTTGTGGATCGACCAGAACTAAAGTATCCACCGTTTACTCCGCGAATCCCGAAAACCCTATCAGGTGATCTATTTGCGGCAATCCGGGCGGGCGAACATCTACTGCATCACCCCTATGAATCGTTTCTTCCGGTACTCGAGCTTTTAAGGCAATCGGCAAAAGATCCCGATGTCCTCGCTATCAAGCAAACATTGTATCGGACTGGCCCTCAATCACCTGTTGCCGAAGCTTTGATCGAAGCCGCACGGGCCGGAAAGGAGGTAACGGTCGTCGTCGAACTTCGGGCACGCTTCGACGAGGCTGAAAATATTCTTCTGGCCGAAGCGTTACAGGATGTGGGCGCTCACGTCGTTTATGGCGTCGTTGGCTACAAGGCGCACGCGAAAATGTTACTGATCGTAAGGCGAGAGGAAGACCACCTCCGACACTATGCACATCTAGGCACCGGCAACTATCATCCCCAAACAGCTCGAAGCTACGCTGATTATGGCCTGTTCACTGCCGATCAGGAGATTTGTCAAGACGTACACAAGGTTTTTTTGCAGCTTACTAGCTTAGGTAAAGCGTCGGGCCTTAAGCGGCTGCTCGAATCTCCTTTCACGCTTGCTGAGGGCATGCGCAAGCGTATCAAGCGAGAAGAATCGCTTGCGAAGGAAGGGAGGTCAGCACGGATTGTCGCTAAATTTAACGCGCTCGTGGAACCGGAAATGATACAGGCGCTCTATCAGGCATCGCAGGCTGGTGTTTCAATCGATTTAATTGTGCGCGGCATGTGCAGTCTTCGACCTGGCGTACCCGGACTATCGGATAACATACGGGTTAAATCCGTCATCGGGCGATTCCTTGAACACCATCGTGTCATTCTTTTTGGAAATGATGGTCAACCGGAAATCTGGCTATCCTCTGCAGATTGGATGGAGCGCAACCTGTTTCGTCGCGTAGAGATCGCCTTCCCGATATCCGATCCGGCTATCCGGTCCCGGCTCATCGCCGACCTTGATGATTACTTGGCGGACACTGCGTGCAGTTGGCGACTGAAAAGTGATGGAACATATGAGGAACCTGATCTTGCCCAGGAAGCTGGCTCGGTTCAGGCGCGACTACTGGAACGCCTCTCGATTACGAGTAATTAACAGCCTTCGAAGAAGAGTCTCAGCTAACTGAATTCCAGCCTGAACGGGACTCCTTTCAACGCCTCGCGCTCAACCTCGAGATCCGCTCGAGTCAGGGGATGCCTCTCCAGCCATCCTTTCTTGAATCGTAGGATCAAACCCTTTTGGCTCACCTCCACAGTCGGCAAACTGCGGCGTTTCGCCGTGCGCGAACGATGAAGAAGTACCGACAGACGAAATAGCACGGCGAGAAGACGGATTGACCGGCGCCAGGCTGGTGGCACTTCCTTGACTACCCCGTTTGAGAATTTGCCGCGCTGTAATCGAACAAGAGCGGCAAGAAGGCATTGGTCAGTCCGTGAAAAGCCGATCAAATCTCCATTGCGCAGTATGTACTCGCCGTGGCGTTGGTAACCGTCATGGGAAATCGCTAAGCCTATTTCATGGAGTTGCGCGGCCCAACTTAGCAAGTTCCGCCCTGCTATCGGATCAATGGACCAAAAACTTGATACTTGGGCGAATAAACGTAGGGCAGTCCATTCGACGTTTCTTGCCTGCCCCTGATCGACTGAATACCGTCGCGCCATGGCAGCCACAGCGTCGCTTCGTGCGTCTCGATCGGCCAAGCGCCCCAAAAGGTCATAGACCACCCCTTCGCGTAAGGCCTGATCCGAGGTCTGAATGAAATCCAGAGTCAGCGCATCGAACACGCCGGCGAGTACCGCAAGGCCGCCGGCAAATATCGGGCGTCGATCCTCGCGCAGACCTGGAAAATCAATCTTGTCGGTATGGCCAGACGCAACTGTCATCGCGACTGCCTTCTCCAGTGCAGCTTTCGTAATGATTTCGTCTCCCCAACCTTGAGACCGGATCACACGCCATACGCCACGAATCGTCCCAGACGCACCTAGCGCGATATCCCACCCATCTCTGCGGTATCGCTCAGCTAGAAATTCGAGTTGTACTCGAGCGGCCAGTCGTGCGTCACGCATGGCTGAACGGGTGATCGCACCACTACTGAAGAACCGGCTGGTGTACACGACACATCCCATGCCAACGCTTTCGATCAGTCGCGGCTCCAGGCCGCGCCCAATAATGAGTTCAGTGCTACCGCCCCCGATATCGATTACCAGTCGGCGCGGTGGAAGATTTCCCCCACCACGGATCACGGCTGCAAACACCAGGCGTGCTTCTTCCAAGCCGGAGATCACCTCGATTTCGTGGCCGAGGGCCTGCTCTGCATCGGCAATGAACGAATCATCCGCGCGCAGCTTGCGTAGCGTATTTGTTCCGACGGCTCGTACCCGGTTGGCGGGGATTCCTCCTAGCCGCTGTCCAAAGCGTGACAGGGACTGCAACGCGCGTGTCCTTGCATCCCGGTCCAGTTCCGAATCTTCTGTGAGCCCAGCCGCCAACCGCACCGGATCTCTCAAACGATCAATGACCTGAAGTTGCCCGCCTTTCTCCCGGGCAACGATCATATGAAAGCTATTGGATCCAAGGTCGACAGCCGCAACATTATCTTCTGCGGTACCCGCTTGTAGCCCCATTGGCTGCTTCTGCTGGCGAACAGTCGTGTTTGCTGTCGCAGTCTCCCTTAGGGTGTCCTCCGCATCGGATCGCATGAGTTCACTATAACCGATACTTGCAATGATCTGGACACCCTTTAGGCGATGCATATTGGTCAACCGAGGCGCTACGCATATTGCGGTGCAGATGGTCTCGTTCCC
>OFHJ01000465.1_pt1 | contig 15566 bp, 15 predicted proteins | sample 1522001 | NCBI WGS metagenome assembly OFHJ01 (sample SAMEA2464838, study PRJEB22497) | soil metagenome | biome: Grassland; feature: Farmland; material: Clay | place: Australia | collected 2013-02-01 | depth 1.2 m | reverse complement strand
CGGTCCAGAGGTCGAGATGCTGATACACACGTTCATCCGCCAGATAGCGTAACGTCGCCAATCCCGCTGCCATTGCCAGCGGATTTCCAGAAAGCGTCCCTGCTTGGTAGACTGGACCAGCGGGCGCGATTTTTTGCATGATGTCACGACGTCCGCCAAACGCCCCCACCGGCAGACCTCCCCCGATAATCTTTCCTAATGTAACGAGATCGGGCGTCACACCGTAATACCCAGACGCTCCCTGCGGATGTACACGAAACCCCGTCATGACCTCGTCGAAGATTAGAAGCGTCCCGTGCCGGTCGCAGAACCGACGCAACCCTTCAAGAAAGCCAGGTGTAGGCGGAATGCAATTCATGTTCCCGGCTATTGGCTCGACGATGATCGCGGCAATGGCCTTGTTCTGCCGGAAAACATTTTCCACTGAGTCAAGATCGTTATACGTAGCGGTTAGCGTAAACTTCGCGCAGTCAGCAGGGATTCCGGGTGAGGTTGGGACACCGATTGTGAGCGCTCCGGAACCGGCTTTGACCAAAAGGGCATCACCATGACCGTGGTAGCACCCCTCGAATTTCAGGATCGCATCGCGATTGGTAAATCCGCGGGCTAGGCGCAACGCGCTCATGGTTGCTTCAGTGCCCGAGTTGCACAAACGGACCTGCTCCATACCAGGTACCCGCTGACACAAAAGTTCGGCCATTTCAATCTCCAGTTCGGTGGGTGCACCGAAGGAGACGCCGACGTCCGCTTGTCGCAAAATGGCTTCATGCACACAGGGGTGACGATGCCCTAATATCATTGGCCCCCAAGATCCGACGTAGTCGACGTAGCGATGCCCGTCGACATCGGTTAGCCAGGCACCGTCAGCCTGCGCGATAAAGAGCGGTGTTCCGCCCACCGCATGGAAGGCCCGCACCGGGGAATTGACGCCACCTGGCATGCTGTCTTGGGCGCGGGCAAAGAGTTCGTCGGAGCGTGTCATGAAGAAGACATCCTTGAGCTGGTTTTATCGGCTTGGTCGTTTAGCGGGAAGCGTGGTCGCGACATTTAAATAATGCAGCGTACGAAGCGGCGGCAGCCCGCACATCGCGGGCGCCAAATACCCCTTCGACTGCCGCAACCAGGTCAGCACCCGCTTCAATGAGTGGACCGGCGTTTGTAGAGGTGATGCCACCAATAGCGCACAAGGGTAATGCAAAGAGGCCGCGAGCTTCCCGCAAAGTCGCTAGACTGATTTCGGGCGCCTCTGGCTTAGTCAGGGACGCGTGGAACCGGCCAAACGCCAAATAACTGGCTCCCTCGGCAGCCGCTAACTGCGCCCGTTTTAGGCTTGGACCGCATGAGGCGCCGATAATTGCCTCTGGCCCAAGCAGAATACGAGCCTTCCTGATCGAGCCGTCTGCTTCACCGAGGTGTACACCGTCCGCACCTACGTCAGCTGCCAGATGGACATCATCGTTGATCACAAGACGGGCGCCAAGTTGATGGCACAACCCGACCAAAAGGCGCGCCTGTCTTTGCCGCATAGAAGGCGAGGCGTCCTTGTCTCGATACTGTATTATCCGGGCACCACCCGCAACCGCCGCTTCAACGGAACTGATTAGGCGCATGCTGTCTGCACAGATCGATTCGGACGTTATTGCGCATAAACCAAATAGCGGTTCAGCGGGTGCAAATGTGTTCACTAAGGGGCATCCATAACGCGGCGCTGCGGAATCGGTCGGCCGTTCCCCAGCGATAGCGGGGTCTGCAAGGTCGCTTGTGTGTATTGCTGCGCCACTTGAATGGCGCTACGCACCGTCTCACCGTGCGCTAAGCGAGCCGCAATGGCGGCGGCTAGGGTGCAGCCAGCACCATGGAATTTTCCAGGCATGCGCTTCCACCGCCACGATAGTTCAGCGCCACTCGTTTGGTACCACGTGTTAACAACGTCGTCGCTGGTTTCGTCTCCGCGCGTAACCAGGACATGTTGGCAGCCTCTCTGCAGTAGCGCCGAGGCTGCAGTGACATCGTCGTTTGAGCCGGGGGCCAAACGATGCACTTCCGCCGCGTTGGGGGTAAGAACGGTAATTTTGGGGATCAGACTGACAAGAAACTCCTGGGTAGTGGCGGACGTTAGCAGGTTGCGTCCACCTCCCGCGCGCAGGACCGGGTCGCAGACGACGGGTACCTTAAGGAAACCAAGCAGTTCGGCAAGCATGGAAACCTGGTCTTGCGCGCCAATAAGGCCAATCTTGACCGCCGTTGGCGAGCAGTCAGCCAGAAGCCGATCGAGTTGTTGCTGAAGCAGGCGTCGTGGCACTGCGTCGACCATCATGACGTTTGTCGTGTCCTGGACCGTTAGTGCGGTAACGAGCCCAAAGGCGTGCACTCCATTGGCGAAACATGCCTCGATGTCAGCTTGAAGACCGGCGCCTCCTGTCGGATCGAGGCCGGAAAGACAGAGAACGGATGGAACAGGCATTATTAAATTTTAACGCGGTTTAAACCTTTCGATAACTGAATCTCAGAGGCGACATCTTCTTTGGCGCCATATCTCCGTTGGTGAATGAAATAGGCGATCTGCAAAAACACGCGTGTTCGTGAATTCGCCGCCATTCGTTGTACAAAACGGAAGCGCGGTCTTTTCCATTCGGTCGCCCCGTAGTGGTGCCGAATAAAGGCCGGCGAAAACAAACCGCGGTGCCGGAGGATGCGCGGACGCGTCGTGCTCTTCTTCGGGAAACAGAGATCAGCCGACCTGAACGTAAATTGGAGTGATTGCGGCTCTATGCGGCCCTCGGCATTGGCGGCAACCTTGTGATCGCGAAGACGATTCTGCAAATAAAATTTAGGGTTGAAGGCGCATCTGAGACGCCCCTGATCCCCAACACCCCCAGAATACCAGTAAATGGACTCGATCTTCTTATGCACAGTGGACCTCGTGCGTTACCGGAATGGCTATACAGGGTGTTCGCTCAACTTATCGATGAATGGGTGTTGCAATGTAAGTAACGTATAAATATAAGAAAAAAACATTTGATCACGAAATAACCGAAGCGCTAAAAAATACCGAACTGCGGGTCTTTGAGTGCGAATTTCCGCAACTTGTGCACATAGTTATCCACAATACCTGTGGCTATTTCTAATATTTCGACGTTTTTTAATAGCTTGTAACAGGGTATTCGAGTATTAGGTGCAGGATGATGGTGAGGATCCTGCGTCAGGGAGGTCGTATCAGTCGACGCGTTGATCTCGGCCAGCGTCTTCCAAGTGGGTTGATCGAAGCATTTTCCAGAGTGAACCGGTTCGTCGGCGCACGCCGATCGGATTTCCGGGCTACGGCAGACATCGGTTTAACTGATGAGCCGTTCGCCGTACCGGATGGACGGCTAATCTCGAGCGCCCGATTTGATGGGTGGCGTCGGTAGACGCAGGTTACGCCATAGTTGAAGCGTCGGACCAGCTTGATTCAGGGTATAAAAGTGAATGCCAGGGGCTCCGGCCGAGAGCAATTCATCGCAAAGCCGGGTTACGACATCAAGTCCAAAGCTTTGCAGTGCGGCCCGATCCTTCTGATAGTGTTCAAGCCGGAGGCGAATCCAGCGCGGGATCTCAGCACCGCATGCCGATGAAAATCGGGAAAGTTGAGCGTAATTCGTGATAGGCATGACTCCCGGTACCACGGGAACCAAAAGATTGGCGCGCCGGCAACGCTCGATGAAATCAAAATAGCTGCCTGAGTTGTAAAAATATTGCGTGATTACGCCATCGGCACCGGCTTCCACCTTGTGTTTAAAGTTTTCAAAATCCGTATCTGGATCCAACGCTTGCGGATGAACCTCAGGATAGCCGGCGACCTCCAGGCGGAAATGGTCGCCGTGGCGGTCACGAATAAATCGTACCAATTCTTCGGCGTGCCGGAACTCGCCGGGCGCTTCGCTGCTGATTGCGGTTGCAGGCAAGTCCCCGCGCAGCGCCACGATCCTGCTTACCCCGGATTCCCTGTAACGTTGCAGGAGTGCAGCCACCCCCGCACGCGTTGACCCGACGCACGTCAGGTGTGGAGCTACCGGGATGCCGGTTCGCTTAACGATATCAATCGAAGTTTCGTACGTTCCTTGCCGATCCGACCCCCCCGCGCCGTAGGTTACCGAAAAGTATGCGGGGCCAACGGCCGCGAGCTGTTCGACCGTTTCCGGCATCCGAATTGCTGCCTCCGGAGAGCGGGGTGGGAACAATTCAAAGGAAAAAGTGATGTCGTAAGGATCCATGGTAGCTTGGCAGTATCTCGATGATGTCGAGTTTCTGGCATGCGCTTTCCGTAGTTGCGGTAGTTTAGTAGCGGTAATGGTCCGGTTTGTATGGCCCGTCGATTGGGACGCCAATATAGGCAGCTTGCTCCGACGTTAACCGGGTCAGTCTGACGCCGATCTGATCCAAATGTAGCCGCGCCACCTCTTCGTCTAGCTTTTTTGGTAGGCGATAAACGGTCTTGTCGTACACATCACGATGCTTCCAAAGGTCGATCTGGGCCAGAGTCTGGTTCGAGAAACTGTTGGACATTACGAATGCTGGGTGTCCGTGCGCGCAGCCGAGATTGACCAGCCGACCTTCTGCCAAGACGTAGATATGGCGACCGTCCGGAAATGTGTAGCGATCCACTTGCGGCTTTACGGTCTCCTTGTTTATATCGGCAGCACGGTTCAGTCGATCCACCTGAATCTCGTTATCAAAATGACCAATATTGCACACTAAGGCGTTATCTTTCATGCGCTGCATGTGCTCAAAGGTGATCACGTCCCGATTGCCTGTCGTGGTTACAAAAATATCCGCTTCGTGGAGAGCGCCTTCGACGGTCTTTACCTCGTACCCTGCCATAGCGGCCTGAAGCGCGTTGATGGGGTCGATTTCGGTGACAATGACGCGCGCTCCAAAACCGCGCAGGCTTTGAGCCGACCCCTTGCCGACATCACCAAACCCGCAGACGCAGGCGACTTTCCCGGCGATCATCAAGTCAGTCGCCCGCTTGATGCCATCCGCCAGCGATTCGCGACACCCATACAAATTGTCAAATTTACTCTTGGTTACCGAGTCGTTAACGTTGATGGCGGGAACCAGCAGTTTGTTTGACTCCATCATCTGATATAGCCGGTGCACCCCGGTCGTGGTTTCCTCTGAAACACCGCGCCATTCAGAGGCTACCTGCGTCCAGAATCCCGGGCGCTCGGCACGCGTTCGTTTGAGAAGATTTTTTATTACCTGTTCTTCTTGGCTGGTGGCAGCCTGCTCGACCCAGGGATCGCCTCCTTCCATTTCCACGCCCTTGTGGATCAAAAGCGTGGCGTCGCCGCCGTCGTCGACGATCAGTTGTGGCCCCTTCATGCCGGAGTGGGTCAATGCCTGAAGCGTACAATCCCAGTACTCTTCAAGTGTTTCACCTTTCCACGCAAAAACTGGTACACCGCAGGACGCAATCGCTGCCGCCGCGTCGTCTTGGGTTGAAAAGATATTGCAGGATGCCCAACGTACGCTGGCGCCAAGCGCAACCAGCGTCTCAATAAGCACCGCGGTTTCCTTGGTCATGTGCAATGAGCCCGTTACCCGGACTCCAGCGAGCGGTTTTTCGGGTGCGTAGCGGGCGCGGATTTGCATCAAGCCGGGCATTTCCTCTTCAGCCATTCTGATGCGTTGGCGGCCGAGCGTTGCCAGTTCAATGTCCCGAACTTTGTACTCGGATGCTAGGTTCTTGAGGGGAGCTGCTTGTGCGTTCACGTATAACTCCTGACATTAACTGCAATTATTTGCGTCCGAAGGGGACATCAGCACGGAGTAATTCGGCTCTATCAATCTTTTCCCATGGGAAAGCCGTGAACGTTTCGCCATTTGGGAGTTTGACGTCAAAGGGTTTGCGTCCGAAATGACCGTAGCTGGCGGTGATCTGATACATGGGGTGGATCAAGTCGAGCATTTTCAGAATGCCGTAGGGACGCAGGTCAAAATGCTGGCGCACGAGTTTCTCGATCGTGTCATCCGGTGCTTTGCCGGTTCCAAACGTACAAACCGAAATCGAGGTGGGCTCCGCCACGCCAATGGCGTAAGAAAGCTGAACCTCGCACCGGTCGGCCAAGCCTCCAGCGACAATATTCTTGGCGACATAGCGCGCCGCGTAGGCCGCTGAGCGGTCAACTTTCGACGGATCCTTGCCAGAAAAGGCGCCACCGCCGTGACGCGCAAAACCACCATAAGTATCAACGATAATCTTGCGGCCAGTGAGCCCACAGTCCCCTACAGGACCGCCTATCACAAAATTTCCAGTTGGGTTGATATGGAATTTCGTGTTTCTGCTAATCCACTTTTCCGGGAGCACCGGCCTAATGATGTGCTCCATCACTGCTTCCTTTAGGTCCTTGTGCCGCACGCCCGGTTCGTGCTGCGTCGAAAGAACGACCGCGTCAATCCCTATAACCTTGTTTCCCCGATATCGAAGGGTTACCTGGCTTTTTGCATCGGGCCTGAGCCAAGTCATCGGCGAATTCTTTTTGCGCCGGACTTTTGCTTGCTGTTCGACCAGCCGGTGTGCATAGTAAATCGGCGCTGGCATGTAATCGCGTGTCTCATTGGTGGCGAAGCCGAACATCAAGCCCTGGTCCCCCGCGCCCTGGTTCTCAGGCTTCTCTCGGTCGACTCCTCTATTGATATCGGGCGATTGCTTGCCAATCAGATTCATGACGGCGCAAGTTGCGCCGTCAAAGCCGATATCCGAGGAGTTGTATCCGATATCGGTCACCACCCTTCGCGTTAGTGCCTCGAAATCCACCAACGCCTTGGTGGTGATTTCGCCTGCCACAATGGCGACACCGGTTTTGACCAGAGTTTCACAGGCTACTCTGGCTTGCTTGTCCTGCGACAATATGGCGTCAAGGATGGCATCGGATATCTGATCGGCCAACTTGTCCGGGTGGCCTTCAGAGACGGACTCCGACGTAAACAAAGTCTCAGTGGATGAATCAATTGACATTGGCAGCCTCAGCTGATTCTAGTATCTGTCTATACGGATAAGCGGATATTGTAGGGGAAATGCGGACGCCCTGCAGTGCGGAGTCTTTTGTGCAACAGCGTGCATTGGCTTTCAGGTCGTACTTCGCGGACTTGCCCTTCCCGATGGAGCGCTTCCAGCGATTGGTGACCGAAACGGATATCCTCTCTTATTGTTTCGCGCAGGCCTGCGGTCGTTGGCGCGCGATTCGTGGGCGTCAGTTCTAATTAAAGGAGCTCTCATGCCGCATGGTGTTTTCTCGCAAATATTTTCCCTGCGTCTTGGGCAACGCAGGTGGCACGGGGCGCCGCTCGCGCCGTGCAGGACGTTTTCGCCAGTATATCGATTTTGAAATTCCTGCCCGAATATTAAACATCTGTGCGAGTGATTTTGTTGGGAACACGAGAGCTTACGTGGATCGCAACAGCAGAAGCGAGCGTGTGGTTGATGTGGCCATTGGACGATGAGTGGTAGCGTTGGGAGCTTTGCCTAACCTATTAATGCAGAGCGTCTTAATGCAGGCGTCATTCCGGAGTCAGCAAGCCCGGGTCGCGCCCTCCGCGGCCGGCGGTCGGGCTGCACGCCATCGGCGGTGTATCCGACCGTTGGTGATATCTGTCGCGCATGTGAGCGTGGTCACCGCCTGACGCACTGCTAGCCGAAAGGAGCAAGGTATGAGTCGCGATTATGATCTCTTGGTTATTGGCGGCGGCAGTGGGGGCATTGCGGCCGCGAAGCGAGCCGCCCAATACGGAGCGCGGGTTGCATTGGTCGAGGCGGCCCGGTTGGGTGGTACCTGCGTTAATGCCGGCTGTGTGCCCAAGAAAATTATGTGGGAAGCGGCCCAGTTAGAGGAAGCTATTGTCGATGCCGCCGCTGGGTATGGCTTCAATCTGGCAGGTTGGTCTCACGACTGGTCTGGCCTTTGTTCCCGCCGGGAAGCATACATCCGGCGCCTTAACGGACTGTACCGCGACAGCCTCCAGAGCAGTGGTGTGACGTTGGTCGAGGGTTACGGTGTGGTTGTTGACCCTCATAAGGTGAGTGTTAATGGTGGCCTTCTGAAGGGCAGTTTCCTATTGCTGGCAACGGGCGGACGGCCGCAAACTTTGGATATTCCGGGGGGCGGGTTGGCCATCGACTCCGATGGATTCTTCAAACTGAAAAACCGACCACACGAGGTACTCGTGATAGGCGGTAGTTATGTCGCGGTAGAACTGGCCGGAGTGCTGAACGCCTTCGGGACCAGGGTTCGCCTGATCGTGCGGGGTCCACGGCTGATGCGCGGCTTCGACACGATGGTTACCGATGCCTTGGCGACAGCAATGGTAGCTGCGGGCGTTGAGTTGTCCCTTCAGACCCGGATTGCGGAGATTGAACAGAGTGGCAGTGCGCTTAGGGTACGAACTGAAGAAGGATGTTTTTTTAGTTGTGACACGGCGCTGGCGGCCATCGGTCGGCGACCAAACGCCCACGGGTTTGGCTTGGAGGCCGTTGGCGTTATGCTTGATGAGGGTGGATGTATCGTGGTGGATCAATGGCAGCAAACGAGCGTCAGCAGCATATTCGCCGTCGGTGATGTAACCGGAAGAATGCCCTTGACACCCGTAGCGATCGCTGCCGGTCGCCGGTTCGCTGATCGCCAGTTTGGCCACAGGCCTGACCGCTTCATGGATTACACCAACGTCCCGACCGTGGTCTTTAGCCACCCGCCTCTTGGAACCGTTGGACTCTCGGAGCAGCAGGCGCGTCAGTGCTATGGCGACGCGGTAAAAGTCTATACAGCTCGGTTTACGCCATTGTATTACGGACTTGTCACCCATGCTGTCGAATCGCGAATGAAGCTCGTTTGTGTCGGCGAAGAAGAGCGCGTAGTCGGGGCTCATATCTTTGGTCGTGGCGCAGACGAGATGCTGCAAGGCTTTGCCGTGGCCCTACGCTTGGGGGCAACCAAACGTGATCTCGATGATACCGTTGCCATCCACCCGACTAGCGCCGAGGAACTGGTGACGATGACCTGATCGAGGCTGTTTTTTTCGGGCCAGTCTTGCCTCATGGTCTTCACCGTGACGACAATAGAGTTCTATTTTCAATTACCCGCCCCCACGAGAGTAATCATGCCAACCCGATTCGAACTTGCAAACGCTATTCGTGTACTTGCGATGGATGCAGTGCAACGCGCGGGTTGTGGTCACGCCGGAATGCCAATGGGCATGGCCGATATTGCGCAAGTATTGTGGAGTGACTATCTCCACCACAATCCCGCGGACCCCCACTGGCTCAATCGTGACCGCTTCGTGCTTTCGAACGGGCACGGTTCCTTGCTGCAATATTCGTTGCTGCACCTTACCGGTTACGACCTTTCTATCGACGACTTGAAGAATTTCAGGCAGCTAGGGTCAAAGACCCCAGGACATCCAGAGTACGGGCAGACTCCGGGCATTGAAGTCACCACCGGACCTTTGGGGCAGGGTCTAGGCAATGCGGTCGGGATGGCGCTCGCGGAGCGACTTCTCGCAAATGAGTTCAATCGAGAAGGATTTCCGATTGTCGATCACTGGACGTATGTTTTCGCCGGTGACGGATGCCTTATGGAGGGCATCAGTCACGAAGCTTGTTCGTTGGCAGGGGCCTTAGGCCTCGGTCGGCTAATCGTCTTTTATGACGACAATGGAATCTCCATTGACGGCGGTGTCCATGGGTGGTTTCGCGATGACACACCAGGACGGTTCGAGTCTTATGGGTGGCAGGTCGTGCGTAACGTCAACGGACATGATTGCGAAGAAATAAAGGCCGCTGTGGAGACGGCTTTGAGTCAGAAGGATCGGCCTACACTCATTTGCTGCAAGACGGTGATCGGGTTCGGTGCTCCGAATAAGCAGGGGACTGCAGCGACGCATGGCTCCGTGCTAGGTGAAGAGGAGGTAGCGGCGGCTCGTAAGCAGTTAGGGTGGAAATATCCGCCATTTGAAATACCGGATGAGGTCTATCTGGCGTGGAATTCAGTCGAGCGTGGTAGGGAGCAACAGAATCAGTGGCGAGCGCTGTTCGATCGCTATGCGGATCAGTACCCAGTTGAGGCCGCAAAGCTTGTCAGGCGTATGAGGAAAGATCTACCGGACGATTGGGGAAAAGCCGTCGAGGCGGCTTTTGACATGGCCAAGAAGTTGGACAAGCCTATTGCGAGCCGCAAATCATCTGAAATGGTACTTGACGTCATCGCGCCGCGCCTACCGGAACTCATCGGCGGGTCGGCTGACCTCACGGGCTCCAACAATACACTGTGGAAGGGGGCCGCAGTGATCGCGCCGGGCTCGCTCAAAGGCAATTACCTTCACTATGGCGTGCGCGAATTCGGCATGGTAACGGCGCTAAATGGCATGGCGCTGCACGGTGGCGTGATCCCGTTCGGCGGAACGTTTCTTGTGTTTTCGGATTACGCACGAAATGCCATACGACTGGCCGCAATGATGAAAATTCGTGCGATATTTGTTCTGACGCACGATTCCGTTGGACTTGGAGAAGACGGGCCGACACATCAGCCGATCGAACACCTTGCATCGTTGCGGCTGATCCCGGGGTTGCACTTGTGGCGCCCAGCAGACGGGCTTGAAACCGTCGTGGCGTGGAAAACAGCGGTGGAACGACAAGGCGGCCCAACGGCGATTATTCTTTCCCGCCAGAATCTCAGTCAGCAATTGCATACCGCTGAGCATCGTGTTGAAGCCGAACTCGGGGGCTATATTCTTTGGGAGCCAGCCCAGAAGCCGCGGGCCATTTTAGTCGCAACTGGTTCCGAGGTAGAAATCGCGGTGCAGGCTGCCCGCCGGTTAGCCGATGATGGATTGTTTGTGCGTGTTGTATCCATGCCTTGCGTCGAGCAATTTCGATTGCAGGCCGACGAGTATAGGGAGTTTGTTCTTCCAACAGAAATTGGTCCGCGGATAGCGGTGGAGGCTGGAGTTACCGCTGCCTGGCATGAGCTTGTCGGGGCTGACGGTGCCGTGATTGGAATCGATCGCTTCGGTGAGTCGGCACCAGGGCCAGCCGTTTTTCATCATTTCGGCATTGATGTAGAGCACGTTGTGGCCAAAATTCGATCTCTCGTATGAAGGACCGGGTATGGATGCTTTCGATCCAAACCTTCCTAATGGTATTTTTCTTCGAATGAAGCGCGAAGATGCGAATCCCAGATATGGCTGGCCGCGTCTCAATTAGAGCGCGATCATGAATCCGCGATCGTCTTGGTGGTTCGTTACATGATGGCACAGGGAGCGGGTTCTAATCTCACTGGCAAGCACGCCAGCGTTGCAGGCCGTCATGGCGGAAGATCGGGGTCAGCAGGCGACGGTTTTTTGTCAGCATTCGCTTGACTGATACCAAGCATATACAAAAGCCAACGTTGGTCGGGAATTCCGGCAACGGACTTCGTGATGAAGTAGTTCGCGGAGCATTTGACCGAACTAATCGTCTGCCTGCGCTTCATGGAAAGAGCGGGCGGCCAAGGAAATGTTCATCACGTTGATTAACATAAAGTTAGTATTAAGCGGTGCCGACTTGCTAATCGCGATTTCATGAACCAGACGCTACAAGAACTCGTCGGCTCGGTTAAGATACCTCATAAAAGGAAATGGGAGTGCTTGTACCGCACGGTGGAGCGATTCCGGCTCCCAGTTAAGGAGAGAAAGAAGGGATGGCCATAAAAATTGGTATCAACGGGTATGGTCGCATTGGCCGTAATGTGCTTCGTGCCGTGTATGAGAACGGTCGCAAGGATGTGCGGATAGTCGCGGTGAATGATCTGGGTCCAGTCGAAACCAATGCACATCTGACCCGCTACGATACGGTTCACGGGAAGTTTCCGCTCTCCGTCGCCGTTGACGGCGGCGACATGGTTGTTAGCGAAGATAGAATTCGCGTACTTTCAGAACGGGATCCTGCAAAGCTGTCATGGGGAAAGCTGGGTGTCGACGTGGTTCTGGAATGCACGGGCATCTTCACCAACCGCGAAAAAGCGTCTTTACATTTGCAGGGTGGTGCCGACAAGGTTCTGATTGCCCAGCCTGCAGGCAGTGATGTCAAGACGGTGGTGTATGGCGTCAATCACGCGAGCATTGAAGCGGGAGATGACATCGTCTCCAATGCTTCGTGCACGACGAACTGCCTCGCGCCGCTTGCCAAGGTACTCCATGACGCTATTGGCATCGAATCGGGCCTTATGACAACGATCCACTCATTTACCAATGATCAGGTGCTGATCGATACGTTTCATAAGGATCTCCGGCGTGCACGAGCTGCAACTTATTCTCAGATTCCAACCAAGACGGGCGCTGCAGCTGCGGTCGGCTCGGTTCTTCCGGAGCTCAAAGGCCGGCTGGACGGATTCGCTATCCGGGTGCCTACCATCAACGTCTCGATGGTTGATCTGACGTTCGTTCCTAGCCGCGAGACGAATATCGGCGAAATTCATCGACTGGTGCGAACTGCCGCGGAGAACGAGCTCGAAGGTGTTCTTTCGTATAACGAAACTCCATTGGTTTCCTCCGATTTCAATCACAATCCCTCCTCGAGCATTTTCGACGCAACCCTGACGAGAATGATCGGTTCCCGTTTGGTCAAGGTTTGTGCTTGGTATGACAACGAGTGGGGGTACTCCAACCGCATGCTCGATGTAAGTGTAGCGATGGGGAACGCCAAGTAAATCCAACGCTAGATTAGGGGAGCCGGTAGAGGCTGCATAGATCGCGGCCAATCGGCCGACAGCCGACCTCGCGGATTTTCGGGCGGCTAAGGCTCATTACGGGTTAGCGCACTGTTCAACCAAAGGGACGGCATGACCATTCGCCGAATGACTGATTTTGCTCTTGCCGGAAAGCGCCTGCTTATCCGCGAGGATTTTAATATTCCGCTCAAGGATGGCCAAATCGAGTCGGACGCGCGACTCCAGGCATGTATTCCGACATTGGCCTATGCCTTGGATGAAGGCGCGGCTGTGCTTGCCATCTCCCATCTGGGTCGACCGGCACCTGGTCAAGTTGACCCCAATTATTCCCTTGCCCCCATTGCGGCTTGGTTCTCGAAGGCTCTCGACAGAAAGGTGGTGCTGGCACGTGATTGGATTGAGGGTGTCGATTTGGAGCCGGGAGTTTTGGTAATTGGCGAAAATGTACGCTTTCTCAAGGGCGAGCGGGAGGATGACGAAACCTTGGCCCGAAAAATGGCCAGTTTGTGTGATATTTATGTGATGGATGCTTTTGGTACGGCACATCGGCGCGAGGTGTCGACTCATGGTGTCGCTAAATACGCAGCTGTGGCATGCGGGGGTCCGCTGTTGATGAAGGAACTTGATGCACTGGCCCAAGTCATGTCGCACCCCAAAAGACCGTTGGTGGTCATTGCAGGTGGTTCCAAGGTTTCAACCAAACTGGATCTTTTGAATAATCTTGCATCCTTGGCAGATCAGGTCATCGTTGGCGGAGGCATCGCGAATACCTTTTTAGCGGCAGCCGGGTATAAGGTGGGAAATTCTCTATATGAGCCAAGCATGAAGGAGCTAGCGAAGGCGATTCAAGAGAAAGTCCAGTCTCGTGGCGGACAGATCCCGCTGCCCACCGATGTGGTGGTTGCTAAGCGGCCAGCAATCGACGCGGTGTCCCGCGTATGCGAGGTCTCTGATGTTGCGGATGATGAGATGATTCTTGATTTTGGCCCAAAAACAACCCGGCGACTCGCCGATCTGTTGAAAGCATCCAGAACCATCATATGGAACGGCCCGATCGGCGTCTTCGAGTTGGCACCATTTGCCGAGGGCACCCGGCGGATCGCCGAAGCGGTCGCTGAGAGTGGGGCTTTTTCGCTCGCCGGAGGCGGCGAGACGATGTCCGCGATTCAAAAATTCAAGGTGGAAAGCCGGATATCCTATATCTCAACTGGCGGCGGCGCATTTCTTGAGTACCTTGAGGGGAAAGAGCTCCCGGCAGTGGCCGCGCTGGAGGCTCGCTCCCAGGATGACCGTCCAGATAAACCGTAAGCCGACTTCGCTGAAGATCTCAGCTGCCTGCAGACAGAAGCGCTCGGGCTGGTGCACTGTTGGCGGGCCCGGTTCTGAATTTTTCGTTCTCCTGTCCCGGCCCTATTTTTTGGAATTGGCCTCCGCTTCCTTGACCAGTTCGTTGAATTGACGAATGGCTGCATTCGCGGCTTTTGCATTTTCCTGCGCCAATTCACTGTACTTTCTGGCTGCGGCGCTGCGATCCGATACATAGCGCTCGATGCACCGCCGGTATTCCGGTAAGGATTTGTTATATGCGTCGACCTGCGCTGCGGTGGGGTTTGTTTTTGGCGGAACTACTGGCTTATGACAATACAACCGTGGGATTTTCGCTGCGGCCGCTTGACTGCTAGCCACGGACAGCAGCAAAAGCACCAACCCGAACGGCAGTACGGACAACCTTTTCATGAACTCCCCCAGTATCCCCGTCGAGCGTTTATTGGATCACACTTCAGAGGATATCGCCACGAATCGGGCCGCGGCAAAAGCGGGTGCCGCGTGTTACGCAAACTCATCGAGTTGGCTCCATCCGAAGCGGTCAGAAACACCGCGCGGTAACTCGCTATAGGCTGTCACGGATACCTAGCTCCATATCCAGCTGTCTCCGTCAATCAACCGCCAGAGATACCAACTCGCAACCGAACGAAAGGGGGCCCAACGCTGAGTCACTCTGTCAGTCGCCTCGTCTTCCATCCGATGGCCGTCATTGTATAGGCGGTTTATGCTGCGCCGAAGTCCAGCATCACCCATCGCAAAGATGTCGATCCGGTCCAGGGCGAAGATCAAGAACATCTCGGCTGTCCACCGCCCAACTCCCGGCAGCGCCTCAAGTCTCTTGCGCGCTTCGGCGTCGTTCATTCCGCGAATGCGCGGAAAGTCAAGTTCACGGTCCCTAATGGCATACGCCAGCCGTGTGAGCCAAAGCGCCTTGGCCCTGGAAAGGCCAGCATTTCGAAGATCGCTTTGCTTTGCCTTGAGAAAATGGTCGGGTGTAAAAGTGCATGGTTGCTGATCCCCAGGCATTACCGCCTTAATAAGGCGTTGCTGGATCGCGTCCGCAGCCTTGATGGAAAGCTGCTGACCGATGATCGAACTACACAGCACATGAAAGGGATCGCGCGGTTTTCGACCGAGAGTACACGGGCCACATCTTGCAATAAGGCCAGCCATGACGATGTCCTGTTTCGCAAGATAAGATTCTGCGTGCCTCAGGGTTGCGGTCTTGATCATATCGATACAATTAGACTAGTGATAACCGAACCGCAGATACCGGTTCCCATCGCTCTCTTGCGCGACGGTTTAGCGGTTAGTGCCCGGTGACGCATACTAACGGTTCAGCTTTGCCGGATAACCCATAGAATAAAAGAAGCGCTTTTTCTGTCCTTATTCTAAATGCGCCCCTTCCATCTGAGACGCTGATTGGCCCATCATCGATCACCACTCCGACCGCGTCCGTTTGGCAGTGCCGGCACCCCGAATGGAAGTTGCGTCAGGGAC
>OFHJ01000464.1_pt1 | contig 15566 bp, 11 predicted proteins | sample 1522001 | NCBI WGS metagenome assembly OFHJ01 (sample SAMEA2464838, study PRJEB22497) | soil metagenome | biome: Grassland; feature: Farmland; material: Clay | place: Australia | collected 2013-02-01 | depth 1.2 m | reverse complement strand
GCACGATCAGCGGCGTGCGCTCGATCAGGCAGGTGCCCATGCCGTTGGTGCCGCCGTGCTGCTCGTCCCACATCGCCCCGAGCACCAGCCCGGTGCGAAAGGCGGCGTTGCGAAAGCTCAAGTCCCCGTAGTAATCGAGCAGCACCCCGTCGCGGTCGGTGAGGATGATGGAATACCCGGAGCCGGCCAGCTGATGGTACAGGTGGGCCATTTCCGCATCGGCGAGGGCCATCAGTGCCTGATTGCGCTCCTTGCGGGCGAGATGCTCCTGGCGGGGCAATACATAGGGCTCGCGCTCGGACTGCGGATCGAGATGGTATTCGTTGAGGCAGCGCAGCCAGGAGCGCTTGATATAATCGGGCGTGCCGCTTCCCTCGTCACGCACGGCGCCCCGCAGCACCTCCTGAATGTAGTGCACATGATCGGGCTGGAGCATCAGCGGATCCCCCCCTACACCGGCCTGAGGCATTATGCGCGCCTCCGCCAACAGCCGGACTCGCCAGCGTCGATTCTGATACAGCAGATCCGAGGAGTGTTCCGAATCGGGACAGCGGATTTATCCTCGTGCATTCGATGCGTGCGCCTCGTGAACCCGTTCGCACCGCGCGTAGACTGCCGCCTCCGGGGGGGGATCCCCCAGCCGAGATCATTCCGAGACCATCCCATGAAAACCAAAGCAGCAATCGCGTACGCGCCGGGCAAGCCGCTGGAAATCGTGACCGTGGACCTCGAGGGCCCCAAGGCCGGCGAGGTGCTGGTCGAAATCAAGGCGAGTGGTGTATGCCACACCGACGAGTTCACCCGCTCCGGTGCCGATCCGGAAGGGTTGTTTCCGGCAATTTTCGGACACGAGGGCGCCGGCATCGTGGTCGACGTGGGCCCGGGGGTTACTTCGGTGAAAAAGGGCGATCACGTGATCCCGCTCTACACACCGGAGTGCCGCCAGTGCAAATCCTGCCTTTCGCGCAAGACCAACCTCTGCACCGCGATCCGCGCCACCCAGGGCAAGGGCGTGATGCCCGACGGCACCAGCCGCTTTTCCATCGGCGGGAAGATGGTGCACCACTACATGGGCTGCTCGACCTTCTCGAACTATACGGTGCTGCCGGAGATCGCGGTGGCGAAGATCCGCGAGGACGCGCCCTTTGAGAAGGTCTGCTACATCGGCTGCGGCGTGACGACCGGCGTCGGCGCGGTGGTCAACACCGCCAAGGTCGAGCCGGGGGCGAATGTGGTCGTCTTCGGCCTGGGCGGCATCGGGTTGAACGTCATCCAGGGCGCGCGCCTGGTGGGTGCGGACAAGATCATCGGCGTGGATCTCAATCCGCGGCGCAAGGCGCTCGCGGAGAGCTTCGGCATGACCCACTTCGTCAATCCCAAGGAAGTCGGCGGTGACCTGGTGCAGCACCTGGTGGCCCTCACCGACGGCGGCGCCGACTACAGCTTCGAGTGCGTCGGCAACGTCGATCTGATGCGCCAGGCGCTCGAGTGCTGTCATCGAGGCTGGGGCGTGTCGGTGGTCATCGGGGTCGCCGGCGCCGGCCAGGAGATCAAGACCCGTCCGTTCCAGCTCGTTACCGGACGGGTGTGGAAGGGCACGGCCTTCGGCGGGGCGCGCGGACGGACCGACGTGCCGAAGATCGTCGACTGGTACATGAACAAGAAGATCAACATCGACGATCTCATCACGCACGTGATGCCGGTGGAGAAAATCAACGACGCGTTCGACCTGATGCATCGCGGCGAGTCCATCCGCTCGGTCGTGACGTTCTGAACGCCTGCAGCTACCAGTCAAAGAGGACACATCTATGGCTATCTCGATACATCCGCTAGTCGATCACGGCGTCAAGCCCGGCAGCCCGTCATTCTCGGGCGGCACCTTGACGTGCAAGTGCACTTCCAATCCCGTAACGGTGACCATCGGGGCCAATGTCGCCTTCGATCACGTATGCGGCTGCACCAAGTGCTGGAAGCCCGAGGGGGCGCTGTTCTCGCTCGTGGCGGTGGTTCCGAGAGACAAGCTCAACGTCACCGCCAACGCGCAGAAGCTGAAGATCGTCGACGAGAGCGCCGTGATTCAGCGCCACCAGTGCACGGGCTGCGGCGTGCACCTGTACGGGCGGATTGAGAAGAAGGATCACGCCTTCTACGGATTCGACTTCGTGCACCCGGAGCTGCTCAAGGAGCAGGGGTGGGCGGCGCCTGAGTTCGCGGCGTTCGTTTCCTCCATCATCGAGTCGGGTTTCCCTCCGGCGCGCATGGGCGAGGTCCGCGCGCAGCTCAAGGAGCTCAAGCTCGAGCCTTACGATTGCCTCTCGCCCGCCCTGATGGATGCGATCGCCACTCACGCCGCCAAGCAAAAGGGCGTACTCTCCGGCTGAGCGATCGGTTGGAGGGGGGTATCGATGTTCACACAGTGCCGTCTGAACGGGGGGCGCCGCACAGCGCGGGCATCAGCTTGGCGAGAGCCGGCTGCCTGGGGCATGATGAGGGCGCTCCTTCGCGCGGAATCGGCACACCAGTGTATCAAATACAGGTCAATCCAGCTTGCCAGGCGACCGCTCCGGTCGCCTGGTGTGCTGGATGGGACTTGTGCGCGCATAGTAGCGCACTTCGAGTTCACGTACGGCGTACAAACCGAAAATTGCCAACGTAGGAGAATCAAACCGTGTATACGCTAACTGATCGCATGCCAAGGGGGGCGGAGCGGCAACAATGGCGATGGTTGCTCACGGGCGCCGCCGCCGTGCTGCTCGCTGCCGGCCTCTGCTTCCTGCCACAACGGGCCCAGGCCCACGACCTCGGCCCAACGGGGGCGAACTGGACCAAGCCCGGGGGTAACGACTACAACTGGCGCTTCAGCGACCTTCACCAGATCAATGCGAGCAATGCGCATAATCTGCAGGTCGCCTGGACCATGTCCACGGGCGTGCTGCGCGGCCATGAGGGTCAGCCTCTGGTCATCGACAACAGGATGTACTTCGAGACCCCGTACCCGAACCACGTGTACGCGGTCGATCTGAGCGACAAGGACCACCGGGTCCTGTGGGAGTTCACTCCGCCACCGGACGCCAATGCTCCGCCCGTCGCCTGCTGCGACGTGGTCAATCGTGGCGTGAGCTATTACGACGGCAGAGTCATCATGACGGCGTTGGACGGCATGGTCTACGCGCTCAACGCCGCGAACGGCAAGGTGGTCTGGAGCTTCAAGAACGCCTATCCGAGGGACGGTCAGACGGTAACCGCCGCGCCGCAGGTGTACGACGGCGTAGTGCTGGTCGGCGTCTCGGGCGGTGAGTTCGGCGTGCGCGGCTACATGACCGCGCTCAATGCCGAGACCGGCAAGGTGATCTGGCGCGCCTACAGCGAGGGCCCGGACAGCCAGCTGCTGTTCAACCCGCGCACCACCATCAACGCCGCGACCGGGAAGCCGGTCGGCGTCGACTCCAGCCTCAAGACCTGGAGGGGCACCGAGTGGAAAGAGGGCGGCGGAACGACCTGGGGCTGGTACTCCTACGACCCGAAGCTCGGCCTGATCTACTACGGCAGCGGCAACCCGGGTACCTGGAACCCCTCGCAGCGGCCGGGCCTGAACCGCTGGTCGATGACCGTCTTCGCCCGCAACCTGCACACCGGTGAGGCGAAGTGGGTGTTCCAGATGACCCCGCACGACGGCTGGGACTTCGACGGTGTCAACGGGATGATCCTGTTCAACGACCACGTCAACGGCCGCACGGTGCCGGCTCTGGGGCACTTCGACCGCAACGGGTTCATGTTCGTGCTCAATCGGGTCACGGGCCACCCGCTCCTGATCGAGAAATACGATCCGTCCGTGAACTGGGCCTACCGCTGGAGCATTCCCGAGGGCAAGCCCATCGTCGACCCGAGGTACATGACGCGCGCGGGCGTGAACGTGAAGGGCATCTGCCCGGCCGCGCAGGGCGACAAGGACGAGCACCCTGTTTCTTATGTTCCGGAGACCCGCCTGTTCTATGCACCGCTCAACCACCTGTGCATGGACTACCAGGCCTTCGCTGTCAAGTACAAGGCGGGCTTCCCGTTCGTCGGCGCGATCGTCAACATGATTCCCGGCCCTGGCAATTACCGCGGACGGTTCATCGCCATCAGCCCGGAAACCGGCAAGACCGAGTGGCAGATCCACGACGAGTTCCAGGACTGGGGCGGTGCGCTCACCACCGCAGGCGGCGTGGCGTTCTACGGTACGCTGAAGGGGGACTTCCGCGCGGTCAACGTGCATACCGGCAGAATCCTCTACAGCTTCCATTGCCCGTCGGGAATCATCGGCAACCCGATCACCTACATGCATGACGGCCGCCAGTACGTCGCCGTGCTGACCGGTGTCGGAGGCTGGGCGGCAATCGGCATGACCAACGACCTGCACAAGTCCACCGCCGGACTCGGCGCCGTGGGCCTGGTTGCCAATCTGCACAACTACACGCAGCTTGGCGGCACATTGATGGTCTTCGCGCTGCCGCGCGCCTGAGGCGCAAGGGAAGCGCCGGGGATAAGGTGAGAGTCACGCGCTTCCTTTGCAGTGGGGAATGGGCCGCGCCGGATTTTTCCGGCGCGGCTCTTTTTTTTCGGCACGGTAAGTGCCACGATCGGAACTAGGTAAGGTTTAGACCGAGTCTCGGAGAAGGCGGATGTCGAAAAGAACGATGGTGGGGTGGGTATGGGGTCTGGCGGCGGCGTGTCTCGTGAGCGGGTATGCCTGCGCGGCGATGCCCGCCAAGCCGCTCAAGGTATGTGCCGATCCCAACTACATGCCGTATTCCAATAAGCTCGGCCAGGGCTTTGAGAACAAGGTGGCCCAGCTCGTGGGGCGCGCGCTCGGGCGTCCGGTGCAGTACGTGTGGTCGAGCTACCGCCAGAAGGGTGGGTTCGAGAACTTTCTGGCGCTGAACCTCGACAAGCACCGCTGCGACGTGATCATGAATCTCCCGTACGGCGATTACGAGGAGTCCTTCACGAAGCCGTATTACGGCTCGACTTACGTGTTCGTCTACAAGAAGAGCAAACACTACGATTTCTCCATGGGCATGGACTCGCCCATCCTCAGCCACATCAAGATCGGCTTCGAGATGGGTACACCGGTCGTGGCGGGGCTGCAGATGCGCGGGCTGGTGCTGACGTCGACTCACTTCGACACGGCCGCGAGCGAAACGGCTTCGCCCAAGACTCCGCTGGAGGCGGTCGAGAACGGTAAAGTGGACGTGCTGATCACCTGGGAGCCGCTGGTCGGCTACTTCATCAAGAAAGATTTTCGGAACCTGACCATGACTCGTGTGCCTAATACGAATGCGATGGGCACACCGGAGCGCTACATGTTTTTCATGTCGATGGGGGTGGCCCCCGGCATGACGGGTCTCAAGCACCAGCTCGACGAGGTGATCAAGACGCATCAGGCACAGATCAAGCAGATCATGACTGCCTACAATGTCCGGATCCTGCCCTGAGGGCAGCGGGCGTCGCGGCATTCATCCCACCACACCACCACTATCACCACTGACCGATGACACTGATGCACTTAACCCAGCACTCCAGTCATGCCCCATTAAGCGCAGCTTGCGGCCCAGCTTCCATTCGCCGGCGGACTACCCAGACCCTGCTGGGGATCGCGGCGCTAATGTCCGCGCTCGTCGCGGCATCGCCAGCCATTGCGGCTGCGGCCAAGGTTCCGGCAGGCGAGAAGGTCGCACGCGGCAGCAATTGCCTCTCGTGCCACGCGTTGCACCACAAGGTGGTGGGACCGGCATTCCAGGCCGTGGCCAAGCGGTACGCCGGCCAGCCGGGGGCGAAGGCCATGCTCATCCATGCCGTCAAGTACGGCCACGTGGGCACCTGGGGACAGATTCCCATGCCGCCGCATCCGGATTTGTCCCCCATGCAGCTCGATGAGGTCGTCTCCTGGGTGCTGTCGATCAAGCCGGAGGCCCAGGCCGCCGCCGGGCACAAGACCTACACCTACACCGTCGACGGCGAGAAGGTCACGCTGGATTTCCCGGTGTTCCAGCCCGGGACGCACAAGGTGACCAAGTCGGTGTTTCGCGGCTATGAGCTGTTCAACTCCTATTGCTTCCGCTGCCACGGCGAGGATGCGATCGGCTCGGAGTACGCGCCCGATCTGCGCGTGGTGATCAAGAACGGGATGACGCGCGAGCAGATGACACGGATCGCGATGGAGGGCATCAAGGCGAAGGGCATGCCCTCCTGGGCGGGCTTTTTCTCGCCCGAGCAGTTGAAGGCGATCTACCAGTACACCGCGGGACGGGCCTACAAGCTGGTCGGCGAGGGCGTTCCGCCGGAGTGATTCGCGTCGTGCACCCGGCTCCGGCGAAGCGCCGGAGCCGGGTGTGATGACGCCGGCTCCCGATCCTCCCCGGGGGCCCCGCCGCGCCACGGCGGTGTTGTGCGCGGTTGCGCGATCAGCGCACCCCTCACCCCTGAAACGATACTGCGGAGGGCGGCGGGCTTTTGGCCGTCGAAGACCCTGCATATGCGCGGAATCGGCTTCGATCTGCCTCAGGTGGCGCCGGTAGACGAGCAGCATGCCGACACGGATGCGGCGCTCACGAGGCGGATCGATCGGCGGATGCGCAGTGTGCCGCGGTGTGATTCGAAACGGAACAAAGCGAACCTGGCGGCCGTGCGCCGGCGCGCGTAAATCGCCGCGCTTTCCCCCTTATCTGACGGTTCCCAACGGGCTCGGCCGTGGCGCGGTGTTGCCATGGCACGGGACTTGCATTGTGCCCGGCCGAGTCAGGTCGCGCGCGAACCGGCCCGATCGCACAATCTCAAAACAAAGGGGAACGACGAATATGACGATGATCCACGCACCGCATTCGTGGCGCCGGCTGTGGCTCGGAGCGCTGCTGGCTGCCGCGCTGGCGCCGGCTGGCGCGCTGGCCGCCGGCTACCCTGTCGTGACCAACGCGCGCCTGGCAAGCGCTGCAACCGACAATGGCTGGTTGATGTTCCGCAGGGATTACGCCGGCAACAGCTATGCGCCGTTCCGGCAGATCGATACGCGCAATGTCGCGGACCTGAGGTTGGCCTGGGACTATCACATCGGCATGAAGCAGGGCTTCGAGGGCAGTCCGATCGTCAACGGCCGCTACATGTTCGTCACCACGCCCAAGGATCATCTGATTGCCTTCGATGCCGTGACCGGCAAGGTGCTGTGGGCGTATGCGAAGAACCTGTCCGACACCGGTCTGAAAACAGTGTGCTGCGACGTGGTCAACCGCGGCGTGGCGCTTTACGGGGACAAGGTGTACATGGCGACGTTGGACAACTATGTCGTTGCCTTGAATGCGCGTACCGGCAGGCTCGTATGGCAGAAGCAGCTAGAGCCGGCCGACATGGGCTACGCGATGACGCTGGCGCCCCTTACCTTGAAGGGCATGGTGATCGTGGGCACTTCCGGGGGCGAGTACGGCGCCCGCGATTTCGTCGAGGCGCTCGATGCCCGCACCGGACGGAGGCTGTGGCGCACCTACAGCACGCCCGCCCCGGGCCAACCCGGCGGCAACACCTGGCCGAAGGGCATGTACAAGACCGGCGGCGGCTCGACCTGGCTCACCGGCACGTACGACGCCTCGAGCAACACCCTGCTGTGGGGCGTCGGCAATCCGGGGCCGTGGCTCGCGACGCTGCGGCCGGGCAAGAACCTGTACACGGACTCTGTGGAAGCGCTGAACCCGGCCACCGGCGCGCGCAAGTGGTACTACCAGTACACGCCGAACGACTCCTGGGACTACGATGGCGTCAATACCCCGGTGATCACGCCTCTGACCTATCACGGCAGGCGCTATCAGGCCATTGTCCATGCCGATCGCAACGGCTGGCTCTATGCGATCGATCGCCGCACCCACAAGCTGATCTACGCGGTGCGCTTCGCGCATGCGACTTCGGTGGCGGGCTTCAAGGACGGCGAGCCCTACACCGATAACGCGCTGCGGCCCGCGATGAACAAGCAGATCTTCACCTGCCCGAGCTTCCTGGGCGGCAAGAACTGGTGGCCGATCTCGGTCGATCCGCGCACCCACATGTCCTATGTGCCGACCATCCACACCTGCATGACCATGAAGGGCGCACCGAGCTTCTACAAGGCGGGACTGCCCTACCTCGGCGAGACGTTCAAGGTGGTGCACGATCCGCTGGATCGCCACTGGGGCTCGCTGCAGGCGTTCAACATCGATACCGGCAGGCGGGTCTGGGATCACCAGAGCAGGTTGCCCTGGGACGCCGGGGCGATGAGCACGGCGGGTGGCCTGGTGTTCAGCGGCACCGTCAACGGCCATCTGCTGGCCTTCAGTGCCCGCACAGGCAAGGTGCTGTGGCGCAGCCCTGCGCTTGCCTCGGGCATCATCGCGCCGCCGGTGACCTATCGGGTCGATGGCCGGCAGTATGTCGCCATCCTGGCCGGCTACGGCGGCGGCGTGCCGATCTGGGGCGGGGACATGGTCAAGGCCGTGGCCAACGTCCCGCGCGGCGGTGAGCTGTATGTCTTCTCGCTGAGGTAGGTCTCCCGTGAGCTCAGTCCGATTGTTGCCCCCGTGCTTCGCAGCGGCTGTCCTCGCCGCGCTGCTCCTGCAGCGCGGCGAGGGGGCTCCCGTCCCGCCGGCGCTGTATACGAAGGCGCAGGCGCAGCAGGGCCGTGCGGTGTTCGAGCAGCATTGCGCCGTCTGCCACGGGCGCCACCTCGAGGGGCGCGTCGGGCCGGCGCTGAAGGGTGAGAGGTTCGCCTCGGTGAAGGCCGGCTTCACGATCCAGGAGATCTTCGACTTCCTGTCCGTGGAAATGCCTGCGTACGCACCCGGCTCGCTCACCGGCCGGCAATACCTCGAGATCACCGCCTTCCTGCTTCAGCAAAATGGCTATCCGGCGGGCAAGACGGCGCTGACCGCTCAGATCGCCAGCCGATCCACGGTGGCGCTCGTGTATCGGGAGCCGCACGAGGCGTCCTCCGAGGCGGCCACGCAAGGTCTCTCGACGCCCCGTTCCGCAAAGCAAAAGCCACCGGTTTCACCGCATCCGCCGCACGCTCCTTCGGGCAAGCCGCTCGTTGCCTTGACCGGCGGCCCTGGGAGCTGAGCGGTCGGAGGAAAAGGGAGCCCGACTGCGGTTCAGCGATCTCCTTCCCCCACGCCCCCCCGTGGCATTCCCTCATGCCTGATCGCACTTCAAGTTTAGTAAAGTAGAACTCAATGGCTCGCAGCCTGGGCCCGGTGCGCCGGGGGGCTGCCCGCCGGCGTCCGTGCGGCAGGTGTCCGGGACTGTGGGTCCGGTGCGCCGGGGACGTGGGCGTGCGATGAGCCGCCCTGGCGAAGGAGAGGCGGTGGCAAAACGAGTGCACACGGTTCGGGATTCGGTGGAGCGCGGCCGTGCGCTCGATACCGGGGAATTGCTCGAGGCGGCGATCAGGCGCGCGGGCGGACGGAATTTCGCGGAGCGCTCGTTCGTGGCGCCGCTGCGGCGGCTGGTCGCCTCCTGCAACGAAGAGGGTGATCTCAATGGCTTCGGCCAGCGGGCCGCACGGTTCGAGATCCTGCGCAGCCTCAACAACCTGTTGCAGCTCGAGCGGCGCGAGCGGGCCGAGCCCTCGCTGTGCTCGCGCCCCATCGAGCGGCCGATCTTCATCACCGGCATGCCGCGCAGCGGCACGACGTTTCTGCACCGGCTGCTCTCTCGCGATCCGCGCGTGGCTGCGCCGCTGTCCTGGCAGTTGGTCTACCCTTACCCGTCGCCGGCCGGGCGGGCCGGCACCCTCCTGCGCAAGGCGTGGGTGCAGGGTCAGTTCTACGCCATGCGCCGGCTCGCGCCGGAACTCGACTCCCTGCACCATGTCGCCCCCGGCGAGCCCGAGGAGTGCACCGACATCACCGCGCAGGTGTTTCAGAGCCTGCGCTACGACAGCGTTTATCGCGTTCCGAGCTATCAAAGCTGGCTGCAGGACTACGGTCACCTGGAGGCCTACCGCTTCCACCGGCGCTTTCTGCGGCATCTCGATGCGCAGGCGCCCGGCCGGCGGTGGATCCTGAAATCCCCCGACCATGTGTTCGCGCTGGAGGACATCGCCCGCGTGTACCCGGACGCGCGCTGGGTGTTCATCCACCGCGATCCGGTGGCGGTGCTCGCCTCGGTCGCCAAGCTGACCGAAGTGCTCAGGCGCCCCTTCACCCACCACGTCGATCTCGAGGAAATCGGCCGGCAGGTCTGTGCGGCCTGGCTCGACGGCGCCGGGCGCATGATGCGCGCGGCGGCCCGCTCTGATGCCATCCTGCACCTGCGCTACCGTGAGATCGTCGCCTCGCCGCATGAGGCGGCGCAGCGCGTGCTGCGCCACGGCGGGCTTGCCGCAAGCGAGGAGGGCGTGCGGCGCATGCGCAAGTGGCTGGGCAATCGGACCAACCGCAAGCACCGGCCGCACGAGTACCACATGGAGCGCTTCGGGCTCGATCCCAGGATGTTGCGCGAGCGCTTCGCCTCCTACACCGACACCTTCGGTGTCGAGCTCGAGTGGCAGGCCGATCGGGCGGTCCGCGCCCGGGCGTGAGATGAAAGGGCGCACGGCCGCCGGCCTGCTGGTCGGTGCGGCGATCCTGGCCGCAGTGGTGCTCTATGCCGGGGCCGGGGCCATCGCGCGGGCGCTGGAGGGGCTCGGCCTCGCCGGGCTGTGCCTCATCGTGCTCGCGCACCTGCCGATCGAGGCGCTGATGGGGCTTTCCTGGCGCCTGGCCGCCGGCGAGAAGCCGCCCGCCTCGATGGGCCGATTCATATGGGCGCGGCTGGTGCGCGATGCCGCCGCCGAGACGTTGCCGTTCTCGCAGATCGGCGGGTTCGTTCTCGGGGTGCGTGCGCTGCGCTCGAGCGGGATGGACGCGCTCAAGGCCGCGCTCTCGATGAGCGTGGACCTGGTCATCGAGCTGTCCGCAAAGCTGCCTTACGTGTTGGCCGGCCTGCTGGCGCTGCTCGCGCTGGCGCCTGCATCGGAGCTGCTCGAGCCGATGGAGATCGGGCTGGGCGTGACCCTCGGGGCCGTCGTGGCGGCGCTGCTCGTCGGCCGGCGGGCGGGCGGAACGTTCGAGGCCCTCGTGCGCCGCGCCGCGGGACGATTGCCGGTGCTCGCCTCGCTGCGCGAGCTGCATTTGAAGGGTGACATCGAGTCCGCGCTCGGGCGGATCCTGCGCTCTCGCGGGCGGCTGTGGGGCGCGCTGGCGCTGCACATGCTGTGTTGGTTTCTCGGCGCCGCGGAGCTGTGGCTGGTGTTTGCGCTGCTCGGCCGGCCGGTGAGCGCGCTCGATGCTCTGGTCATCGACAGCGTGGTGGCGGGGCTGCGGACGTTCGTGTTCATGGTGCCGGCCGCGGCCGGCGTGCAGGAGGCGAGCTACGTGCTCGCCTGCGCGGTGTTCGGCATTCCGCCCGCCGTTGCGGTGGCCGCATCCTTGGCGCGCCGCGCGCGCGACCTGACGCTGGGTGTTGCAACATTGGGCATCGCCTTCGGCGCCGAGAGCCGTACCGGCGGCGCCCGCGGGCTCTACGCGATCGCAAAAAGTGGGTCGCGAAGCGAGGAGCGTCCGGAGGGGCCTTGAGACTGCGGGCCGAGTGCTCCAAATTGCAACAGTCAACGCCCGCGGCGGCCGCTCCGGCTTGCGCCGGCCGGCCGATTACGGTATTCCAGGATGGACACCCGCTGGAAGCCCGCTAGGGTCGCTATCACCGGTAGACCCGGTCCAGGGGTATCCGAACACCGTTCGAGGGGGGCTGATGAGGCACGATTCCGCATTGCAGGCTCCGCCGCGCGCCACCGCGCCCGCGCCCGCGCGCGAGCGCGAGCGCGAGCGCACCAAGGTCGTATCGCTGTGGCACGAGCGGGCGCGACGCCTGGGACTCACCGAGGGGCAGCGGCCGGATCTCGGCGCCGCGGGCCGCAGCGGGCTCGCAAGGCTTCTCGAGCAGCATCACGCGCTGTACCGGCACGCCCTGCCGGTGATGGAGATGCTCCACCAGCAGATTCTCAACACCGACAGCATGGTGATTCTCACCGATCAGCGCGGCACGATCGTGCATGCGCTCGGGGATGCGGACTTCCTGGACAAGGCCGAGCGGGTGGCGTTGAAGCCGGGCGTGCTGTGGTCGGAGGACAGCAAGGGCACGAACGCGATAGGCACGGCGCTCGCGGAGCGGCGGGCGACGCTGGTGCACGGCAGCGAGCATTTTCTGACGGTCAACCGCTTCCTGACCTGCTCGTGCTCGCCCATCCGCGACCCCCGGAGCGAGGTGATCGGCGCGCTCGATGTCTCAGGGCCGCAAGAGCGCTACCACGCGCACACCATGGCGCTGGTGCGCATGTCGACCCAGATCATCGAGAACCACCTGTTCGTCGATCGGTTCGGGGAGGCGCTGCGCATCCACTTCCACAGCCGCCAGGAGCTGATGGGCACGCTCCTCGAAGGCATTGCGGCGTTCGATGAGGCGGGAAGATTCCTCGCCGCCAACCCGAGCGGCCTGACCCAACTTGACATCGATCCCCGCGGCGTGCTCCCGCACACGCTCTCGTCCCTGTTCGGGCTCAACGTCGGGGCGCTGCTCGGCAGGTGCCGCAGCGAGTCGCAGCTGCAGCTTTACCTGCGTGATGGCACGCCGGTGGTGGCGCGTGTCGAGTTCCGTGCGCATGCCGAGGGCCGGGCCCGGTCCCCGGGCGCGCCGGCGCACGCGGCGCAAGTCGCACCTCGCGCACAAGCGACGGCGGCGGCCGCTGGCGGCGTGCGGGTGCCGCGCAGCGCGCAGGACGGACCCACGCTGGCCGATCTCGACACCGGCGATCCGCTGGTGGCCGAGGTGATCGTCAAGGTCCGCAAGGTGCAGTCGCACGACATCCCCATCCTCATTCTCGGCGAGACCGGCACCGGCAAGGAGCTGCTCGCGCACGCGGTGCACAACGAGTCGGCCCGCCGCCGCCAGCCGTTCGTCGCCGTCGATTGCGCCTCGCTGCCCGAGTCGCTGATCGAGGCAGAGCTGTTCGGCTACGAGGAAGGTGCGTTCACCGGCGCCCGCCGCCGGGGCAGCCCCGGGAAGATCCTGCTCGCCAACGGCGGGACGCTGTTCCTGGACGAGATCGGCGACATGCCGCTCGCGCTGCAGACTCGCCTGCTGCGCGTGCTGCAGGAGCGCGCCGTCAGGCCGTTGGGTGGCCAGAAGGCGATCGAGGTCGATATCGCAGTCATCTGCGCGACGCACCGCGACCTGAAGGACATGATGCGGCGGGGGCAGTTCCGGGAGGACCTGTACTACCGGCTGAACGGGCTGGTGGTGCGGCTGCCGCCGCTCAGGCAGCGCCGGGACCTCGAAGCGCTGATCCGGCGCATCCTGCGCTCGCAGCGTGAGGCGGCGCCGCAGCTGACGCCCGAGGTGCTGGGCTTGTTTCGAGGCTACGGCTGGCCGGGCAACATCCGCCAGCTCACCAACGTGCTGCGCACCGCCTGCGTCATGGCCGACGGCGCACCCGTGATCGGAAAGGCCGAGCTGCCGGAGGACCTGCTGGAGGACCTGGGCGAGCCCGCGCGGCAGACGGCCCCGCAGGCCCCGCTCGAGGCGCCTGCCGGCGAGCCTAAGCTCAAGGACCTGCGCGCCTCGGCGGTCGCCGCCATGTTGCGGCGCAACGCCGGCAACGTATCGGCGGCGGCGCGTGCGCTCGGGGTATCGCGCAACACCATCTACCGGACCCTGAAGTCCGCCAACGGAGCCTCGGATCAGACGCTCGCGGGAAGCAGCCGATAGAGCACTCGGGCAATACCCGGCACCAGGCGCGGGCGCAGCAGTCTCGCGTCGTAGCGGGACATGCGCCGGTTGTTTTCCGCCAGGCACTTTGCCAACAATCCGTGCAGCGTCACCTCGGCGGCGAGCTCCTGGTGCGCGGTCAACGTGAAGTTTTCGGCGGGCTTTTGCCGCGCCTGCTGCGGCCCCCTTCCCAGGGCGTGGGCGGTCTTCACCCGCGATGCGACCTGCTTGAGAATGATCCAGGCGCAGCGGGCGCGGAAGGCGGGGCGCTTCCACCAGGGAAAGCCTTCGCGGCGGGATGCGACCCAGTTGACGAAGAACAGGATGTGCCGCGCCTCTTCTTCCATCACCGGCTCGAACACGCTCACCAGTCCCGGCGGGAAGAAGCCCGACTCGCGCGCCAGGGCGAACAGCCCGAAGGCGAAGAAGGAATCGAAGCACTCGCCGAAGCCGGCGAACAGGAAATCGTCCTCCAGCGAGCGCGGCGTGAACTTCGGCGGCTGCTCGATCGGGATGCCGTAGCGCGAGGTCAGCGCCGTCAGCAGCCGCGCATGGCGCTGCTCCTCGAAGCCCTGCAGCGCGATCGCGGCGCGCACTTGCGTGTCCGGCTCGATCTGCGCCGCGGCCGCCACGGTGTTGGAGGTAACGTTCTCGGTCGAGACCGCCTCCTGCCAGAACGGCAGGCCGGTCAGGCGCGTGAGCTCGGCGCCGGACAACTCGGGCCAGTTGATTCTCTCCGGGACGTACTCGATGTGGGATTCGACGAAAAACCGAGCCAGCAACCGGCGGTGCTCGGCCGATCCCGGCCGCAGCGTCGGGGATTCAATATCGGCTGGAACCACGGACATGCTGCAACTCCTTTCTTCCTTCGGTCCAGTACCAGGATAGCAGTGCCGGGCTGCCGAAGAGAATCTCCCGCATGCGCTTGGTCAGCGACAGCGCAAGCGCCATATCGCCGTTGATGCCGAGCAGGGCCCCGATCCCCACCAGGGTCGCCTCCTGGACGCCGATTCCCGCGGGCACCACGAAGATGAAGTTGCGCGCCACCTGCGCCAGGCTTTCCAGGGCGAGCGCCGCGCCGAAACCCACCGGATGCCCCAACCAGCGCAGCGCCAGCCAGGTCTCGATGGCCGAGGCGAGCAGTCCGGCGAACTGCCAGCCGAGGGTCTCGGTGAGGCGCGCGGGCTGGGCGATGAGCGAGTGGATGGAGGCATCGAGGCTCGCCCACTTTCCATTGAGGAAACTCAGTGTTTCCTCCCCGAGCATCCGCACGGCGAGCTTCTCCAGCCGCTCGAACAAGGAGCCATAGCGCAGCAGCACCCCCGCCAGCACGATCACGGGCAGGCTCGCGCCGAGGCCGATCAGCGCCTCGGTCACCGAATGCACGGTGTGGGTCACGCGCAGCAGGCAGGCGACCCCGAGGGCGACGAACAGGTATTGGCTGAACAGCGTCAGCAGCGTCTCCGTCGTGACACTGGCTGCCGACTCGACCCCCTCGACGCCGCTCGCGGCGAGCAGACGGATGCCCACGAGCTCTCCGCCGATGTTGGCTACGGGGAGCAGTCGGTTGACCGCTTCGCGCACGGTGGCGATCCACAGCAGCCGGGCGGCGGGGACCTTGCGGTTGATCAGCGCCTGCCAGCCGCGCGAGTCGAGCAGCAGGGGCAGCAGGTGCAGCGGCACCAGCCACAGCAGCACCCATCCGGCGCGCATGATGGGGGTCAGGATCGAGCCGCCCTCGTGCGCGATCAGGCCGATCAGCA
>OFHJ01000463.1_pt1 | contig 15568 bp, 19 predicted proteins | sample 1522001 | NCBI WGS metagenome assembly OFHJ01 (sample SAMEA2464838, study PRJEB22497) | soil metagenome | biome: Grassland; feature: Farmland; material: Clay | place: Australia | collected 2013-02-01 | depth 1.2 m | reverse complement strand
GAATTTAATAGTGGACGTTCAAACACTTCAGGCATTGATTTGCGTTGCGGATACCGGCTCGTTTTCACGTGCCGCCGAAAGGCTACATTTGTCGCAGCCGGCAATCAGCAAACGGATCGCCACACTTGAAGATCAGGTCGGCATAGCTCTTTTTGATCGGGTCGGACGGCACATCACCCTTACGCAAGCCGGACAAGCCCTGATTCCACATGCCCGACGCGTCATTCAGGATCTGGAAGACGGGCGCCGGGCCCTGTCTCGTGTATCAACACGAGTTGGCGGGCGAATGTTGCTGGGAACCAGTCACCACATTGGCCTGCATCGCTTGCCGCCTGTGTTGCATCGGTATACGAAGCGTTATCCATCCGTTGATCTTGATCTGCACTTCATGGATTCGGAAGCGGTCTGTGAATCGGTTACACATGGATCGCTCGAACTGGGGGTCGTTACCTTGCCTCTGCATTCTCTCCCTAACCTGGAACAGCGCACTGTTTGGACAGACCGACTCTGTGTAGTTGTTGCACCGGACCACCCATTGGCTGGAATCCACGGTCAGCAGCTGCCCCCCCTCGCTAAATATCCGGCGGTGCTGCCAGATGATCGTACGTTTACCTACCAGGTCATTCACGATGCTCTTGAGACGCTCGGCATTCGACCTTGGGTGCGAATGACCACCAACCACCTTGAAACGCTGAAAATGCTTGCCAGCATTGGCCTTGGATGGACGATCCTGCCACAGATCATGGTGGATCCAACCCTGCGGGCACTCGATCTGCCACTACTGGCAATGCGCCGCCATCTTGGCGTCATCTGGCATCGTCGCCGCGTCCGGTCGGCGGCAGCGCAAGCCTTCCTTGACCTCCTGCCCAGCCACGCCACCCAACGAATACCCAAAGGGCCAACGCAGGAAAAGGCCACTGAACATGCGTGAACTTCACCTTATTCGGCATGCGAAGTCATCATGGGACGACCCGCGGCTACCTGACTACGGTCGCCCCCTCAATGCGCGCGGGGTGCGTGACGCGTCCCAAATGGCAAACCTGCTGGCAGCAACGTTCACGTCTCCGCCAATGCTGGTCAGCAGCCCCGCGAAACGCGCTTGGCAGACAGCGGTTGCCTTTGCGCGGGCGCTTGGGGTGCCTGACCGGATGATCTGCCGGGAGCCGGCGATATACGAAGCCGATGCGCAAAAGCTCCTTGACGTAATTTCCGGATCGAACGATGACATTACACAGGTTCTTTTGTTCGGGCATAACCCGGGGATTTCGGAGGTGGCCCATCAACTGGCCCAGTGCCCGTTTGGTTCGTTGCCAACCTGTGGCGTTGCCAGCCTTGCGCTGGACATTTCTCATTGGCGCGATGTCCGCCCGGAATGTGCGCGCTTGCTGACCTATCGCTATCCAAAACAGTACCGGCAGACATAATGCCGCGCGTTACGATCGACCGGCAACCACCCCGATAAAACTTACCCCGTGATCGCCGGATGAAATACGGATCGACTAAGGATATCGTCACGGAACCTGACAGAGCCCGCCACCTGAAAATCGCAGTATGCAAAAGGCGATTTAAGAACACGCGAAGCTACCGGGTAAAAGGCAAAAGCCGGAACACCCTATCAGAGGCACATCGAAAAAGACCGCCCCTGTAACCGTAAAGCACCGCCGTATGGCCAACCATCACCCCCGATTACTCTCCAGGTTCACGCCAGTCCCGTATGCAGAACTGTGACGTCCCGTATAGTGCCCCGTACTCTGAAACCCCCACCAATGAAGGTTTCACCGTCATCTCCACGAAGCGCGCCATCGCGCCATACGCTAACCGCCTATCCGCGAAGCCACGGACCGATAACGCCAACATTCCCAACGACGGACGCATGCCCGACAATCTAGCGCCGGCGATCGCCCCGCTGTCAGATTACGCATCCCCTGATCTTAGAAGTTGTGCCACATTTTCCGTGTCGGGTTTATCGATGATTCCACGTTCACAAACAATCACATCGACGAGATGTGAGGGCGTCACGTCAAACACCGGGTTATAAACTTCCGTCCCCGGTGGCGTCATCCCGCGGCCGCCGAACTGCGTCAGCTCAGCGCTCGATCGTTGTTCGATCGGAATGTCAGCTCCGGTTGGAAGGCTTGGGTCAAAGGTCCCCGTAGGTGCAACGACCATGAAGCGCACTCCGTGCGCTCGTGCACAAACCGCGAGCTGATAGGTGCCAATTTTGTTGGCCACATCTCCGTTTGCAGCAATTCGATCCGCACCGACGATCACCCAGTCCACGAGTCCGCCTTCCATCAAATGGGCTGCGGCGCTGTCCGCGATCATCGTGGCCGGTATGCCCTCTTCCCGGAATTCCCATGCCGTGAGACGCGCCCCCTGCAACCAGGGTCTGGTTTCGGTATGGTAGACGCGGGTAATGCGGCCTTGTCTCCACGCGGTGCGAATCACACCAAGCGCCGTTCCGTAGCCACCCGTTGCCAACGCACCAGCGTTGCAATGGGTCAGTACGCCCACACCGGTCCCGATCCGCTTCGCCCCTAGCTCACTCATCGCGATATTCTGCGTCAGATCTTCGGCATGAATGGCACGTGCTTCGGCATCTAATTCATCGGCATTGGCACCGCTACGCCACAGCTGTCCCATGCGGTAAAGGGCCCAGTGCAGGTTGACCGCCGTTGGTCGCGAAGCCGCCAACAAACGCTCGGCTTCATCAAGCGGCGCCTCACTTCGAGCCGCCAATACGATGCCATAAGCGGCTACGATTCCGATCGCGGGCGCGCCGCGTACCGTCATATTCTGAATGGCGTGAGCCGCCTGCAGCGCATCTTGGCATTCGACGTATTCGACCTTGAGTGGTAACTGTCGCTGATCGAGTAGTCGCAGGCTACGCCCAGTCCAAAAAATGGTTTGGATACTCATCTCCGAGCGGGGCGTATGGGAAAAGTTCGGTGCAACGTCTGTGCTTGTCATGGTAGTGGCGAACGGATTTAATAGCTCACATTCTACCGCCCGAACTATCCACAATGCCGCCTGACCTTATAACTGCCGACCTGCTGGTGATGCCTCGCTGGTTGGTACCGGTGCAGCCCGCGGGGCTGGTGCTGGAGGAGCATGCCCTTGTTGTCGATAGGGGGCGAATCGTCGACATCCTTCCTGCAACTTTTGCGCGGCAGTTTTATTCCCCTCGCGAGACCCTGGAGCTTCGTCATCACGCACTGCTTCCGGGCCTTATCAATGTTCATACCCACGCGGCCATGAGCCTTCTACGTGGACTGGCCGATGACCGATGCCTCATGGACTGGCTAAACAACCACATCTGGCCGGCAGAAGCGGCACATATTAGCCGCGCGTACTGTCGGGATGGTGTACAGCTGGCTTGCGCAGAGATGATTCGTGGAGGTCAGACCTGCTTCAATGACATGTATTTCTTTCCGGATGTAACGGCAGACGTTGTGCGTGAATCCGGCATGCGCGCCACTATTGGGCTGATCGTACTGGATTTCCCGACAGCTTGGGGTGCCAGTGCCGAAGATTACATTCACAAGGGACTGGAACTGCACGACATGCTGCGCAATGAGTCACTGCTGCGCACAGCGTTTGCACCCCACGCGCCTTATACGGTCTCTGATGCGCCGCTTGAACGCATGCAAAGCTACGCGGCAGAACTGGGCATACCCATTCATATGCATCTGCATGAGACCGCCCACGAAATAGAAACGGCCGTAAACGCCGATGGCAGGCGTCCCTGGAAGCGTCTGCGGGACCTGAACCTGCTGGCCGAGAATTTCATCGCCGTTCACATGACGCAACTCACCGACACAGAGATTGAAGAGGCGTCTGCAGCCGGCGTATCCGTAGTGCACTGCCCGGATTCGAATCTAAAACTAGCCAGTGGATTCTGTCCGGTGACTGAACTGATGGATGCGGGGGTCAACGTCGCCCTCGGGACGGATAGCGCTGCGTCGAACAACGACCTTGATCTGTTTGCGGAAATGCGAATCGCAGCCCTGCTTGCGAAAGGCTTGACAGGGAACGCGGCTGCGCTTCCAGCGACCGCAGCCCTGCATATGGCCACACTGGCAGGCGCCAGAGCGCTAGGCCTCGATTCCGAAATTGGGTCACTCGAGACGGGCAAATCAGCGGATTTTGTGGCGGTCGACCTGTCGCCGCTGGAAACCCAACCCGTCTACGATGTGGTTTCACAGCTGGTCTATGCAGCAGGCCGCCAGCAGGTAACCGATGTATATGTAGCCGGCCGGCCGCTGCTTCGGGAACGCCATCTACAGACACTTGACGAGTCGCAAATTCTGGCCAGCGCTACCGCATGGCGTGATCGCATCGCAAGATAACCCATCCCGATTTGACTGCCGCGGCTTCCTTTGGCGTTGCGCTCCGGTGGATAATGGGGCGCCATGAATGAGAATATTGATAGCGACGAGGTCGCCCGCTTCGATGCCCTCGCGTCGGGTTGGTGGGATCCGCACGGCAGCATGGGTCCTCTGCACGTGATCAACCCAACGCGTGTGCGTTACATCCGGCATCGTGTCGGATCGCTGGATGGTTTGCGAGTCGTTGATGTCGGGTGCGGAGGAGGTCTCCTCACCGAAGCCTTGACCCGCGAAGGTGCACGGGTCCTGGGTATCGATGTTGCCGCGCAATCCATTGAAATCGCACGCTCACATGCTGCCGATCAACAGTTGGAAGTTGACTACCGCCTCGTCAACGCCGAGACGCTTGCAGCCGAACAGCCGGGTACCTTTGACCTAGTCTGTTGCCTGGAGATGCTGGAACACGTACCCGACGCTACGGTGGTTGTGTCGGCCTGCGCCAAGCTGGCCAGGCCAGGCGGAAATGTCATTTTTTCAACCATAAACCGCAATCCGAAATCCTATGCTCTGATGATTCTCGGTGCCGAGATGGTGTTTAAGTTGTTGCCAAGAGGAACCCACGACTACAGTCACTTTATTCGCCCCTCGGAACTGTGCGAATGGGCACTTAGTGCCGGTCTGGAGCCCCGTGAAATCACTGGACTACGGTATAATCCGGCTCTCCGGTCCGCGTCTATTGCGGACAACGATATCGATGTGAACTATCTGCTGCACTGTCAACGCCCCTCCTGACGGGTTATCCACTTGTCCGAAAAGAAAGTCGCTATTCGGCCGCCCCGTTGCGTGCTCTTCGACCTTGACGGCACTCTCATCGACACTGCCCCTGACCTGATCGACGTGGCAAACACGATCCGAACATCGTTCGATCTACCGGAGCTCTCTCCGGAACACTATCGGAGCCGCGTATCGAATGGTATCGCCGCGCTGCTGGACATCGCACTCCAGTCAAGCGGCCACAGCCCAGGGGACCCGATTCTGACGCAGCGTTTCCTGATGCTCTACGAATCCAGAATCTGCGACCTTTCCGCGCCTTTCGAGGGTATCCCTGAACTCCTTGCGGAGCTCGAGTTGTGGAACATTACGTGGGGGGTGGTAACCAATAAGGCCCTGCATCTCGCCAACGCGCTCCTTGACGCTTTGCATCTTTCGTCGCGGAGGGCGTGCATCGTTGCCGGGGGCAGCACGGACCGACCCAAGCCCGCCGCAGACCCGCTACTGCATGCCTGCACCCAGCTTACTCTACGGCCGTCTGAGGTCGTTTATCTGGGTGACAGCATCCATGATATCCATGCGGCCTGCCGCGCCCACATCCGCAGTGCCATTGCCGGCTGGGGCTATCTGGATGTCACCGATCAGCCAGAAACCTGGGGCGCGGAAGTGATTTTGAACTCACCGTCCGGCGTGCTCCCGTGGATTGGATTAACGCCGGTAAAGCAACGTGGCAGGAGACCTGAATGAATGTTGCGACCAAATTGCCTGAAGATTATGTGCCTCGCGCTAAACTGCTCGCGCAGCGCGTGATTGTAATCACGGGAGCGAATGGCGGATTGGGTCGCTCCACGGCGCTGGCCTGCGCCGGACTCGGGGCGACCCTCGTTCTTCTCGGGCGAAACGTTAAGGCACTGGAGGCCCTCTACGATCAGATTGAAGCCATGGGCGGTAGTCAGCCTGCAATTTTTCCGATCGATCTGTCAGGCGCCACCTGGGACGATTATGGGACGCTGGCAATCAAACTCAACGACGTCTTCGGGAAAATCGACGGCATCGTGCACGCAGCAGGACATTTCCGGACATTCACGCCACTCTCGCAGCTTCCACCGAAGGAATGGATGGAGAGTCTTCAGGTCAATCTCACTGCCCCCTTTGCAATAACGGCGCAATGCCTCCCGCTTCTCGAACGGTCTGCGGATGCCAGTGTCGTATTCATTTCGGATCCATCGGCGCGCACGCCGCGAGCCTACTTGGGGGCCTATGGGGTTGCGAAGTACGCTCAAAACGGGCTGGTGCAGATATGGTCTCAGGAACTGATGGATATCAAACCCAATCTGCGGATCAATAGTTATGACCCCGGCCCCATGCGCACGCCCCTCCGGCGCCGCGGCTACCCTTACGAAGAACCGGGCACCATCGCCGCTCCCGACCAAGCTGTCCCCCCCATTCTCTGGATGTTGGGTCCGGACAGTCGCGGCATCACCGGGCAGATCTTCGCCAGGAAAATTGATGCCTAGAAAAGTGACGCGGCCGAATCCACGCCGGTCGGTCTTCGCGCGACAACATACCAAACGGGAAAGAAGGGTTTCTGGATTGCAGTCACGATCAATTGGACTTCGCTCCCCTTATTGAGAGGGTGGCGTTAGCAGACAATTCAGGTCGACGGCCTGACACAAGGCGGCCACTTCATCGTGCTCCAATTCCCGGGCCGTACCAGACCGTTGCCCCCCTCTGAGGCGTATCGGGCCGTAGGAAACGCGAATCAGACGACTGACCTGAAGCCCCTGCGACTCGAAAAGGCGCCGTACCAACCGGTAGCGCCCTTCTCGTACCGTAACCGACAGCCAGTGGTTGCATGCCGGCGCCTCTTTTTCCTCGTCGGTCTCGGTGACGGCCAGGCGTTCAAAGCGAGCCGGGCCGTCTTCCAGACTGATACCGCTCCGCAGCGCCTCCAGAGTCGCTTCGCCGAGTTCACCACGAACCCGCGCTGCATATTCTCGAGGAATTTCAAAACTGGGGTGTGTGAGGCGACGAACAAGTTCGCCGTTATTGCTCAGCAGCAAAAGTCCGGAGGTATTGATGTCGAGCCGGCCGACTGCGATCCATCGCCCTTCCACCAAGCGAGGAAGCTTTCGAAATACAGTGGGGCGGCCTTCAGGATCGCATCGCGTTACCAACTCTCCAACACGTTTCTTGTAGAGAAGAACACGAACTACCGTCCTCGCTTTAGGAAGAAAGACCCTTCGCCCGTCCACGACGACGCGATCCTCGGCACTGACTTTCTGCCCCAGAATGGCGGGGCTGCCGTTGACAACGACTCGACCTTCAGCAATCCAGCGTTCGACAGCACGGCGAGACGCGATGCCCGTTTTCGCCAATGCCTTATGGATGCGTTCATCCTTTCCATTCACGATCCGCACCTTCCGCGCATTTACAAATCCGGATCACGAGGCGCATCTACCACCAAAGCGCCATCCTCATCCCCGGAGACGGATGTTCCCGCCCTGGTCATCCGGTTTAGAGCTCCCTCAAGTTGACCCATGTCCTTTATTTCAGGAAGCTCGGGTAACTGGCTCAAAGAATGAAGATTCAGGTCGTCAAGGAGCTGCTGTGTACTACCATATAAGACAGGTCGCCCCGGGGTTTCCTTGTGCCCTAATTCTTGCACCCATCCACGCTCCAATAGCGAGCGCAGTAGATTGGTAGATACCGCTACTCCCCGGATTTGTTCGATTTCACCACGCGTAACCGGCTGGCGGTAGGCGATGATTGCCAGAACCTCCAGCATTGCACGCGAAATTCTCGGTGGCCGTTCCTGTTGCAACCGGTCAACCCACGGCGCGTACTCGGAACGCACCTGCAATCGCCAGCCGCCGGCCACCTCCCTAAGCTCGCAGGCGGTACCTGCGTAACGACAATCAAGCTGCCGGAGCGCCTGACGAAGAGTGCGGCGGTCGACACGATGCACTTCTTCGAGCAAGCGGTGGATCCGCTCCAACGACAGCGATACCTCGGAAGTCAGCAGCAGAGCCTCGAGAACGTTCTCCAGGGTGTGGGAAGACAGCTCCCCCCCGCTGACAAGCGCGCAACCATCCTTGGCAACTGTAACGCCTTCGGGTTCTTCAGCCTCCGTGTCCATATTCTTGTTCGCCAGTTTCCGCCACACGCAACGCAAGGGTTACCGGCCCAAAAGCACCGTCTTGCACGACATCAAGCACCGCCATCTTAACAAGCTCAAGTATCGCCAGAAAAACAACCACCACCCCTGCCCGTCCTTCCGACGGATCGAGGAGATCATCAAACACTGCCGTACCATCCTGTAATCGGGAAATCAGACGAGTCATTCGCTCGCGTACCGACAACGGCTCGCTCCGAATAATATGGCCTTCCCTGAAATCTGACCTTATTAGCACGTCATGGAAGGCCATCAGCAGCTCTGGTAGATCAGGGGCTGGCGCTACGATCTTGCGAACAGGGAAGCCTGGCTGCGCATGGGCAAGATGGATATCACGGCCAACGCGCGGAAGGGCATCCAACCGCTCTGCCACCATCTTGAATTGCTCATACTCCTGCAAACGGCGGATTAGTTCGGCTCTCGGATCGAAGTTTTCCTCATTCGTGATCACTGGAGCCGTCGGAAGCAGCACCTTTGATTTGATTTCAGCAAGCCAGGCCGCCATCACAAGATACTCAGAAGCCAGATCAAGTTTGATCTGTTGCATAAAGTCGATATAGGCCATGTATTGGCGCGTAACCTGAACAACCGGGATATCGAGAATGTCGATGTCCTGTCTCCGGATCAGGTATAGCAACAGATCCAGGGGGCCCTCGAACGCGTCGAGAAAAACTTCCAGTGCATCGGGCGGAATGTAGAGATCGTCCGGCAGTCGATCGTCTGCCTGGATCCGCTCTGGGGATTTCGGACTTTCCACGGCGAGGGGTGCAATAGCCAGCCCCGATGGCACTCCGTTCACGGCGGAATAAAACCTAGCACTTCGTGAACTGTGGCTAACGTGGCATCAGCTTTGATGCTGGCGCGTTCCGAGCCATCACGAAGGATCCGCCTGAGGCCATTTGTGTCATCGCGTATGTCGGTGTAGCGCGCCTGGATGGGCTCCAGACAGGCAACGACCGCATCAGCGACCGCTTTCTTGAATGGACCGTACCCCTTGGTGAAGCGGCCTTCGATGCTGTCAAAAGACTCTCCAGTGCATGCGGAGAGAATGGACATCAGGTTGCTCACGCCAGGCTTCTCTGCAACAGCCCGTACCTTGGATTCCGAATCGGTTACGGCACGCCGGATTTTCCGCGTCACCGTGTCAGGTGGGTCGAGGAGATAGATCGCATTGGTAACTGCACCATCCGACTTGCTCATCTTCGCGGTCGGTGTCTGTAATCCCATGATACGTGCACCTACCGGCGGGATCATCGGCTCCGGTATCGTGAATATGGAGCCGTAGCGTCGATTGAAACGCTCGGCTATATCGCGGGTCAGCTCAAGATGTTGCTTCTGATCGTCGCCGACCGGAACGCGACTGGCCTGATACAGGAGGATATCCGCCGCCATGAGTACCGGATAGTTGTAAAGCCCCGCATTGATGTTGGTCGAATGGCGTTCCGATTTGTCCTTGAACTGCGTCATTCGGTTGAGTTCGCCCATTTGCGTGTGACAGTTAAGGATCCAAGCCAAGCGCGGATGAGCCGCAACGTGACTCTGCACGAAGAGAGTGTTTTTGGACGGATCAAGACCACAGGAAATATAGAGGGAAAGAAATTCGTAACAGCGATCCCTCAACGCATTTGGTTCCTGCGAAACGGTGATGGCGTGAAGGTCCACTAGCATGTAATAAGAATCGTGAACCTCGGATAGCGGCAACCAAGTCTTGATCGCCCCCAGATAGTTTCCGAGCGTCAGGTGCCCAGATGGTTGGATTCCCGAGAGAACGACGCCGTGATTGACGGGCGAATGGTGCATGCGAGCGGCAGTACGTTACACGAGGTTGAGAAGGTGAAGTATTAGTGACTCGGACAGCACCATAGGCTCCGTCATGATCGAAGTTAATACTCCGGTCACCATCAGGAGGAGGAGAATAATCAATCCATAGGGTTCGATCCGATTGTATTGGCGGGCTGCATCAGCCGGAAGAAGGCCGGAGACGATGCGACTGCCGTCAAGTGGAGGTATTGGAATAAGGTTGAGGACCATCAGTACGATATTGATGAGGATGCCGGCGCGAGCCATGTAGCTGATCCCCAACCAGATACCGCCACCCATGACATGAGGAAGCGCCAGTTTGAGCAGCAAGCCCCACGCGATAGCCATGGCGAAGTTGGACAGGGGGCCTGCTACCGCCACCAGAGCCATATCCCTTTTCGGGTTCCTCAGATTGCCCATGATTACGGGCACTGGCTTTGCCCAGCCGAAGAGGAAACCGCCGAGTATCAACAGTAAGCCAGGAACCAGAACCGTGCCGATCGGATCAATATGCTTGAGCGGATTGAGGCTCAGACGGCCCATGCGTTCGGCCGTATGATCACCCAGTGCCCGAGCAGTCCAGCCATGTGCTACCTCATGGAACGTTATCGCAAGCAGTACCGGCAATGCCCAGATTGCGATCTTCTGGGCAATCGTTAGTGAACTATCCATGACGAATAATTATATCGCTAGTTCCCTACCGGAAGGCCGATTCGCGTCAGCGAACCCTTGCCTTGGCGCATCACGTTTGGCACATCTCCGGTCAGGTCAACCACGGTGGTGGGTACAACCCCACAGGGCCCTCCACAAAGTGCGATATCAACCACGCCTTCTAGCTGTTGGCGCCATTCGCTCGGGTCGCCTACCGGCTGCGACGCTCCTGGCCACGTAAGCGTGCAGCTCACCAATGGCTCGTCAAGCTGGGCGAGCAATGCTTGCGCCACCGGGTGGTCAGGGACACGAAGACCGATGGTTTTTCGCCGGTCGTGCAAGATGCGACGCGGGAGCTCCCGCGTCGCCGTCAAAATGAACGTGTAGGGTCCCGGTGTGGCGCCTTTCATCATGCGAAACTGGCGGTTGTCGACCCGCGCATAAACAGCGATTTCCGACAAGTCACGACAAACAAGCGTAAAAAGATGATGGCGATCGAACCGCCGGATCTGCCGAAGCCGCTCCGCGACTCCTCTGTCGCCAACTCGGCCTCCAAGCGCATAGCATGAATCAGTCGGATAAACGATGACTTCGCCATTTCTTATACAATCCACCGTCTGCTGCAAAAGCCGCTTCTGGGGATTAGTCGGATGAATTTCCAGCCACCGTGTCATCGGATTATCAGGCCTTAAGTGATCGGATCACCGACTCCGCCGTTTTCGCAACTTGTAGACCCGCGCAAACGTTGAACCGTCGAAGTACTGCTGCTTCTCTACGATCTAATCCTGCCATGCAAAGCATCGAAACGCCATAACACTGCCGGACTTTGCTGTCCTGATGACAACGCTATAATCCACTCATGAACGCGTTTCTCGACTTTCTTCCGGCACTCGCCTTTTTTGCCGTCTATGCCGCTACTGGCATTTACCAGGCTACGGCGGCCCTGATTATCGCGCTTTTCGCACTGGTAGGCATTTATTGGATCAAGGATCGTAAGGTGCATCGACTGCATCTGTTTACCGCGTTTATCGCAGCTGTTTTTGGTGGTCTGACGCTCTATCTCAGAGATCCGACCTACATAAAACTCAAACCGACGGTCGCCTATGGGTTGCTGGCGCTAGCACTACTGATTAGTCAGTTCGTAGGTGAAAAGGTCCTTTTGGCGCGCATCCCACAGACAGCGGTTGTTTTGCCGGATCGCATCTGGCGCCGAATCAATCTGGTCTGGGTGGTCTTTTTCGCATTCTGTGCCGCCTTGAATCTTGTGGTCGCCTCTGCCTTCAGCGAAAGGGTATGGGTTGACTTCAACGTATTCGGCTTCACTGTCCTGACGATCTTGTTCATGGCGGCACACGCGCCATTCCTCATGCGCTACCTACCACAGGATGAGTCCCCCAATAACTGAAGGCCCACTTATGACCGCAATCGAAAGCCTGCGTGATTGCCTTACAGAAACCCTTCACCCGAGTCGATTAGATATAGACGATGACAGTCACAGACATATCGGCCACCGTGGCGCTGCTAAAGGTGGACATTATCGTGTCTATATCGTCTCCGACGCATTCGCCGGACGCCCCCTCATCGCGCGCCATCGAATGGTGTACGAAGCCATTCCAGACAAACTTCATCGGCAAATTCACGCTCTGTCTATCGTGGCTCGCGCCCCTATCGAGATTACCGACGTACCCGCCGATGGCGGCTAGTCTCTCCGCCACTTAAAGCTCTGATCAGCCGACGCCCGTCGAGCACCCTCCTTGCGCGGTGAATACCGGACCTGAGGATGCGTGGCACCCCGGCAACGAACTGCTTCATGACGTCAAGCCGCTAAAGACTGGCGGCGCCGGCGGAGATAGAGTGCTGGAATCAGGTTGGTCGTGAGCATCGCGCTCCACAGTATCCCCACCGAGAATGACGATTGCCAGCCCCTGTTCCGGCGCCGCACCCTGTCCCCAGCCCGCGGCGGTCGGCAACATTCCAACGACGGCGGTCAACGTTGTCAAAAGGATCGGGCGAAAACGGACATGTACCGCCTCCCGAACAGCCTGCTCGACATCCATGCCGCCTGCTTCGTTACGCTTTACCCGATAAAGCAATACGATGCCGTGATTTAAGCTCAGACCTACCAATGATGATAATGCGATCAGGGCTGTCGCATTAAGGCCGACACCGCTAACAACCAGTGCCAGCGCGCCTCCCGTAAACGCAAGGGGGATCTGTAGAACCAGGAGCCCTGGCGCGAGAAGGCCGTCGAATTGCACGGCTAATATTCCAAACATGAGGATAAACGCAGCTATTGCTGCCAGACCAATGCTGAGCGCCGCCTGTTCAAGTTGAGGATAGAGCCCGCCAAAGCTGATTCGGTAACCGGCCGGTAAATCAGGCTTTTCAGGGCGCGCATCGCCCCGCTTATCGCCCCTCCTAGGGAGCCGGTCGGGGTCGCGAGAATGTCCAGGGCCCGCGCACCATCGATATGCCGCAGGCGGTTCGGAGTGCTTACGGGCTTGATCCGTGCCAGCTGTCCAAGCGGCGTCCAGCCAACGTTTCCAACATGAATCGGTACGGCACGCAACGCGCGAACCGTCAGGCTGGAGGCACCAAATGGGCGCACATAGAGATCCAGCGGCACAATACCCTCTGGTATCGTGGCGACCACTTCACCCGCCAACAGCGGTTTCAGCTGATCATAGAGCTCGATCGGTGAAATCCCGTAAACGGCGGCGATATCCGGCTTTGGGACAATGCGCGGCTGGGTGATCGGATACGCATCATTATTAAAAATATCAGTTAGTTGAGGAACGGTATGCAACCTCGACACGATCTTCTCTGAAAGCGCTCTCGACTTACTGACGTTGCTTCCGAACACATGGAGGACAAAAGGCGGTGGCAAACCGGATAGGCTCTCACCGAGCCGTTCGATCGTTGGCGTATCGATGGACATCTGCACTGCGGTCGTACGCCCTTCTCTGAGCAGTCGGCTCCCAATACGGTTGAGGCTGTTCACGCTGACGCCGGACCTGAGGACGATTTGGATCTCGCCGGCATACGCCGCTTCGCTACAACCAGTATCTGCTGCCGAACCTATGCGCGTATAGGTGTGCAAAACCGCCGGGTCATGCCGAAATTTTCTGGTAATGGAGTGAACCGCTGCTTCGGTCTCATGCAACGATGTTCCGGGAGGAAGTGTAAAACTGTCCAGCATGACCTCCTCGTTGGGAAGTGGAAGGAAGTTAACGGACAGAAGCGCCAGGCCGCCAAGACTGGAGATCAGCAGCATGACGCAGAAAAGCAAGCTCCGTCGCGGGCGGTCGATCACCAACTGGAAAAGGCGGTCTCATTGAGGCTATGCAAGCCATGGAGCAGGCGGCTGCCCATGGTCGGTTTCCCGCGTGGTCGAGCACGAATGAAACCCAGGCCGAGGGGAATGAAGGTGAGGGAAATCAGTAGCGAGGCCAGAATGGACAAAGTCATTGCCAATGCGAACGGGATGAAGAACAGCCCTGCCAGCCCGCCAACAAACAACAAAGGGGCGAATACGGCCACGTTGGCCAGCCCACCACTCACATCTGGGCTTGCGATGTCGCCAAGGGCATGCCGGATCCCTTCCCAACGATCTTCGCCCTCTTCCCAGTGCCGGTAAATCGATTCCAAGACAATGATGGCTTCATCCGCAAGCAAACCGACCACGACCGTGAGTTGCCCCCAAGGTCATCAGATTGAGCGGCTGTCCTATGGCATAGAGGCCGGCGATGCAAAGAGAAGCGAGAGCGGGATACTCAGTGCCAACACCCAGATACCGCGCCCTGCGCCGAGAATCCAGAAAAGCGCAAGTGTCGCGAAGGCGGCTCCGATCAAAAGGTTGCGCCCAAGATCGACACCGACCCGATGCACCAGATGGCCCTGGCTGTAGATACGCACCCATTTGACGCCGTGTGGAAGCTGCCCCTTAAGCCGGTCAAGTGCGGTCTGAACGGTGCGGGTTACCGGCAGCGTCGACGCGCCAGGCTGTTTCAGGACCGTCAGTGCCACACTTGGCCGACCATCGAGATAGATCGCATTGTGGACCGGGACTGCACCTCGGACCACGCGGCTGGGGCGCTCATCGGAACGGGCCCGCTCGGGCTGGCGACCGGAATTGCCGCAACCTGGGCAATGGTGACCGGCAGGTTGCGAACCGCGATCAGAACATGCTGATGACCTTGGTGAATGTAACCGCCTGGCTTCAGCAAAACGTGATTCCGGAGTGCCGCGGTAATCGCGGACACCGGGACGTCGTAATGCGTTAGCGACTGAAGATTCGGCTGAACCCAGATCGCTTCGTTGCCCACCCCATACACCTCGACACGCTGTACCCCCGGGACCGCCCGTAACGCCGGTTCAATCGAGGCCTTGAGAACACGCTGTACCGCTACTGGAGAAACAGCGGCCGGTATGCTAACCGCGTAATCAGCCACTTCATTGATGGCGTTCCCCATAATCTCCGCATAAGGGTGAACCGAAGCCGGTAACCCGGCGCGTGCGCGATCGATAGCCCCGTTAACTGCCTGCAGATCCTGCTCAGTATTGGTGCGACTCGCAAATCGTGCATCGATTTCGACGGTGCCATGCCCCATCGTTGAACGCACGCCCATCAGGTTGGGGAGTGACAGGACCTTTCCTTCAACGGGCCGGGTAATCAGCATTTCGAGTTCTTCGGCAGTTGCTCCCGGCTCGCGAACGATAATTCCGATCTCGGGGTAGTTAAAGCGCGGAAGCACTTCCACGGGGATATTGATCAATGCATACACGCCGTAAACAACGAGCGCCAGATAAATCAAGCTCCAAACCAGCGGCTTCGACAACAACC
>OFHJ01000462.1_pt1 | contig 15601 bp, 12 predicted proteins | sample 1522001 | NCBI WGS metagenome assembly OFHJ01 (sample SAMEA2464838, study PRJEB22497) | soil metagenome | biome: Grassland; feature: Farmland; material: Clay | place: Australia | collected 2013-02-01 | depth 1.2 m | reverse complement strand
GGGCTTCTCCAGGTAGAGGGCCTCGAGCTCGTCGACCTCCTGCTCGCCGAGGTCCGCGATGTGACGACGCGCGAAGGGCCCGAGAATGAGGTCGGTTTCGCGCATGCCGGTATGATGGCAGCGGTAGAAGAGCCGCCGTCGGCGGAGATCGAGACCGCTGGAAGAATCTGGCATGTCGCCTCTCATCACGCTCGGGAGCCCGCCAAAGAAGCCCCGAAAGTTCGCCTCGGCCGGCTCATGCGCCGGCCCGTTCCCTACGGGACCATGGTATAGACCGGCCGGCGGCGCCTGTCAGCCTCAAGTCTCGGCCCAGTGCCGGGCCCGGCGCCGGAAGCGGCCGCGATCTGGCCGCCGCCGGCGCAAGCCGGTATGCTGGCGGCGACACGATCATGCGGCCGGAAATCCTCTTTCCCGCGTTCGCCCCGCTCACCACCTTGCCGGGGATCGGATCGCGCACGGCGAAACTCCTGGAAAAGCTCGCGGGCGGCCGGGTCGCGGACCTTTATTGGCATTTGCCGAGCGGCCTGATCGACCGCCGCTTCGCGCCCAAGATCGCCGACGCCCCGGCCGGGCGCATCGCCACCATCACGCTCCGGATCGGCCGCCATCAGCCGGCGCAGCATCCGCGCCAACCCTACCGCGTCTATGGCTCGGACGAGAGCGGCACCTTGACTCTGGTATTTTTCCACGCGCGCGAGGATTGGCCCAGGAAATCGCTGCCGGAGGGGGTCGTCCGAGTGGTCTCGGGGCTGGTCGAGGTCTTCAACGGCGAGCCACAGATGACCCATCCGGATCACATCGCGAGCGCCGAGGAGGCCGCCGCCCTGCAGACCATCGAGCCGGTCTATCCTCTGACCGCCGGACTGCATCGCAAGCCGCTCGCCAAGGCGATCGCCACGGCGCTGACGCGCGCCCCCGAGCTCCCCGAATGGCTCGACCCCGCCTTTCGCGCGCGCAACCGCTGGCCGGCCTGGAAGGCCGCGCTCGCCGCCGCCCATCATCCGGAGACCGACGCGGACCTCCTGCCCGACGCGCCGGCGCGCGCGCGCCTCGCCTATGACGAACTGCTCGCCAACCAGCTCGCGCTGGCGCTGGTGCGCCGCCACCAGCACCAGCATTCGGGACGGCCGCTGCAGGGCGACGGCCAATGCCGCGCCAAGGCCGTCGCCGCTCTTCCCTATCGCCTGACGGCGGGCCAAGAAACGGCGCTCCGCGAGATCGCCGCCGATCTGGCCGCCGGCGGGCGCATGCTGCGGCTCTTGCAGGGCGACGTCGGATCGGGCAAGACCGTGGTCGCCTTTCTTGCCATGCTGATCGCGGTCGAAGCCGGCGCCCAGGCGGCGCTGATGGCGCCGACTGAGGTTCTGGCGCGCCAGCACTACCGCAATCTCGAACCGCTCGCCGCCGCCGCCGGCGTCCGCCTCGCCCTCCTCACCGGCCGCGACAAGGGTCCCGGCCGCAGCGAGACTCTTGCCCGCCTTGCCGGCGGCGAGGCCGATATCGCCATCGGCACCCATGCGCTGCTGGAAAGCCCGGTCGCCTTCCGCGATCTCGCGCTCGTCGTCATCGACGAGCAGCATCGCTTCGGCGTGCACCAGCGGCTCATGCTTTCGGCCAAAGCCGCCAGCGACGAAGGCGGCGCCAACGTTCTCGTCACCTCGGCAACGCCGATCCCGCGCACCCTGGCGCTCACCGCTTATGGCGACATGGACGTCTCGCGCCTCACCGAGAAGCCGCCCGGCCGGCAGCCGGTGGATACCCGCGCGCTGCCCTTGGAGCGGCTGCCCGAGGTGATCGAGGCGGTGCGCCGGGCGCTGGCCGCCGGCGCCCGCGTCTATTGGGTGTGCCCGCTGGTCGAGGAGTCGGAGGCCGTGGACCTCGCCGCGGCGGAAGACCGCTTCGCGGACCTCAAGCAAATTTTCGGCGACGCGGTCGGCCTCGTGCATGGCCGCCTTAAAGGGCCGGAAAAAGATCGAGCCATGGCGGATTTCGCCGCCGGCGCGGTCCGTATCCTGGTCGCCACCACGGTCATCGAGGTCGGCGTCGACGTGCCCGAGGCGACGGTGATGGTGATCGAGCACGCCGAGCGCTTCGGCCTCGCCCAATTGCACCAGCTTCGCGGCCGGATCGGGCGCGGCGAGCGGCCCGGCACCTGTCTCTTGTTGTTTTCGCCACCCCTCGGCGAGACCGCGAAGGCCAGGCTCAAGATCCTGCGCGAGACCGACGACGGCTTCCGCATCGCCGAGGAGGATTTGCGCCTGCGCGGCACCGGCGATCTTCTCGGCACACGCCAGAGCGGCTTTCCCGTCTTCCGCCTCGCCGATCTCGCGCACCATGGCGCCCTTCTCGAGGCGGCGAGCGACGACGTCCGCCTCATTCTCGGCCGCGACCCCGAGCTCAAGTCCGAGCGCGGCCGAGCCTTGCGCTTCCTGCTCTATCTGTTCGAGCGCGACGGCGCCGTGCGTTATCTCCGCTCGGGCTGACGGCCAAGCGCATCCGCGGCCTTGGCCACGGCGCCCTTTTCCAGCGGCACCGGCAACAGCCGTTCCGGCACCGTCACGACGCCGCCGGACAGCACCATTTTCATCGCGTCCTCGACGGTCATATCGAGGGTAACGATGCTGGCGCGCGGCACGAACAGCAAATACCCCGAGGTCGGGTTGACCGCGGTCGGCAGGTAGACCGCCACCATGTCGCCGTCGAGGCGACGCGCGATCTCGCCCGGGCTCTCGTTGGTGAGAAAGGCGATGCTCCAAGCGCCGGCACGCGGAAATTCCACCAGCACCACCTTGCGGAAAGCATTGGAGGAGCGCGTCAACATGGTCTCGAAGAGCTGCTTCAAGGCGCTGTAGATGCTGCGGATGACCGGCATACGGGCAAGTATCCGCTCGCTCAAGCGCACCAGCCGCCGGCCGATGATATTGGCGGTGAGGAAGCCGACCAAGGTAAGCAGAATCAGCGCCAGAACCAGGCCGCTACCGGGAATGCTCAAGGGCGTGAACCGGTTCGGCACATAAGCCTCGGGGATCAGCCGGCTCACCGTATTGTCGGCGAACTCGACGAAGCTCAAGACGATGTAGAGGGTAATGCCGATCGGGGCGGTGACGATGACGCCGGTCAGGAACCAATTGCGGAGCTTGCTGCCGATGCGGCCCGCGGCGATGCCGAGCCGGCCGCGCCGCTTCGGCGCCTCGCCGCCCCCCGGACTGCGGTTCGCTTGCGATGATGGTGCTTCGCTCATCCTACCTCGCCGTTCACGGCAACGATCTCAGGAACGAAAGAAAGTCTCAAGCTCGGCGAGCGTCTCGGCCGGATTCTCCTCGGGAAGGAAGTGGCCGCAATCGAACGCCCGGCCGCGCACATCCACGGCCCGCTCGCGCCAGCAGGCGAGCACGTCATAATGGCGGCCGGTTAGGTTCCGGCCGCTCCACAGCGCCAGCAACGGGCAGGCGACCTTGCGCCCGTTATCGGCCGCGTCATGGGCAAGATCGATAGTCGCCGCGGCGCGGTAGTCTTCGCAAGAGCCGTGAATGGTCTTGGGATCGGAAAAGCAGCGCCGATACTCGGCGAGCGCCTCGGGATCGAACACCTGCGACGCGCCCCAACTGCCGATCTTCCGTTCCAGGTAATAGACCGGATCGGCGCCGATCAGCCGTTCGGGCAAATCGTAGGGCTGGGCGAGAAAGAACCAATGGTAATACGCGAGCGCCGCGACCCGATCGACGGTCTCGAACATTTTCGCCGTCGGCACGATGTCGAGGACGGCGATCTTCAGCACCCGATCCGGATGATCCAAGGCCATGCGATGCGCGACCCGCCCGCCGCGATCGTGGCCGGCGACGAAGAACCGCTCATGGCCCAAGGCCGCCATCGCCTCGACCTGATCCCGTGCCATGGCCCGCTTCGCATAGGGCGCGTGGTCGGCGGCGGTCTCAGGCTTCAAGCTGTCGCCGTAGCCCCTCAGGTCGCCCGCCACCACGGTGAAGGTGCGCGCCAACGCCGGCGCCACCTTGTGCCACATGACGTGGGTTTGAGGATAGCCGTGCAGAAGCAGAAGCGGCGGCCCCTTGCCGCCGGTGACGAGTTGCACCTCGCCCTCGCTCACAGGGACCCGCTTGGGGGTAAAATCGGGAAAAAATGCCATAACTGACGGCCTTTCGTCTGCGCAGGCCGTTAATCTACCGGCATCGGCCGGCGCGATGAAGCCAAAGATGGCGTCGTCGCGCCGGCGCCGATCGCCGCCTCGGTCGGCGAGAGGCCTATTGCATGAACCAGCCGTGGCTGACGACCAGGGACTGGCCGGTCAAGGCGTTGGTTTCAAAGGCGGCGAAGAAGAGCGCCGTCTGCGCCACGTCCTGCACCGTGGTGAACTCGCCGTCGACGGTATCCTTCAGCATCACGTTCTTGATCACGTCCTGTTCCGAGATTCCGAGATCCTTCGCCTGTTCCGGAATCTGCTTGTCGACCAGAGGTGTGCGCACGAAGCCGGGACAAATGACATTGGCCCGAACGCCATGGGCCGCGCCTTCCTTCGCCACCACCTTGGCGAGGCCGATCAGCCCGTGCTTGGCGGCGACGTAGGGCGCCTTCAGGATCGAGGCCTCCTTGGAATGGACGGATCCCATATAGATGATGCTGCCGCCGTTGCCCTGTTTGTACATCTGCCGCAGCGCCGCGCGCGTGGTGAGGAAGGCGCCGTCGAGATGGATGGCGAGAAGCTGCTTCCATTTCGCGAACTCGAACTGGTCGAACGGCGCGACGGTCTGGATGCCGGCGTTGCTGACCAGGATATCGAGCCGGCCGAAGGCCTCGATCCCCTTGGCCATGCCGGCCTCGACCTCGTCTTCCTTGGTCACGTCCATGGCGACGCCAACGGCATGACGCTCGGCGCCGTTCATCTCCGTCGCCGCGGCGTCGGCGCCCGTCTGGTTGAGATCGGCGATCACCACCTTGGCGCCCTCGGCGACGAAGGTGCGCGCGATCTCCTTGCCGATGCCGCTCGCCGCGCCGGTGACCACCGCGACCTTACCTGTCAAACGCATGTCGAATCTCCTTGTTGTTGGCTTTTCCTCGGCTTTGCGGCGGTTTCGCCTTAGCCGAGATAATCGTGAACCACGCGGCCAAGCCCAAGCGTGAGATCGGCCAGAATGTGCACCGCCGAGACCACCTCGATCACCGGCAGATCGGCGACCGGCGCCAAGGCATGCGGCTGCAGCGAAAGCGCGCCCGGCCCAGTCCAGGCGCCCTTGACCTCGACATCTTCGAGGAAATACTCGATCACCTCGCAGATGCGGGCCGTGCCGTCGACATGGGGTATGATCTTCAGGAGAAAATTCGGCGCCCCGAGCGCCGCCTCGACAGCCGCGCGATCGGCCATGCGGTGCTTGTAGCCCATGGTACCCGTGGCGACCCGAACCGGGCCGTAATCGAGCGTTCCGACCAGCGTGTCGGTCTCGACCCGGAGGCTTGGATTGGCGAGTTTTTTCGGAAAGCCCCAAAGTTCGCGGCCGCCTGCGATCGGCGGCTCGTCGTTCAGGAACATGCAATGGGTATAGCCGCCCTTGCGTCCCTCGAAAGTCACCGGGATGACCTGGCCACTCTCGCTGTAATCGCCGAAGCCGGTCGAATCCGGCATGCGGATGAACTCGTATTTCACCAGATCGCCATCAAGCTCGAGCGGCGCCGGAACGATCTCGCGCAGCTTCGCCGGATCGGACCGGTAGGTAACGACAAGATATTCGCGGTTCGCGAAACGGTAGGGCCCGGGCGGATAGGCCGGGCTGGTCAAGGGCATGGCGAATGCCCGCTTGCGCACCTCGTCTTCTGTCATCGGCATCTCCCGTCATGAAGGGACAAGGCGAGCCGGACGTTTTCGCTTCGGATCGGCGCCGCGAAAAAACCCGGCTCGTCGTTAAGCGAACGGCCCCCGATCGAAACCGACCCTTCGATCGGAGGTCACTCTAGTCGCGGCTGTCGCGGGCGAGATCGAAGGTGAAGATCCCCTCCACCGTTTCGTGGCGCTCCAGAACTTCCGGGTGGCGAAGGGTGCGCACGGCGTCGTTATAGCCGACCTGCCAATGGTCGGCCATGCTGAGCCGCGAGAACTCGTAATCCTTGGCCTGGCCTTCGTATTTTTGCGCCTGATAGATCAGGTGCACGACGTTGTAACAGGTCTGGTCGGCGAACTGTCGCAGATACTCGAACTCGGGTCCTTGGCGATAGCTCTCGGGCAGCTTGTCGAGATAGCTGGCGAGACCGCGGCGGAGCGTCTGCATGCGCTTGAACTGGTCGGTCTGCGCGCGGGTACGGCTGGAATATTGGATCGCCTTCTGGCGCGCCAGCACGTCCGGCATGTCGGCCGGCGTGTCGCCGCACGCGTTCCACAGGTCGATTTGGAAAATCAGGTTGTCATGCCGCGTATCGTTGTCGACCACCCATTGCAGCGGGGTGTTAGAGACGAGGCCGCCGTCCCAATAAAACTCGCCATTGATCTCGACCGGCGGAAAGCCGGGCGGCAGCGCGCCGCTCGCCATCACGTGATCGACGGTGATGTGATGCGTCTTGGTGTCGAAATAGACGAAGTTTCCGGTTCGCACGTTGACCGCGCCGACGCTGAAGCGGCCCGGGCCGGCATTGATGCGGTCGAAATCGACGAATTGCTCGAGCGTCGCGCGCAGTTGACGGGTGGTGTAATAGCCGAGCGCTTCGGGCGTCCCGCGCGGCCGCAACCAAGGTCCCGGGACATGGGGCGCGAAAAAGCCCGGAACGCCGCCGACCAAGGCGCGGCAGGCGCTGGCGAAATTGAACGCCTGGCGCACCATCTCGCCGCTGACGAACGCCGCGGCCGCATCGTTGAACCAGCTGATCGGCAAGGCCGTGGTGACGGCCTCCCAGAACTGACGCAAGCGCTCGACCCGCTTTTCCGGCGGGTTGCCGGCGATGAGCGCGGCGTTGATCGCGCCGATCGAAATGCCGGCGACCCAGTCGGGATGCAAGTCGGCTTCGGCTAAGGCCTGATAGACCCCGGCCTGATAGGCGCCGAGTGCGCCGCCGCCTTGGAGGACCAGCGAGATGCATTGAAAGGGCGGCCGGGCTTCGAGGCGGTGGGTTTTACGGATCGGCTTGGCGCGCGGCGCGGGCCCAATTTTCGGTGCCCAGTGCAGCTGACTATCCATCTAACGCTCCCAAGAGAAAGAAAAAACGGTTCTTCCGCGGCCGCGACCGCGCCTTCGTAGCGCGGCCACCATCCAAACGCAGGCCGCCGACCGCGAAGCCGGACCGGGCGAACGCTGGCCCGTCCTTTGGCTTTTCCGCAAGCGAGCGGCGGCCAAACCACGTTCCTTACAACCCATATAATGCTGCGCCGCAACATAAGCCAGGGCAAAGTCGACCCAATTGTCGCATCGGGGTCAGCGCGGCGGCTGAGACCGCCCCGAATCAGGCTGGCGGCAGCGGATCGGCGCCGCCCGGATTGCGCCAGCGGCGCATCAACCAGATGACGCCGAGAAGATCGACGACGCCGACCCAGAGCCGGTCGCCGATGCCATAATGCGAACGTCCGCGCGTCCTCGACCGGTGGCTGACCGGAACCGTGATCACCCGCGCGCCGGCACGGAGAAAAAGCGCCGGCAAAAAGCGATGGCAGTGGTCGAAATGGGGCAGCGCCAGGAAAGCCTGGCGCGAGAAGAGCTTCAGACCGCAGCCGGTATCGGGAGTATGATCCTTGAGCAGCGCGCCCCGAACCCGGTTGGCGATCCGCGAGGCGAGGCGCTTTTGCCAGACGTCGCGCCGCCCGACCCGGTTACCGGCGATTAACACCGGCGACGGGTCGTCTGGCGATGCGGCGGGCTTCAGCGCCCAAAGCGCCGGAATATCGGCGGGATTGTTCTGGCCGTCGCCGTCCAAGGTCACGATCCAGGGGGCCCGGGCGGCCCGGATGCCGGTAATCAGCCCGGCACTTTGGCCACTGCGGCGGCGGTGGCGAAGCGGCCGTAAGGTAGGGAATTGCCGCGCCGTCTCACTGAGAACCCGCGGCGTCGCATCGCTCGAGGCGTCGTCGACGACGATGACCTCGTAGGCCACAAGCGGGTCGAGCGCCGCCCGAATCTCCGCCAAAAGGGTGGCAAGGTTTTCGGCTTCGTTATGAGCCGGGATGACAACCGCTATTTCAGGTGGCAGTGGCACCATAGTCTCTCTTGTACATTGAATACTGCCTGCTGCTCGCAAAAATTTCTCGACTGGGGCAGGGGCGGCCACAAATAATTTCGGCCCCGCCCGCGGGCGCCACCGGCCCGCCAGAATACGGAATGTAAACTTTGGCCTATCCCTTTCATACCTGGACTTGGCGATAAATGGCCACCGCCTTCTCCACAAGCGGATGGCACCGCCAAATGGCGCCGAAAATTTAAAATTCCCTTTGGATTAATAATTGTTAATCATTTTTAAAGGAAAAATGGCACAGGATCACAGGCGCATGGTGACGCCGCAATTTTCTCGCGTCTCGCCGTCCTTGTCCCCGCGCCCGGGCGGCGAAGGCAGGCGGGTGGTGCGCCCGTTCAGGAATCGGCGCCGGGCTTCCCCCCCGCCGGGGAAGCGACTTGCTGCCTATATATTGCTGGTTCTCGGGGTTGGCGGACTAGTCGCCCTCGGCCTCTTCCCAACGGCGGCGAAAAACCTCGGCGCGGACCTGATGGCCCTTTGCACGCTTGCCCTCGGCGTTGGCTTCGGTTTTCTGGCTTGGCCCAACGAGCACGAGCGCGAAGCGCGCGACGCGAGCTTCTTCTATTTTGCCGATATCTCGACCGATTGGGTGTGGGAGACCGACGCCCAGCACCGCTTCGCCTATTTTAATAGCCGATGGTCTACCGCGACCGGGCACGACCGCAAGACCGTGCTCGGCCGCACGCGTTTCGATTTGCCGATTTCGACCGACGATCCCGAGGACTTGGTCCGCCATCGGGCCGATCTCGACGCTCATCGGCCGTTCCGCAATTTCGTCTACGCGCATGACCAGTTCGGCCGACGCCGCCATATCCGGATCAGCGGCTTTCCCATCTTCGCCGCAGATGGCGCCTTCCGCGGCTATCGCGGCATTGGCGCCGACGTGACCACCGAAGTAACGGCGAAGCGGACGGCCGAGCAGGCTCGCCAGCGCCTGTTCGACGCGATCAACGGTATTGCCGACGGCTTTCTGCTCTTCGACGCCGACGACCGCCTGGTCCTGTGCAACCAGCAGACGCACCGGCTTGCCCTGCCGAAGGAAGCGCTAACGCCCGGCATCACCTTCGCCGATTTCGCCCGCGGCCTCGCCGAGGCCGGCGTCGTCCCCGCGGCCACCGGCCGCGTCGACGACTGGATCGCGGAGCGGATCGCCCAGCACCGCACCGCTTCGGGAGTGCAAGAGTACGAGACCTTGGACGGCCAGTGCTACCGCGTGATCGAGCGCCGCACCGGCAACGGCGATACGGTCTGTGTCTATTCCAACATCACCGCCTTGAAGCAGCGCGAGCTCCAGCTTGCGGAGCAAAGCACGCTCCTCACCGCCATCGTCGAGAACATGGCCGACAGCATGAGCATGGTCGACGCCGAGGGGCGGTTGATCGGCTGGAACCGCAATTTCCTGACCCTGTTCGGCATTGCCCCGGAGAAGCTAACCGCGCCCAAACCGCAGCTCGGCGAGCTTGTCGATGCCCTGCCCGAGCCGCGGGCCGCGGCGGGCGAGGCGATGGCGTACACCTTCGAGCACGCGCGCCAGAACGGCGCGACCATCGAAGTCCGCGGCAACCCCGTGCCGGGCGGTGGCTTCGTCACCATCTACACCGACATCACCGAGCGCAAGCAGGCCGAAATCGCGGTCCGCGAAAGCGAAGAACGCTATCGCCAGCTGGTCGAGCTGATGCCCGACGCCATCGGCCTGCATCGCGACGGCGTCATCATCTTCGCCAATTCGGCCGGCGCGCACCTCTTCGGTGAGGAATCGCCGGACGCGATCGTCGGACGCTACATCTTCGACCTCCTGCATCCAAGCTCGCGCGAGCTGGCGCGCCAGCGCACGGAATACATGCTCAAGCATTCGGTGGCGCGGCTGCCGCCGATCGAGCTTCTTTGGCGCGAGCGGAACGGCGGCGTGATCCCGGTGGAGACCGCGACCACCTGCTTCTACGAGGACGACCATCCGATCTTCATCACCGTCGGCCGCGACGTCCGTAAGCAGCGCCAGCACGAAGCCGAGCTCCGCGCGGCCAAGGAGGAGGCGGAATGCGCCAACCAGGCGAAAACCGAGTTCCTCGCCACCATGAGCCACGAACTGCGTACGCCCTTGAACGCGGTGATCGGCTTCTCCGAGATCATGTCGGACGAACTCTTCGGCGCGCTCGGCAACCCGCGCTATGTGGAATACGCGGCGAATATCCGCGAGAGCGGCCAACATCTCCTCAGCGTGATCAACGACATTCTCGATCTGTCCAAGGCGGAAGCCGGCAAGCTCGAATTGCGCGAGGAGGAGGTCGATCTCACCGAGACGATCAACAGCTCCTGCCGCCTGCTCCACGAACGGGCGACCCAGGCCGGCGTCACACTCAAATACCGCGTCGAATCGCTGCCCATCATGCGCGTCGACCAGCGCATGATAAAGCAGATCCTGCTTAACCTTCTTACCAACGCGATCAAGTTTAGCCCGGCCGGCGGCGCGGTCGAGGTCGCAAGCCGCTTCGACGATGCGGGCGACCTTCTCCTGACCGTCGCCGATACCGGCATCGGTCTCGCCGAAGAGGATATCCCGCGCGCGCTGCAGGCCTTCGGCCAGGTCGATAGCGTGCTGACGCGCAAGCACGAAGGCACCGGCCTCGGCCTGCCATTATGCAAGACGCTGGCAGAGCTCCACGGCGGCACGCTCACGATCGAGAGCGAGGTCGGCCGCGGCACCGCCGTCACGGTCAGGCTGCCGCGAGAGAGAATCTTGACCTGACCCGCCGGGGCTGTCCTTCTTATATCGACCCGCCGCGGCCACGCCCGGGCCGAAACGAGGAGGGAAACGGGAATGGCAGGCTTCGCGGACTATACCGCCTATGACGGCCTCGGCCTGGCCGAGTTGATCCGCAACAAGCAGATCTCCGTACGCGAGGTCGTGGACGCCGCGCTGGCACGCATCGCGGCGCTCAATCCGAAGCTCAATGCGGTCGTGACCTCGTTGCCCGAGGCGGCCCTGGCGGCGGCGGAGAAACCGCTCGGCTCCGGGCCCTTCGCCGGTGTACCCTTTCTCCTCAAGGATCTGAACACCCCGCTCGCAGGCGTTCCCATGAGCAACGGCAGCCGCTATTTCCAGGGCTTCCGTCCGGCGCAGGACTCGGAACTGGTGACCCGCTACAAGGCCGCCGGCGCGATCATCCTCGGCAAGACCAACACGCCCGAGTTCGGCCTCGTTCCCTTCACCGAGCCAGTCGCGAACGGCCCGACGCACAACCCCTGGAACGTGGAACTCACGCCGGGCGGCTCGTCCGGCGGCGCCGGCGCTGCAGTGGCCAGCCGCATGGTGCCGCTTGCCCATGGCAACGACGGCGGCGGTTCGCTCCGTATCCCAGCATCCTGCTGCGGCGTCTTCTCGTTGAAGCCGACCCGCGCCCGCAACCCGCTTGGCCCCGAGGTGGGCGAGCACTGGCACGGTGCGACCGTCGATCATGTGATCTCGCGCAGCGTGCGCGACAGCGCCGCCATGCTGGATGCAACCCAGGGAATCGACGTCGGCGCGCCCTATGCCGCGATTCCGCCGAGCCGTCCCTATCTGGCTGAGGTCGGCACGCCCCCCGGACGGCTTCGCATCGCGTTTTCCACCGCACCGCCGATCCCGGCGCCGGTACATCCGGAGTGCATTGCCGCCGCCGAGGACGCGGCCAAGCTCTGCCAGTCGCTCGGCCATCACGTCGAGGAAGCACGGCCCGAGATCGATCCCGAGATTCTCGTTCCCGCCTTCCTCCTGGTCGTCGCGGCGGAGACCGAGGCCGAGCTGATGGCAAGCGTGAAGCACGTCGGCAGGCCGCCCAAGACCGACGATTTCGAGGTTCCAACCCGCCTGCTCGGCCTCATCGGCCGGCAATACAGCGCCCCCCGCCTCGCCACCGCCGTACGCGATCTGCATCGCATCGCACGCGACGTCGGCCGTTTCTTCCAGAACTACGACGTCATGCTGACGCCGACCTTGGGCTCACCGCCGGTCGCCATCGGCGCCTTGCAGCCGAAAGGCTTCGAGGCCGCGATGCAGAAGCTTATCGTCTCGCTCAATGCCGGATTCCTCATTCGCGCGCTCGGCGGCATCGACAAACTGTCGCAGCGAGTTTTCGACTTCGTCCCGTTCACGCCGCTCTTCAACGTTACCGGCCAACCGGCGATGTCGGTACCGCTTTACTGGAACGCGGCCGGCCTGCCCATCGGCGTCCAGTTCGCCGGCCGCTTCGGCGACGAAGCGACGCTTTTCCGCCTCGCCGCCGAACTCGAGGCAGCTAGGCCCTGGGCCGACCGCCGGCCGCCCGTCAGCTAGGCGCCGGCGGTAGCTGTCATCCCGCCTTCTCGGCAGCAGCAAACATCGAGCCGGCACGCGAGCGCGGATCGCGCGGCAGCCATTTTCCGATCTCGACCGCGGCGAGGAAATCCGCCACCGCCTGATTGAACAAGCCCGGCTCCTCGAGATTCATCGGATGGCCGGTTTTGGGGAAAACCGAGAGGCCCGAAGCCGAGATCGTCCGCTTGAGAAAGAGGCTGGCTTCGAGGCAGGGCTCGTCCTCGTCGCCGACCAGGATCAAGGTCGGAATCGCGACCGCCGCGATCTCGGGCTCAAGATCGTAGAGCGAGGGACGCGCGGCCTGATAGTTACGCAACGTCATCGCCGATCCCCGGCTCGAATGCTCGGCCAGATGCTGAACGAATTCGGCGAAGCCGCGCGGATCCTTGTTTTGCAGCTGCACGCGGCTCGGCGCCAAGGCCATGTCGAGGGCAAGCTTGTCGATACCTTCTTTCTCCAGCTGATCGGCCTTGGCCCGGGATTCGCGCTGAAAGCGCTCGCGATCCGCTTTTGGCGCGCCGCTGCCGCAACCGGCGAGCACGAGCGCGCTCGCCAGTTCGGGGTGCCGCATGCCGAAGTGAAGGGCGGCGAAAGCCCCTTGGCTCAAGCCCACCACATGGGCACGCGGCTCGCCGATATGCCGGATTACCGCCGCGATATCGTCGGCGGCGAATTCCTGGCCATAAAGCGCGGCCGCATCCGGCACGTCAGAGGGCGGATAGCCGCGGGCGTTGAAGGCGACGCAGCGGTAATGGCGCGAGAAATACCGCATCTGCTGTTCCCAGCAACGGTGATCGCCGCCAAACTCATGCACGAAGATGATCGGATAGCCGCTGCCGGCTTCCTCGTAATAGAGCTTCGCCCCCTTGGCTTCTGCGAACGGCATGCGTCCTCCTCCTCCCGTTGGGCGCGCCGCCGCGTCGGGACGCGCTATGGCGGCACTTTAGGGCACGCCGGGCGGCGAAGAAAAGACGATCCCGATTTCGCCGCCCTCTTCCCTCCTGCTATCTTGGCCGCATGGGGACCCTCGCCAACAATGCCCCGCCGATGCGGATCGGCGTCGATCTCGGCGGCACCAAGATCGCGGCGCTCGCCTTGGACGGCGCTGGCGTCGAGCGCCTCCGGCTTCGCGTCCCGACCCCGGCCAGCGATTACGACGGCACCGTCCGCGCCGTCTCCGGGCTGGTGGCGGAAATCGAGCGACGCCTTGGCGCCACCGGCACCGTCGGGATCGGCATTCCGGGCGTGATGTCACCCGCGACCGGCCTAGTCAAGAACGCCAATTCCGTCTGCCTGATCGGCCGGCCCCTGGACCAGGATCTCGAGGCCGCGCTCGGCCGGCCGGTGCGGATCGCCAACGATGCCAACTGCTTCGCGCTCTCGGAGGCGACTGACGGCGCGGCGCAAGGCGCCGGGGTGGTTTTCGGCATCATCCTCGGCACCGGCGTCGGCGCCGGCGCTGTCGTTCACGGCCGCGTCCTGGTTGGGGCCAACGCCATCGCCGGGGAATGGGGCCACAACCCCCTGCCCTGGCCCGAAGCGGCGGAACTGCCGGGCCGGACCTGCTACTGCGGCAAGCACGGCTGCATCGAAAGCTTTCTCTCCGGCCCCGGCCTCGCCGCTGACCACGCGGCCGGCGCCACGGCAGCGCGTGAGGGCGCTTGCGATGCGGCGGAGATCGCCGCCCGGGCCGCGGCCGGCGATACGCGGGCCGAGGCCAGCCTCGAGCGCTATGAGCGCCGGCTGGCCAAGGCCCTGGCCACCATCCTGAACGTCCTCGACCCCGATGTCGTGGTCGTCGGCGGCGGACTTTCCAATCTCGCCCGCCTCTATGTTCGGGTGCCGCAGTTGTGGGGCGCCTACGCCTTTTCCGACGCCCTCGCGACCCGTTTCGTGCCGGCCCGCTTCGGCGACGATTCAGGCGTTCGCGGCGCCGCTTGGCTATGGCCGCCGCCGACGCGGAATTGACCGCCCTGGCGGCGATCGCCGGAGCGGCGGCAAGCGTCAGCCGTGGCGGCAGGGAAATGGCGGCAGAAGCCGGAAATGGGTGAGCCTGCCGTCGAACGAGAAGCTCGGAAAGTCGAGCACCAGACGGCTGCTCACGCCGTTGGCGAAAAGCCGGAAACCGACCTCGTAATCGGGCCGCATGGCATGACCGTTGGCGGCGAAATAGGCCATTCGAACCGGCCACCAGGCAAGCCCCTTGAGCCCTGCCGGCACGCCCACGTTACGCCCCGGCTGGCGCTTGCCGATGAAGCTTCCGGTTTGCGATAAACCACCCTCGCCGGGACCGTCGAAGACCGGTACCGAGACGAAATTCCGCCCCGCCGTAGCGGCCTGCAGGAGAAGCCGAAGCTGCATGGTCGGGAACACCGTTCCTGCCGGCAGGACAAGCGGCGTTCGTTTTGGTTGCGTGAAAACCGCTCGGCCGGCGCCGCCCGGCTTCGGAATGCGGGCGACACCATTATAGGATTCGACAACGATGCCGTTGACCCGGTTTCGGATGGCGAATTGCAGAAGCTTGCCGTCCCGCGATTCGAACGAACTCGACGTCAGGTCGCTCTCCACCACCGCGCCGCCGTCGTCCGCGGTTCGGGTACGGAGCCGCTGGGTCAGCGTATAGCCTTGGCAGACGTCGGCGAATTCGACGCTGATCCGGCCATCGCCCGCCACCACCGTGCCGCCCGGATCTGCCCGCACCAGCGTCAAGGCGTAGCTGACCCGATAGGACGCAAGCCGCGCAGCCGCGGGCCGGGAGGAAACCTTCGCCAGCGGCGAGACCGAGGGCACAACGGCGGCAGCAGTCGACGGCGCCGTCACCGACAAGGCGGCAAAGACGCCCCCCAGGGCGATGACAAAATGGAGAGGACGCGACATTCAATCATCCTAACCCAGGGCGCGCCGCCACAGCACGTCGAAGTCAGGGGAATCGCATACGGAATTCTGTTGCATTGGGTTGGGATTTAGATTCTTCCGGGGGCTTGGATAGTGGCTCGCGGGGGATGCGATGGAGATGTTTCGGGCGTGCTTTGCCGAGGTCGAGGATCC
>OFHJ01000460.1_pt1 | contig 15657 bp, 10 predicted proteins | sample 1522001 | NCBI WGS metagenome assembly OFHJ01 (sample SAMEA2464838, study PRJEB22497) | soil metagenome | biome: Grassland; feature: Farmland; material: Clay | place: Australia | collected 2013-02-01 | depth 1.2 m | reverse complement strand
CGAGGCTGCGGATGCGATGTGGGCTGCGGGTCGATTGCGCGAGTCGATCCTCTACGGCCTGAAGTCAGTGATCCGCGAGAGCAAGATGGGCACAGACTCCGGTCTTCTTCTCGAAAATCTGGGCTACGTGGTGGCCATTATCGCCGCCCGCCAGGCGAGGCTCGGCGACTTGGAGGGTGAGGCTAGAACCAGCGGCATTCTGAGCCGGAGCGCGCTGCGCATGGCAGGACCGATCGTCAGCCATTGGAGAGTGCTCTTCCAAAGCGCCCGGAGTTATCCGGCGGCCGTCGTTGCCTACGAACGGGGAGACTTCGCGGGCGCAAGGCGCATCGCCCAAGACGCTCTCAGGCGTTTGCAACACCATTATGGCGAAGACCCTCAGGACCGTCTGACCCTGCCACTGCAATGCGAGATCGCAGAGCTCGACGGGCGGGCGGAGTACCGGCTCTCGGCATTTGCCGCGGCCGCGACGGCGGAACGCTTGGCGCTGCAGACCTGTGCGGCATGGCAGCAGTCCGGCCGACCCCTCAGAGGACGACGCTTTAAGGCGCAGGCCGCTGCCTGGCTCTCGATGGCACTTGCGCGCGAGGGCAAGCGTGCGCAGGCGGCCCGGACAATCACCCCCATCGTTCGGTGGTACCACGGACTTGAGGAACGCAATCACGGCGATCAGTGGTTACCGCTCGAGTTGGCTAAAGTGCTCTATGCCCAGTCGCTCACCGATCCGCCGCAGCGTGCGACGCTGCTTCGGCAGGCGCTTAATCTCGTCGATCATCTGTGCCCCACCATCGCGCGGCTGCACGACACCCGGCAGTGGCGGGCACGCATCGAAGCGGCGCAGCGGACGGATCGTGTGGCGGAGCGGTAATGAACGCAATCCCATCATTGAAACGAGACATCTCTCCAGGTGAAACCGCGCGCGGCGCGACGCAGCACCTCTCGGCGGCGCTCGAGGGCCGATTGCCGATCGTCGTCGGTGTCACTGGGCATCGTCATTTGCGCGAACCCGACCTGCCGGGCTATCGCGCCAGAATCACCAAGTTTTTCGAGCACCTGCAGCGCCGCTATCCCGCGACACCGCTCAGGGTGATATCGGCTCTCGCCGCCGGCGCTGATCGCCTGGTTGCCGAGATCGCACTCGAGCGCGGCCATGAACTCATCGTACCGTTGCCGCTGCAGCCGCGGGACTACGAGCGTGACTTCCCGGACACGGTGCAGGAGTTCCGGGCGATCCTCGACCGAGTGCCGCAGCAACGGGTGTTCGTGTGGCCGAGGCCGGGAGCCGGGTGCAGTTCGCAACCCTGTGAGACGCAGGCCGAGCGGGATCGCCAGTACGCCGAAGTCGGTGTGTTCGTCGCCGAGCAAAGCCACATCCTGCTTGCCCTCTGGGATGGAGCGCCGGGTGAGGAGGCAAGTGTTGGCACCGCGGCAGTAGTGGCCTTGAAGCTCGGTCAAACGAGGGCGACTGCGGCCGACGCGCGCAGCGCGCTGGATCCAGGGGACAGTGGACCGGTATTCCATGTGCACGCCGTGCGTTGCGGTAGTGACGCGCGCGCCCCGGACCGGGCCGAATGGCTTTTCCCACAGGACAACGATGCGGCGCTGTTCCACACCGTCTGCAAGCGCCTTGACCGTTTCAATACCGAGGCGGCACACAAGCGCATTCGCACAATGGCGCCCGGCGCCGCTGCATCTTTGTTCTCCAGCGTCGAGGACGGTCAGCACGGCGACCGGGCGCTTGCAATGGCATTTGGCTGTGCAGACCGCCTGGCGGTTCACTATCAGCGCATCACTCACGGGGTCCTGCGTAGTACCTTGGTGCTCGCTGCGGTGATGGCGCTCACCTTTGAGGTCTACGCTGAGGTCCTTCCCGTAAGGGCGGTGCCGCTTGGATATCTGTCGTGCTTCGCACTGCTGACACTGATCCTCATGTGGCATCGCCGACTCGATGCGCAGGCGCGATATCTCGATTACCGCGCGCTCGCCGAAGGTCTGCGTGTACAGTTCTACTGGCGGCTCGCCGGTTTGACCGACAACGCTTCGGCGTCCTACCTGCGCAAGCAGCTCGATGAACTTCGCTGGATTCGAGAGGCGTTGCGGGCCAGCGGCGCTCTGGCCCCGCCGGCGGAAGCACGACCGGACCTCGCATTGAAAAACTGGGTCTATGGGCAGGCCGTCTATTACTCGGCGCGCGCCCGTGTGCACGAAGAACGCACCCGGCGCATAGAGCGCTGGTCGCAGATATTCCTCAGCATAGGGCTCCTGGCCGCGCTCAGTCTCGTCGTCCTCTGGCGCCCGATCGAGCGGGCCACGTTCTGGCACCACTGGGTGGTCCTCACTATGGGCTTCGCACCTGTAGCGGCGGCGCTCTGGGAGGCCTACGGCGAGCGCATCGGGGCACGCACTCAGGCCAATCAATTCGCTCGATTCGCAGCCATCTTTCACCGCGCCGAGCGCTTCATCGGCCAACTCGACGCAGAGGAGCCGGAGCCGCGTCGCGAGGGTGCGCTTGCCTTGCTGCGCGAGCTCGGTCGTGAAGCGCTCATCGAAAATGCCGACTGGGTACTCCTGCAGCGCGACCGGCCCATTGCCTTACCAAAGGGTTAACACTGCTCACCCAGTCTCAGCCCGGGAGTCGCCGATGCGTAAAAATCTATCCGCAATGCGCCAACACCCTTCAGCCCGGGTCACGGGGCTCGGCATCTCTCCATTTGATCTGAATAGCAACTTCCGTTTCATGTCAACGTACGTGAAGACACTCACACGCTGCGCGGGGTGTGTGAGTCTGGCTGCTCTCCTCTTGAGCACAAGCTCATCGGCGTTCGGTGCCCAGAACATCCATATTCATCCTGTACAGATACCCAATACCCCCGATTATTGGCGTGACGCGGGCTTCGTCGACATGGTTGGACCCGTAAGGCTACCTACTGACAATTCCGTCGGTGAGCACATCGCGGTATGGTTGCGGATTCCTAACGACGAAAAGATCACGGTCCGCTGGCTTCCCGGTCAAAGGCGTTACACCCTGAAGTTTCCGACAGGAACGATCGCGGATCGCGTGGATTCTTCAAAAGACGAGCATGACGCAATGCAGGTGATCCACGGCGTCGCAGACGTCCGTGGTGCGCGCATCGGTGCAGATGGAGCAGTATGGTTTCACGACTATGAGCCCATTCCCGGTGAGCCGATCAGGTGGTTGAAAGGCTACGAATGGTTGCGCTCCGGCCCTGTTGGCGACAATCTGGCCGCTGACAAACTGATCAAACTGTTCTATCTGGGCGCTCCCGCCAGAGCCCACAAGGCAATGGCACAATTTCGGCGCTTGAACCAATGTGGGGCCTGTCACCAGGTCAACCGGCCGGTACCGACCACGGCGACGAGAGCCGGGTTCTCACTCCCTGAAACCGACGCAGACGGGTTTTACCAGCCGATCACGGTGCTGACCGATACCATGACCCTCGTCAACATCCGCCCCTGGGACTTGAACGCGGGTGATCCGTACATCACGGTCTGGTGCGGTGGCAAGAAAGCGCAATTGACGACCAAAGATCATTCCTATCGACGCTATACCTGCCCCAATCACCTCGTGCCCACCGGAAAGCTCGCTATCGTAAGCGCACTGAAGCATAACGATCCGCATGCGCTGAAAGTCTGCGCGGCGAGGAAATATCTCTACGAGCATATGACCGAGTCTGGGCGAATGGCGTTTGCCAAAGGTTTTGCCGAATGCTCGATTAGCTGACTCTCGCGCTCGGGCGATCTGCAGCAGGTTGCATATATGGAGCGACATCACACCGTTTCAAACTTCGTCACAAATCACGACTCACACGTGGCCGCACTCGCCCTGCCATCAAATTCAGATTGCCGTGGGCGATCTTGGAAAATTGCCCGGTTCGGCTGGCCGCGGCGGACTGCGGAACCCACGTCGGAACAGTCTAATGATGAATACTCGCGTGTCCTCTTCTAAAGCATCGTTGGGGTTCTTGATGAAGCGTCGTGTCGGGCTGTTGACCGCTCTTACGACCATCATCATTCTGTCCACCGTCTACAATGGATTGGCACTGGTCGATGTCATTCATACCGCTTTCCTGCCATTTGCGATCCACGCTGGAAACTCGAAAACCGCGGCGATCGTTCCTCTTCCTGGTATTGCGCTGCCCCAAGGTCTGCATGCGAACGATCAGCTCGATCTTGCGGCCCAGCCATTCGGTACCCGCGTTCTGATCGCGCAGGAAACGTGGCTGTTGGGCGCCTCATTGGTTCCAAATCACGTCTATCCTTTTGTTGTCCAACACGGATCTGCACGCACTTCAGTCCCCATTAGAGCGATGCGGATTTCCGCGCCCTCAGCGTTCGGGCTGACCTTATGGATAGGAGCCTTCTGGAATCTGTTCGGCGCAGCAATCGCGTTGGTTACCGTCTGGCGCGGACGGAACCTCGCGGCCACAGGGCTTGCGCTCTTTGCGGTCGCAGAATTATTCGCTGGCACTCTTCAAGTTACGCCTTCGTCGGGAATCGCGGGGCTCGGTAGCCTCATAGGAATGTCGACGCTGATCCTGCTCATGCGAGTTGGGCTGTATATCGTCGCGGAGTCCATGGCGGGCACTGCGTTAGGCCAACGAGCTCGTCGCGCGTGGCGGGCGGTCTTTCTCTTGGTGCTAGGCGCCGGTGCGATCATTGTGCTGGCTGCGCCTCTTGCGTATGTTGCTGCGGCGGGATGGGGATGGGCAGCATTCATGCCGAGGTCGTTTGGTCTAATCCTCAGCGCAAGTTATCTGGTGCCAGTGGCGTTGCTTTTTGTCGGCTACCAGCACTCCGAAGGCGCGGATCGGGTCAGACTGGGTTGGATGCTCTGGGGCGGTGGACTGGTCGCCGCAGGCATCCTTATCCATGACACAGGTTTTTTGCAAGGGGCGGCAGCGCTCACAGGTGATCTCGCATTAGTCCTCGGTTTGGCGGTATTCATGTATGCGATCCTGCGTCACCGGGTGGTGGACGTGAAAGTCGTCATCAGCCGTACCCTGGTGTATGCGATGACGACCAGTCTGGTACTGGGCCTTTTCGCTCTGTTCGAGAGCTTGGTGGAGCGCAGCGCTCTCGGTCACCGGGCGAGCCTGATGCTCGAGCTTGCAGTACCCCTCGGTCTTGGGATTTCACTGAGCACGGTGCACCGACGCATCGACACGCTGGTCGATCGCTTCATTTTCCGACGCCAGTATGGTGAAGCGGTGGCGTTGCGTCGCCTCGCGAACGAGAGCGCCTTTGTGAACCATCCGGAGGCGCTGCTCAATCTAACGGTGGAGCAGATCCTTCGTCACGTCGGTGCGCCCTGGGTGGCGTTCTACGAGTACGGTTCGGAGGGTTACCGTCGGGTGCGTCAGAGTGGGGAGAGATCCCTGCCTGACTCGGTGGCCACCGACGATCTGGTGCTGGTGAGGCTGCGAGCCCATGGCAGCGACGTTGATCTGCATGAGGCACCAAGTGCCTTCGGCGGTGAGGGCTATGTCTTTCCGCTGCGCGCACGTGATCATCTGCTCGGGGTGCTCGTGGTCGGACCGCGTCCAGGTGAGCACTACGCGGTCGAGGAACGCGAAATGATGGCGCAGGTTGCGCACGCGGTGGGGGCGTCGCTGTTTGCGCTGCGTGCGCAGGACACCGAGCATGAGTTGAGTGCGGCTCACGCAAAACTGGAAACTAGTAGGGCGCAGCTGGAGCAAGTTCGCGCAGAAGCCGCGGAACAGATTGATCGAGCTAACGCTCGTTGGCGAGCCAGTGAGGCGCGTGAATCAAAGTTGCTCGATGCGCTGCGCAAGCCCGGTGTTGACCCGAAAGTCTTGACGGAGGGATGACTTGGCGACGGCGGGAGTCTGCTTTTGTGAAAATATTGCCAGGTCCCCCAAAGGGCGAATTTGGGTGAGTGCGCGAGTTTTGTTTCGGTGGCGAGCAATCGATTGACCACGAATTGAGACTCTTGGCTCGACGCCTCTGATTCGTGATTGGGATTGAAAGAAAGCGCAAGGGTGACGCTCCGTGCGAACGCCGGTGCAGCGAGGGACAGCCGATGGCAATTACGCCGGGTGGGCTCGCCGCGCAGATCCCATGATTCATGCCAAGTGATCAGATATTAGCCGTCGCTGCTTCTGCCGCAGCGTGCCTGGCGCTGTTTGGGGAGTGCAGCCGGTGATGGGAATCGAACCCATGGCGAAATCTCGACAGATCAGCATCTTGCATCTGGTTAGAGAGGCAAATGCGATTCAAGTGTGAGCTTTCGTGGTGCTTGTGGCTTCGTGACACAATGAAGGACAACTAACGGAACATAGCATCGCGGTCCTCCTGATGGTAGGAATCGAGAAATGGTGCCGGGACGATCACGATATCATCTTGTCGTCGCTACGCGTGCTCGCCTGTTGTGATCACCTACAGGTCCGCCACGGTGCTGCTGATCTGTTCACGGAGCCAAAGGACATGGTTCGAACGCGCCGCTCCATGGCGCAGCATCAGACCGTTCAATCCGGCTTCGAGATCTCCGCTCAGGCTGCACCGCCGCCTTGCTGATTAAAGATAAAAACCCGTAAGAGAGGCTAGAAAAAGGGGTCCACTATTGGCCCGCTACAAGTGGGGAATTTACGTCCTGCGTTGCCACCGAGAGCACAAGAGACCCCATAAGATGGACCTCGACCAAAATACTGCGGGGCTTCAGGAGATCACTCGCCGCAACGCCCGGTTATATCGCTTCCGTAAGGAGAAATCTTTCCTGCCACCGAAGGTACTCGCCGAATTGAGCAACAAGAGCGTGGGCGACCTGTTTGAGGAGCTCATGCTACATTCCTTATTCGGGCAAGACGCCCGTCATCTCCGGTACCCTCAAAGAGATCGCTCAGTTGGCAACTTTGCACGACCTCACCCAGACGACCGCCGACAGTCACCGCATGAAGAATTGCGCGTAGTGACCGGGCGAGTCAGCCGTCGGGCAAGGCACGCGGAGCTATGACCTGCACGAGAACGGCGCTGGAATCCGGTGCCCATGAGGGAGTCCGCAATCTGGCCGGTCACGACGCTGCAGGCGGACCGCAATGGGTCCACGCCATCCGGTATCACTTGAACCGGGGTGCGGCGAGCGGAAGAGTCCCGCCGCACCCCGCCGGTGAGTTTGCGCTACTCCGACTTGGCCGTCACCAAACTCAATTCCTTGTCGTAACTCCAGAGGCTTTCCCAGTCGTTGCGGATGAGGCGGTGCAACTTGTGAGACATCGCGGCGGCGGCGGTTTTGCCGTAGACGCTATCCATCATCTTTCGGGTGGAGGGGTTGGGCTTCATGCCGGCTTCCGCCCACGACTTGTTCGGGAATACAAGCATGAATTGTGGACTCCCGTCGCCGCCGCCGATGACCTCGTAACCCTTGAAATGAACCTGCCAACCGGCCTTTGCCGCCGCCGCGGCGAACGCGTGCGCGATACCGAGGAACTGGCGGTACTTCCCCGGCCTGACGCGGTACTTCACAACCCACCACAGCGCCGTGGTCGCCGGGCTGTTATCGGGATCGTAGCTCGCTTTGGGATCGACTTGTCTGATCACGCTGACATCGCCGGTAACATGAGGCGCGACGGACCGATCAAAAGTGTCCCGGCAGGCTCTGCCGGCCGCGGTATGTTGGTCGATTTCCGCCCAACTGGAATACGGCACAACGAACGCGTAGCGGCTCTGGTTGCCCGTTTCCGCGTCATAGGCGTAGATCGTCTGCGAGCTGCCATGGTCGCGCAGGCATTTTTCCCAGTGCTTCATCCCTTCTCGGAACGCATGGTTCCGAGGAGGCGGCACGATGACTTGGTAATCCCTGATGACGCCGCCGGAGTCCGCTGCCTCGGCCACCGCTAACCCACAGGTCAGCATCAGCCCGAGAACCGTGGCCATCAGCATGGGAATGCGAGACATGTTCATTATGAGTTCTCCCCAATGAATGTTTGGGTGCCCGCGACGCAGCCAGTCTGCGCGCACGAGCGTGCACTGGATGTAAGCAGCTCCTGCTCGAGGTTTGGTATGTCAAACCCATGATCGGAATCGAATCTAGAACGCGGTCGGGAAGGCCGTCCTGACGGGCAGATGATTTTTTTATGATGGGAAGCGTGCGCCCGTGGTAACGTTCTGATTTATGGGGAATTCACGGGGCAATTCGGGGATTGCTCGTGCGTCGTTTTATATGAATGGCGCGCTCATCGAGCCCGGCTCCCTGCGCATCTGTGGCAAGCAATCCGCATGCAGAGTCGAGCCCAAGGTCATGGCGCTTCTGGTTGCGCTATCGGAACGACCTGGACAATTGTGGACTCGCGACGAACTGCTTGCACGCATCTGGACCGGTGCATCCGCCAGTGATGAGAGCCTGACCAGAATCGTCTACCAGTTGCGCAAAGCGTTGAAGTGCCTCGCTGTGACCGTCAACGCAGTCCGGACCGTCTCAAAACTCGGATACCAGTTGGATGCGGAAATCTGGGCTGTGGACCACGAGGCCTCCGCGTCACCTTCGAACAGCACCCATTTCCCGCCTTTTTCAATCGCCGTCCTGCCCGTGGTGGATGTGTCCCCAAATGGTCGAGGCGCGCTTCTCGCCAATGGGCTGACCCGTGACCTGACCATGCTGTTGTCGCGAACACCACAATATCGCGTGACGCCATACAGCTCCGCGGCGCAACTGTCGGCGCAAACGGCGGATCTCCTGGCCGTAGGCGACGCACTGCATGCTCGATTCATTGTCACGGCAACGCTCGTGCGCGCCGAGGACACCGTCAGGATTCGCGCCGATTTGGGCGATGCTGCCGAAAATGTGCTGCTGTGGGCAGAAAAATACGAAACCGCGGTGGACCGCTTCTTCGAGGTGCAGGAAGACGTGGTGTACAGCATTACCACGGCGATTACCGCCAAGGTGAACGCAACGCAGCCCGTCCGCGTACGCCGCATCGGCCACTTCAATCTCTCGGCATATGAGCGGGTCCTAGCGGCGGAGGCGCTGCGCGCCCACTACGGGGTCGAGAGCGCAAGACAGATTGTCACGATGTTGCAGGAGGCGCTGGAGATCGAGCCCGACGATCCGATTACCCGCGCGGCGCTCGCGGTGCAACTGAGCCAGAACGTCGTCAGCCAGTGGGCTGAGGATCCCGCCGCAACCATCGCGCAGGCCGACGCGCTGATCGCGCAAGCACTGGAAGCCGCACCCGGCGACCCTGAGGTGCACACGGACGCGGGCGTGGTGGCGACGATGTTTCACCGGCCCGACGAAGCGATCCGACACCTGCAGTTGGCGACCGCGCGCAACCCGAACGACGCGCATGCGCTCGCCGTGCTCGGCTGGCAGTACTGCCTGCGCCATGCGGATCCGGCCGGCATCGCCCTGATCGAAACCGCCGAGGCGCGCGCGCCGCATCATCCGCGGTTCGGGCTGTGGGCAACCTACCGCGCTACCGGCCAATTGTTCATGCTGGACTATGCCCAAGGCTTGCGCGGCGGCCGACAGGCCGTGGAGCGTACACCGAATTACTATCAGCCCCACCTCACTTGCGCCTGGGCTTATACCGGACTTGGCGACACCGCGTCGGCGAAGCAGGAGATCCAGCTCGCCCGAAAACTAGACTCGCAGGACATCCTTGAGAAATTCGTCGAGGAGATGCGCAAGTGGTCGCAGAACTCGCCGAACAAGACGCAATGTTGGGACATGTTGGAGGTGCTGCGTTCCTTATGCCCAGAGTGACGGCCCCGGCCGAACTGATGACCCGGGCGCCGTCACTCTGCAGACCCTGGGGGCCGCGAGGCGGGCAGCAACAGGATTCTCGATCCAATCGTGGCGCCGACGACGTACGCCCAACATGTCCGAAAACTCACGGCTTTCACGGTCGGCAAAGGCCAATTGCAGTCGGGAAGCTGTTGTTGAAGCCGATTCGGCAGATCCCGCATATGCCGGTTCAAGGCCACTCGACTGCTGCGCTGAATAGGGCTCAGTCCACAGTATCGGGAACACGCGTGTCGTTGAGGTTCAGGGGCGTACGCAAGCTCGATAGGCCCAACGGACTCCCATCCTGGCAAAACGGGCTTTCACGCCGTCTTGACGATTTGATTGGCAACGACCCGAGGCCTTTCTGATCGACCCTCGGCAGTCAAATGACCTCCTCCATAGCGGCCAGCCGCCGATGAGGGAAGCGGTCATTCGAGCGGCCGCTCAGCGGTGGTGGCGCTTGCTCCTGACGAGCATCGTTCGCAGGTTTAGAGTTTGAGCGTCTGTGAGTTGCAGGCGGGGGAAGAGCGCTCGTGCGGGATCAAGAAACCGCGTTGCAGCTCGAGGGCACACGCGGCACTGCTGGATGGTTGAACTACTGACTGACCTCGTCGACAATCAACCCGTTTTGCTGGGCGCAACCTGCTAAACGTCGGTCGAAACTGCTAAAAAAGTCAAGACTTGCGCGTCCTTTGCGGGGAAACAAAGGGGAAGAGCTTTCATGAAGCGCCACGTCGGCCTTTCGATTACGCTCACGACCATCATTCTGCTCGCCGCGGTTTACGGCGTTGTGGCATTCAACGCCGGTCACTTCTCGACACTTCCATTTGCGATTGGTGATTTGGATGCCGGCACGGGGGTGATCGTGCCCATTCCTGGTGTAGTGCTGCCCGAAGGCCTACATGCGAACGATCACATCGATCTGGCGGAGCAACCGCTCGAGACTCGAATCGCCATTGCTACTGGCGGGCCCGCCGGTCAAATGCTGCCCCCGGGGCAGGTCTATTACTTCGTTGTCCAACGCGGCTCCGCGCACGTATCCGTTCCAATCAGGACGATCGGCGTGGACATCCTGTCAGGGATTCGATCGGTTCAGGGACTGACTTTCTTTGTACTTTTGTTCAGCGCCGTGATCGCGCTCGTGGTCGTGTGGCGCGGGCGGAACCGGGCTGCAGCAGGCCTTGCGCTTTTTGCGATTGCCATCGTGGTCGGCGCCTCCGCGAACTGGACGCCGTTGCAAGGGGTAGCTGGGTTTGCCGTTTTCCTTGGACAAACGACGCTCTTCCTGCTCGCGCGAGCGGGCTTTTATGTCATGGTGGAATCCACGGCGGGTGCTGCGCTCAGTCCGCGCGCCCGCCGCGGGTGGCGTGCTGGATTTCTCGTGACGCTCGGCGCCGGCGCGATGGTCGCCCTGGTTGGGCCTCTTGCCTTTGTCGTCACGGGATGGGGATGGGCAGACTTACTGCCGAGGCCTTACGGCCTGATCCTGGCCGCGAGTTATCTGGTCCCGGTGGTCCTGCTGTTCATCAGTTATCATCGAGCCGCAGCCGCCGATCGTGCACGGCTGCGCTGGATGCTGTGGGGCGGTGGACTATTCGCCATCGGCATCCTTCTGATGGATACGGGTATTCAGGCGCAGGCGTCATCGATCTCGGGAGAGGGCATACAAGCCCTCGCGATGGCGGTCTTCCTCTACGCGATCCTGCGCCACCGGGTGGTGGACTTCACCGTGGTCATCAGCCGGACCTTGGTGTACGCGATGACCACCAGCCTGGTGCTGGGACTGTTCGCGCTGTTCGAGAGCCTGATCGAGCGCACCACACTCGGTCATCGGGCCAGCCTGGCGCTCGAACTCGCCGTACCCTTGGGTCTTGGGGTTTCGCTGAGCACGGTGCACCGGCGCATCGACACGCTGGTTGATCGCCTGATCTTCCGGCGCCAGTACCAGGAGGAGTTGTCATTGCGCCGCTTCGCAAACGAAAGTGCCTTTGTGAACCACCCCGAGACGCTGCTCGATCTGGCGGTGGAGCAGGTCCTTCTCCACGTTGGGGCACCGTGGGTGGCGCTTTACGAGTACGGATCCGCGGGCTACCGTCGGGTGCGCCAGCGTGGCGAGTTCGATCTTCCCGCAGCCGTGGCCACCGATGATCTGGCGATGGTGAAGCTGCGCGCCCATGACAGCGACGTTGATTTGCACGAGACGCCGAGTGGCATCGGCCGGGAGGGCTACGTATTTCCCTTGCGCGCACGCGACCAGCTACTCGGCGTGCTGGTGGTCGGGCCGCGACCCGACGAGCACTACGCGACCGAGGAGCGCGAGCTGATGTCCCATGTGGCGCACGCCGTGGGGGCTTCACTGTTTGCGCTGCGGGCGCGGGTCACGGAAGAACGGCTGAGTACGGCACGCGCGGAGATCGAAGCTAGCGCGGCACGGTTGGATGCGGTACGCGCAGAAGCCGCGTCCAGCGCGGCACAGCTCGATCAGGCGCACGCCCAGAGGCGAGCCAGCGAAGCTCGTGAATCGAAGTTGCTCGATGCGCTACGCGCACTCGGTGCTGAGCCGAGCGTCTCAACGGAGCGATAGCTTGCCGACGATGGGTGTCGGCTTTCGGGTAAATTGAACCCGGGCGCCCAAGGACCGGATTTGGCCGACTGCGGAAGTTCCGTTTCAGTGGCGAGCAATCGGTTGATCACGAATTGAGCCATTTGACTCGCTGCCTCTGATTTGCACTTGGAGTTTGAGACGGAATCCAAGTGCGATGCTACGTGCGAACGCCGGGGCAACGAGGAGCAAGCAAGGGCAAGTACCCCGGGCGGGCTCGCCGTCCAGATCCTACGAATTTTCCCAAACGATCAGCTATTTGTCGTCGCTGCTGTTGTCGCAGCTCGTCTGGCGTTGCCTGAGAATGGAGCGGGTGATGGGAATCGAACCCATAGATGATTCCAGAAAAATCAGTAGATTGCCGGTCTTGGGACTGGAAAGTGCGGTTCAAGTGTGAGATTTCGCGCTACGTGGGACGCCGTGAGGCAACCTGTGGCAATCCTCCAGTCGATTCAGAGCTCAACGCGAGAGCGGCCAAGGGTTCCTGTTCTGGCAGCGATTTCCCATTCCTGATCCAGATTTGCTGATCCCAATCGGTATGCATGAGCCAGAGATCGGCGTATCGCTCTGGTCGTACCAAGAAAATCCGTCAGCTAGTGGGGGAATTTCGTGGTAATATGAATTGATGCTGGAGCGCCCTCGATTGCTTGGCCAGATACGGCGTGGACTTAAACGCAGCCGCATTGTTGCGCTGATCGGCCCACGGCAGAGCGGGAAGACTACGCTGGCGCGGCAGGTCGTGCCAAACGGAACCGGCAACTACTTCGACCTGGAGGACCCGACAAGCCGCGTACTTCTAGCCGAGCCCATGACTGCTCTCCAGGGCCTCCGTGGCGTCATTGTCATCGATGAGATTCAGCATCGGCCCGATCTCTTTCCGGTGCTCCGCGTGCTGGCCGATCGTAAGCCGCTGCCCGCGCGATTTCTGGTTCTCGGCAGTGCATCACCTGAGCTGCTCCGACAGTCGTCGGAATCTCTCGCCGGCCGAATCGAGACGATTGCTGTTGCGGGGTTCAGCCTCGATGAGCTTGGTCCTCGGGTTCTTGCCCGCCATTGGCACAGGGGAGGATTCCCGCTTTCCTTCCTCGCACGAACAAACGCAGACAGCGTTGCTTGGCGACAGCAGTTCATCCAGACGTTTCTCGAGCGAGACTTGCCCCAGCTCGGCATCAGAATTCCAGCTTCAGCTCTCCTTCGGTTCTGGACTATGGTGGCACACAGTCATGGGGGTATCTGGAGTGCCGCTGATCCCGCCCGGTCGCTGGGCATCGGCGAATCGACAGTACGGCGCTATCTCGATCTATTTACGGGTCTACTCGTTGTAAGGCAGCTGCAACCGTGGCATGAAAATTTGAGCAAACGTCAGGTCAAGGCGCCGAAAGTCTACGTGCGCGATAGCGGCCTGATGCATACCCTGCTCGGTATTCGCAGTGAGCGAGATCTGCTGTCCCATCCGAAGAGTGGTGCATCTTGGGAAGGGTACGCTATTGAAGAAGTACTCAATGTACTTGAACCTGAGCAGGCATACTTCTGGGCGACGCATCAGGGCGCTGAACTCGATCTCCTTCTGTTCAAAGACGGTCGCCGCATCGGCATAGAGATCAAACGCAGTGACGCGCCAAGCATCACACCGTCGATGCGAATTGCTATCGCCGATCTCGGTCTGGATCGTTTGATTGTTCTTTACCCGGGCATACGCGCATATGATTTGAATTCTCAGGTCCGAGTCATGCCGCTGAGTTCTCTGGCGACAGGTGATTTTCCTTCCGCGATTCGCAAGCCGATGCCGCGGAAGCGCAAAAGGCGTTCCTGACTTGCGCAACGGTCATTTTGTGCAGGTAAAGAAGTCGCGATGCGGATATCGACGTAAAGCGACCCCAAGCGGTCACTCTGGTTGCTGTGAGTCGGAAATCGAAGAACGTAATAGCGGACGGTCGTCAAGCCACGTTATTATCACGGCAGTGACCATACACAATCAGGTGCAACGTACCAGAGGAGTTGGCTATGACGCCTCACCAGGGTATTGCTGTCGGAGTTCGTCTCTTTGCCATCTGGCTGATTCTGAACGCGTTGAGTACCGGTTATTTTGCCCTAATCGCGACCGGGGGAAACGGTTTGCCGGACACACTGACTTTCGGCGTCGTGCTTACATTGCTTTGGGCGGTGGTCGCCGTGGCTCTTTGGAACTTCCCACAGGTGGTGGCCCGCAAACTGCTCTCGCAGAACGATTCTGCCCGTGCGCCTGATTCCGGTCGGTCGTCTGTTGAAAATTGGTTTGCAGTGGGTTGCGCATTGATCGGGATATGGTTGATCGTTTCCAGTTTTCCGTCGCTGGTAGCTAATATTTCGAACTCCTGGCCGTCGTTGAATCCCGGCGGTTTTGGCGTCTATTCTGCCGTGCGCATAGCGCTTGGCGCCGGACTGCTCGTCGGATCTCGGCGCTTACAAGCCCTCGTTCGGTGGAGTCGATATGCTGGAACTGTGGGTTCCAAGGAAACTGGTCGCGCACAGTGAAATCTTCGTGCGGATTCAATAAGATCCTGACATCTGCTATCGCGATAATTTCGATATAGGTTCCCCGGACCTCTTATGGGCCTGTGAAGCTCGTCAGACTCCGGGTTATGCTTGTCAAATCTCTGCGCAATATGCCGCGCCGGTCAGGGTCGAAAGGCGATTCTGGCGCTTGCAGGGCTCATGCTGGGCGCTGCAATGAGTGACTTTGCATCGGTATTTTCAATTCACTCAACGACTCAGGCGATAATTTACCCATTTTTGGTGACAATGGGTCTAGGCAGCTCATTCTTTGCTTCCCGCGCAATTAGATGCCCCTCTTGCCACGCGAGGTGGGTCTGGGAGGCCGTGCGCCGGTTTTCGGTGAGCCGCTGGGTCTATTCGCTTGTGACTGCTCGCGTATGTCCAGTCTGCGGATTTCCTGATGGGCCATCAATCATGCACATGGATGCGTATTCCACGCGATCGTGAACACGGTTTCCACGTGATGGTGAACAGCGATTCCACGGGAACGTGAACAGCGTTCCAGGCGATGGTGAACGTTTTGGCGCCCCGCGTGGCGCGGTGTTCACGATCGTGGAAAGGCGTTCACCATCGTGGCGAGGGGAGCCGGCGGCTGGAGATTGATCGGAAGGCCGACCGCGTAGCCTTGGGACTTTTTGTCCTGGGGAGCGGGGTCGATGCCGAACGAGAGGGTCTCCATGTCGAAGTTGAAGCAGCTGATCGCGCTGCAGACGAGCAACCTGAGCGTACGGGCCATGGGGCGGGCGCTGGGGCTGTCGGT
>OFHJ01000459.1_pt1 | contig 15681 bp, 12 predicted proteins | sample 1522001 | NCBI WGS metagenome assembly OFHJ01 (sample SAMEA2464838, study PRJEB22497) | soil metagenome | biome: Grassland; feature: Farmland; material: Clay | place: Australia | collected 2013-02-01 | depth 1.2 m | reverse complement strand
TGTCCGCCCGTAGGGCCCCGGGGAGCCCCGCGGGCGGACGGATCAGCCTTTCGAGCGAAGTACACGCTCGAGCGGGCCAAACCCGAAAGCGCGCAGACGCGGTTCAGCGGCACAATCCGGTTCTGGGGAGTCGACACGTCTCGCCTCACTTGTTCGACTTCCCCGGCGCTAAAGGGCCGTGTTTCCTCTCGTACACCCGGTTGATCTCGCGGGAGATCTCCAGGTTCAGAGCCGTCTCACCGAGAGCCTTCTGCAGCTGCGTGATCTTCTCGTCGCGCGAATCGACCTCACGGCTCTTAAGCCCGGCAAGGCCACTGGCCAAGAAGACCTCCCGCCAAGACGACAGCGTCGCGGCGTTGACCTTCAGCTCTCGCGAGAGCGCGTCGAGGTCCTCACCCTTCATCAGACGCAGTACCGCAGCCATCTTTTTCTTCGAGGACCATCGCCCTCGCTCTTCATCAGTTGCTCCGTTTTTTCTTCGCATTGGACACTCCTCGGGCCTTCACTTTGGCCCAAAATCATGTCCAGAAAAACTCTATACCGGGGGAACCCGCATCACACGCTCTTCTCATTCAAGCGCATAAAGAACAAATAAGTGGGATCAGAGAGTGATCCATGAAGCATGCTCTTCAAGCCTTCCTCACCCCGGGTGATGTGCACTAAACGGCGTCCGGCAGTCGCTTTCCGTAACACACAAAGCACGTCGATGCCCCGTTGGTGCACACTATTTCCGACTTTCGTGCCGGTTTTCCACCACCTGATCAAAAACCCGCGCCAGTTCACCGGCCCCCGCGCGGCGAGAATAGCGACTGACAAGAGATCGGTCCGGCATCTCGATCTCTCCGCTTCTCAGTCTGGCAAGAAACGTGATCAGCGCGGAGGCAATTTCCTGTTCGTCCGTCAGCGATGCGACGGTGCAGTGGCCAACCGCTGCGAGCAACGATGCCGTCTCACCCTGTCGATCGGTCAAGGCAAGAATAGGGCGACCAATGCGCAGATACTCATAAACCTTCACGGGGATCTGGGCATTGAACTCGGCCCCCTGGAACAGGAGAAGCCCGTCGGCATTCGCTTGCTCCCTGAGTGCAGCGTAATAGTCGATCCGCCCAGCAAAAGAAACCAGGTCGTTGAGCTTTAAACTAGCGACGATTCGCTGATACTCGTCTTCATTTCCGCTAGCGCGCAGAACTACCCGGAGAGCGCCTGATTCAACCATTCCGCGCTCCTTGAGCCCAGCCAACGCGCGGAGAAAGGCTGTGGGATTGCGTCCCTCGCGGTAAAGCAGTCCACTATGCACCAAAGTCACCGGTCCATTTGACCTTGGCAGAGGGTTCCCCAGCCGGCTGAAGGTAGCCTCGTCATACCCATTGGCGATCACGCTTGCCTTGTCTAAGAGAGACTCCGAAAATCGGGCTTCATAGAGTCGGCGTGCGCCGGCCGTCGTAAACGTGCTGTGCGCGGAACGCACTATTACCTGTCGCTCAAGCCATTGGCACATCCGTTTATTCAGTGCGCTGCCGGCCACGCTTACGGGGTCGCGAAAATCTGCGACCCAGGGAAGCCCGCTCAGGCGACTCAGGGAAAGGGCAACCAGGTGCGAGGTCAAAATTGGATAGGTGGACCAGATGACGTCTATATTCTGTTTGCGGATCAGCCTGAGCCCAACCCTCACTGCGTCAGGCCACCACGAGACCCATCGATCCGGTATAGCCATCAGCGAAAGATACTTACCCCGCACGCCCAGGTGGCGACGTGTATCCAGTGCGAACGCCCGATACACAGGGGCAACCGTACACGAGCCATTCACAGCATCCTGATCGCTTTTTTCATACGCTCTGGTGTGAGCCGTAAGCACCACAGGCCGCCAGCCGAAGTTCGGCAAATGCTGCGCAAATGCCAGCGTCCGTAGATGACCCGTTGAAGACGCCCAAGGGGGGTAGTGAAAAGCAACCAGAAGCGCGCGTCTTGCCGTTTGCGCCGATGAATCGCGTTTGTCACGTAATGAACTCACGACCCTTTGCTCAACGCAAGCGCCGTTGCTCAACCCGCAACCCACTTGCTGCCTCACCCACTACAAACCGGCCTTTCCTCAGATCCGCGGAAGAAACCCCAACATCTGGCTGCGAAACGGATTGGGCAGCGGTTCTCTCTGCAAAAACCTGCAATATCAAGGCGATGGCTAAAAGCTGGTAAAAGATATCAATGTACGGGACCGGTGCAAAACAACCGGCAGCGATAAAGCCCAGCAGACTCACCTGGATCATACCGGCCAAGTCACCCATCCAAGTCAGCTCCGGTCCAGCACGCGCCAATCGCCTGACGCGTGCCAAAGTCCTCCATCCGGCGAAGATGAGGCCAAGATAGAGGGCTAGGCCGACAAAGCCTTGCTCGCCGAGAACCTCAAAAAATATACTGTGAATGGCACGGTGAACGGCGCCCGGAGGGCCGTACCTGTCCCACATCCGCCCGCTCGCCCATACGTGGAACCCACCTCCTGTTACCGGGTGCGCTATCGCAACATTGGTCGCGAAGATCCACGACTGAATACGACCCACAGCGGACTCATTTTGTGTCGCGGTCTTGTGAATGGTCTCCAAGGAGTGCATTCGATGCACCCAGGCCGACGGCATGAAGGTGATGGCAACAGGCAACGCCAACGCCAACACCAAAAGTAGCGCGACTCGACGTCGGCTCTTCAACACGAGCATGAGCACATCCACCCATAACGCCAAAAAGCCGGCGCGCGAATAGGTTCCGAGAATTGCAACCACTGTGAAGATCATGAGTACCCACAGACCGCGCCGGATCCATTTGCGCGATTCATGCAGCTGCAGATATCTCATTAACGGAAGAATCGTGCACATCACCAGTGCGTAATCGTTATTATCGGTGAAAAAGCTATGGGAGGGCCCAAAAACGTGGTAGTGCCCACCCGTGAGCAACGTAAAGACACCCCCTTTTAGCGCCCAGAAACCGAATGACAGCACCATGACCCACAAAACCCAGTGGAGGCGTTGTTTGTTGGTAACCAGCATCAGGGTGGCCAGAACCATCATCTGAATCTTGAGAAATATGATCCACTGTTGCGTTGCGATGCTTTCCACCGCGGTCACGGTGGTGATGCCAGTCCACAGAACAAATAGGAGCAAAAAAATGGAAACTGGCTTCCATGCAACCGGTTGGCGGTCCCTCGGGTGCAGCAACATGCTGAAGAGTGTTATGGAAGCCGTAAGGAAGACCCATGGAAAATCATAGGCAAATCCAAACGTCAGGCGATGCGGATTCATGTAGTTAAACCATATCCAGAGCAGCAGACCGACCATCGGCTGCACAAACGCCATGGGAAGCGTTGCCAGCACAAACAGTGTGAGTGCGATGCCACGCATTGGACGTTTACTCAGGCATGCCTAATAGAAGAAGGGATGCATCAATAAAAAATTTTGCCGCCCAGTTCGGGTATCGGTAACGCATATAGGATGCTCCGAACGGCGCCGACCCACCGATGCCACCGCGGATATTCGGGTTATCGCTCGTACAGTTCTGGGTCAGCTGCACAAAACGAATGGCTTGCTCCGCAGCTTTGCGCCAACATGCATCTCGCTTTTGCTGGAAAATCCGTAACCAGATAATCGCCATCTGTACGTTGCCTGTCAGGCAACTCCAGTAGCCACAGGACTTCCAGTTGCGATCAAAACGCCCAGGTAAGGCACCATCTCGCCGCTGGCCAGATGCCACCGCCCATGCCATCTTTTCGGCTGCTGACACGAATTCCGGCTCGCCGGTGCACAAGCCTACTTCAAGGATACCTCGAATCGCATAGGCAATGGTGTGCGTCAGTGGCCGTTCATTGTCCTCAAGGTCGTTGTTCGCCAACCAACCGTTTTCGAGCGCTTGGGTCAGCGCCCAGCGCACGTTGGCCTTCGCGGCATCGATATAGCGGGTCTCAGCTAGCGCATTTCCAGTCAGGGCAAGTGCAAAAGCCACACGTGTGTTGTACGTGTTAACCCGGTGAGCGGTAAACGGGGACCCGAACTTTCGCCAAGCACCATCGCTATCCTGTGCGGCAAGCAACCATTCAGCAGCCCGGCTGAGCGATTGCAGAAAACGATCATCCTTGTCAGTCTGCCACGCTGCCAGCCATCCAAACATTACCTGACCGGTATTGAATACCGTGGGAAGTGCCTCAGCGGTGTTCACTACTCCCGCTTGTACCGCGCCACATGGCAACTGAATGGCGCTTTCCCAGCGTGCCATCCGAGTGGCGCGCCGGCGATATTCGTCATTCCCACTCCAGGCGGAAAGGCGGTAAAAGGTGGGAATGACATAACCGGTGGTTTCAGGATAGGAGGCAGTCCACGTTTCCTTCCGTCCATCGAAGTAGGCAGGAATTCCATCGTCATCGCTGGAATCCTGCGCCCGGCATAACCACCCCGCAGCCTCCTGCACAGACTGGGCCAGCGAAGGCGCCGGCTCGTATCGACGGCGGTGCTGCGTCAACGGCCAACGAACCTTCAACATCCCGCCGGATCCTTCATATGCTTACCGACAACTGTTGATCCGGTGACAGTGCGCCATAGGCGTGCATAGATTCTCCTTCGCAGCAGCGCCAGCGCCGGCATCGGATCGTTGATGCGCCACAGCGCGTCTACTACCCGCCCACCAGCCGTCAGCGATTCCACGTTTAGTTTGCCAGTCTGCGCGACAGCCCGGCGATCCGCGATCCTGTCCCGCCAGATACACGGCCTTGCTGGCTCGATGGCTGTGCATGGGGGAAGCCCCAGCTCCGTCCGGTAAGCAGCAAGGGGTACATTGGTTCCGTTCAAAGTTGCCACTTCCTCTTGATAGTCCGTCCTTCCAACCGTCGGCTCCACCATGAAAAAACGCCCTGAGCGTGCGTCGCGCTTGTACTCCATGCTTGCCAGCCCCACCACTCCGGCCTCACGAAAAAACTGGGTCGTTGTCTGGCTCAATTGCAAGGCGTCAGGCGCCGCTGTACAACTCGCAGTCCCGCCTACCGCTGGTGGCCAAGATCGAAGTTTGCGTCCAACGAACGATGCGGCAGGCTCGCCGTCGCACCGAATATACTGAAGACAGAAATAAATATCGGAATCGGCTCCCTCGATCCATTCCTGTGCCACAACATCTGGCAGCACACCCAGCATCTGACGGACCAGAGCTTGCGCCTCATCAATGCGATCAAGACGGTAAGCCTTTTGAAAAGTGCTAGCGTAGGCCGGGTCACGGAAGGATGGCTTGACGATCAGAGGTGGCTGTAACTCCACAAGCGACCCAATCCCTTCGGCATCCGTGATGCGGAGCGTCCGCGGCACAGGGGCTCCGGACGCTTCCGCTACCGCGCGAAATCCATCCTTATGCATGAGTTGCTTGAGAACAATCGCAGTCGGCAGCGTCATGCGGTAAAAGGGCGCCAAATCATCGCGCCACCGTGAAACAGCCGCAACCGTATCTTCTTGGGTTAAAAACAAAACCGGGCGAACACCCCTTGACTCAAATGCATGCCCGAGCCCGACCAAGGCCTCGATGACTGAATCCGATACCGTGCTTCGACAGGCAACCCGGCGTGCATATCGGGTATGCATCGCCGACCCTTCCGGGTCCGATGCCAACACGGTAACCGGCACACCAGCCCGGCCCAAACTGCGAATCACTCCCAGCGCGTTCAAACCGGATCCGACCACGACTACCGGAACCTTATAGGCTTCCTTTGCTTTCATTTACTGTGCGGCTCTCGAAGGATGGAGGCCGCCGTCCCTTGCGGAATGTCGCAGTACCGCATCGTACACCGCCTGATAACGTGCGACACTTGATCTCCAGGTGCGCTGTGTTTCTACAAAGCGGCGGGCGGCTTCCTGGACTGACCGAAGTGATTCCCGACGAGCGCGGATGCGGTCCAGGCAGGCCGCCAGTGCTTCGGCTGATTCCGGGGTAAACAGAAATCCCGTATGGTCATGCCGAATAAGTTCGCGGTGACCTCCGACATCCGACGCGACAACCAGCTTCCCTTGAGCCATGGCCTCAAGGGGTTTAAGCGGGGTTACCAGCTCGGTCAGGCGATGTCGCAGGCGCGGATAAACCAGCCAGTCGATCACGCTGTAGTAATTGGATACTTGCTCATTCGGAACACGACCAGTGAACAGCACGGATCCATTTAGCGCGCGCTTTTCGCAAAGATCTCGCAGGCGCCTCTCTTCCGGTCCTCCACCCACTAAGAGGAGCTTGACGTTCCACGACTGCTGGCGCAACAGGGCCAGAGCTTCCAGCAGGATGTCCAAGCCCTCGTAACGGTAAAAAGAGCCTACAAAACCGAGAACCAGGTGGTTTTCAAGACCGAGCGTCCTCCTCAAGGCATCATCCGGGTGGGGATCGTACGTAAACTGCCGCAGGTCTACCGCATTTGGAATTTCCGTTACCCCGTTTTCCGCAATTCCACGGGAAATGATTTCGCGTCGCAGGCCATCGCAAATAGTCGTTACCGCGTCCGCCTTCTTCAGCGCAAATGTCTCAAGCGCGCGCGTTGCACGGTAGCGGGCACCATTTGCTCGCTGCGTTCCGTGCTCTACCGCCGCGTCTTCCCAGAAGGCGCGGACCTCATAAACAAGTGGCAGTCCGGCTGACCGGGCAGCACGTAATGCCGGTAGCGCGTCTAGGACTGGAGAATGGGCGTGAATAAGGTCGGGCTTGAGGAGGCTGATCAGCTCGCGAATACGTCGCTCCAGAGCCCGCATGAAGATCAATTCCTTCACAGGGGAATGTCGCATCCACTGCCGGGCCACTAGCGGTGTCCTGAAAAAATGGCGGCCGTCAACATCCTCCCCCGTAACAGCCCCGGAATTCTGCTTGGGACCAGTCAGTAGCAGTGGCGTCCACCCCAAACACTCCTGTTCACGCACGATCGAAAGTGTGCGAAAAGAATACCCGCTGTGGAGGGGAACCGAATGATCCAGAACGTGCAGTATCCGCATAAGTTGTCTGCCCTGCAAGTAAAGCCTGCACCGAAAAGTAGTAACCAACGAGGAAGATACCCAATGACCCGGAGCGACACGCCGTGTTCTGTCCGTTCTTATTCGTCCGGCGGGCGCCGCGGCGTCACTTCACGACCAAAAGCATACAGTATTCGGCTCGGTACTCGCGCTGACCACCCACCTGTCAGCTAGGAGACAACCCGCGACGGCGCCGCAATCATCGCCACGATTCGACGAAACAGCGCGAGCTGCCCCTGCGTCGTTTCCGACCAGCTGAATTGCTGCGCATGTGCACGGGTCGACTCGCCAATACGACCATTGGCCCGGCGCTGCTGTAGAACCGCCCACGCGCGAACCACGGCGGCAGCGCTTCGTTCGCTCATCAGCTCACCGGCTTCCGGTTCACAGATAATTTCAGGGATTCCGCCCACCGCCGTCGCTATAACTGGCGTACCACAAGCCATCGCCTCCAATACCACATTGGGCATGCCCTCCGACCCGCTGGGCAAAACCAGTGCATCGGCCGCCGCGTAATAGGCGGGCAGTTGGTCATGATCGACATGGCCCAAAAAATCTACCCGCCCGGCAACGCCCAATCGGTCAGCCTGACGACGTAATCCACCTTCCAGTGGTCCATCACCAATGACGAGTAACCTAACATCAGGGACGGCCTGCAGCGCTTCGATCACCAGGTGATGACCTTTCCGCTCAATCAAATGACCGACACTCAGCCAAGTGCTCCCGGTAATACCGAGGCGGCTTCTTATAACCTGCCCGTCTGTTGGCGCGAAGCGAGTGAGATCAACGCCATTGCGCAACACGATAATCTTCGCTTCAGGAACACCCAGGCCCATTAAGCGGTCTTTGAGCGCCCGCGATACCGAGACGATCCCGGCCGCACCTTCAGCAGCGTGCTGGATCTGCCTGCGCGGAAGGCGGTAGTTGGCAATGAGATTTACATCAGCCCCGCGCGCGGTCACCACCACCGGCTTGCTGAATCGCTTTCCAATGGTTACGGCGGCAACGCCGTCCGGATAAAAATAATGGGCATCAATCAGATCAAACCGGAACCCGTCGTCCTGCAATTTTCGGACACTGCCGGCAAGCGCAGCGACCATCAGCCTCGGTGCAATACTCATGCCCACCTTGGGGATGCGCGGATAGCGTGGATGCAACACTTCAATACCATGCCGACATTCCTTGAACGGCACTGCCACCAGCTGACCATAGCGGCCGAACCGGCGGTGCGCCAACGGAAACCAGGGAACCGGCGCAATAACCTTCGCCTCGACGTTCCCACTCGCCACCAACTGACGCAGCCGCTCCTCCACAAATATGCCGTGACGAGGCTGGACGGCATTGGGATAAAGGCTGCTGAAAACCAGCACCGAAAGCCGCGCCCTTGGGAAAGCATTCATCGCTGACTGGGCGGCTGAAGTGGATGACGGCCGTAGCGTGTGGCAAACGGACTGCGCTGCACAATGGCCAGGATTCGTTCAATCGTCGAGGCATCGAGTTCAGACTGCCAACTCGCGGCGGCCGCGATCGGATCCTTGAACACACTGTAGTATCCTGAATGCGCCCGAATCGTGCTGGCCGCTATGAAGGCTTTGGTCTCGCGCGTTACTTCGAGCCCGACAAACCCGAACATCATAGCGACCTGTTCTTTCGGACTGAGGCACACGTCTTCGTAGAAGACCTGAAGTACCTTTCCCGTACTGCAGCACTCCTGGCGCACCTTTTCGTTCAGCAGCACCCAGTTCCAGGCGAGACGCTCTTCCGGTTGCAGTGACTTGAAATCGATCGAAGTCAGGCCGTATTTCTGGTTGAGCGGACTCGCAAGCGCTGCAGTGAATACCCCGTAATCCTCGTTAATGGGTGTTCGGCTCACGAACCGGCGTGTGCGCTCGCCCCGCAGCACCGACGCAATGTACCCGCATGGGTGCCTGAGGATGTGGACCGCGCGCATCTCCGGCAGCACGGTCACAAAAACACCCAGGCGTCCTAGTGATTCGATCGATTTCCAGACCAGTCGGCGGGCTGAATAGCCCGAAGCCGAACTGCTAAACAGCACTGGAAACTCAGGGGTCAGACGACTGCCAGCCCGTGCAACCAAAGCTCCGCTTTGCGCCATCAAAAATCCAGCCCGCGACTGATATGCCTTGCGCAGCAAGGGCCGGCTTGCCGCGACCCTGGCGACCTTCGCATCCGGTAGCGACTCCACGAAAGCCCGTACGCTCGCAGCATAACAATCGGCTTCGGAAACACTTGGATAGCGCGGCATTTCAAGCAGCCTCCAAGTGTCCGGCTCGTGCCGGTAAAGCGTGTCAGGATGGCTGTCGAACAGTTTTCCGATCCACGTCGTACCCGAACGCGGCATCCCGAACAAAAGGATTAGCCCCTGGGACGGATCGCTCGGGCGCAATATCTGATCGTTCATCGACTATCCTAGCATTCTCGACTGCAGCCCTGACCGCCTCCGCTTTAGCGGGAAAACGTCGCCGGCAACTTATATGACTCTCCCAAGACGCGTCGCTGGAAATTGGAGAACATAAACAGGGCCCAGAGAATCGTCGAATAGTCACGATAGCCGCGCATGTGGGCATCAACCAGCTTTTGAACGGCACCTGGCTCAAACAGCCCGCTCTCAGACACCATCGGGCCCAGTACCGCATCCTGCAGTCGTGCGCGCAGCGGCCCGCGGAACCAGGTCGCCAGTGGCACCGTGAACCCCATTTTGGGCCGATACAAAACATCATACGGAAGGTATGGCTCCAGGGCTTTCTTCAGGATGTATTTGCCTTCCTGTCGATGCAGTTTAAGCGTAGCCGGTAGGGCAGCTGCCCATTCGACCAACTCGTGATCGAGGAACGGCACTCGTACCTCGAGGCCGTGAGCCATGCTTGCCCTGTCTACTTTGGTGAGGATGTCTCCGGGAAGATAGGTCTTGAAGTCCAGGTACTGCAGACGAGCCAACGCGTCCTGCGGTGCATGCCGCGCATGCGCGCGGAAAACCTCCACAGAACGATAGCCTTGGAGCTCACGCCGAAAATCTCCGGAAAATAGACGCATGCGCTGATCAGGCGTCGATTGGCTCACAGCGTGCCAATAGCCTTCGACATCGTCCATCGCCAACGCCTCGAACGTCGACCGGGCACGCAAAACGCGTGGCGCCCAGTCGAGCTTCGGGTAAGCGCGTCCCAGCCACCCGAAGATCTGGCTCCGGATTCCGGAAGGGATCGTCGCGCGAACACGAGCCTCGTAAACGCTCAGGCGATGACGTCGGTAGCCTGCGAAGTTCTCGTCACCTCCGTCGCCTGATAGTGCCACTTTCACGGTGCGACGCGCCAATGCACAGACCAGATACGTCGGAATCGCCGAGCTGTCGGCGTAAGGCTCATCGTAGATGGTGCCGAGGCGTTCGCTAAGCTCAAAGGCGTCAGCATCAACCCGCTCTACGTGGTGGGCGGTGTGGTAGCGCGCCGCCACCTTGGTCGCGAACCGGCTTTCGTCGTATCGGGTGTCGTCGAAGGCGATGGAACAGGTGTTGACCGCCGTTCCGGAGCTACGGGCCATCATGGCCACCACGGCGCTGGAGTCGACACCACCAGACAGGAAAGCCCCCAGCGGCACATCGGCCATAAGCTGCGCCTGCACCGATGCGGCAAGTCGTTCAATCAACTCGGCGCCGGCCGCCTCGGCCGTCATACGATGCTGCCCGGAAAAACTGATGTCCCAGTAGGCACGCGGTTCCGGCAAAATCTGACCTCGTTGTACGCGTAAAAGGTGGCCGGGGGCCAGCTTGTGAACGCCAGCCAGGATCGTCTTGGGGTCTGGAACGTAACCCAGGCTGAAATAATCTTCGACAGCGCGCGGGTCCAGTTCGCGAGGCACCGCTGCGTGCACGAGCAGAGCCTTCAGTTCGGAACCGAACAGCAGATGACCGTCTGCAAGCTGCGTGTAGTAAAGTGGTTTGATCCCGATGCGATCGCGTGCCATGAACAGGGTTCTGGTCGAGCGCTGCCACAACGCGAACGCGAACATACCGTTGAAACGTTCCACGCAGGCCTCTCCCCACTCCAGCCAGGCATGTAGCACAACCTCCGTATCGCAGTGGGTCCGGAAGGCGTGCCCGGCACTGACAAGAACACGGCGCAAGGTCTGGAAATTATAGAGTTCGCCGTTGTAGACGACGACAACGTCCCCGTCCGGGCTAGCCATTGGCTGCTGCCCGCCGCCCAGATCGATGATCGATAGACGCCGGTGTCCTAGTCCAATGCCGGGTTCCAGATAAAGGCCGTCGGCATCAGGTCCGCGATGGGCCAATGTGTCGCACATGCGTGCAAGGCAATCGCGTCCCACCGGCCGCTGCTCTCGAAGATCCACAATACCAACGATCCCGCACATCAGAGGTTTGCTCCGTGTTTGCTCTTTTTTTTACCTGTCAGCGCGCTGTAGGTCTCAAGATAGGTGTCCACCATCCGGTCCATGCGGAAGTGGGCGGCAACGCGCCCACGGCCATTCAGGCCATGCTGAAGCGCCAGCTGTGGTTCGGCAGCGTACCGGCACATCGCTTCGGCCAGCGCTTCCTGACGCCCCACCGGAACCAGAAGTCCGGTCTGCTCATGTACCACCAGCTCCGGACTGCCACCAACTTTGGTGGCAATGACAGGTCGCGCGCACGCCATCGCTTCGAGGATCGCGTTCGAGATCCCTTCGGCTACCGACGACGAAACAAATACGTCGGCGGCCATCAGCAGCTCCTTCACATTGTTACTTTTACCAGTGAAAAGTATCTGATTCGATAGCCCGGTTTCCTGTGCCAACCGCCTGAGTGTTCCGTCCTCCGCGCCATCACCGACAATGACCAGACGCAGTGCCCGGCCTTCTTGCCCTCGACTTGCAACGGCTAGCGCAAAAGCCCGGATCAGGCCGGCGTGGTCTTTCACTGGATCCAAACGCCCTACCGTAATAAATATTGTGCACGCGCCTGCGGCGAACGTGGCCGGGAGTGCGTGCCGCAATTGACCGGTCGAAGATTCGGCACAAGCGTAGCGGGACAGGTCCACGCCGTTGTAGATCCGCGAGACCTTGCGTCGCGATATGCCAACAGTCTCGACAAGCCAACGATGAAGGTCATCCGATACCACGATGTAGTGGTCAGTCACGGGGTTAAGGAACCGGCGAAGTCGGTTGTAACGGGCCTGAACCCCCATCGGATCATCGGCACTTCGACCACGTTCCGCATGCACGATCGTCCGTACGCCAGCGAGCAGCGCTGGAATCGCCGCATCAATGGTTCCGATATTGTAGGTTTGCAGCAAGTCCGGCTTCAACCGGCGCAGCAGTCGCCAGAGACGCCAGTAAATCGGAAGATCCTTGCCAGGCCGCTTACCGAGTGCATAGCATGTCACTCCGGCAACATGGATTCGATACCGGAAATCGCTGTACTCGGTGAGGCAGATTACAACGTGACGGAGACCGCGCCCCTGCGTTGCGTTAATGAGTTCCACCACCACCGTCTCAAGCCCACCTACATCCAGCCTGTTGAGAACGTGCGCGATCAGGGGCATCCGGATTCGCGCGGAACATTCATCCGTTGTTGCCAAGGCGTCTGGCGACCGAGCGCAGTCGGGCAGCGGGTCAGTTTTGACCATCGAGAAGCTTCTGAATACGTATAAAGTTTTGCTCATAGAAGGCATGGAGCGCCCGCTTGGCAGCAGCGCTGCTGCCTTCCGTAACCGGCGATGACAAACAGATCACGGCGGCCCGCAGGGACGATCCGTCGATCCGCTCCCAGAGCTGCAGCAGCTTGACCTCCACCGGGTTGGTAGCAGTACCTTCCCCCACCTGATACCAGTACCAGACAAGAATCCGCCGTGATCCATGGTGCAATTCCAGCTGCTTAAGGGATCGGCCATGTACGACCCGCGTCTTCTGCGCTACCACCCGCCAGCGCTTTGCGTAAATACGATTGCCAAAGTCGAGCACCTCGTGCCCGTGCTGCGGTACTCCATGGTACTGGGCGATATACACGGATACCGGTAGATCACCTTGCCGATAAGTGGCCTGCAGGTAGGCGTCCGCGCGGGCAAACCGTGTACCCACTGATGTACCCTGCACCCCAACCGAAACAGTGGCATTGTCGCGATCGAGTGACTTCGCCGACCAGTGCTGAGCCGTCACTGTTCGAGGTGCACCAGGCGCCATAACCACAGCACCGAGCGGGCCAATCAGCAAACCTGTGAAAGCAGCGATCATCGCGACCAGTATCTCCGACCGCAAGACGGCGCGGATCGGCGGTGTCGCGGCTGACGCCGGCGACACCGGCTCCTGCCGCCAGTACCACCCGACCAGAAAAAGCAGTACAAGTACGGACCCAAAGAACTGCCATCCAAAGATCATATGGTCGGTGCCCGTGGCGTAATGCATGCCAAACGTCTGTCCTATAAGGATCGTGAAATAGACACGAAGGCCATTTGCGATAATGGGAACAACCAACGCCGCGAGAATGAAGATCAGCCGGCGGCGCCAGCTCCGATAAAACAGATAGGCGTACAGCGTTCCCAGTGCAGTGGTCGCGATAAAGAACTTGATACCGCTACAGGCGTCGGCCACCTCAAATGACCCCACCGGTACCTCGATGAGGTGTCCATTTAGAAACACCGTAGCGCCCGACAACTGGAGCAGCCGGACACTGATGCGGGCGGTCACAGTGCGGAGGGGGTCAACAAGGAAGTTTCCCCACGGGACCGCAAAAAACAGGTAACCGAGTGGAAACATCAGTGACTTTGCTACCTGGCGACCGTAGCAAGCCAGCACCAGACAGGGCAGCATCGCGATGATGGAAAAGTGCTGAACGACGTTCACGCTCACCAGCGCGCCCAGAAACCACAACAGACTGGCAACCGAGAGTCCGGCAACAGCCCACGCAGTGGGGGTCAGCGGCTGAGTCGCCGTACCCCGGCGCTGGTTCCACACCAGCCAGATCACGATCGGAAAAATCAGAAAGGCATACTGGTAGGTCCCGGTGTCCCACCACGCGCGAAGCATCGTCTTCAGGGTCGAAGAATAAAGCACTATCCAGAGCAGAAGGCAAAGACCAAAAGCGACATGCGCACGGCGCCATGCAGTCTCCGCGCTCACGTTCGCGGGCCCTGTATCGCTCGCCAATTCTCCGGGACTATTCATGCAACCCTCCGGAAACAGGAACGGTAGCCAAATCAGTGGATTGACCATCCACTATCTGGCAGAATCGGCGCAAAACCGTTGCCCAATTGTATCGCTCGGATACGAAACGCCGTCCTTCCGCATTGGAGCGGCATTGGCCGGCCAGGTACACGCTGACTTTATGTGCCATGACTTCCGCATTTCCCGTGCTGTCCCCCAGCCTCGACTGCATTACATCTAAATCAATACCCTCCCATGCCTGCGGAGTTGCAACCACAGGAAGCTCCATCGCCAACGCTTCGAGCACCTTGTTCTGCAATCCGCGTGCGATTTGTAGCGGGGCAACCGCTACCTTCGCATAACGAAGGTAAGGTCGGACATCCGTCACGTAGCCCGTCACGAAAATGCCGGCTTGTCCGCTGAGCTCCCGAACGCTCGCCGCCGGCCTCGAGCCAACGATCCAGAGTTGCGCCGTCGGACAATGTGCCCTGATTCTCGGCCAGACATTTGCAGTAAACCACAAGATGGCGTCGACATTGGGCCGGTAATCCATAGCGCCGGTAAACACCGCGATCGACGGTTTCGCCGATGGTTCCGACCGATACGGGTCGGGAAAGGTGAGGGACGGGTCAAAATAGCGGGTATCCACACCATTGCTAATTTCAAGCGGGCGTTGGCTTTCCCGCCCCATAGTAGACCGAAGCAGGTCGGCTTCCTGCCTGGATACGAGTACCGTTTCGTCAAACACGCGCGCCAGGCGGATTTCCGAGCGTCGCAGCGATTGGTACTCGCGCCGATAAAGCCACCGAAACGGCCTATGCGTCCGCTCGCTATACTGACGCCACTTCTCGGAATCGATATCGACAAGATCCAAAATTCGCCGGACGTTGGGATAGGCGATCCCGTACTGCGCCATGCAACCGGAAAACGCGATTAACGCCTGAATGTCGTACCTAGCCATCACCTGTTTCACCCAGCGCCTCAAGCGACCGCTCCGATAATAAACAAACGTCAGCGGCTCCCCGGTGAGCAAACCGGCGGCACTACGCCAGCAAGCCAGGCGCGGGTCGAGATTGACGAAGCAACTGCTGGCACACCATTGCGCGACCTGATTCTGGTACTGCCGGTCGTCGGGACAGTCGATGAAAGTGCCCAAATGAACCCGGTAACAACGGGATAGCCCCTTGAGAAGGTGGAATGACCGGATCTTATCTCCCTTTTCAGGCGGGAAAGGGATCCGATGAACTAGAAAGATTACGTCGCGCATCGGCTGCATGCTAGAAGACATCAGTATTTCCGGATTACGCACACACCTCATCCCAAGCTGCGTGCGATCCATGGGCCCAAGCGCTGCGTAAGCCAAAGTGGCAGTCGCTGCCATGTTGAAATCGCGCGGCGGTACTTGGGGTTGACCGGACTCAGATCGGGGATCGAATCCGATTTCACCAAATAATACTGATAATACAGCGGATTAGGATCAAATCCCCAGTGCTTTTTAAAATGATAGGGACCCGTATCCGCTTTGCTG
>OFHJ01000458.1_pt1 | contig 15688 bp, 18 predicted proteins | sample 1522001 | NCBI WGS metagenome assembly OFHJ01 (sample SAMEA2464838, study PRJEB22497) | soil metagenome | biome: Grassland; feature: Farmland; material: Clay | place: Australia | collected 2013-02-01 | depth 1.2 m | reverse complement strand
GTGGAAGGGCCATCGCTCAACGGATAAAAGGTACGCCGGGGATAACAGGCTGATGACCCCCAAGAGTCCCTATCGACGGGGTCGTTTGGCACCTCGATGTCGGCTCATCACATCCTGGGGCTGGAGCTGGTCCCAAGGGTTCGGCTGTTCGCCGATTAAAGTGGTACGTGAGCTGGGTTTAGAACGTCGTGAGACAGTTCGGTCCCTATCTGCCGTGGGTGTTCGAGACTTGAGAGGAGCTGCTCCTAGTACGAGAGGACCGGAGTGGACGTCCCTCTGGTGGACCGGTTGTCGCGCCAGCGGCATCGCCGGGTAGCTAAGGACGGACGGGATAACCGCTGAAAGCATCTAAGCGGGAAGCCCCCCTCAAAACCAGGTCTCGCTTGAGAGCCGTGGAAGACCACCACGTTGATAGGCCGGAGGTGGAAGGGCGGTAACGTCCGCAGCCGACCGGTACTAATCGCTCGAACGGCTTGATCCCGTCATGCTCAGTGATCACATCCGTCGGATCAAATCCGTCGATCACCGCCATGAAACACATCCCGAAAAACGCAACCTGACGATCGCAGCCGCGCCGTCGTCAGGCCCGCCGGACAGACCGGCAGCCCCGATACCCAATTCCAGAATCCTCTCTTGTTGCCTGGTGGTCATAGCGAGGGCCCCAACACCCGATCCCATTCCGAACTCGGCCGTGAAACCCCTCAGCGCCAATGGTACTTCGTCTTAAGACGCGGAAGAGTAGGTCGCTGCCAGGCATTATCCCTTCAACCCACCCCCGCGGGGTGGAGCAGCCCGGTAGCTCGTCAGGCTCATAACCTGAAGGTCGTAGGTTCAAATCCTACCCCCGCAACCAGTTCCGCCAAAGTACTCCATATATTCCAAATAGTTATGCCGCCGCCGGTCGGGCGGCATAACCCGGCGCTCGTAAAATTAACGAGTTAGGCCCGTAGGTCCAAATCGCCGCGTAGCCAACACAGGCCTGCCCGAAGCATTCAGTGGATTGCTCTGAGGCCTGGCGTTCTCCTTTGACTGCTGAGAGCAGTCATTGTACCAATTGGTACACAAGACGCCGGTCGTGCAGGCCTAGGGAGAATCGCCATGTCAGACAGCCGACCACCCTTTCCGCCCTTCACCGCTGAGACCGCCGCGCAGAAAGTGCGCGCGGCTGAAGACGGCTGGAACAGCCGCGACCCGGAGCGCGTGGCGCTCGCGTATACGGCGGATAGCCAGTGGAGAAACCGCGCTGAATTTATCACCGGCCGCGCCGAGATCGTCGCCTTCCTCAAGCGCAAGTGGGTGCGCGAGCTAGACTACCGGCTGATAAAGGAGGTCTGGGCCTTCAGCGACAAGCGCATCGCGGTGCGCTTTGCCTATGAATGGCGGGACGATAGCGGCCAATGGTTTCGCTCCTACGGCAACGAGAACTGGGAGTTCGACGCAAACGGGCTGATGCATCGGCGCTTCGCGTCCATCAATGACCTGCCGGTTGACAAGACGAGCCGCAAGTTCCATTGGCCGCTCGGCCGGCGGCCCGATGACCATCCGGGCTTGAGTGAACTCGGGCTGTAGAAGCGCCATGCCGCGGATGGTCGCCGAACGGGCGGATACGCTCCCCGCGCTTGCCGAAGTTTTCCGCGAATACGGCTATGAGGGCACGAGCCTCGCGCGCATCACCAAGGCCACTGGCCTCGGCAAGGGCAGCCTTTACCACTTCTTCCCGGGCGGCAAGGCGGAGATGGCGACGAGAGTTCTGGCCGATATCGATGCCTGGTTTGAGAGCAATGTCTTTGCGATGCTCGACGATGCGGCTAAGCCTGAAGACGGCATCGCGGCTATGTTTGACGCGGTCTCGGCCTATTTCCGCTCGGGCCAGCGGGTCTGTTTGGTTGGTGTTCTGGCGCTTGGCGATACGCGCGACGTCTTTGCCGAATCGATACGAAACTACTTCGCCCGCTGGATCGCGGCCCTGGCCGGCGCGTTGGTGCGAGGCGGCCGGGAGGCGGCGACCGCTGCCGCGCTCTCCGAGGAGACAGTCGCAGGTATCCAGGGCGTAATCGTGCTGACGCGGGCGCTAGATGACCCGGCAATCTTCGTGCGGGGTATCGAGTACCTGCGGGTGAGGTTGGCCGCACCCGCAGGGCGTCACAGCTGTAGCGCACCGCTATAGCCGCATGGCTTGGTCCTTATCGGTGAGACCGCCTCAACAATGGTTGATGCAGGAAGGAGGCAAGCATCTGCGTCGATCAACATCTGGCAAGTATGGGCGATCGAGATCGCGAACGAACGGCCAAGGCAACACCGGCCGTGGGCACGGCGTGTAAACTCCATTGGTGAATTCCAGACCCGGCGAAAAGAAGGTGCGCAGAGCCGATTCCTTCGGAGGCGTAGGCGATTGCGATTCGCGACCGTTCGATAATGGCTGCAAAGCGGTGGCTCCGAAGGAATTTGAGCCAACGTCCCGAGACTACACCAAGCCTTCAAACGGCAGAAAATCCACCAGAGTGCCGGCGGGGACGTCGTCTTGTTCGGGAGGCAGGACAATGAATCCATCGGCTTGGCTCATCGAGTGCAAGATACTTGAGCCTTGGTCGCCGGTAATGCGCACAGCAACGCCGTGGTCTGGGGTACGCTCCAGGATACCCCTTTGGTACTCTGTGCGGCCGCGTTTCTTGCGCAAAGCACCGAGGGATACTGCGCGCAGAAGCGGCAGCGGTTGCACCTGCGCGCCCATCATGCGCAGCAAGGCGGCACGCACGAACAGATAAAAGGTAACCATGACGGCCACCGGGTTGCCGGGGAGGCCGAACAGCACCGCGTCTCGGGCGCCACTCGTGATGCGGCCGAAGGCCATGGGCCGACCGGGCCGGATGGCAACGCGCCAGCAGGCGACATCTCCGAGCGCCGCCGCGACCTTAGGCAGATAGTCCGCCTCGCCCACGCTTACGCCGCCTGAGGTAATTACGGCGTCTGCATTCGCGCAGGCGTCCTGCAAGGCCGCCTTCAAGGCGGCCGGTTCGTCTCGCACAAGGCCGAGGTCCAGCACCTCGCAGCCCAAGCGCGTAAGCATGGCCCAAAGAGTATGGCGGTTGCTGTCGTGGGTGCAGCCGGCGTCGAGCGGTTGGCCGATGGAGCGCAGTTCGTCGCCGCTTGACAGAATCGCCACGCGTAGCTTGCGCCATACCATTAGCTCCGGCTTACCGAGCGACGCGATGAGTCCAATATCGGCCGGGCGGAGAAGTTTTCCGGCTTGTAAAGCAACCTGACCGGCGCGCAGATTCCCGCCACGTCGGCGGCAGTTGGCACCGCGTTTCAGCGAGCCTGGTGGGATATATATTCCGACATTGTCATCGTGACAAAATTCGATCGGTACGATGGTGTCGCAGCCGGGCGGTATGACGGCGCCGGTCGTGATGCGCACACACGAACCGGCAGCAACCTCGCTTCCGAACTCGTGGCCGGCCAGAGAGGTGCCAACCACGCGCAGGCGGGCCGAGCCGTCCGCAGCGAGATCATCGGCTCGCAAAGCATATCCGTCCATGCCTGAGTTATCTTGTGCCGGCATGTCTTCCGGGACGAGCAGAGCCTCGGCGAGCACGCGACCGAGCGCGGCGCGCAGCTCGACAGGTTCGGCGGCGCGCGGGAGTTGGACGAAACGGCGAATGATATCTTGCGCTGCGGCTACCGAGAGAACGGTAGGGTTGTAGCAAGAATCTGCACTCAATTTCCATGCCTTCTGCTCGGCGGGCGTGCCGGGCCGGGAGCCTCGATGCGCCTATTCGGCGCGGCCGGCGTCCGCCTGATCATCCGCGCCTCTATCTCAATCGGCTTTGACGAAATCGTAGCGTCCGACACCTTGGACGAGAAGATACCGACTTACGCCATTGACCGCGTTGCGCGACCGATGCACCCGCCCGGATGGTACCGTAAAGGTCTCGCCAGGATGAAGAAGCACACTCTGAGCAGGGTCGCGGATTTCCACGCATATCAGGCCTTCGAGGCAGTAAAACCGGTCGGTGACCGCGGAATGAAAGTGCCAGGAAAGGCTATCGTCGGCGCCCAACACGTACTCCACCACTCGGAGCTCCGGGGTCTGCGCGACGATCCTTGTCTTCTCGGCCGCTTTCGATTGTGCCCCCGGCGCATCATGGTGTGCGTTCATATCGTCCTCCTTGTTGATCCGGCTGATAAGCCGTCGACGGAGACTGGAGAGCGAGGCGGATTTTTCACTCGGCGTGCCCGGGCGATGCGATAAACCCGCGACTGGCGATCCGTCTTGCTCGGGGAGGCGCCCCGCCGAACCCGGCGGCGTCCTCGTCAAAAGCCCAAAGCGGCCTTGGCGACATCGCTCATCAAATCGGGAGACCATGGCGGCATCCAGGTCATTTCGATGTTGACCGCGCCGATGCCCTCGACTTGCGCGAGCGCGGCCTCGGCGCCCTCTTTGAGCATGTCGGTTGCCGGGCAGCCGGGGCGTGTCGTCGTCATGCAGACGCGAACCGTGCCGTTTTCGGCGGCGACGTCATAGACCAGACCGAGATCGACGATGTTATAACCGATCTCCGGGTCGATGACGGTTCGCAACGCCGATAAGGCGGCGTCCGTCAGGGTTTCGTTTGCCATCAGCCTTGACCCTTCGATCCTGAATGTCGGATGAGATGGCGAAAGCCGTCCTGGCCTAACGCCTTGCTTTCGATGCTGTGGCCGCGCTCGGCGAGGGCGCGATAGAGGAAAACCGGTTCGCGCTCGGTATAGACCTCGAGGCGGGCGCCGGCGGCCATGCCTTCGAGCGCGGCGAGGACCCGCTCCAAGGGCTCGGGCGGCTCAAGGCCGCGGGTATCCAACGTCGGGGCCGGAGCCGCGCCCGCATCCTCGACCGGCTCCGCGGCTGACCGCGAGGTAAACACGACCTCCCAATCGCCGCCGCCGATCGGCTGTTCGCGATGGTCGAATCCGCGACTTTCCATGACGGCGAAGAGCGGCACCGGCTTGAAGGGAGCCAGGAGCTTGAGTTCCTGGTCGGCACCCAATCGATCAGCTGCCGCCATGACGTCGGAGAAGGGCTCGCCGCCTTCCATCAGGATGGGGCGAACATCGAGGATCAGGGGAGATGCTACGATCATGCGGGGGTTCCTTTCCAGTGACCGGCGGTTTCGCCGGAAGAAGCAGGAGATTGTTTGGTGGATGAAGCGGCGCCCGCGGCGGCTGAGGCTGCGGCGGGGCGAGCGGAGCGTGCGCGCCAAAGCTCGCGCACGATGAAGAGGCTGGCGACAAGGTGCACGAAGATTGCGCCGCGCCAGAGCAGGGGCCGATTCAGGAACCCCGCGACGGTGCCGAAGAGAACCGCGAGGAAGTAAAGCGCAAACCAGGGCGCCGCGCGCGTTTCCGAGATCAGGTCCTGCACCCGCGGCACCGGCTCCTTGCCAAGCCGCGGGCCGTAGCGCTCCAGCCAGGTGAGGAAGGGAACGATCTTGTAGAGCTGGCTGAGGCCGAGCCCGGAAAGCCAGCCGAAGAAAAAGAGGTAGCCGATCGGCCCCGCGAAGGCGCCGAGCTTGCCAACCAGGGTGAGGTACGCAAAGGCCGGCAGGAACAGGGCGAGGCAGAGTAGCGCCGCCGCCGCGGCCCGGCTGTTGAGTTCGAGAACCGGCCGCCGGCGTCGAGCGAAAATCCGGACCATATCCGCGAGGTAGAGGGCAAGGGCGAGGACAAGAACGAGGCTGCCGGCGAGGGCGATCGCTTGTTCCGACGGGCCGGCAAGGAAAGCCGAGAGCCAGATTAGGCCGAGCGCTGCCGCGGCGAGCGCGAGGATGACATTTCCAAGCCGCGTGTCGTCCTGCGGCGAAAGCATGAACATCGACAGCAGACGATAGGTCACGCCCATCGCCGTCAACGTGAACCAGCCGACAAGCCCGCTGGCGAAATGGAGCGGTAGTCCGCGCGCGAGCCAATCCGCGGATGAAAAGCGTTCGGGCCACGCGAGGATAACCGCAAAGCTCAATCCGAGGCACGCCGTCAAAACCAGAAACGACAGACCGACGGCGACAAAGCGCGCCGGAAGGGCCAGCGGACGGCTTTCCGCGAGCACCCGGCCTAGCGGTATCGCGACGGTAACAAGGCCGATCAGAACGAGGCCGCCGCCGATCGGAAGCGCCGCTTGCGGAAGCTTGGCCACGGTACCGCCCAGGGCGAAAAAGCCGGCAAGCATAAGGATCAAGCCGAAGCCGATGGCGACGAGGCCAATAAGGCCGGCACGGTCGCCGATGGCGCCTTTGCCGGTCAGAACAGGCACGAATTGCAGGAGCGCGCCCAGCATCAGCAGGGTCAGCCATCCGATGGTGAGAAGATGCACGACGAGCAATGTGCGGGTGGCGAAAAGCGGCTCTGCGGGATAGGCAAAGCCAAGCACCATGAGAATCTGAGCCAGTAGGAAAGCGGCAAGCGCCACCGCGAAATAGCTGATCGTCCAACGGGAGAGTCCCGCATTCATGGTCCCGCCCTTCCTATCGTGTTGGTGTAAGAAAAAGTGATCGGATCGGGAGCGATCGTCTTTGCGATCGCACAATATTCAGGCCCAATGCGTCGGGGGCAGTTCGCCCGGCTGGCGACATCGGCGGTCATTCGGCCGCGCCCGGCTTCGTGCCCGGTCGCGGATGCGTCGATCATATTTCCGGCCACGCGTCCCATGGCTGGCGGCGGGGCGGGCACAGCCGTGCCCTGCCCGCCGCGACCGGGGCGCCTCAGGCGGCCTTCAGGCGCTCGATGCGAACCTTCCATACGCTTGGTCCCGATTCGAGGTAACTCCAGCCGAACTGGCCGCCGCGCTCCGCTTCGAGTTGGTAATAGAGCGGCTTCGGATCGTGATCGTTGACGAGGACGAAGGCATCCCCTTGGGGCAGCACGTCGCACTTCTCGAAGATCAAACGGTGCCGCTCGATCGGCGGCAGCGGGCGAACGTCGACGGTCAATGGCTCAGGCATGGCGAGTCTCCTTTGTTGGGGGCCGGTGAAGCGATGAAGAAGGGCGGTATGCCGTTCGGCATCGCGCGGCCGCGCTCGTCGAAGGGCCGACCAGGCCTGCGCGGAGAGACGACAGCATTGATCGATTTCTCCGGCCGCGGCCAACGCCTGCAAGGCGTGGCGCAAAAGCTCATCGAGGGCCTGCACCAGATCCCTTGCCGGCGGAAACGGTGCGGCATTATTCTTTGTGCGGTCTTGGCTTGCGCCATCCATGGCAGGGATGCCTCGGCGGTCAGGTTTCGTCAACGTGAAGCAAGGTAAGTCGGGGCCAAGACGGCGTTGTTGCGCAATCGCAAAGTTCTCGCGCTTTCGCGGGGGGATTCCGTCGGTGGCCAGACCATCTGCGGTGGGGAGAGGAAATGAACAGGAAGTCCCGCCTACCTTCCGCTCCAACGTCGGACGAAGCTGTCGCGCCAGGGCGGCTTCTCGATGGCGCGGCGATCCGGCATCTCCCGTTCTTCTCCGGTTTCGACGCCAAGGCTTGCGACGATATTGCCCGTATGGCGCGGGTGAAGCGGCTCCCGACGGGCGAGGCTATCTTCACCCAAGGTGCGATCCCCGATGCGGTGTTCATGGTTCTGAGCGGGCGCTTCAAGGCGGTCCAAGTCACGCCGGAGGGCAGTGAGGTGGTTGTGCGCCTGCCGAGCGCGGGCGACCTCATCGGCCATGTGTCGGTCTTCAGCGATACGCCCTATCCGGCAACCCCGATCGCGGTGACCGAGAGCCTGATCCTGGCTTGGACGCCGGCCGCGTTTACGGACCTCATGTTGCGGCATCCACTGCTTTCTCTGGCCGTGATCCGCAATATGGGAACCTACATTCAGGAGGCGCATGCGCGCCTTCGCGAGGTATCGACAGAAAAGGTGGAACAGCGGATCGCTCATGCCATTCTTCGCCTAGCCGAGCAGGCGGGGCGGCCGGTAAAAGGCGGCGTCGAGATCAGCTTTGCCATCACCCGGCAGGATATAGGCCTGATGACGGGCGCGACGCTTCACACGGTGAGCCGTACCCTGAGTGCCTGGGAGCGTCAGGGCATCATCGACGGCGGCCGACAACATCTCGTATTGCGTGACGCCAATGCCCTGAGGCGGATTTCGGAGGCGTCCGCGACGCCGAGCGGCAGTCGTTGACGGCATTGCGCGCGGCGTCGGTGAAGCCGGTCTTCTGCTCGTAAGGTCGCCTTTCGAATTCGTTGCAAATCGCCAAAATCCGGCCTGCGAGCTCTTCCGCGCCGGCCAAAACGGCAGCGGCATCGTAATAGGTCGAGCGCGCCAGTCCCATCAGCTCGCATCCTCGGCTGATGGAGAGGCCGCCGGGCCGGCAATCGCGGATGTAGGCCCGCTTCTCGGCCGCGGTGCGTGCTTGCGAGCCCCCTTTAAAAGCTCAATTTCAAGCGCCTGCTTGCCAACCAGACGTTCCAAGGCCGCGATCCGAGCCTCATATTCCTGAAGCAGATCAGCTGCTTGGGCGTCTTCGTCGAGGCCGTCCGCGTCATATCTGGCGACCCAGATCCGGATCAGGTTCCGAGAGACATCGTGACGAGAGGCCAGTGCATGCAACGTCTCTCCCGCCAGATATTCCTCTGCGACTTGCCGCTTGAATGCAACGCTATGGGTTCGATGCTTTCTCATGGCTTCCTTCCTTTGAAAGCCCATCAGCACCGGTCAATTCAATCCCTTCGATCTGTCCACCTCAAGGGGCGCACTCCATTATGCGACCGAAATTGCTCGCACCTCACCAAGAAACTGAGCGACTTCCCGGCGCAATGCATCCGCCTGTTCGGCAACACCGCCGGCCGCGGCCAAAACGTCTTTGGACGCCGCCCCTGTCTCCTGCGCCCCCCGCGTTACACCCTGAATATTATCCGTCACGTCCCGCGTTCCATATGCCGCAGAATCGACGCTCCGCGCAATCTCCCGCGTCGCCGCACCTTGCTCCTCGATCGCCGAAGCGATAGCCGTAGCCGACTGGCTGATTTCATCGATGGTCGCCCGAATGCCGTCCATTGCGGTAACCGCCAGCCCCGTCCCGCCTTGAACACCGCCAATCTCCGAAGCCACCTGCTCGGTAGCCTTGGCAGTCTCATTCGCAAGATTCTTGACTTCGGACGCGACGACCGAAAATCCTTTCCCGGCCTCACCGGCTCGGGCCGCCTCAATCGTCGCATTCAGCGCCAACAAATTCGTCTGGGCCGCGATCTCCCGAATGAGATCCACGACACCCCCGATCTTCTTGACGCGTTCCGCTAACGTCCTGATTTGTTCGGCACTGCTACCAGCATTGCCTACGGCCTTATGCGCGACTTCAGTCGACAGCGTGACTTGTCGACCAATCTCCGAGATCGCAGCCGACAATTGGTCGGAGGCCACGGTCACCATCTGAATATTATCCATCGTCTGGCTCGACGCAGCGTCAACGGCGCCAGCCTGACGGGCGGTTTCCCCGGCTATATCGCTCATACGCTCTGCCGTCGTACGCAAATCCTGGCTCGCCGACACTACCGTGTCGATGACCGCAGAAACCTTGTCCTCAAATCCCCGAATCAAATCCGTGAGCCGAGATGTGCGCTGCTCGGCCTCGATCCTGCGCCGCTCAGCTTCCGCATGTTCGCGCTCCTTCGCTGCCTCCTGATCCGCGCGCGCACGCTCTGCCTCCGCAGAGCGCCGGGACTGTTCGGCCGCATCCCGCTGGCGCTGCTCGTCTGCCGCTGCCCTTAGCCGCTCGGCTTCCGCCATATTCTCTTCAAACACCCGCAGCGTACGCGCCATGGCGCCGATTTCATCGTGAAGATCGAGCGCCGGGACCGGCACATCGCGCTCACCGTTACAAAGACGCTCCATCGTGTCGCGAAGCAAACCGAGCGGTCGCGCCATCCCGGCCAACGCCCCTATCCCGACGAAGACGGCGGCGACGACATTCGCCGCCAACAGCAGTTCGAGTAGCAAAATCACCCGCTGCTTGCTCGACACGCTCTGCGAAACCGTCGCGTGGGCATGCCGATCCAAGGAATTCATCATCCGACCGACGATATGCCCCACAGCCTTGAACCTGGCGCGCTCGACGTTCCCTAACTGCTTCTCAGCCGCCGCTCGGCCCTCCTGGTGCGCAACCCGTCTCACAGATTGCGCGGCAATCTGAAAAAGCCCCACCGCCTTCTGCAAGCGCTCGACATTTCTCCTCGGGCCGGCGTAACTCCGCGATATCAACGCTAGTTCCCGCTGCATCCCAACAACCGACGATTGGAACTCGACCGCGGCCCCCGCGCGGCCGTCAGCTACCGCGTCCTTCACTGCGATCTGGAGCCCCATCGCGCGCGATTGCACCCCCATGAGCCCCTTCATGCCGACAACCGCATGGAGATAAAGCGCCGACGTGTCAGATGCCGTACGGCTGACTCCGTCAATGCCGATGGCCCCCGCAATTGAGATCGCGGCCAAAACGGCGATCGACCCTGATGCAATCCGGAATGTAATGCTTAACCGCGAAAAAACAGAAAAGAGATTACGAACCGCACGCTTTACCAACATATTTTACAGACCTCTAGTAACGTCAATAATTTATACACGCAATTGTCAAACAAAATACTTTTTTTATTGAAGGTGATGCCAATAAATCGCGGATAAGTTCCCCTAAAACATATAAACACATCTGTCAGCGTCGCCCTGGACATGCGCGCGCCCGACCGTCGCGGCAGGCCATACCGCTCACACCAGCTATCGAAACACCCCTTTGACGCCAAACCCGTGCATTTTCTCTTAACCGCACCGCCGCCCGCCCGCGGCCTTGCGCTCGCCCCCTGGCGACAGCCGCTGTCCCCGCCTGTGCCGCACGCTGTTCGGCGTTCCACTCCCCATCCGTGATGACGTTGCCCACGAGCTGATCGATGCCCAGGCCCGCCAAGACCTGTTCGAAGTCTTTGAGGAGCGCTATGGTCGCTACGCCACCATCTTTACCAGCCAGATATCAAGAAGACCGAGGGCGGCCGAGACGGAACGCCAGTCCGGCGAGGTCCGCTATCGTCGCTATTCGCAGGGGACACCAGCATGTCAGCGGCCCGATCCGTCGACCAGCGCGAGAAGCGGCCGCCAGCCGCTCATCCAGCCGACCGCGGTCAGGAGCGCGGCGCGGTCTTCGGGGGAATCCGTATCGTAGTGGCCCCATACGAAAGAGCCGCCAAAGGCCTTCAGTCGTCTGCGCGTCGCCTCCAGGAGCGCGACCTGATCATGAAGCAACGCGGAATCGGCCGACGTCGCCGATTCGACGAGATGTCGGCGGCAACGCGTGTCGGTCCTGTTGTTCCGGCAAATACCGCAAACGGTGGGGTCCCAATATGTTCGGTGCCGTAGCGCAAATTCGCGAAGCGCGTCCGTCTGCCGGCCGTAGCGGATCATGGCCATATCCGCCGCGCCGCCGCCGGCGCGATGGGCTCCGATGTCGCACATAAGACAAGGCGCCTGCGGCCGAAGCCGGTGACGGAGCCGTTTGGCGCGAAACGGACCAAACCGCGGGAAGGCGGCAAGGCCGCGGCCGATGAGATCCTCGTACAAAATGACGGGGCCGAGAAGAAGGACCATCCGGAATCGCATCTCCACGGCGAGTTCGCCCCAAGCATGGCGCTCGCAAAAACCCCAGCCTTGGCGCAAGGCGTGGCGCACCTCGGGAGTCATGATGCTGCCCTGCATGAACCAGTAGGCGTAATGAACCTCACCGTCTCCAAGCGGCCAGAACGGTTCGGCGCGAAGATCGGGAGCCTGATGGAAACCGCCGCGCAGGCCGCGCCGCCACCTGGGTGGACGAGTCGAGCATCGCGCGTCGCCTGGGAGGGCGAGCATGGGCCGCCGTCCCGGCCTTCAGGCCGAATGCAGATGGTAGCGGAAGTGGTCTTTGATGCGCTGCAATAGCGGCGCGTGCTGCCGGCCGTATTGAAGGACTTTCGCGGCCTCCAGGGTCACGAGACCCGATTCCATCAACTCATCGAGGACGGGAAGGAAGCCGTCGATTTTCTCCTTCGCGTCGACGATCTCGACCACGAACTGTGCATCGCGGCTGCCGCCAAGGAGGTGGGTTTTGTGAAGCTGGGCCGATTGGCCGAACCCGACCGGCCCCTTCAATACAGTGGCACCGGCAAGACCGGCGGCCAGCGCTCTCTTGACGATGGCGGAATAAAGCGGCTCAAGGCCGGCGTGATCGCCGCCGCTGGTGAATATCCTGAGCAGGACGGCATCGTGTGGAATATCCATGGGGATCTCCTTGGCAAGGCCGCGCCCTTCCTCGATTTTCGCCGCGTCCTCGCTGCCGCCGTTCGCGGTGCCCGGGCGCTCGTGCGCGACGGGCGGCAAGGTTTTTGGCAGTGCCAATCGTTCTTTCGCGCGATGCGGATACCGACATGCGCCGATGCGCTCCATCGTGACGAGGCCGCTCTCGATCGAGTCATGAAAAAATGGCAGGAGGCCGGTTATGGCGTTGTCGCCGCCGACGATTTCGATCACCACGGGTTGTCGCGGTCTGGCATCGACGTTGATTTCCGATCGTAGATAGCGCGAGCGGCCGAACCCTTCCATGCCGCCGAAGACGGTGGCGCCCGCCAGTCCTTGTTCGAGCGCCTTATCGATGATCGCCTGACAAAGAGAGGCACCTCGAAACTTATCCTCTTCTCCGACGAACACGCGGAGGAGAACAGCCTCGTTCGGAATGCTCAAGTGCGCCCTCCTGTCGATCGTTTTCCGTCCCGACCTTGCGCGTCGGCGTGCTCGCAAATCCACGTTGATCCGTATCAATGAGCGCGCGCCGCCGCCGCTTATTCTCGATCATCCTCCGCTAATGAAAAACCCGCCTTCCCGGCAGGTTCCAAAGCGACCCTGCCGCACGCATGCGACGGCAGGAGCCACTGGCCTTTCGGCGATTTCGGGGAACCCCACCGCCGGCATCATCCACCATATCCGCGATTGTTCCGTCGATCAACAGAATGGCCGGGACGGCAGCGGCGTGCCCGGCGGACGGGCGCGCCCGCGCCTATTGATATTGACAAGCCCAAAGGATGATCCCATGCTCGAATCCAACAAAAGGCGATGGAGTTCGCCTTATAACCGCCCCCGGGGCTGATGACTCCTCCTTGCGTCGTCCGACGACTAGGGAGGCGTTTTCGTGAGAGGCCCCAGCGACTTCCCAAAAGAACTCGTGTATATGACGTCCGCGCCCCGACTGTATGGCGGGAGCTGGCGTCGAGGGCGTGGTCATGGCTGCGCGTGACATTCTGCTTCAGGTGGGGCAGGTGCTCACAGTGCTGCTGCTGTCGCCGGCGATCCAGGGCTTCATCCAACAATTCGAAGAGCGGGTGCAGCGGGGCCAAGGCCCCGGCATTTTTCAGCCTTATCGCGACTTGTGGAAGCTATTCCACAAGGAAATCGTCGTGCCGGATACGGCGTCGTGGCTGTTCTGGATCGCGCCGCTGGTGGCCTTTACCTGCATGATGACGGTGCCGCTATTGATCCCCATTCTAACCAACTATCCGCTGCCGCTTTCCGATATGGGGGACATCCTGGGCGGCGGGTTGATTCTCACCCTTGGGTCTTTTGCTATCATTCTCGCGGGGCTCGATACCTCAAGCGCCTATGGCGGCATCGGATCGAGCCGCGCCGTGATGGTCTCGATTCTCGCCGAGCCGACCCTGATCTTGGTGTTCGTCGGCATCACGCTGTTGGCGAAGTCGATGCTTCCCTTCGTCGTCAACCATCTTTTGGCCGGGAGTTGGGCGGCCTACTGGAGTCCGGCTCATCTCTTCCTTGTCGCAGCGTTCTTCATCTTGCTTCTGGTTGAGACCGACCGCTTGCCGATCCATTCGAGCACGCATATCGAGGTCTACATGATCGAGGAGGGCCGCATCCTTGAGTATTCAGGCCCGCTTCTCGCGCTCCTTAAATGGGCGTCGGCCATGAAGCAGTTCATCCTCTACACGATCTTCTGCAATGTGCTTCTTCTGCCTTGGGGCCTGTCCGCGGCGGGAACGGGGCTCGGCGCGGTGGGCGCCGCTGCCGGCCTGATCGTCAAGTTCGCGATCGTTGCTTGCTGCGTCGTGGTCGTCGAGACCTCGCAGTCGCGTTTGCGCTTTTACCGCTATCAGGAACCGCTTGCGGTCTCGTTTCTGTTTGCGGTCCTCGCGATCATCGGCAGCCAACTAAGTTAGAACAATGCTCGTTCAGCATCTCAGCCCGCTCGCGTCGTCCGTCTTCAGCCTGCTGGCAATCGCGAGCCTGCTCCTCTCCTTCGTCATGCTCGGTTCGCGCTGGCTCAAGAACTATCTCTACGCCTTTGCTGCCGAATCATGGCTCATCGCCCTGCTGTCGACCGCCGTCGCCTATTACGGTCGCTACCCCGAGCTTTATTTCATTGCCGTCCTGACGCTGGTCTTTCGCGGTCTTGTGCTGCCTTATCTTATCTGGCGGATCATCCGCCGGCTGGACGTGGATCGCGAAATCCATGTGATTTTGCAACCCAGCACAAGCCTCGTTGTCGGGGCATTGTTCGTGATGTTTGCGCTGTCGGTGTCCGTGCGGATCGCGGGCGCCTTTCGCCTCGATGCGACGATCGCCGTTCTTGCCCTCACGGTCATGCTGGCGATGAAGCTGATCGGCTTTCTCATGCTTGCGGTCCGCCATGAGGCGATCAGCCAAATCCTTGGGCTTCTGGTTCTCGAAAACGGCATTTTTCTCGGCTCGCAGATTCTGGTTCCGGGCATGCCTTTGCTGATCGAACTGGTCATTTTGTTCGATCTTCTGATTGTGGTCGCGTGCTTCGGCGTCCTGGTCAACTACCTGATGAGCCGGGTCGGGACGACCAGCAGCCTCAATCTGAAGCGTCTGGTGGGCTGATGGTCGGCGCACTCATCCTCGTGCTTTGCCTTACACCGCTTCTTGCGGCGCTCGCCTGCCTTGCCGTTCGCCGCGCGCGGGCCTGCGAGGCGCTCAATCTGCTCGCGAGCGCGGTTTCGTTCCTTTGCGCGCTGCCGGTACCGTTCTTGATTGACGCTCGTCAGACGTTCTATTGGGACAACTACATCGTCATCGACCGGATATCGGCCTGGGTCGTTCTCTGCACCGCGATCGTCTACATCCTCGCCTCGATCTATGCCGTGGGTTATATGCGACTTCTGAAAGAGGATGACCGACTATTTCAATTTTACGCCTTGTTTGCGGGCTTTGCGCTTACCACGCTCGTGGCGCCGCTGATGAACAATGTCGGCCTGTATTGGATTGCGATCGAGCTGACGACGCTGGTCAGTACCTTCCTGGTGGCCTTCGAGCGCGTCGCCGAGAGCATGGAAGCCGCGTGGAAGTACATCATGGTGGTGTCCGCCGGAATCACCTTGGCGCTGCTCGGCACGATCCTGTTCTATTGGAACGGAAGTTTCGTTCTCGGCCCGACCTACCAAATGACCTGGGCGACGCTTTCCGGCATTGCACCGCGGATGAATCCGGAGCTCACGGTCCTGGCCTTTCTTCTCGTCCTGGTCGGGTATGGAACCAAGGTCGGCCTTGCTCCCATGCACACCTGGCTGCCGGATGCGCATAGCAAAAGTCGGGCGCCTGTGTAGGCGATGCTTTCCGGCGCTCTTCTGAACGCGGCCATGATCGGGATCGTGCAATTTCTGGGGATCGCGGGAGCCGCCGGTCTCGGCG
>OFHJ01000457.1_pt1 | contig 15703 bp, 14 predicted proteins | sample 1522001 | NCBI WGS metagenome assembly OFHJ01 (sample SAMEA2464838, study PRJEB22497) | soil metagenome | biome: Grassland; feature: Farmland; material: Clay | place: Australia | collected 2013-02-01 | depth 1.2 m | reverse complement strand
CGTGCCATGTGTAGAGGTGCCAGGGCACGAGGCGCCAGAACTTCAGATGCCAAGGAAGGCTGAAGGACAAGCCGTCGCCAAGGTGCCCGCCAAGGCCGGCGCCGAACAGCAGGATGAAAAGCAGGTCCCAGAGCAGCCCGGTGGCGAAGGCGATCACGGGCAACCAGAGCACCGACCATCGCGACGCGATCATGCGCCAGGAAAGCCGCAGCGTGTCGCCGATCGAGGGCGGCGGAAACAGCTCGGCCGCGTCGCCCCCGCCCGACATATCGCGGCCGGCAAGCGGAACGTGGCGATGGCGGTAGACGCCGTTCTCGTTCACCGGGGCGCCGCAGTGCGGGCAAAAGCGGGGCGAAGACGCCATGGTTGCTTCCTTTCCGGCAGCGCTTTCGGGATGCCAGGGCCGTCGATACTAGAGTTGCGTCGGAAGAATGCCAAGGCAGGCGGTTTTGGCGCTTCGATCCGCCGCCGTTGGCGATTGCCGAGCCGTTTCTTCTTCTCTAAGGTTCGCGGGGATTTTCGGAGACCGCCATGCCGCAGCTTTCCGCCGACGATCTGCACGCGTTTCTCGACGCGCATTTCCCCGAGATCGGCGCGCTCCAGTTTCGCGTCGAGACCGTGCGCGAGGGCGCGATCCGCGTCCGCATGCCGGCCAGCCGCGCTATGCTCCGACCCGGCGGTACGGTTTCGGGGCCGGCGTTGATGTCGCTTGCCGACGCCGCCATGTATCTTCTGCTGCTGGCCCATATCGGCCCGGTCGCGGCCGCGGTGACGACCAATCTCAACATCAACTTCCTGCGCAAGCTGCCGCCTGGCGACGTCGTCGCCGAGGCCCGCCTGTTGAAGCTTGGCCGGCGCCTCGCGGTCGGCGAGGTGAGCATGCGGGGTGAGGGCGAGGGCGAGGCGGTGCCCGCCGCGCATGCCACCGTGACCTACGCGATCCCGCAAAACGGCAGCGATTCTTGAGGGCGTATCAGGATACCGCCATATAAGCTCTTGAATTACCAGGTCTTATCGTTTTCTGTTGACGGCAAGGGGCGCTGTGCGTAGGGTCCGCGCCACTTTTCAGGTGGCACCGACAGGATCGCTATGAAGACCTATTCGATGAAGCCTGCGGAAGTCGACAAGAAGTGGGTTCTGATCGACGCCGACGGGCTGATTCTCGGCCGGCTCGCGGCGCTCATCGCCATTCGGCTCCGTGGCAAGAATAAGCCGGGCTATACCCCGCACGTGGATTGCGGCGATAACGTCATCGTCGTCAATGCGGAGAAGGTTCAGCTCACCGGGCGCAAGCGCGAGCAGGAAGTCTTTTACTGGCACACCGGTTATCCGGGCGGCATCAAGGGCCGCACGCTCGGCCAGATACTTTCCGGTAAGCATCCCGAGCGCCTGTTGCAGAAGGCGGTCGAGCGCATGCTGCCGAAGGAAAGCCCGCTGGCGCGCCAGCAGTTGAAGAATCTGCGCGTCTATGCCGGCCCCAACCATCCGCACGAGGCGCAGCAGCCGGAGCGGCTCGATATTGGTGCCCTCAATCGCAAGAACCGGAGGAGTGCGTAAGAGATGGCGGAAACCCGTACTCTCCAGGACCTGGGGAACATCACCACCGCCGCCGTCGAGACGCCGGCCGAGCCCAAGATCGACACTCTCGGGCGCGCCTACGCCACCGGCAAACGCAAGAGCGCCGTGGCGCGGGTTTGGATCAAGCCCGGCACCGGCAAGATGGTGGTCAACGGCCGTGACAGCGACAGCTATTTCGGTCGGCCCGTGCTTCGCATGCTGATCCAGCAGCCCTTCGTGACCGCCAACCGTACCGGCCAGTACGACGTCTGGTGCACCGTCATCGGCGGCGGCCTGTCGGGCCAGGCGGGCGCCGTGCGTCACGGCATAAGCCGGGCCCTCACCTTCTACGAGCCGGCCTTGCGCGGGCCGCTGAAGGCGGGCGGCTTCCTTACCCGCGACAGCCGCGAGGTGGAGCGCAAGAAATACGGCAAGGCCAAGGCGCGGCGCAGCTTCCAGTTCTCGAAGCGCTAATCGCGATCCGGTCGCGGCAGCCGCCGCGACCGCCGAAGCCGACAAGAAAACGCTGCGGACGCGAGACTTGGGCCGCGGCGTTTTTTCGTGTCGGCGGAGGAACGCCGCGGTTTCAGCTGGTCCAGGCCGCGGCGCTCGGCACCACGATGGCGAACCGATCGGCGAGGGCGGCGAGCGTCGCCTCGTGCACCATCTCGGCGCTGGCGATGCCGCCCACCGGGCTCGGCAGATCGCGCGTCGCGCAAGCCGCCGCGACCACCGTCGTGCGATAGCCGAGATCGAGCGCCGCCCGCGTCGTCGTGCTGACGCAAAGATGGGTCATGAAGCCGGCAACGATCAGCTCCTTGCGGCCGGTCTTGCTGATCAGTTCGTCAAGCCCGGTCTTGGCGAAGGAATTCGGCAGCGGCTTCGTCACGACCGCCTCGCCGGTGGCCGGGGTCAAGACCGGGATGATTGGGAAATAGGGCCCTTCCGGATCGAACAGCCCGCCGCCGGCCTTGCCTTGGTGCATGACGTGGAAGACGGGGGTGCCGGCCTTCCGCGCCAGCCCGAGCAGGGTGCCGATCTCGGCCACCGCCGCCTCGATGTCTTTGAGCGGCAGGTTGCCTGTCTGGTATTCGAGCTGGGCGTCGATCACCACCAAGGCGGCCTTGTCGAGCGCGCTCGGCGCGAGCGAGGCGCCAGCCATTTCAAGAAGCGATTTCGGGGGGGTCATGCTGCGGCGCTCCGATTCGGTGGCAGGGCAGGGGCCAGCTTAAGGCCCGATCCGGCGACCGGCAATCGCCAAGTCCGCCGCGCTCCGCCAACTCTGCGTTGCGAGATCATGCGCGGGCCAAAAGCCCGCGCTGGGCGAGGTTCTGCATGAGATCGCCGAGGCCGAAGCGCCACGGCGGGATGCGGTCCGAGCGACCGACCCGGTTGACCAGGGTGCCGAGTTTCGGCGTCGCGATCGAGACGATGTCGCCGATCTTGTGGGTGAAGCCGGCGCCCTTTTCGCCGCGATCCTGAACCGGCGCGAACATGGTGCCGAGAAAGAGCATCAGCCCGTCCGGATATTGATGCACGGGACCGACTGCCTCGGCGACGAGTTCGAGCGGATCGCGGCTGATCTCGCGCATCGAACTGCGGCCATTCAGCTCGAACCCGTCGTCGCCGGTGACGGTCACGGTGATCTCCGCTTGGCGGACGTCGTCGATGGCGAAATGCTCGTCGAACAGGCGGATGAAAGGGCCGATGGCGCAGGAGCCGTTGTTGTCCTTCGCCTTGCCGAGAAGAAGAGCGCTGCGGCCCTCGAAATCGCGCAGGTTGACGTCGTTGCCGAGCGTCGCGCCGACGGTTTCTCCGGCGCCGTTGACCGCGAGCACCACTTCGGGTTCGGGGTTGTTCCAGCTCGATTGCGGATGGATGCCGATCTCGGCGCCGGTGCCGACGGCGGAGAGCACCGGTGACTTGGTGAATATCTCCGCGTCCGGCCCGATGCCGACCTCGAGATATTGTGACCAGAGGCCTTGCCCGAGAAGCGTCGCCTTGAGTTTCATCGCCGTCTCCGATCCCGGCTTGATCGCGCGCAGATCGTCGCCGACCACGGCGGTGATGCGTTGGCGCACCGCTTCGGCGGCATCCGGATTGCCGCGCGCCTGTTCCTCGATCAGACGCTCGATCAGGCTTGCGGCGAAGGTGACGCCGGAGGCCTTGATGACCTGAAGATCGATAGGGGCGAGCAGAAAGGGTGCCTTCGGCGCCGGCGCCCCGGACCGCATGGATTGCCGCAGGGATTGGCCGCTGTTGGCGAGAAGCTCGGAGAGGGTGCCGAGCTTGGGCGCGCGCGCCGCGCGCGCCAGCGCCAGGGCGTCGCCGCGGGCGAGCAGCGCGCTTACCGTCGGCGCGCTATGGCTCAGATCGTAGACCTCGTCCCCGCGAACCGCGACGACCGCCGGGCCCGGCACGGCGCCGCTGATCCACGCGCGGCCGATCAGTGTCGCCTGCTGCCGGTCGTCCGGCAGGCAGTTCAAAACCTCGAGTTCCATCCGCTGTTACTCTCCTCCATCATAAAACTGCGCGCGACCCAAACCGGAAGCGCCGCGCGCCACTCCCTTGAATAAGATCAAGGTCTGCGCATCGGGTCCAATCAAACCGCCGCCATGGCACCGAAGCGGCCGAACGGCCAGCGGCGAAACGCCCACCCAGAGCCGGCATCCGACCGCCAAGAGGACGGGCCCGAGGCCGGCCGATTACAACAAATTGTTGCGACTGCTAGCACAAAGCTACAATATATTGACAAAATGGTGGCGTAGACTGGCGCGGGGGCGCAGTGGTTGCCGGAGGCACGGAAAAACGCCATTTTAACCTCCGGGGAGGAGGCTGCCTGAAGGGTCCAACGAGACCACCATGGGAGCCGGAGAAGTGAGGGTGTGCGGGGGAACGCGTTTTTATCTTGGCTTAGCCCCCTCGTCGTTTCTCGGGATGGTCGCGACCGGTAGCGCTGGGCGGTGTTTTGCGCCGACCGTTCCGGAATGTGGGTTCATGCGTCAAAGACGGCGAGAAAGGCTAAGCGTGCGATGATGGTTCCGTATTACATGTATGAATGGCAGCGCGCCGCGCTCCATCCCTTCCGTCTTGCCGCGGCGGCGGCGCAGGGCTCGATTTCCCATCCCGCCAATCCGTTTGGCGATTCGCCGGCGATGCGCAGCGTCGTCGCCGCCTGCGAACTGTTCGAGGGTTCGTCCAAGCCCTATGACAAGCCCGACTTCCGCATCACGGCCACCGAGATCGAAGGCGTCGCGGTTCCGGTCAAGGAGGTGGTGGTGCAGCGGACGGCCTTTTGCGACCTCCTGCATTTTCGCCGCGACGCCGCACACGTCGGCCATCGCGACGATCCGCGGGTGCTTCTGGTTGCGCCGTTGTCCGGCCATTACGCGACGCTTCTTCGCGACACTGTGACGGCGCTGCTGCCGGCTCACGACGTCTACATTACCGACTGGCTGAACGCGCGCGACGTGCCGGTGTCGGAGGGTCCGTTCGATCTCGACGATTACATCGAGCTGGTGATGACGTTCCTGCGCCGCCTGGGGCCCGACACCCATGTGATCGCGGTTTGCCAGCCTTCCGTTCCGGTGCTCGCGGCGGTGTCGGTGATGGCGGCCGCGGGCGATCCGGCGCGGCCGCGGAGCATGACGCTGATGGGCGGCCCGATCGACAGCCGGCGCAACCCGACGGTGCCGAATCGTCTCGCGACCACGCATCCGGTGCGCTGGTTCGAGCGCAACATGATCAGCCGCGTGCCGGCGTCCTATCGCGGTTTCATGCGCCGCGTCTATCCCGGCTACCTCCAGCTCTGGAGCTTCATGGCGATGAACTGGGATCGCCACGTTGGCGCGCATCTCCGCCATTTCCAGAACGTGGTCACTGGCGCTGACGAGCCGGCGCAGCTCCACCGGAACTTCTACGCCGAATATCGCGCGGTGATGGATTTGCCGGCGGAGTATTACCTGCAGACCATCAAGACCGTGTTCCAGGACCACGCCCTGCCGCGCGGGTTGATGCAGTGGCGCGGCGAAGCGGTCGAGCCGCAAGCGATCCGCGATGTCGCGCTGATGACGGTCGAAGGCGAGCTCGACGATATCTCGGGTATTGGCCAGACACACGCCGCACACGATCTGTGCGTCAATATCCCGGATTCGGCCCGCGGCCATTACGAGCAGAAGGGAGTCGGCCATTACGGCGTCTTCGGCGGCTCGAAATGGCGGACGCTGATCGCGCCGCGGGTGGCCAGCTTCATCCGCGAGCACCGCGCCTAGCGCACGATGATTTTGGTTCGTGCCGACCCGAAATCACGCCCGCGCGCCGTTCCCGCGACTTGGCGCGCTGCGGCGGGGGGGGGGCTATTGCAGCGGCGCGCTGCCGCCGCCGTTCGAGTAGCCGAAACTCGGCGCGGGGTCGGTGCTCGGCGTGTAGGTCGAATGATAGCGGAGGCGGGCGCTGCCGCCCGGCAGCCCGCTCGACCCGCCGCCGAACTCGGCGATGATCTTACTCCAGAGCCCACCCGCCTTTGACGGCGCGCCGGAGAGATTGGCCAAGAGGGGCTGCGGCTTCTGTCCGGCCAGTCCGGCAACCATGAAGTCGTGCCAGACATAGGCCGGCAGCGTGCCGCCGACGACATGCCGCATCGGCTGGTCGTTGTCGTTTCCGATCCAGACCCCGGCGGTCAGGTTCGCCGTATAGCCGATGAACCAGGCGTCGCGTGAGTTCTGCGTGGTTCCGGTCTTGCCGGCGGAGGGCCAGGCAAGGCGCGAATAATGGCCGGTGCCTTGCGTTACCACCGCGGTCAGGAGCTGGTTCATTTCCTCGACGATTTGAGCCGGCAGGACGCGCCCCGGCCCACCGCCCTGGCGGCTGAACAGCACGTTGCCACCCTGCGTTCGGATCTGCGTGATGCCGTAGGGAATGACGCCATAGCCGCCGTTCGCCACCGTGTCGTAGGCGCCGGTCATCTGCAGCAGATTGACGTCCTCCGAGCCCAGCGCGATCGAGGGGTCGGGTGCGAGCGGCGTGGTGATGCCAAGCCGGCGGGCGACGGCGATGACCTGGGGAATGCCGGCCTCCTGAGAGACCCGCACCGCCGAGGTATTAAGCGATTGCGCGAAAGCCTGGGTCAGGGTCACCTCGCCCTGGTAGCCGGGATCGTAATCGTGCGGCTCCCATTTACCGATCCGGATCGGCGCGTCGAGCACCTGACTCGTCGGCGTCAAGCCGGCTTCGAGGCCGGCGATATAGACGAACAGCTTGAAGGTCGAACCAGGTTGGCGCAGCGCTTCGGTCGCGCGGTTGTAGGAACTGTCGCGGTAATCGCGCCCGCCGACCATGGCGCGCACGGCGCCGTCCGGCGATAGCGCCACCAGCGCCCCCTGGCTGGCGTGGAGCTTGGTGCCGTATTTCGCGAGCACTTGGGAGACCGCCTGGTCGGCGGCCTGTTGCAGGTGCGGATCGAGCGTGGTCTGCACGACGAGATTGGGACGATTCGGTCCGACGTAGTCGCTGATGTTGTCGAATACCCAGTCGGTGAAGTAGCGCGTGTCCTGCGGCGCGCGGGGCGGCGGCCGGTAGGCGGCGAGATCGCGTCGCGCGGTCGCCTCTTGCGCCTTCGTGAGGTCGCCCACGGTCACCATGTTGTCCAGCACCTGGTCGGTGCGCGCGGTGGCGGCGCGAAGGTTGTTCAGCGGATTGAAATAGGAGGGTGCGTTCAACAACCCCGCCAGCATCGCCGATTCGGGCAACGTGAGCTTCGCCGGCGTGGTGCTGAAATAGCGCTCTGCAGCCGCCGCGACACCATAGGCGCCGGCGCCGAAATAAACCCGATTGAGATAAAGGCTGAGGATCTGCTTCTTGCTGTATTTGTGCTCGAGCCAGAGCGCGAGAAGCGCCTCTTGGATTTTCCGCTTCAGCGTGCGCGCCGGAGTGAGAAAGAGGTTCTTCGCCAGCTGCTGGGTGATGGTGGACCCGCCCTGGACGATATGGCCGGCCATGATGTCGGCCACCAGCGCCCGCATCAGTCCGTAGGGATCGATGCCGAAGTTGGAGTAGAAGCGGCGGTCCTCGGTGGCGATGAGGGCCTCGGGAAGATAGGGCGATATGTCGGAGACCGGCGTGAATTTGCCATAGAGATCGCCATAGGTCGCAAGCACCGATCCGTCGCTGGCGAGCAGCGTCACCGAGGGCGCCTTCGTCGCCGAGCCCGCGCTGCGAATCTCCTGATCGAGCTTGCTCACGTCGGGAAGTTGAAGCGCGTAATAGGCAACCAGCACCGAGACCGCGACCATGCCCCAGAAGGCGATCAGAACAAGCGTGCCGAGCCACGATCGCCGCGCTCCGGCGCGTGGTTTGCGCGGCGGCTTCTGCGGCCGCTCGGGCGGCGTCCGTCGCTCTCCATAGAGTTCCTTCTGGCGCGAGGAACGGCCAGACGATTTTCGCGGCGCCATTAGATTGTCTCCGCAAGCCGTTGCAGCGGGCCGTCTCGGCGGATCATTTCGGCGTAGACTGGTTCAGCGCCGTCGGGTCGCGCGCCGGCCTGCTTGGCGGTGCGGCAGAGACGCTGACTTGGCGGGCGGTGATATGGCAAGAGACGTTCTTCGTGTCGCAGGATTGGCATGTTTCCGTCGCGCCGAGGTCGCTACTGTCGGTACCGGGTCGCCGCGCCCGGTCTCGGTGCCACAGGGCTCGGCGTTACACGGCTGAATTGTCGGGTACGCGTCGAACCGCGCTCAAGGTTACCCCCGGAAGGCGTACTCGGGGCGAGATTGTAGGGAAAAATGTGGCCAAATTCAGCCCAAGTCGCCATGGAAGTGGCGGCGCGCGGTTCTTGGTTATGAAACGATGACCGGCTCGCGCACGACGATTTTGGGTCGAACCGACTGAAGATCATGTCCGCGCGCCGCTCCGGGGCTCGGCCAACCAGGGCTGCGAACGCGCCGGCATCTCCGCCCCAAACGGAACCGCCTGGCGGTTGCGATGTCCGACCTTGATCCGCGTCAACGCGCCTACCGGACAACAAGCAACATGATATTATTGAAGGCAATGAGGCATGGGGGCGGACCGATGGCCCGGAAAATCCGCGAGGTGGTGGCGGCGTTCGACGACGCGGAGGCGCTCGAGCGGGCAGTCTTCGCGCTGGAAACCCACGGCTTCGACCGGGCGGCCTTCAGCCTTTTGGCCGACGAGGCCACCGTCGCGCGCAAGCTCGGCCACCGTTACCAGCAGGTCGTGGAAATGGCGGACGATCCGGCCGCCCCGCGCGAGACGTTCTTCTCGTGGGTGTCGCGGGCGGAAGCCGAATATGGCCTTGCCCTTGGGCTTGCTTCGATCGGCGCCCTGGCGCTTGCCGGCGGCGGCGTCCTGCCGGCCTTGGTCGCGGCCGCCGGCGGGGCGGCGCTTGGCGGGGCGCTCGGGGGGATGATGCACCGCCATCATGCCCGGCGAGTTCAGGAGCAGCTGGCCCGCGGCGGGCTGTTGTTGTGGGTCAACGTCCGCGACGCGGCTCAGGAGACGTCGGCGCTTGAGATTCTTGCGGCGCTCGCGGCGCATGACGTTCACGTCCATGAACTCGCCGCCTGAAGGAAATGCCAAAGAGTCACGTCTTATCGCTTGGTGCCGCCGTCGCGAAGAGGCGGGCGATGATGGCTTGCGCCTCGTCTTGGATGCGACGCAGATGGTCTTCGCTTGAGAAGCTCTCGGCGTAGATCTTGTAAACGTCTTCCGTGCCGGATGGCCGCGCCGCGAACCAGCCGTTGTCGGCGATCACCTTGAGGCCGCCGATGGGATGCTCGCCGCTGGTGGCGGTGATCGCCTGGCGGACCGGCTCGCCCGCGAGGTGGTGGAGATCGAGCCGATCGGGTGCAACATTCTTCAGCATCTTCTTTTCGGCAGACGTGGCGACGACATCGATCCGCTCGTAGAAGGGCCGACCGAGCCGGTTGGCGAGCGTCGTGTAGAGCGCGCTCGGATCGTAGCCGGCGCGGGCCGTGATCTCGGCTGCGAGCAGGCCGAGGATGATGCCGTCCTTGTCCGTGGTCCACACCGTGCCGTCGCGTCGCAGAAAGGAAGCGCCGGCGCTTTCCTCGCCAGCGAAGCAGAGGCTGGCGTCGCGCAATCCATCGGCGAACCATTTGAATCCGACCGGCACCTCAAGAACCGGTCGGCCGAGCGCCGCCGCCGCCCGGTCGATCATGCTGCTGCTGACCACAGTCTTGCCGATGGCGGCGCCGCGCGGCCAATCCGGCCGGTTCTGGCCCAGATACCACAGAGCGGCGGTGAGGTAGTCGTTCGGCTTCATCAGGCCGCCGGAGCGCGTGACGATGCCGTGACGGTCGGCGTCGGTGTCATTGGCGAAGGCGACGTCGAAATCCCCCCGCAGGCCGACAAGCCGGGTCATGGCATGGGGCGAGGAGCAATCCATGCGGATTTTCCCGTCCCAATCGGCCGGCATGAAGCGAAAGGTCGGATCGATGGTGTCGTCGGTAACCGTGGCGGCGAGGCCGTAACGTTCGATGATTGGTCCCAGGAACGGCGCCGCCGCACCACCCAAGGGATCGATGCCGATCTTGACCCCGGCAACGCGCACCGCATCCAGGTCGACGACAGTGATCAGGTCATCGACATAGCCGCGGACATAATCGTGTGCCCGGATGCAGGCGGCGTGGCGCGCCTGCGAAAAAGGCAGCCGACGCACCGCCTGAAGGCGTTGCTCGAGCAATTCGTTCGCGGCGCGCTCGATCCAGCCGGTGGTCTCGGCATCGGCCGGACCGCCGGAGGGCGGGTTGTATTTGATCCCACCGTCCTCCGGCGGGTTGTGTGAGGGCGTGATCAGGATGCCGTCGGCCAGGCCGCCCGTGCGATTGCGGTTATGGCTCAGGATGGCATGGGAGACCACCGGTGTCGGCGTGTAGCGCGCGGCGTCGTCGATCAAGGTTTCGACGCCGTTCGCCGCCAGAACTTCGATCGCGGTGGTGAAGGCCGCTTCCGAAAGGGCATGGGTGTCGCGGCCGAGGAAGAGCGGGCCATCGATGCCCCGGCGTCGGCGATAAATGCAGATCGCCTGGGCGATGGCGAGGATGTGGGCTTCATTGAAGGCGTTTGCCAAGGCGGAGCCGCGGTGGCCCGAGGTGCCGAAGGCAACCCGTTCGGCAGCAACCCGGGGATCCGGCGCGCCGCTGAAATACGCGGTCATCAGGCGCGGCACGTCGACCAGCGCCGAGGGCGGCAGCGTTCGCCCGGCGAGCGGGCTGATCCGCGCCGTCATGCGCTTCGGCTCCATCGCGCCGCAGGACGGGCCGGCAAAAGCATTTGTGTGTCAGGCAAGATCGAGGGTGTCGCGCTGACCGCCTCGTGACCGCGCGATCCGGGCGTCAGGCCGGCGGCGCCATGGCGTCTATCGCCGTTTCGTCGCGGGCAGGACTGTGGTGCCCGTCTCGTCGCATAACCAGTCGGTCGCCTTGCCAGAGTTCGTAGACCGGCACGCTGAGCGGTCCGATCCGCCGTTCGGCGTGATCGATCGCCTCGGCATCGCTCGTCGCTTGGAAATGATGCGCGTTGAATCGCCGAATGTCCTCTTTGCAGTAATAGAGACGATAGGCTGCCACAACGCTCTCCTTTCGTCATTCATTTGCAGCCGCGCCGCGAAACACGAGGACTTGGCGGGACGCGGAGCGCCGCCGGTCGCGCGCCCAAGGTGGTCGCGATCTTCGGCTTCGCCGCCTCGCCGGCTACGACCGGCGGGGCCGACCTCCGGAACAAGTCTGGCCCATGGCAGCGGTGTGAGAGCTAATCCGCGGCCCCTTGGAGCGGGACAATCTTCGCCAGCGCCGCTTTGGCCGCGGCTTCGGGCGCGAGCGCCCGGTAGAGGGCAAGATAACGCTGCGCGGATGTGGTCCAGCCGAAATTCCGGCTCATGGCGGTCCGCTGCATTCGGCGCCAGGCGACGGGCTGCCGGTAGGCGGCCAGCGCGCGGTCGATGCCAGCCAGCATGTCGCCGGCGTTGTCGTCGCGAAACGCGAAGCCGTTGGCGGTACCATCGTGCAAGGCGGCGTCGCTTGCGTCAACCACCGTGTCCGCGAGCCCGCCAACATGGCGGACGATCGGCAGGCTGCCGTAGCGCAGCGCATAAAGCGGGGCCAAGCCGCAAGGCTCGAAGCGAGAGGGATGGAGCAGAATGTCGGCGCCGGCGAAAAAGCTGTGCGCCAGCGGCTCCTCGTAGCCGATGTGGACGGCGAGCCGTCCCGGGTATCGTGCCGCGGCCTCGCGCAAGGGGCGTTCCAACTCGGGATCGCCTTCGCCGAGAACGGCGAGATCGACCTCCCGGCTTAGGATCTGCGGCAGCGCGGCGAGCACCACGTCGGTCATCTTCTGGTCGGTGAGGCGGCAGATGTAGGCCATGAGCGGCCGCTCCGCGTCGAGGCCGAGGCGGATCCGCAGCGCGGATTTGCAGGCCCGCTTGCCGGACAAATCGCCCGCTTCGAAGGGGGCGGCGATGAACGGATCGCTTGCGGGGTCCCAGATGCCGTAATCGACGCCGTTCAAGATTCCGCTAATGTCGCGGGCGCGTTCGGTCAACAAGCCCTCGAGGCCACAGCCGCAGCAGGGCGTAAGGATTTCTCCGGCATAGGTTGGACTTACGGTCGTGATGCGATCGGCGAAGCGGATCCCTGCCTTGAGAAACGAGATCTTGCCGTAGAATTCGATCCCGGCGACGCTCGCGGCATCCCTCGGCAGGCCGAGGTCGTCGTGAAGATCGCTCGGGAAAAGTCCTTGGTAGGCCAAATTGTGAATCGTCAGCACCGTGGCCGGCCGCGGGCCTTTTCGCACCGACAGCAAGAGCGGCGCCAAGGCGGTATGCCAATCGTTGGCGTGAACGACATCGGCGCGTTCTTCCGCCAGCACGTCGCCGGCGGCTAGGCGGGCGGCGAAATGGCTGAAGGTCGCGAAGCGCCGAGCGTTGTCGGGCCAGTCGGTGCCCTGTTCATTGCAATAGAGACCGCCGCCGCGGGCGAACAGCGACGGGCTGTCCATCAGCCAAACGGCCAAGCCCGTATCCGGCATGCGCGCCGAAATCAGGCGGAGCTTGCCGGTGCCCATGAAATCCGCGATCTCGGTCCGCACCGATTTCTGGACTGCCATCGCCATGGCCTGCGGATAGGCCGGCATGAGAAGGCGCATCTCCACGCCGAGCCGTGCCAGCGCCAGAGGCAGCGCCGCGCTGACATCGGCCAAGCCGCCCGATTTGGCCAACGGACTGATTTCCGACGAAACGAACAGAACGCGCATTATCGCTGCCCTTTTTCTAGGCGAGCGCGTGGGCCGCTCTTGCGATTTGACCTGCAGGGACTACCAGCAAAGGTTAGAGCCGAACCTGAAGAGCGCCTTGATATATGTCAACGATATATGTCAACGCCAAGAGCGCATAAGTGCCCAGCATCGGCATGAGCCATCGACTGGCGATGGCAACATAGGTAGGACGATAGCTTGTGCCATCCTATGCAAACGCGTCCGCCATGTAGAGAGGCCGCGCCGAAAGGCCCCAATTCAGCAACGTCTTAAAGGACACGAAGCGATCCTTTGCCAGCCTTTGCCAGCGCGCGGAGTTTGGAGGTCACGGCACCCCAGCACGCTGTAACAAGTATGGCCGTCAGGGCGATGTTTCCTGAGCAAGTTGATCCAGATCAGGCTTCTACGTCGGTGCTGGGGGCATTCTCTTGGCAGCTCCGAAGATGACTGGGGGCAGGGGTAGGCGGCTCTCGGCCAGTCAGGAGCAAAAAAACCGCGGCCTCGGGTGAAGAGGCCGCGTTCTAGGGGATCGAGCCATGACGACTTATTCGCTCCGTATCCGGCCAGAGGAAGTCGTTCGGTTGATCAGAACTGAACGCGCAACAGAGGAAGGCCAACCAGAGTTTTATGAGGATGCGTGGGAGGATTACGTCATTGAGGAAGACTATGATCGTAGCGCCTACGGTCTTCATGATGGCTACAAGTACGACTTGGTATCTATCGAGGCGGAATTGAACATTGAGCCGCGCCTCGAGCAGGATTACTGGGTGCTATCCGTTCTGGTTCACAAGGACCTTGGGCCGCAGATCATCGAAGATGAAAATGCTTTGGTTGGCGCTGAGCTGACCTTAGACGAGTTCGAGGAGCGGTTCTTGAAACCTCACGATGCCGCTACCAGTGTGCGTCTCGAAACGCAAACACCGCGCGCGAAGGCGCATTTTGATCAATGGTGGGGTGAGCTGAACGCCCGGCACCCTCAGGAACCACGGGGGGGAATTGTGAATCTGGTCGAGACATCCGGAATGTGCGGCGAGGGCAACAGGAGTTGGCATACGGCCAATAAGACGAATTGGAGCTACCGGACACGGGAGGCCATAGGGGTCTTCAGTGACCCAGACGCACTTGAGGCGGCGGTAGATGAACTCGAGAGATCCGGATTCGACAGAACATGTATCTCGGTTCTTGGCACCGGAAAGGAAACGGTTAAGCGCCTCGGAAGGCTTTATGATCGCGTAGCCGAAGTCGAGGACGATGGGCGCGCTCCACGGACCGCGCCGGCATCAAGAGCCTCACGGGTGGAGGGGGAAGCAGCATCTGTCGCTATCCCCCTTTACGTAGGTGGCTTTGCTGGCGCCGCGGCAGTCATCGCGTCGGGCGGCACCCTAGCCGCAGCCGTGGGAGCGACCATCCTGGGCGGAACCACCGGGGCAGGACTCGGTGCTATTCTGGCGTACGCTGTTGCTCGGCGCCATGCCAAGAACGTGGAAGAGCAGCTCGCGCAAGGTGGCATGGTCTTATGGGTCGCTGTCCGCAACCTAGACGCAGAGAAACGCGCCATTTCCGCCTTAACAAAGGCGGGCGCCAGGAATATCCACATTCATGAATTGGAGAGGGAATGGGGTCCTCACGATCGGCCTCTCTCCGTAGCACAGGTTGATCCCCTGCTCGAGCGCGATGCCATGCCGTAAGAAGGGGCGCGGACTCGGCAGCCCGTTCTGCGTTCCCTTTGATGCTCTACAGCCAGCCCTTTGGATTTCGCCGAATAGGCGCGGTTTCTGACCGCCGTCGACAGCAGCATAGTTGTCGAGGATCACGTGGATGTTCACCACGGCCGGCGTGGCGTAAGCCGCTTCGAGGCCAATCACAACAAATCACCGACGGCACTGCGCTCGGCCATCCTGAAGCGGGCCGATGGCAATCTGACCCCGACGCAGAGGGAGGCGTTGGCCGAACTCGAAGCATCCGACCTGCTGACCGCCATCGCGTGGCAGGTCCAGGAGATGCTCCGCTGTGTCCGCAGGGCCGACTCCGTCCAGGTTGCTCGTTGGCGCATCACCAACATCCTGCGCTATGCCATGGAGGTGATCGGCTCCAACACCATCCTCGACCCCGTTCGCACCGCGCTCGGCACGTTCGAGCGCCACCGCAAACGCATCCTTGAACGCTGGGAGTCATCCCACAGCAACACCCGCCTGGAGGGCCTAAACGGACTCCTCATGGCAGCCCGCTCTCCCGCCAGGGGATATCTGTAACGCCACAACCTTCGCGACCGTGATCTAGCTGATCGCCGCTCCACTCGGCGAACTCTGTAATTCCACTTGAGGCAACGAAGAACCCAAAAATCTAAGTCCCGCGGCGGCAGCGATGGTAGTCTAGTCGCTATGGAGGTCCTCGCGGCCGGATGGAGCGCTGCAACGAGGCACGGGAGGGACGGGTGAACAGTCACGAATTCCAGAAGATTTGGATCGAGCAGTGTGAGGCCGCTCGAGACATCAGGCTGCGCTATGGGCCGAAGGCGGCCTTCGATTATGTCGTCGCCGAAAAGCTGTTCATATTCGCCGAGACGGCCGGCCGCCAGCCGGAGTTCGCGAGGGAACTGCCCCAGTTTGTCGCCCGCGTGAGAGGCTTGTTCACGCCCGAGGAGTTGAAGATCCACATCGCGCGGATCGAACATGAACAGATGGTGGGAGAGATCCTTACGGCCGAAATCGGGGAGGATGACGACCCATTCCGCGAAACTCCTGAGGCGGCAGCGGAGCGCGCTCAGCAGTTCTCCACCATCGAGGAATTGCTGACTGTGGCGGAGCTCGGCACTTCGTGAACGTCGGGCGGAATCCGCGCCCTGACTCCTCGAACCAGG
>OFHJ01000456.1_pt1 | contig 15727 bp, 13 predicted proteins | sample 1522001 | NCBI WGS metagenome assembly OFHJ01 (sample SAMEA2464838, study PRJEB22497) | soil metagenome | biome: Grassland; feature: Farmland; material: Clay | place: Australia | collected 2013-02-01 | depth 1.2 m | reverse complement strand
CGCCGCCACCGAGCAGGATCTCGCGCGCCGGCACGCCGAGCACCTCCCGCCCGGGACACAGTCCCTTGAGGATCGCCGCGGCCTGCGCGTCGGTGCGCTCATCGAGCAGGGGCATCACCAGCGCGCCGTTGGCGAAGAAGAAATTGACGTAGCTTGCCGCGAGACGCTCGCCGGCGCGTCGCGGCTTGCAGGATGTGCTCGGCACCAGCCCGGCCGCCTCCGAGTCGGTCATGTACAGCGGTCCGGGCATCGGCAGCCTGGTCACCTCGATACGCCGGCCGAGCGCATCGTGCGCCTGCGCCAGACGCTCCCAAGCCTCGCGCGAACGCGCGTACTGCGGATCGGCCTGGTCATCGGTCCAGGCGAGGCAGACCTTCCCCGGCGCGACGAAGCACGCCATGTTGTCGATGTGCCCGTCGGTCTCGTCGTTGTACACGCCGAGGCGTAGCCAGATGAAGTGCCTCACCCCGAGGTACTCGCGCAGCACCGATTCCATTCGCTCGCGCGTCATTCCCGGGTTGCGGTTGGCGTTGAGAACACATTCCTCGGCAAGCAGCGCCGTGCCTTCACCATCGACGTGTATGGCCCCGCCCTCGATCACTACCGGTGCCCGGTAGCGCCCTCGACCCTCCAGTGCGAGCACCCGCGCCGCAACGCGCTCATCCTGGTCCCAGGGGTGATACAGGCCGCCCTCGAGCCCGCCCCAGGCGTTGAACCGCCAGTGCACCCCGCGCAGCTCGCCGGGCCGGCCGACCAGGTAGGTCGGGCCGACGTCGCGCATCCAACAGTCATCGTGTTCCAGGGTGACCAGCTGCACGGCGGGGGGAAGCTGGGCGCGGGCCGCCGCGGCGTGCGCCGCCGAGACGCCCACTCGCACCGGCTCGAATCGCGCGATGGCGGCCGCCACGGCGGCAAACGCACGCTGCGCCGGCCGCGCCTGCTCGCGCCAGTTGTCCGGCCGCTCCGGCCAGAGCATCCAGCACCCCTCATGCGCCTCGAATTCGGCAGGCATCCACCAGCCGTCGCTGGCCGGGGTTCCCGCCAGCGCACCGCCGTCGAGCTCGCTCATGTGCGTTGCTTGCTGTGCCTGTAGCCGTAGAACACGTAGATCGCCCCGCCGATCACGGTCCAGACCACGAGCCGGATCCAGGTCGCATCGGAGAGGAAATACGTCATACCCAGACACACCACGGCGCCGAGCGGGCACAGCAGCCAGACCCACGGCACCCGGAAGGGCCGCGGCACGTCGGGGCGTGTATAGCGCATGACCAGCACGCCGATACACACGACCGCGAACGCCAGCAGAATGCCGATCGAGATCAGATCCGCCAGCACATCGAGCGGAAACACCCCGGCGATCAGTGCCGCACCGATGCCCGTGATCGCGGTGGACACGTGTGGTGTCTTGAAGCGCGGATGGCAGCGACTCATGATCGGCGGCAGCAACCCGTCGTCCGCCATGGACAGCAGGATGCGCGGCTGGCCGAGGATCGATGTCAGGATGACGGATGTCATGCCGATGATGGTGCCGAGAATCACCAGCGAGCGCAGCCAGGACAGCGCCGGGTGCGCATCGAGCGCAATCGCCACGGGAGCGGCGACGTTGAGCTTGAAGTACGGCACCATGCCGGTGATGGTCGCGGCCATGGCCATGTACAGCACCGTGGAGATCACCAGCGTACCGATGATGCCGAGCGGCAGGTCGCGCTGCGGATTGCGCGCCTCGAGCGCCGTGGTGGAAGCGGTATCGAATCCAACGTAGGAGAAAAAGATGATCCCCGCCCCCTGGAACACCCCGGTCCAGCCGAAGTGCCCGAACGTGCCGGTATTGGGCGGAATGTAGGGGTGCCAATTTCCGGGGGAAATGAATTTCAATCCCGCCACGATGAACACGAGGATCACGCCCACCTTCAACGCCACCATGAAATTAGTGGCGCGCGCGGTCTCCTGGATGCCGACATAACACAGTGCGCTCAAGGCGAGCACGATGAGCACCGCCGGCACATTCATGATCGCCCCGGTGGCCACCAGGTGGCCGGCGGCGTTCTCCTGCAGCGGCGCATTGATCCACGTCGCCGGCAGATGAATGCCCCAGCTGGACAGCAGGTTGGCCACGTAGGCCGACCAGCTCACCGCGACCGCCGAGGCGGATATGCCGTACTCGAGCAGCAGGTTCCACCCGATGAACCACGCCACCACCTCCCCGAGGGTCGCGTACGTGTAGCTATAGGCGCTACCGGGCACCGGCAGGAACGCCGCGAACTCCGCGTAGCACAGCGCGGCAAGCCCGCTGCCGAACGCGGCGATGGAAAGGGAAATGGTGATGGCAGGCCCCGACTGGTTCGCCGCGACCGTGCCGGTGAGCACGAAGATGCCGGTTCCGATCGTCGCGCCGATACCGATCGCCATCAGCGCCCAAACGGACAGCGCCTGCTTCAGCCGCTCGGCGCCGGCGCGCTCCGGCGCCACCACGGCATGCACCGCGAACAGTTTGCGCAGCAGCGTCTGGCGCGTCGCACCTGGCGTGTCGCTTTCGGTGGCGTCATTCATGATCCAGGCAACCCCCGTTGTGCAAATTTTCTCTGGCCGCAAGTGTCGCATAGATGGACCGGGTATGCCCGGGACGGCTGGGGCGTGGCGCCGGGGCCCGTGCTAGGATTGCCGCCCCGCCCGGCGGCTAGAGGCTCCGGGCCGGTTTCCCAGATCGATTGGAGGAGTCCGTACTATGCCCAGCGCCCCTTCCCCGAAGCTCGTTCCCCCGACCGCGGGCGCCAAGATCACCATCCGCGACGGCAAGCTCACCGTTCCGGACAACCCGATCATCCCGTTCATCGAGGGCGACGGCACCGGCCCGGACATCTGGCGCGCGGCCGTGCGCGTGATGGACGCTGCGGTTCAGAAGGCCTACGGCGCAAAGCGCAAGATCCACTGGATGGAGGTCTACGCCGGGGAGAAGGCGTTCAAGCAATTCAACAACTGGCTGCCGGACGAGACGGTCGCGGCCTGCCGTGAGTACCTGGTCTCGATCAAGGGTCCCCTCACCACCCCTGTCGGCGGCGGCATCCGCTCGCTGAACGTCGCGCTGCGCCAGATGCTCGACCTGTACGTCTGCCTGCGCCCGGTGCGCTGGTTCAAGGGCGTGCCTTCCCCGGTCAAGCGGCCCGACCAGGTCAACATGGTCATTTTCCGCGAGAACACCGAGGACATCTACGCCGGTATCGAGTTCGAGAACGGCACGGACGAGAACGACGAGTTCCTGCGGCTGTTCAAGGAGCACTTCCCCGAGGCGTTCGCCAAGATCCGCTTCCCGGAGAGCTCGGGGATCGGCATCAAGCCGGTCTCGCGCGAGGGCTCGCAGCGGCTGATTCGCTCGGCCATCGAGTACGCAATCGCCAACGCTCGACGCAGCGTCACGCTGGTGCACAAGGGCAACATCCAGAAGTTCACCGAGGGAGCGTTCCGCAACTGGGGCTACCAGCTCGCCGAGCAGGACTTCCCCGAGCAGACCTACACCTGGGAGCAATGGGAGCGCACCAAGGCCGCCGAGGGCGAGAAGGCCGCGAACGCGCAGATGGATGCCGCCAAGCAGGCCGGCAAGATCATCGTCAAGGATGCGATCGCCGACATCACCCTGCAGCAGGTGCTGACGCGTCCGGCGGAGTTCGACGTCATCGCCACGCTGAATCTCAACGGCGACTACCTCTCCGACGCGCTTGCCGCACAGGTGGGCGGCATCGGCATCGCGCCGGGCGGGAACATCAACTACCTCACGGGGCACGCGGTGTTCGAGGCCACGCACGGCACGGCGCCGAAGTACGCCAACCTGGACAAGGTCAATCCCGGCTCGCTGCTGTTGTCCGGCGAGATGATGCTGCGCTACATGGGCTGGACCGAGGCGGCCGACGCCATCATCAGCGCCATGGACAAGACGATCGCCCAGAAGACCGTCACCTACGACTTCGCGCGCCTGATGGACGGCGCGACGGAAGTGGCGACGTCGGCATTCGGCGATGCGCTGATCCGCAACATCTGAGACGTTCGGCCGGAGCGAAGCCATCGAGCGCAGGGCCGCAATCCTCGACTGGGCACGCAAGGTACGCGCGCTTGCGCAGAACGGGCTCGCATTCACCCGCGACCCCTTCGACCGCGAACGCTACACGGAATTGCAGCGTCTCGCGGCCGACCTGCTCGCCGGGGAGTTGCAGATCCCGCCGGAGCGGGCCGCGGCGCTGTGGAACGGCGAGGAAGGCTACGCGACGCCGAAGGTGGACGTACGCGGCGGGGTATTCTCCGGCGAGCAGGTCCTGCTGGTCCGCGAGCGGTCCGATGGCCGCTGGACGCTGCCGGGCGGCTGGGTCGACGTAAACGACTCGCCGGCCGCCGCAGTCGAGCGCGAGATCCGCGAGGAATCCGGCTATCGGGCCCGGGCCGTGAAGTTCGCTGCGCTCATCGACCGGCGCAGGCACCCTCATCCGCCGAGCGTGCACCACATCTACAAGCTGATGTTCGTGTGCGAGCTGACCGGCGGCGAGGCGGCGAGCAGCACCGAAACCGACGCGGTGGGATTCTTCCCGCTCGCAGCGCTCCCGGAGCTGTCCACCGGGAGAATTCTCGCGCCGCAGATCGAGCGGCTCTACGAGCATCATCTGAACCGGGCGCTGCCGGCCGACTTCGACTAGAGCGGCCCGACCGGTACACTCCGGTTCCATGAACCGCATTCTCATCGTGCTCGGCGTGGTGCTGATCGTGCTCGGCCTCGGCTGGCCGTGGTTCCGGCGATTGCCGCTGTTCAAATTGCCGGGCGACATCGTCATCGACCGGCCGGGCTTTCATTTCTTCTTTCCCATCACCACGATGCTGCTGGTGAGCCTGGTGATCTCCATCATCGCGTGGATCCTGCGCCGCTGAGACGACGGACGCTCTCAGACACCTTCCCGGCCCAGCCGCTGCGCGAACGCGATGAGCCGTGCGGCAGCTGCATCGAGCGTCTCGTCGCGCTTGGCGATGCACAACCGCACGCACGACAGCGGCGGCGGTACAGCGTAGAACGGCGAGAGGGGGATGGACGCGACGCCGGCTTCACTCAGCAGCCGCTCGGCGAAGGCGGCATCGCCCGGCGGTGCGAGCGCCGAGAAATCCATCAGCTGGAAGAATGTGCCGGCAGCCGGCGGCAGCCGCAGCCCCGTTGCACCGAGCGCGGTACGCAGCCGGTCGCGCTTGGCCTGGAAGAACGCGGCCAGGTCCGTCCCCGTGTCCGGGCGCTCCGCAAGGTAGGCCGCGATCGCGTGCTGCAGCGGATGGGGGATGCTGAACGTGTTGAACTGGTGCACCTTGCGCAGTTCCGCGCCCAGCGCTGCCGGTGCCACGGCGTAGCCGACGCGCACACCCGTCGCATGCAGCGTCTTGCCGAAGGAATACACCGCCAGGCTTCGCTCGCGCAATTGCGGATGCGCCAGCACGGAAACGTGGCTGCGCCCATCGAACACCATGTGCTCGTAGACCTCGTCCGACAGCACCGTGATGTCGCGCCCGTCCACCAGCGCCGCGAGCGCATCGAGGTCGGCCGCAGCGGCCACCGTGCAGGTCGGGTTGTGCGGCGTGTTGAGTAGAATCAGGCGGGTCCGCGCACTGAGCGCCGCCCGGACCCGGTCCCAGTCGTAGCCGAATGTCGGCGGCTCGAGCGGCACCCGGATGCAGCGCGCGCCGGCCAGGCGCACCGCCGGCTCGTACATGTCGTACGCCGGATCGAAGGCGATCACCTCGTCACCGGGACCGGCGAGCGCCTGGATCCCGGAGTAGATCGCCTCGGTGGCGCCGAGCGTGACCGTGATCTGCTGCTCCGGGTCGAAGCTCAGGCCGTAGTTTCTCTCGAGCTTGCGCGCGATCGCCTCGCACAGCGCGCTCAGGCCCTGCATGGGCGCGTACTGGTTGTGCCCCCCGCGCATCGCCTCGGTGACGAGTTCGGTCAGCCGAGGATCGATGTCGTAATCCGGGAATCCCTGACCGAGGTTGATCGCACCGAGCTCGTGCGCCCGCCGCGACATCACCGTGAAGATGGTCGTGCCGATGTCGGGCAGCTTGCTGCGTCCAAGCCAGCTCATCGGTCCGCCCGCACCTCCGCGGGCATCAGGCGCCGGCCTCCGCCGCCGCGATCGCCGCGCCGATGACCCCGGCCTGCCCGGCGAACTGCGCCGGACGAATGCGCGCCTCGGAGCGCAGCAGCGGGGCGAAGTCCGCAAAGCGCTCGCTGATCGCGCCGCCGAGCATGAACAGGTCCGGCCAGAACATCGCGTGCATGCGGTCGAGATAGACGTTGACGCGCTCGATCCATCCTTCCCAGTCGAGTCCCTGTACCGTCTTGACGTGGGCCGAGGCCCATTTCTCCGCCTCCATGCCGTTGAGTTCCATGTGGCCCAGCTCGCTGTTGGGAAACAGGTGCCCTCCGGTGAACAGCGCCGTGCCGATACCGGTCCCGAACGTGAGCATCACGACCGTGCCGCTCTCGCCGCGCCCGGCACCGAAGCGCATCTCGGCGAGCCCGGCGGCGTCGGCGTCGTTGAGAAACAGCGCCGGGCGGTTCAGCGTGCGCCGCACCATCGCCGCCCCGTCGGCCCCGATCCAGGCATGATCGACGTTCGCCGCGGTACGCGCCCGACCGTGTTTGACCACCGCGGGAAACGCCAGGCCGATGCGCCCCTTGGCCTGCGGCAGGCGTGCCGCGAGCGCGGCGATCACGGGCATCATCGCATCGGGCGTGGCCGGCCGCGGGGTCGGCGCGGAGATCAGCTCCCCGAGCATCTGCCCGGCCGCAACGTCCACCACCCCCGCCTTGATCGAGGATCCGCCAACATCGATACCCAGCACATTTTCCGTCATGCTCATGCCCATCGTGTATTTGCAGAAGCGGCCGCAGGCCACCCAGAGCGACTGTACACCATCGTGCCGCCAGCGCGGACCGGGCGCCCGGACAGCACCGCCCCCGGCACCTCACACGTTCAGCAGCAGATGTTCCCGCTCCCAGGAGCTGATCACCTGCAGGAACACCTCGTACTCGGCCTCCTTGACGATCGTGAAGGCCTCCACGAACGCCTCGCCGAGCACCTGCACCAGCGCGGCGCCGAGGCGCAGCTGGCGCAGTGCGTCATCGAGCGAGCGCGGCAGGCCAAACGGCAGTTCATGGGCACTGCCGGTGACCGGCTCGGAGGGCTGCAGCCCCTCGATCATGCCGAGGTAACCGCAGGCGAGCGAGGCGGCCAACGCGATGTAGGGATTGGCGTCAGCACCGCAGATCCGGTTCTCCACCCGCCGGTCCTCCGGGTCTGACATCGGCACCCGCAGTCCCGCCGTTCGATTGTCATAACCCCACTGCGCATTGATTGGAGCCGACAGGTAGCGCGTCAGGCGCCGGTAGGAGTTCACATTGGGGCAGAACAGCGCCATGGCCGCCGGCAGGTATTTCTGCAGTCCGCCGATGTGGGCGAAGAACAGCGCCGAGGGAGTGCCATCGGGGTTGCTGAACACGTTGCGTCGGCTCTTCAAGTCGACGACGCTCTGGTGAATGTGCATCGCGCTGCCGGGCTCCTTGGCGTGCGGCTTGGCCATGAACGTCGCGTACATCTTGTGGCGCAGCGCCGCCTCGCGGGCGGTACGTTTGAAGAGAAATGCTTGGTCGGCCAGGTCCATCGGGTGCCCGTGGATCAGGTTGATCTCCATCTGTGCCGGGCCGTCCTCGTGGATCAGGGTGTCGATCTCGATGTCCTGGTCCTCGCAGAACTGGTAGATGTCGTCGAACAGCGGATCGAACTCGTTCACCGCGGCGATGCTGTAGGACTGGCGGCCGGGTTCGGCACGACCGGAACGCCCGACCGGCGGACGCAGCGGGTAGTCGGAGTCCTTGTTCTGCTCGACGAGGTAGAACTCGAGCTCTGGCGCCACCACGGGTTGCCAGCCGCGCTGCGCGTACAGTTCCAGGATGTTGCGCAGCACGTGGCGCGGCGCCATGGTGACGCGGCGGCCATCTGCGTAGAAGCAGTCGTGGATCACCTGGGCGGTCGGCTCCGCCGCCCACGGCACGCGCCGCACCGTCTTCGGATCGGCCTTCAGGACGATATCGATCTCCGCGGGGCTCATGGCGTGGCCCGTGTCGGGCGGGTAATCGCCGGTGACGGTCTGCAAAAAGACACTCTCGGGCAGGCGCATGCCGCCGTCCTCGGCGAACTTCTCCGCGGGCATGATCTTGCCGCGGGCAATGCCGGCCATGTCGGGAATGATGGCCTCCACCTCGGAGATGGAGTGATCACGGAAGAACTGACTGACTTCACTGACCATGGATTTGCCTCTCAACGATTGCGCGCCCGTTCACGGCAGGCTGCGCCGAACGCGCCGAACAGGGCGCGAGAGAACGGGTTGGCCATCACCTGCCACTCCGGGTGCCACTGCACGGCGAGCGCGAATGCCGCAGCCCGTGCCACGCGGAACGCCTCGATCAGCCCGTCCGGCGCGCGCGCCTCGACGAGCAACCCCTCGCCGAGCCGTTCGATCCCCTGCCAGTGCAGGGAGTTCACGCGCGCATGATCGGCGCCGGCCAGGCCACGCAGCAGGCCGTCCGGCTCGAGCATGACATCGTGCGCCGGTCCGTATTGAATCTCGGGCGGCTGACTCGGGTCGTCGCGGTGATCGAGGTAGCCCGGCACCTCGTGGACACGCTGGTGCAGGCTTCCCCCGAATGCCACGTTCACTTCCTGGAAGCCCCGGCAGATACCCAGCACCGGTACGCCCCGCTCGACCGCCGCGCGGATCAGCGGCAGCGTGGTCGCATCCCGTGCCGGATCGTGCAGCGTACCCGGCGCGCTCGGCGGACCGGCATAGTGATGCGGTTCGACGTTCGAGAGACTGCCGGTGAAGAGCACCCCGTCGAGCCGCTCGAGCAGCTCCGAGCTGCGCAATTCCGCGCCCAGCGCCGGGATCACCAGCGGCAGCCCGTCCGCCGCATCGAACAGCGCACGCGCATACTTCTCGGCCGCCAGGTGAAACGGCTGCACGCCGATCATGCGGCGGTCCGCGGGAAGGCCAATGAGGGGGCGGGCCGATGCCATGAGAATGGCGTTTATTATAGGAGAATCGCCATGTCCGCCCACGCCGATTCGTACTACGCCGCCTGCACCGCGGCACCCGCCCCGCGCCCCGCCCTGCGCGGTCCGGTGCGCGCGGACGTCTGCATCGTCGGTGGCGGCATCGCCGGCTGCTCGGCCGCCTTGCACCTCGCCGAGCGGGGCTATGCCTCGGTGCTGCTCGAGCAGCACCAGGTCGGCTGGGGGGCCTCCGGGCGCAGCGGCGGGGAGGTCATCCACGGGCTGGCCTGCAGTCCGCCAGCGCTCGAGCGGCTGGTCGGTGCCACCGCCTCGCGCGCCGCCTGGGATATCGCCACCGAGGCGGTCCAGCTGACGCGTTCGCTGATCCACCGCCACCGCATCCCGTGCGACTGGGTGGACGGGTACATGCTGAGCGCCCTGAAACGCCGCCATGACCGGGAGCTGCGCGCCGGCATCGAGGAGCTGCGCACGCGCTTCGAATACCACAGCGTGCGCTACATGCCGCGCGATGAAGTGCACGAAACGCTCGCGAGCACCCGCTACGTCAGCGCAATGTTCGATGCCGCGGGGGGACACCTGCATCCCCTCGCCTACACGCGCGGACTGGCGGACGCGGCCGAGCGAGCCGGCGCCCGGTTGTTCGAGCAGACCCGGGCGACGCAGATCGGCGCGGGCCGGGTCCGCACCCCGCAGGGCGAAGTCCATGCGCCGCACATCGTGCTGTGCGGCAACGCCTACCTCGGCGCACTCGCTCCGGCACTGGCCCCGGTGATCATTCCGGTGAGCACGCACGTCATCGCGACCGAGCCCCTCGGTGAAGCCCGCGCCCACGCACTGATCACCAATAACGCGGCGGTCAGCGATATGAACTGGGCGCTGGATTACTTTCGCCGCACGGCCGATCATCGGCTGCTGTTCGGCGGTGCGATCAGCTACAGCGGACGCGGAACCTTCGCGGCGCGGGCGGCGAACCGGGCCCGCCTGCTGCGGGTCTTCCCGCAGCTCGCGACGGCACGCATCGAGTATTCCTGGAGCGGACTGCTGGACCTCACCGCCAACCGTGCACCGCACTTCGGGCGTCTCGCACCGCAGACGTACTTTCTGCAGGGCTTCTCCGGGCACGGTATCGCTCTGGCGGGCATCGCCGGAAAACTCATCGCCGAGGCGCTCGCCGGAGAAGCGGAGCGCTTCGACGTGTTCGCGCGCATCCCGCACCGCAATTTCCCGGGCGGCGCGCTGGCGCGCCGCCCGCTGCTGGCCCTCGGGATGCTCTACTACCGGCTTCGCGACCTGCTGTAACGCTGCGCTGCGCGGACGCTCCGTCCGCGTGCGCAGCGCGCCCATCAGAGCAGCTCCGCGATCTGTACCGCGTTCAATGCCGCGCCCTTGAGCAGTTGGTCCCCCACCGCGAACAGCGCGACCGAGCGGCCACTCGGGTCGGAAATATCCGCGCGGATCCGTCCAACGAGGATCGCCTCGCCCCCTGAGGCCTCGTTGGGCATCGGGAAATGGTTGTTCTCGGGATCGTCCACCAGCTTCACACCCGGGGCTTGCCCGATGAGCTCGCGCACCTCTGCCGGGGTGATCGGCTGCTCGCACTCGAAGTTGACCGCGATCGCATGGGCCCGCAGGACCGGCACGCGCACGCAGGTCGCGGTGACACGGATCGACTCGTCCCCGTAGATCTTGCGCGTCTCGTGCAGCGCCTTGAGTTCCTCCTCGTTGTAGCCCGTCGCGGCGTCGATCGGTGAGTTGTGACTGAACAGGTTGAATGCGTACGGATGTGGCAGGATCTGGGGCGGGTAGGGGCGCGCCTCGAGGTAGGCGCGCGTCGATTCGCGCAACTCCTGCATCACCGCGGCACCCCCGCCGGATGCGGCCTGGTAGGTCGCGAGGATCATCCGGCGGATGGGGTTGCGGCGGTGCACCGCCCACAGCGGGGTAATCGCAATGATCGTCGAGCAGTTCGGGTTGGCGATCAGGCCGCGGTGCGACTTGACGGCCTGGGGATTGATCTCGGGCACCACCAGCGGCACGGCCGGGTCGCGCCGGAACGCCGAGGAATTGTCGATCACGACCGCGCCGTGCGTCACGGCGAGCGGCGCGAAGCGCTTGGAAATGCCCCCGCCTGCGGCGAATAGCGCGATGTCGACACCGTCGAAGCTGTCCTCCGCCAGAGTCTCGAGCGGCAGTTGTTCGCCGCGAAACGGCATCGTCTTACCGGCCGAACGCGCCGAGGCAAGCAGGCGCAGCCGCGCCAGCGGAAAATTGCGCTGCTCGAGGCAGCGGATCAACTCGACCCCGACGGCCCCGGTGGCGCCGACGACTGCAACCACCGGCAGGGTGCCGGCCGAACGACCAGATGGCATGTGCAAGCTCCGATTCTCAGGCTGTAAAAAAATGAAGGCCCCGACGGGGGTAACCGGCGGGGCCTCTGGTGTCTTCGGGACGTCCCGGCGCCTCTAGCGCACGCACTCCCCCAGGGCCCCGCCGTGGGGCTTGTTCAGGGGAATCGTGCGCTTTTTCATCGGGGTCATGATGCATCGCACGCTACCGGAAGCCCGCTGGCCTGTAAAGCACCCACGGTTCCGTGCCACGCGGCCCGTGCTGGGCCTGGAAGCGTGACCCGGCGCACGAGCGTCGGCGCCTCGTTTTGGTACAAATTCCTCTCGGAACTGGATGCCGGGGCGCGCCCCTGCACCAGGGTCGATGGGTGGAACGCTGAGCGCGACGGGAAAGTCACTGCATCCCCCCGGGCCCCGGCCACGTATCTGTCCGGGTGGGCAGGCGGGCCGGCATGCCCGCCCCCGCGCCACGCCGGCCACCCCGGAGGAGCAGCACCATGAATGCAGCCGCAGCGCCGGCACGAATTCCCGACTGGATCATGCCCGCGGCCGTACGGGCCGGGAGCGCCGATCGCCTGCGGCTTTCCGCGATCATCGGCGCCCTGAGCTATGCGCTCGACCTGACGGAGGGTCAACCGCCGGGGCATTGCCTGCGCGCCTGCTGGATCGGCATGCACATCGGGCAGATGCTGGGCCTGGATGCCGAGCAGCTCTCGGACCTGTACTACACGCTGTTGCTGAAAGACACCGGTTGCAGCAGCAACGCGGCGCGCCTGTGGGAACTCTACGGCGGCGATGACCTGGTGACCAAGCGTGAGTTCAAGCTGGTCGACTCCCAGAGCATCGTGCAGCTGGCACGATTCGTAGTGCGCCACGCCGGTCCCGGCGAAGCGCTGCGCGAGCGCATCAAGCGGGTGTTCAACCTGTATCGCAACGGCGAAGCGCTCGCCACGGAACTGGTGCACACGCGCTGTGAGCGCGGTGCGGATATCGTGCGGCGACTCGGCTTCGGCGAGGCAGTCGCAGAGGGCATCTTCAACCTCGACGAACACTGGAACGGCAATGGGCGTCCGCTGGGTCAACGCGGCACGCAGATCCCAATGACGGCGCGCATTGCGCTGCTGGCACAGGTGGTCGACGTATTCAACACGGCCGGGGGCGAGCGCAGCGCGTGCGCTGAAGTGCGCCGGCGCGTGGGCTCCTGGTTCGATCCGCAGGTCTGCCACGCGTTCTTCGCGGTCTCGCGCAGTACGACCTTCTGGAGCGGCCTGCGCGAGGCGGGACTCGAGGAGCGCGTCTGGGCACTCGAGCCAGCCGCGCGCACCGTACTGATAGACGAGGCGCGGCTCGACTCGATCGCCGAGGCGTTCGCAGACATCATCGACGCGAAGAGTCACTTCACCTACGGTCACAGCCAGCGCGTCGCACGCTACGCGGAGACGATCGGGCGCGAGGTGGGCCTCGAGGCGCCGCGGCGCCGCTGGCTGCGCCGTGGCGCACTGCTGCACGATATCGGCAAGCTCGGCGTCAGCAACCGCATCCTCGACAAGCCCGACCGTCTCGACGGCGGCGAGTGGGAATCCGTCAAGCGGCATGCCCAGCTGACCGAAAACATATTGACGCGCGTGCGGGTGTTCGGCGAACTCGCCCCTATTGCCGGGGCGCACCATGAACGGCTCGATGGCAATGGATATCCGAAGCGGCTGTCCGGCCGGTCCATTGCGCTTGAGACCCGCATCATCACCGTCGCCGACATCTTCGATGCGCTCACCGCCGAGCGCCCGTACCGCGGCGCGATGCCGGTGGCACAAGCCCTCGAGATCATGCACCGCGAGCGCGATTGCGCGGTAGACGGTGAATGCCTCGATGCGCTGGTCAACACTGCTCCGTGGCTGCTCCCACCGGCCGGGTGAACCGGGCGGACCGCGCGCCGCTCAGCACTCGAGCGCGGTGAGGATGCCTTGCAGGATCCGCAGCGGGCTCGGCGGACAGCCCGGCACGGCCACGTCGACTGGAATCACCGTCGAGACGGCACCGAGCGCGGCCGGACAGCTGCCGAGCAGCCCGCCCGTGCAGCCGCAATCCCCGAGCGCCACGACCCGCTTCGGACCCGGTGTGGCGGCGTAGACGCGTTTCAGCGCCGCTTCCATGTTGCGGACCACCGGCCCGGTGACCAGCAACAGATCCGCGTGGCGCGGGCTGGCGACGAAGCGGATGTTGCAGCCCTCGAGGTTGTAGTAGGGATTTCCGAGCGCCTGGATCTCCAGTTCGCAGCCATTGCAGGAGCCGGCGTCCACGTGCCGGATGCAAAGCGCCCTGCCGAGCACCGCGGCAATCTTCTGGTCCACGGCGCGGCCCACGCGCAGCAGCTCATCGGGCGCGGGTGCACTCTCGGAGACCAACCCTACGGAGACGATTTTGCGCAGCGTCTTGAGCACGATTACAGGTCCACACCGCTGTAGGACAGGTTGAACGACTTGTTGATCAGCGGGAAGTCCGGCACGATGTTGCCCAGGATCGCGTACTCCAGAGCAGGCCAGTTCTGCCACGACGGATCGTGCGGGTGACAACGCTGGATCGATCCACCCGGCCCGGCCTGCAGTGCGACGAACACCGGGCCGCGCCACCCCTCGAGCAGCCCGGCACCGAATGCGCCCTGCGCCGGATCCTGCACGCTCACGCGGTGCTCCCCGCGTGGCAGCGTCGAGAGCACCTGTACCAACAGTCCAGCCGACTGCTGCGCCTCCTCGAAGCGCACCGTCACGCGTGCCGCAACGTCCCCGCCGTACTCAACGACTTTCCTCACGGGCAGGTCCGTGTACGGCGGGCAAGGCAGGTCGGTGCGCACATCCCGCGCCTGCCCGCTGGCGCGACCGACGAGCCCGATCACCCCGAGCCGGGCCGCGAGCTCCGGTAGCAACACACCGGTGCCCGTGAAGCGATCACGCACCCCCTCGTGCTCGGCGTAGATCTGGCGCAACTGAGCGACTTCGGCGCTGATCTGGCGTACCACCTCGGTCAGCGCGCCTCGCGCATCCCGGTCCGGATCGACCGCCACCCCGCCCGGGATCACCGTATCGAACAGGTAGCGCTGGCCGAACGCGCCTGCGACTGCGCGAAGCAGGTTTTCCTTCAGGCGTGAGAAGTGTGTCAGCCCAAAGGCGAACCCCGCGTCATTGCCGAGCGCGCCGAGGTCGCCGAGATGATTCGCGAGGCGCTCGAGTTCCAGGCACACGGCACGCAGCTGCAGCGCCCGGGCCGGCACGCGACAGCCGCTCATGCCCTCGAGCGCCTGGCAGTATGCCCACGAGAACGCCACCGCCGAGTCCCCGGATACGCGGGCGGCCAGCCGGTGACCTTCAAGAATGGGAATTTCGCTGAAGCGCTGCTCCAGGCCCTTGTGCGCGTAGCCGAGGCGCGCTTCGAGCCGCAGCACCTTCTCACCGACCACCGAGAAGCGGAAGTGTCCCGGCTCGATGGTGCCGGCGTGAACCGGCCCGACGGCAAATTCGTGCACGCCCTCGCCCTCGACCCGTACGAACTCGTAGGGCAGCGTGTGATCGAGCCAGGCCCGCGCGTCGGCATCGCTCGAGCGGACGCCGGACAGGTCGTACGCGGCCCGCTGCAGCCGGCTCGCGGCCGGGAATATCTCCTCCAACCCTGGGTAGCCGCTCGGCTGCGGGGCGCGCGCTATCGCGAGTTGCGCGATCAGCACGCCCGCGTCCGCGAGGTAGGCCGCATTCACCACACCGCCGGTTGCCGGCCCGTTGACCCACAGCGCCAGGAGCACCCCGCCCGAGGCGGCGACATCCTGCGCCACCTGACGCCACCGAGCCTGCTCGACCTCGAGCCTGCGCACGCGCGGGGCACCCGGGACGCTCGAGGCCTGCTCCCACCAGCGCATCAGCGGCATCGATCACTCCCCGCAGGGCGCAGGACGGTGCGCATCGCTACGGTCCCCCGATCAGGTGCGCGGCGGCCCGGTACCAGGCCGCCAGATACGGCGGGATGTACAGCCCGAGCAGCAGCACGATCGCCAGGTGTGCGAACACGGGCAACAGAGCGGGCCGGTACGGCAGGCGTTCGACGGCGGCCTCACCGAACACCATCGGCTGCACCTTGGACAGGATGGCCGCGAACGCTACGGCCAGTGCCGCCAGCAAAATGGGGGCGGCCCAGGGCTGTGTGTGCATGGCGGCGGTCAGGACGAGAAACTCGCTGGCGAACACCCCGAAGGGAGGCACGCCGAGAATGGCCAGCGAGCCGAGCATCAGCCCCCAGCCCACGGTG
>OFHJ01000455.1_pt1 | contig 15737 bp, 9 predicted proteins | sample 1522001 | NCBI WGS metagenome assembly OFHJ01 (sample SAMEA2464838, study PRJEB22497) | soil metagenome | biome: Grassland; feature: Farmland; material: Clay | place: Australia | collected 2013-02-01 | depth 1.2 m | reverse complement strand
CCCGCATCTTCCTCGACGTTGCCGCCAGGCGGCCCCGCACGCGCGCGGCGCCGCGAGCCAGAGCGTTTACACCAAGAGCTGACCACGAATCGATCGGCTCATCAAGGAAATCAACGGTTACCGCGGAGCCAACGATGACTTCCCGCGCACCCAAGGGCCAGGCGGGCATCGCAGCCGCCCCGGATGGCGCTCGCGTGACGGGCGATGGCTCCGCAGCCGAGCAAAACCACTCGCATATCCACTCCTATCTCGACGATCTGGGTTTTCGGCGCGCGCATCTTCGCCTCGTCTTGAGCTCGGGTCTCGGTGTGTTTCTCGATGGCTACGATCTGGCGATGATGGCCGTCGCCATCGTGTTCATCACGCCCTCCTGGCACCTCGCACCGGCGTCGCTCGGCCTGATCGCCGCCTCCACGCTGTTCGGCGCGATGCTCGGCGGCGCCGTCGGCGGCCGGCTCGCCGATCTCTACGGGCGCAAATGGCTCTATCTCATCGACATCGCGACATTCTTTCTCGCCGCGCTTCTATCGGCATTCTCCTGGAACCTTGCATCGCTGTTTGTTTTCCGCTTTCTCGTCGGTGTCGGCATCGGCATCGACTACCCGCTGAGCGCGACGTTTCTTGCTGAGTTCGCACCGCGCAAGCAGCGCGGCTCGATGATGACGTGGTCATTTGGTCTGTTCTTCTATATCGGCTCCGTCGCCGCGATGCTGGTCGGCTATCTGCTGTCGCGCTTCGGCGCCGACACCTGGCGGCTGTTGTTTGCCTCAGGGGCGGTGCCCGCCCTGGGACTGCTCATCCTGCGGCGCACGCTGCCTGAATCGCCGCGCTGGCTGCTGCGCAAACGACGCCCCGAACAAGCGATGGCCGCGCTGCGCACTTTCCAGCCGGACTGTCCGCTCGGCATCGAGGCGGCGGCGGGACCCGCGGACACGCAGGCCACAAACGCCGCGCACGCGCGGTGGCGGCAGCTGTTCTCGAGGCAGTACCTGCGCCGCACCGCCCTCATTACGCTCCCGTGGTTTTTGATGGACGTCGTCGATTACGGCTTCAGCATCTACATCCCCACGCTGCTGCTCGCCTTCGGCATGAAGTCCTTCGGCGGCAGCATCCTGCTGTCGGCGATGCTGTCGGCCGTCGGAACCCTGGGATTCGTGCTCGTCGCCCGGTGGATAGAGTCCTTCGGGCGCATCCGTGCCCAGACTTTCGGGTTCCTTGGCCTTGCCTCGGGCATGGCCGCCCTCGCGCTGATCGCCATGAGCGGCGCTTCCGCAATCGTGCCGATTGCGTTGTGCATCGTCTTCGTGAAGCTTGCCAACGCGTTTCCCGACATCACCACGTGGGTGCTTCCCGTCGAGCTGTTTCCGACGGATCTGCGCGCCTCGGCGCATGGTCTGGCGACGTCATTCTCGCGCATCGGCGCCGCCACCAGCGTCTTTCTCTTTCCGATCCTCCAGCGCGCATGGGGGATCGGCCCGCTACTGCTGGCCATTGCGGCGGCACAGCTGGCCGCTTCGCTGCTTACTCTGCTGACCGCGCACGAGCCGGCCGGGCTCGGCCTCGAGGACATCGCACCGCCGGCCTCTGCTGTTCTCTCCGGAAACGCCGATGCAGCGATTTCACCCCTTGCCGTCCCCTCGTTGCCCGACGAGCCGTGAGTCCGGGACGGGCGATGCGCCCGCCATGCCCCTCGACCAGCTTTGCGCCGCCCACAGCAGAGGCCGGTTTCGGTGCGGCCATCCTTCCAGGCCGCAAAGCACATCATTTCGATCCGCCCCATAGGCCGCTGCGCGAGCGCGGCGCGATTGACGATGATGCTCACTCGGGGCGCCTGCCGGCGGCGTATGGCAACGCATCCTCGACCAGATGCACCAGAAACCGCCCCGGCTGCTCCTCCATGATCATGTGAGCGGAGTCGGCGAAAATCACCAATCGCTTCGAGGGCGCGTGCAGGCGCTTGAACCATGCGATGGTCAGGCTCGCGGGCGTCGTATCGTCGTGCGCGCCGACGAATTCGATGATGGGACAGCGGAATTGCGTGACGTGGTCGAAGTTCACGAGCAACAGCGGCCCGAGCAGGTGCTCGAGCGAGAACTGGCTCCCGGCCGCGAGCGCCTCGATCTCGCGGGGCCGGTACGAGGGCGACAGCTCCCAGCTGCGCGAATACCAATAGAAATTCTTCCGCCCGTAGATGAGCCCTCCATAGTGCATCTCCCATTTGTCGAGCACGGAAACTCGATCGAGGGTCAGCGTCTTACCGGGATACGGCGCGATGCCCCGCAACTCGCGGACCGCCTTGGCGTTGTGGCGGGCTTCGGCCTCATGCAGCGTGGACTCATAGGCGACTTGATCGCCGCGGCGCTCGTTGACGACCTGTCCCGCGCCGATGTAGGCATAAAACCAGTTCGGATGGCGCTGCGCCAGCTCGACACCGATCACGGTGCCCCAGGACAGACCCAGGATGAATATCTTCTTCTTGTGAAATCGCTTGCGCAGATACTCCACGACCCGGGCCGCATCGCGTGTCATGCCGGCGATGCTCATGCCCGGGGCCATCTGCGCCTCGGTGTTTGCCTCGAAGGTCTTTCCGGTCCCGCGCTGCGCCCACTCGACGACCGTGAAGTAGTCTTCCCAGGGCGACTGGAAGGTCCAGGCCGCCGGCATTTCCGGCGATCCGGGACCTCCGTGCAGCACGAGCAGAATCGGATTGCGCCGGTCGCGTCCCCGAATGGAAATCCATTGTCTGGTGCCGTTGACGGGCAGCAGCAGGTGCTGCTGAATGCCGTACGGGGAGACGATGCGCTGCTGCGAGGCGATGATGGCCTTGGCCACGGCCAGCGACGGACACTGCGCTCGGGTGGGCACCGCGCCCATTGCCGAGAGTAGGCAGCCCATGAGTATCGTGCTACGCCGCCATCGAGTCATTGACGTGCCCCTCACTGCGAGTGGGTGCGCCCCTGTCGCGGGGCCCGGAGACAGACCGAGTCTACGCCACGCCCCCGAGAAGTCGTGAGAACTCGCGAGACGGGCCCGTCAGCGGCGAGCCCATGCTGAGCCTGGGGCGGATCGGCCTCCAGGCCAGCGCCGGCCTGCGGTCTGCGCCGATCGGCCGCCCGCTGCGCCCTGCCGAGTCCGGGGATCGCGGCCCGGGCGCGCCCCTGGCGCCGATGATGCGAATCTCAGCCCTTCTGCCGGATCTGCGCCAGCGCGTGCCTCAGGATCGCGACGATGCGCCTTTTCTCCTCGGCGGTGCCGCGGCGCTTCTCGCGCAGCGCTTCTCTGAGCTCGCCCCGCACCGCCGCAAGCTCGCGCCAATCGTGGTCCTCGTCCTCGTCCTCGTCGAGGCCGCCGAACACCTCACGCACCCGGCCCATCTTGCGGCCGATGCGCTCGAGCTGACTCAGCATGGCATCGGCTGCGTCCTGGTTCTCCGTGAGATACCCGCGGCCCGCCCCGGTGATGCTGTAGAGCTTCTTCACGCCCTCGGCGGTGACGCTCGCATAGCCCATCTCCTCGAGCCAGGTCAGCGCCGGATAGACCATTCCGGGACTCGGGCTGTAGAAACCGTCCGAGCGCTCCTGCAGCGCCTTGATGAGCTCATAGCCGTAGCTCGCCCTCGCGGCGAGCAACGCGAGCAGCACGAGCTGCAGATCCCCGGAAGCGAGCCGGCGGCCGGCTCGGAACGCCCCTCCGCCCATGCCCATGCCGCCCATGAAGCCGGCTGAAAACTGCCCGAAGCGCCGGCCATGCCGGTGGCCCGTGAAATGCGCCAGGCGACCCCGGAAGTCCTCGTGTCCGCTGCGATGCGAATTGTGTCGGTGCATTGCACTCTCCTTAAACTCTTACAATAGATATATCTTACGATATATTTTTCGATAATCAAGCCTGCTCGAGCGGGCACTCCTGTGACGCTGCAGAGATTCCGTCGTGCCCCGACTCGGGGGCCCGAAGCAGGCCTGGCGATCGGGCTGCCGCCCGGTCGCCGCAAAAGCGCTCGAGCGGCTGCTCGGGAGCCGACCCCGAGCCGCGAGCGTCCCTCCCCCGGCCCCCGGGGGGTCGGGGGGTCGGGGCGAGCCTCTTGGACCGGCGCTCCGCCCCGGCTAGTCGACCTGCGGAGGCGCAGCGACCGTGATCGGACTGCCGGCAGCCAGAGTCGGGGCGCCGGTCGCATAGGCCGCCCGATCGTACGCCGCGACATCGCCTGCGAGCAGCGCGTTGAACTCGGCGAGCTTCGCATCGAGCTTGCCGGCCAGCTCCTTCTCGATCGCCAGCAGCGGCGCGGTCGGCGCCTGAACGCCGAGACTCGCCAACGTCGAGGCATTCGTCTCGAGCGCATCGTGCAGGTCGGTGAGCTGATGCAGGTTGTCCTCGATGACTTTGTGCTGCACCTTGGGGTTGTAGACGGAGTCCTTCAACCGGGAGAGCTCCTTCTCGAGCGTCTTGCCGCGCGCGAGCAGCGGCGCTGCCGCGCGCGCGCGCGCCTGAACAGAGGGATCGATGCCGTTCGCCTCCGACTCCACGGTCTTGCGATAGGCGGCGAGCCGGGATTGCATGGCGCTGATGCGGTTCAACATGCGATTCAGCGCATCCACCTGCGCGCGGGCCTCGAGGGCGGCCTGTAGGGCGCGTCGCTGGGCGGCGAGCGCCGGCGGCTGATTCGGATCGGCGATGACGCGTGCGCTCGCGGTCTCCGTCCGGCCGCCGGCGGTCACGCTGACCGAATAGGTTCCCGGCAATACCTCGGGTGCGACCAGGAGGGCCCACGCGGGCGGCTTGCCTTGAAGCGGGGGCTTCACGAAGTCCGTGGTGGTGGGTCGGTCGTACCGCATGTTCCAGACGTAGCGGTTCAGGCCGAACCGCGACGGACCGTAGCGGGTCGCGATCAGCTCCCCGCGCGCGTCGCGGATCTGGATCTTCACCGGCGTCTGGTCGCGCGCCTTCTGCTGTTTGCTGGCGCGCAGTCTGTTCGGGAGACTGTAATCGATCACGACGCCATCGGGCGCATTGGGCGTGACGAACGACGGCTCGGCGCCCTGTCCCCGGCTCCAGCGCTGATATTCGATTCCGGTTCCCGGCGCGAACAGATTGAGGTGGGTGGGGAGCGCGGCCGGATTGAGCTCGGCGACCGAGGCGAAATGGTCCAGAACCCACAGGCCGCGACCGTGGCTCGCGAGCACGAGATCGCCTTGCACGAACTTCAGGTCGAAGACGGGCATCGTCGGCAGGTTGCTCTCGAGCTCGGTCCATCGCCGGCCGCTGTCGCGCGATATCCAGACCCCGCGCATGGTGCCCGCCGCGAGGACCTGCGGATCGTCCGGATCGGCGCGCACCACCATCACCGAGGCGTCGTGCGGCAAAGTCGCGCCGATCGAGCGCCAGCGCCGCCCGTAATCCGTCGTCGCATAGGCATACGGCCTGTCGTTGCCGAGCTCATGCGCATCGAAAGCGACGTACGCGGTCCCGGGGGCCGTAGGCGACACGTCGATCTGGTAGACGCGCGCCCACGCCGGCGCATGCGGCGGCGTGACCTTGCTCCAAGTCTCGCCGCCGTCACGCGTGACGGACACCAGGCCGTCGTCCGTGCCGACCCAGATCACGCGCGGATCGCTCCGCGCGATCTGGATCGAGAGGATCGTGTCGTAGGTCTCGGCGCCCGACAGGTCGTAGTGGATCGGCCCGCCCGAGAGCTGTTGCTTCGACTTGTCGTTGCGGGTCAGATCCGGGCTGATCGTCCGCCAGTTCAACCCGCCGTCGGTGGATTTCAGCAGCACGTTGCCGCCGAGGTAGACCGTGTTCGCCTCGTGCGGGTCGACCGCGATCGGCGGCGTCCAATTGAAGCGGATCTTCTGTGCATAGGTCGCCAGATCGTTGATGTATCCCGGCCCGTGCAGATACGGCATGATGAACAGCGACTGCTTGGTCTTACGGTCGAACCGGAGGATCGTTCCATCCTCCGCATCCGCATAGATGATGTTCGGGTTCGAAGGCGCGGGCACCACGTATTGGCCGTCGCCGCCCACCACGGTGAACCAATCCTGGCCGGAGACGACCGAGTCGGCGAGGGACGAGGACGGCCCACACCAGCCGCTGTTGTCCTGCAATCCGGTACACAGGTCGTATGGAGTGCGGTTGTCCGCGGCGACCATGTAGCTTTGCTCGATCGGCATGCCGTCGAGGAAGCGCCACGTCTTGCCGCCGTCCAGGGACAGGTACGCCCCACCGTCGTTGCCCTGAATCATGCGCTTCGGGTCGGTCGGGTCGATCCACATCGCATGATGATCGACGTGCACGGACGAGTCGATCACCCGCACTGTCTTGCCGCCGTCATTGGACTCGAGGAGTTGGAGCCCGAGGAAATACACGCGGTCCGGATCGTTCGGCGCAACCTCGAGTGTCGAGAAATAAAATCCCCGCACGTTGAGCGCGTGGTTGTCCGACACCTCGTGCCAGTGATCGCCCAGATCGTCCGAGACGAACAGCGCTCCCTTGCCGATCGGCGCCTCCAGCAGCGCGTAGACGCGGTGCGGATCGCTCGGCGCGAACGCGAGACCGATGCGCCCGATCGGCGAAGGAGGCAGGCCGTCGCGCAGTCTCGTCCACGTCTGCCCACCGTCGGTCGAGCGCCAGATCCCGGATCCCGGACCGCCGTCGTGAAGCATCCAAGGCTGCCGGTACGCCTGCCAGGTGGCCGCGAGCAGCACCATGCCGTTGCCCGGCTGCATCGCTACATCGATTGCGCCGGTGTAGTCATTGACGAACAGCGACTTGCGCCAGGTCTTTCCCCCGTCGGTGGTCACGAAGATCCCCCGGTCCGGACTCGGTCCCCATTCCTTGCCCAGTGCGGCGACGACCACGTGGTTCGGATCGTGCGGATCGATGACGATGCGCCCGATCTGGCCGACGTGCGCCAGACCCATTCGCCGCCACGTCCTGCCGGCATCGGTCGACAGATACACGCCGGCGCCAGGAATTACGTCGTTGCGGATGTTCGCCTCACCGGTGCCGACCCACACCAGGTTGGGATTCGAGGGAGCGAGCGCGATTGCGCCGATCGAACTCGTCGCCTCGTGCTTGAAGATCGCGTGCCAGTGCAATCCGCCGTCCGTGGTCTTGAACACGCCTCCGCCGGCCGAGCCGACATAGTAGACGCGGGGATTGCCGGGGATTCCGGCGACCGCGGTGACCCGTCCGCCGGCGATCGCCGGACCGAGGTTGCGGAACTTCACATGCGCGAAGACGTCCTTTGACTTTTCAGCCGCCTTCCCGGCCGCCGGCTGCGCGACAGCGACCGCGACCATGCAACCGGCGGCGAGCATCACGGCCACCATCCGCTTCAGCAAGGAATAACCCTTCATCGTCGCCTCCCCGATGGACGCCTTGGAACGAGTTGCTTACGGCGGGCTGTCCACGGGGACGGACGGTACCAATGCGAGACACCGGCCGCAACTTCTCCACGCCTGGCGCGCCGGGCCGGCAACGCTTCGTCGCGTGTGCATGGCGACTGGGCGCAATGAGCGCCCGGGCCCCTCTCGGGAGGAGCGGCCGGCGGCGACTCCACTCGCACGGCAATTCCGTGGTATGGGCCGTGCACAGCGCCCAGACGACCCGGGGGCCGGTCTGACCCACGCGCGCCCATCGGCGCCCCGCCGCGCGCTCTTTAACGGAGGCGTCATGCTGCGCATGCTATATTTTCCCCTTTTGGGATTCTGTCTGTTGCCCATGGCGCCGCGGAAGTCACGATCCTCGCCCCGCCGGCTCTGCGCTCAGCGAGCCCGGTGCCGGAAGGCGCTCCTGATAATCTCCTGATGAAGATGAGGCAATCGAGATGACGAGCCACAGCAATAGGCCTGCCCGCCGCCCGCGATGGTCGTTCGCCCTCGCCCTGGGCCTCTGCCTGCCTGTGTTGGCCGGTGCGGGCTGGCGCACGCAGCGGCAGTTCGTCCCGGCACCCGTGACGATCACCCGAAACAATCGCGCCCGCTACACCGGCATTCTTCCGACCTGGCGCCGCGTCCGCCCCGTGGGGACCATCGTCAGCACGCCCAATTTCCCCACGAAAGTGCTGAATGTCGGCACGCATGTACTGGTTCTTGCCAATGGCGCGACCCCCTTCCAGACAGTGACCTGGTACGGCCTGGACCTGCGGCGGCAAACGCGCCTGGCCGCCTTCGGCAAAGCGGCGCCGGCCAAGGAAACCGTCTTCACGCTCAGCGACGGCACCTCCACGGCGGTGGATCCTCTCCACACGGACGCCGCCGGCACGGTCTATTCGACGAATCAGCCGCCGGCGCGACGCGCGGCGGAGGCGGTGGCGGCGGTGCGAGCCGAGGAGAATCCACATGCCATTCCCACGACGATCGTCTCTCACAGCGATTTGTTCCAGGGAATGGCCGCGGGCGGCAACGGCATCGTGTATGTCACGGGCGGGAACTCGGACCAGGTGCTGGCTTTGCGGATGGCGGGCGACACGGTGCGGGTCGTTCGCCGCTACCCGCTGCGGTGGCAAAGGTTTCCGAGGAGCCAGTATCCCTATACCTACCAGGGGGATCACGGACACGAGCCCTATCATTTCTACCCGGATTCCGTGGCGGTGGGCCCGAACGACCGTCATCTGTATGTCACGGGAATGCTGGCCAACAGTCTGGCGCGCATCGACATCCGCACCGGCAAGACTCGATACGTCAATGTCGGCCCCTATCCGTTCGCGGTGATCGTGGCCGACGGCGGACGCCGCCTGGCGGTGAGCGACTGGGCGGGACGGGGGGTCACGATCCTGAGCCGCCGGAACCTGAAGGTGCTGGGAATCGTTCCCACCGGGCCGGTGCTCGGACCGCACACGGTGGCCGCCGGCGTCCACCCCACCGCGATGACGGGCGAAGCTCACGGCCCGCGCATCTGGGTCGCCGATGCCAATGACGATGTGCTGGTGGAGGTGGATACCCGGGCGCTCAAGGCCGTGCGCGTCATCGGCGACAGCCCTTATCCGGATGCGCCGCCCGGCAGCTATCCCGACGCCCTGGCCGCGGCGGATGGCGATCTGTTCGTAGCCAACGCCGGCAATGACGACATAGCCGTCTACGATATCGCCTCGGGCAAGCCGCTCGGGCTGATCCCGACCGGCTGGTACCCGAGCGCGCTCACGGTCGCTCACCAGAGCCTGTACGTGGTTGCGGCCAAAGGACTGGGGACCGGGCCCAATCTCAAGTGGCAGTACATCGGGAACATGATGCATGGCCTGCTGCAGAAGGTGTCTTTGAAAGACCTGCCGCAGCGGCTTCCGGCGTGGACCCGCCAGGCGCTGCGGAGCGACGGCTTCCTGAAGGCGCAGCTGCGGGCCCTGGCGACGCGCAACGCGCGGACCACCGCCTTTCTGCGCCGGCACATCGATTACGTGGTCTTCATCCTGCGCGAGAACAAGACCTTCGACGAGGACCTGGGCGATTATCGTCCGGCCGGACGATGGGCCAATTCGCATTTCGACCTGTACGGCCCGAGGGAGCTGCCCAATCTGTACCATTGGGCCGCGCACAACGCCCTGTTCGCCAACTTCATGGCGGACGGAGAGGTGACCGCCCAGGGGCACCAGTGGACGGACGGCGCATCGGACTCCGATGTCGTGCAAAGGCTATGGCCGCAGTACTACTCCGGGCGCGGTCTCATCTGGAATGCCGGACCCGGCGGAACCGGCGCCCTGAATCCCAAGGCGCCGGGCAGCCACGACCCGTTCGAATACAGCCGCAAGACGCTCGGCGCCTTCACCAATCCCTGGATGAGCTATCCCGAGCGTCTCTATCTGTTCAACGATTTGCTTGCCCACCATGTTTCCTTCGAGGACTTCGGTGAGAACCTGACGCGCGCCAGAGACGGCGTCATCCGCGATGCCCTGCTCGCCCACGTCGACCGCACCTATCCGGGCTGGGACCGGATGATCCGTGACAACAGCCGCGTCGGCGCAGCGATCGCCTGGCTCGAAGCGCACCGCGGCAGAGCCTTCCCCCATTTCATTTTCATTTGGATCCCCGACGACCACACGGCGGGCCTGACCCCCTGCTATTACAGCCCCGACTACTACGTGGCCGACAACGACCATGCCACGGCGCAATTCCTTCACTACCTCGCCGGCACGCCCCAATGGCGCCACATGGCGGTCTTCCTGGACCAGGACGATGCCCAGAGCGGCGCCGATCATATCAACGCGCATCGGACTCTCGGCCTCGCCCTCGGACCGTGGGTGAAGTCGGGTGACCTGGATACCCGACCCTTGTCGCAGGTGAACATCGTGCGCACCATCGAAGCGGCGCTCGGCCTGCCGGCCATGTCTCAATGGGATGCCAACACGCGGGTGATTTCCGGAATCTGGCGACACACCCCGCGGACGGAGCCCATGCCGGTGCTGCCCATGCGGGTGCCGGTGCAATTCAATGCGGGCAAATGCAGCAACCACCTGCTGCTGCGCCGCGAAGCCGGCGCGACCGGCCACGCGCTGACACCGCAGTGGCTCAAGACTCATACCGACCCTCACGGCGCTTCGAGCGCACCCATCGCCGCCCGCGAGCAATACACGCCCACCTCCATTTTGAAAGTGCCGGGGCCGGAGCAGATGCGCCAGGAGTGGATTGCGAGCAGAGGCCTGCGCAGTTACAGGAAGTTCCAACGCTACCTGCGCGCATATGCCGCTGCGCGCGGCGAGACGCCGGCCTCATACGAGGCGAACGAGGGACAGCTTCACTGACCCTGGCCCGCGATCTCCGATGCGTACTGCGGCCGGTTGCGGCGGCAGATGGCGCCCGAACGCGGCCCGGCCGGTCCGGGCCCGTGCCCTCGTGCCGCCCGCACGGTCTCAGCGCGCGGGCGTGCGCAGAGCGCGAGCCGGAATGGGCGAGCTACCGGGCGGCTACCGCTCAACGACCGGCGGCCGCGGGTCCCGCGACAGCCAGTCTCTCTCGCCCGTTGAGGCCGGAGTTTCTCAAACCCCTGGACTTCGGACCTTTACCACGCTCCAGCCTAAGCTTGACGGGAACGCTGCACCGCGGATGGCGCGTCCACTCGTCCGGGGTGAACATGGGCCGGCGCACCGGGATGCGTACCCCACGCTCCGCTGCGCCAGCGACTGCGGCCTGCACCGGCGCAAGCGCGAACCGCGCCTTCCGCCAGCCCAACGGCCGGCCGGCGGCAGCTCATGAGGGTCGAGCGGTGAAGCGGACCTCCGTCACCAACTCTCGGGGACCGCTGCGCGCATTGCGATCCGCACCGCGGCGCCATCCTCCCCGTCCGCATTCGATACGAAACGCCCGCCCTGGTGCGCACCACCCTGTGGCGAGCGCCGCGCGATTGTGGTATTTCCGGAGGCGCAGCCAACGTCATTCACGTCCACGAATGCGCTTGCGCGAATGCCTGGCTCGTCCGGCCGATGCGGGCGGTCGCTTGAATCCCGGGACCCGAAATCAACATGCTCGGGCGCGCGCGGCGGCATTCCGTCAGCGCCGGCAGCATCATTCCGGCCGTCAATCTGTCATAATGCGCCCCAAATGAGACACACCCATTCCTGCCCCCCCGTCGCGCTCTGCCTGTCTCTGGCTGCATTGGGTCTTTCCTCGGCCCTCCCGGGCGCGGCGGCGGCATCGCAGGCCGCGGCGCCGGCCACGGCTCCCACCAAGCTGCCGGCACCGGTGCAAACCGAGCGCTTCGTACTCAAGCCGGGCCAGACCGTGATCGGCCGGGTGCAGGCGGTGCGGATCAAGCCGCACCAGGTGCTCTCCGATATCGCCCGGCTGTTCGATGTGGGCAATGACGCGATCATGCGCGCCAATCCCACGGTCGATCCCTGGCTCGCCCCGCCCGGCACCCGGGTGATCGTGCCGACGCAATTCATCCTGCCGGATGCTCCGCACGTGGGCATTGTGGTCAATGTGGCCGCGATGCGGCTCTTTTACTACCTGCCGCACAAGCCGGGCCAGCCGCAAGTGGTCATCACCCACCCGGTCGGAATCGGCAGGCTCGGCTGGCCCACCTATACGGGCGTGACACGCATCGTCGGGCACATCGCGCATCCGGCGTGGATTCCTCCACGCTCGATCCTCGCCGAGCATGCCCGCGAGGGCGTGCCGCTGCCGCGGGTGGTCCCCGCCGGCCCGAACAACCCGCTCGGCAACTGGGCCATGCCGCTTGCCGCGGGCGGCTATCACACCGACGTGCTCATACACGGCACCGACAAGCCCGCCGGCGTGGGCCGGCGCGTCAGCCACGGGTGCATTCACCTGTATCCGGAGGACATCAAGCAGCTGTTCAAGCAGGTGCCGAACGGCACTCCGGTGCACATCGTCAACCAGCCGTACCTGTTCGGCTGGAAGAACGGGCGGCTGTACATGCAGGCTTACGGTCCGCTGAAGGATGACAAACGGGCGTGGAAGACCAACACCACCCTGCTCGGCACCATGCTGACGCCCCGCCTGGTCAAGCACCTGGCGCGGGCTCACCAGAGGATCGATTGGCCGCGCGTGAAGTCCCTGCTCTCCGACCCGAAGGTCGTCCCGCTTCCGGTCTCCGGACACGGCCTGTCCGGCAACGCACTGGTGGCCACGCTCGTTGAGAACCGCCTGCCCAAGGGCTCGGCCTGGAACGGCAAGACCCATCTGCCGCTCACCTCGGCTCAATTCCGCGCCATCATGGCGCAGATGAACGGCTCGACACACTCGAAGTCGGGCGGGCAGCGTGATCCCTCGGACGATGGACACGACTCCGGAGTGTCGCGGCCGACGGATTGAGCCGCAGCCCTGCTCCGTGGCGGCGAGCGGGCGAGGTCATTTGAGCTTGGCGCCGCGCCCGTCGAGCACCGAGACATCCGTCGGGATGCCGGCGCGTACGCTGGCGCCGACGGTGCAGAAGTCTTCGAACTGGGCGAGAACCCGCTCGAGATGCGGCAGTCGATCCGCCGTCGCGCCGAGGCGGATTTCGACCTCGATGCGCAGCACGCGCAAGCGCCCCGCTTCGTTTCGACCAATCTGCGCGCGTGCGGTGGTGGTGATTCCCCCGGGGTCGTTCTTGAATTTCGCGAACGCGAAGTTCAGGCTCGAGCTCATGCAGCTGCCCACCGCGGCGAGCAACAGATGAGAGGGCGAGGGGCCTGCGGCCCGGCCCAGCGGCGGCGGCTCGTCCGACACCAGGTGGGCCACGCTCTCCGCGAAGGCGATGTCGAACTCGTAATCCCGCACTTGGCGCAGGGTGACACTCGGCGGTTGTTCGGGCATGGAGCTCCTCCGGCTGGGTGGCTCGCCGCAGCATACCTCTCACGGCGGAGCCGGTGTGTCATGGCAAGCACCGTCCGATGGGACGCGCCCCGGGCGCGATTGCGTTCACGGCCAGGCAATCTTCCACCACCGCGGTCACCTGGTCTTCAATTCCGCCTTCTGCAGTGCGAACTCGATGCCCGTCGCACGGGAAGCGATCTGAGGCGCAAAGCGGCAGCTACTCGTGCCAGACCAGGTAGACATAGACGTACGCCGTGACAAAGAGCACGCATACGCCGCACGCCACGAACGTGGCGCAAGTCGCAGTCAGATACGCGAGCATCCTGGGGGCTTCGGAAGTGAGCGTGCCCAGCTTGTCGAAGCCCACCGTCAACAGCGCCGCGACGCCCGGACTCACCACCCAGCGCCGCATGCAGGCCAGAAGCTCCGCTCGCCTCCTGCGGTTGTACCGGTAGGCGGCGACCCTCCGCAGCGCCTTATCGGCGCGTTCTGCGCAGCGTGTCGAACAACCCGGCCGCGCCGCCCGCCAGCGAGCCGACGACCTGGCCCGCGGCGGTGAGCGTCCCCACCGCGCCGAAGATCGGCAGCACGGTGAGCAGCGCGACCCCGGCCGTGGCGCCCACGGCGACGTTCTTGAACAGATCAATGAGCTTCATCGTCCACCCTGCCTTGCGGCGACGGGATTCTGGCCATTCTAAGCCTCGGCGCGACGGCGTGGGCATCCCGCCTTCGGCGCACCGCTGGGCCATGAACAATATTGCTGAAATTTCATCGTGTTGCAACGCAATCCGCAGACAGCTGATCGGCAGCGGCGGGCCCCTGCCGAGACGCTCCTCCAAATAGGACCGCCCTTCCGGGAACTGCTGCCTTGGGACCGGGATCCGATCCGGGTCCTGCGTGCTCAATGCCGCGGCGCATACCCGTCGGTCAGCGTTTTCAGGAAGGCGATGACGTCCTTGATCTCAGCGGGGGTCAGCGCAGGCGGATCACCGGGATGGCGGTTGAACGGCGCGTCCACCGTGTCGACATTCTTGCGGTACAGCGGGGGAAGGTCATTGTACTGGATCACTTTGCCGGCGGCGTTGCGCGGGTAGAAGCGTCCGGGGTGCAAGTCCCGGTTGACGTACCAATCGAGGACTTGCTGCAGGGAGTGGAATACTCCGTTGTGAAAGAACACGCGGCGAGTCGCGACGTTGCGAAGGCTGGGAGTCAGGAACATGCCGCAGTACTGGGTCTCGCTGCGCATGTCGGTACGGTACGGCCCGCAGATCCCGAGATCATAGTAATGGGGATTGCGGTTGGCCGGAATCGCGGGATTGCGCGGCACGCCGAGGGCCTCGTACTGGAAGTCGGTCAACAGCGGCGGCAGGCCGTCGGGAGTCGGCTTGTCGAGGTGGCAGGCCGCGCAGTTGCCCTTGCGCGGGTCGTTGAACAGCTCATAGCCGCGCATCTCGGCCGGAGTGAAACGTGCCTTGCCCTCGAGCCACGCATCGAACTTGCTGGTGAACGGATGAAACGACGGGTCTTCGATCTCGTAGCGGCCGATGGAAAACATGGCCTCGGCCACCGCCAGGCGCGCGTTGGCGAACACGCCGGGACCGAACAGCCGAACGAAGTCCGGGGCATACGGCCCCGCGCGCAGCTTTTTCGACACCTGCTCCGGCGTGCCGCCATCCATCTCCGCCGGGTTGTACAGCGGCCCGTTGATCTGCTGCTCGAGCGTATTGGCACGCCCGTCCCAGAACAGCCCCCCCTGGGGCACGAGATTGGCGGCCGCCGCCTGCGGGGCGCTGGCGTTCTTCAGCACCCTGACATGGCCCGCCGCCCGCCGCACGAGCTTCGCCAGAGGCACGGGGATATCGTTGCCGGTGTCGATGTCCGGCCCGATGGTGAACGGTGGCTGGCGGTACAGGTAGCGCAGGGACGGCACGGCGCGAACGCCCGGCGTGCGCAGGCGAGGCCCCCCCATCATCACCGGCGCGGCGCCCGGAGGACCGTACGCGTGCGCCGGACTGTGGCAGCTCGCGCAGGACATCCGACCGGAGCCGGACAGGCGGGTGTCGTAGAAGAGCTTGGCGCCGAGCTGCGCCACCGCCGACAGCGGCCCATCCGGCGGATAGCGCAGCTTGACCGGGTGCGGGTCATAGCCCTGCGCCAGCAAAGCGGCCGCCGCGGGGCGGACCCCGGCCGGCCGCGGTGGCACGGGGCCGGCACCGGCGCCTGCGAGGGACCCCGCCCCCAGCAGCAGGCCGGCTGCTACGGCGAGCCTCATGCGACGCTTGCGCACCGGTCCTGCGTGCAGGCAATCGCCGTCCAGCCCCGTCGACGCCGCGTCACGACGCGGCTGAGGACCTTGTCCGCCTGAAAATATATCCAGCCTCACGGGCTCAATCGAATGACGGGCGCCGATCGAAACAACCTGCGGACCTCCCGCAGGGGGATGATTTGAGCCGGCGGGCCCGCTCAGGTCAATGTGGCTGCGCCGCCGCC
>OFHJ01000453.1_pt1 | contig 15767 bp, 9 predicted proteins | sample 1522001 | NCBI WGS metagenome assembly OFHJ01 (sample SAMEA2464838, study PRJEB22497) | soil metagenome | biome: Grassland; feature: Farmland; material: Clay | place: Australia | collected 2013-02-01 | depth 1.2 m | reverse complement strand
ACCTGGTGGCCATTCTGGAGGCCCTGAGGGAGGCGGGAGCGCTGCACGCGCAACTGGTCGTCATATGACGCTGCCGGTCGCAGACGCTGGCCTGTTTGTCGATGCGCAGTCGCTCGCGGGCCTCAAGCGCGAGGCCGCCGCGCACGACCCTCAGGCGTTGCGGGCGGCGGCACAGCAGTTCGAGAGCCTGTTCATCGACATGATGCTCAAGAGCGCCGAAGCGGCGAACTTCAAGGATCCGCTGTTCGGCTCGAGCCAGCAGCGCCTGTATCAGGACCTCTATGACCAGCAATTGTCGACCCAGATGAGCAAGACGCACACCTTCGGTCTGGCGGAAATGCTGGTACAGCAGCTGCGCCGGCAATGGGCCGGCGGCGGCACGGCGGGCTCCTCTTCCGAGTCCGGCGCGGGGGCCTCCTCCGGCGCCCGCGTGGGAGCTTCCTCCGGTACACGAGCCGGAGCCTTCGCCGGCTCCGGCACAGGGGCCTCAGGGACAGCCGTGCACGGCGGCGAGTCCAAAGCCACGGCGGGCTCCGCGACCCCGGTGACGGCGGGCACGCCGGCCACCGCCGCAGGCACCACGGGCGTCGGCGCTTCGCAGCGGACCGCCTTCGCCCGATCCCTGTGGCCGGATGCCGAGCGGGCAGCCCGGCAATTGGGCGTGAGCCCCGTGAGCCTGATTGCCCAAGCGGCGCTCGAGACCGACTGGGGGCGCAGCATGCCGCGCACCGCCGGCGGGGCGAGCAGCAACAATCTGTTCGGCATCAAGGCGAGCGGCGCCTGGAGCGGCTCGAGCGCACGCAGCGGCACGCTGGAATATGTCAACGGAACGGCCACGGCGACCCAGGCGCAGTTTCGCGCCTACGGCAGCTGCAGCCAGTGCTTTCAGGACTACACGGCGCTGCTCAGCGGCGATCCGCGCTTCGCCGCGGCGCTCGGCACCGGCAACGACGTCGGCGCGTTCGCCTCGGCGCTGCAGCGCGCCGGCTACGCCACCGACCCGAATTATGCCCGTAAGCTCACCGCGGTCGCCGACACGCTGAGCCGCTCGCTCGGCACCCGTGCGGGCGCCGGGCCGCTAAAGCTCGCGGCCGCCGGGCCGATAGACACCCGTAGTAGTGCGCTCTGAGGGCCGTGAAGCATGGCTGACCTGCTTTCAACCAGCGTCTCCGGCCTGCTCGCGTTTCAGCAGGCCCTCGACGTCACCAGCAACAATATCTCGAACGCCGCCACGACCGGCTACAGCGTCGAGACGGCCAATCTGGCCGAAGCGCCGGGTCAATACAGCGGAGCGGGCTACATCGGCAGCGGCGTCGACGTGCAGAGCGTCACCCGGGCCTACAATGCGCAGCTCACCCAGCAGGTGCGCACCTCGCAATCGAGCTATTCCAGCTACAATACGCTGGCCACGCAGGCTCAGCAGATCGACAACATGCTGAGCGACTCGAGCACCGGGGTCTCGGCCAGCCTGCAAAGCTTCGTCAACGCCCTGCAATCGGTCTCGACCTCCCCCGCCTCGACCTCGGCGCGGCAGGCCCTGCTCAATCAGGGCCAGGCGCTTGCCCAGCAGCTGCAATCCTACGATACCCAGATCAATCAGTACGGCTCGCAGCTCGAGTCGCAGATCACGACCGACGTCTCGCAGATCAATACGCTGGCGGGCGGTATCGCGAACCTCAATCAGCAGATCGCCGCCGCGACCGCCGGGGGCCAGAGTCCGAACCAGCTGCTCGACCAGCGCGGCACGCTCATCGACAAGCTGAGCCAGTACATTTCGGTGCAGACCGTGCCGCAATCGAACGGCTCGACCGACGTCTACATTGGCAGCGGCCAGGCCCTGGTCTCCGGCAGCGTCGCGCAGCAGCTCACCACCATTCCGGGGGCCTACGATCCGACCCAGCTCAACGTCGGCATCAAGACCGGGAGCGGCGTCACCAATCTCACCCATGAGATGACCGGCGGGGAGCTCGGCGGCCTGCTGAGCGCACGCAGCCAGGTGCTCACTCCGACCCAGAACGCGCTCGGTCGCATCAGCGTCGCGGTCGCGAGTCTGATCAACGGGCAGCAGCAAAGCGGCATGACGTTGAACGGCACCGCCGGTCAGCCCATGTTCACCGTGGGCGCGGTACAAGTGCTCCCGGACACCGCCAATTCCGGCAGCGCCGCGGTGAGCGTGTCCCGCACCTCCCTCAGCCAGCTCACCACCGACAACTACCAGCTCAGCTACACCGGCGGCGCCTGGCAGCTGACCGATCTGTCCACCGGTCAGCAGGTCGCCATGACCGGCAGCGGCACCACGGCGAGCCCCTTCAAGGCGGCCGGCCTGTCCCTGACGGTGACCGGTACACCGGGCGCCAACGACAGCTTTCTCATCGAGCCGACCGCCGGGGCGACCGCGGGCCTCAGCATGCAGCTCACCGACCCGTCGCAGGTGGCGGCCGCCTCCCTGGTGCAGGCGAGCCCGGGCGCGGCCAACCAGGGCACGGCCACGGTCAGTTCCGCCTCGGTGACCAACCCGGCGGGCTATCTCGGCAACACCTATACGGTGACCTTCAGCAGTCCGACCGCTTACACCGTCACGGAGAACGGCGGCACCACCCCGGTGGCTTCCGGCACCTACTCCAGCGGCACACCGATCGCATTCGGAAACCAGCAGCTCACCCTGACCGGCACGCCGGCCGCCAACGACACGTTCACCGTGAAGCCGAACAACGCGGCCAATACGGGCGACAACAGCAACGTGCTCGCGATGATCAACGGGCTGTCGTCGAAATCGCTCGATGGCGGCACCACTTCGGTGAGCGGTGCCGCGACGAATCTCGTCAGCCAGGTGGGCGTCCTGACGCAGCAGGCGCAAAACAACGCCTCGGCGCAGCAGTCCGTGAACCAGGAAGCCACCACCGCCCGCAGCAATGCCACGGGAGTGAACCTGGACAACCAGGCGGCGGACATGCTGCGCTACCAGCAGGCCTACCAGGCCATGGCGCAGGTGATCTCCATGTCGAACAAGATGTTCACCTCCCTCATCCAAGCAGTAGGTTAGCCGTGACCATCTCCACTCTGTCGTTCCAGATGAACGCCACCGACCAGATGGACGCGCTGCAGCAGGCGATGTCCAAGACCCAGACGGAGCTCTCGACCGGGAAACAGGTCCAGACGGCGGCCGACAATCCGGTCGGCATGTCGCAGGTCGTGCAGCTGAACACGCAGGTCTCGGCTTCCCAGCAATATGTCACCAACGGCAATCTCGCCGGTGCGAGCCTGAACCTCGAAACCCAGGCGCTCAGCGACGCCACCAATGCCCTGCAGAGCGTGCGCAGCCTCATCGTAGAGGCCAACAACGCCTCGATCACCCCGAGCCAGCGCCAGGACATCGCCACGCAGATGCAGCAGCTCGAGCAACAGCTGGTCGGCATCGCCAACCGCCAGGACGCGCAGGGCAATTACCTGTTCAGCGGCTATGCCTCCGGCACGAAGCCTTTCGCCCAGAACGGCACTTCGGTCACCTACGCCGGCGCCAACGAAGTGAGCCGCGTGCAGCTGAGCGCCGAGCAGAGCATCTCCACGGGCGATACCGGCAGCGCCGTGTTCATGAACATCCCCGCCGGCAACGGCACCTTTACGACCGCGGCGGCGGCGGCCAATACCGGCACCGCCTCGATCGGCCCCGGGACGGTGACCGATCTGTCCGCCTGGAAGCCCGATACCTACGCCATCTCATTTTCCACCTCCACCTCCCCTCCGACGTACACGGTCAAGGACAGTGCCGGCGCCACGGTAACCACCGGATCCTACACGGCGAGCGCCGGCGGAGCGTTTAGCATCGCTTTCAAGGGAGTGCAGGTATCTTTCAGCGGCATTCCCGCCAACGGGGACCAGTTCACCGTCGCATCGGCCGGCACCGCCAGCGTGTTCTCCACCGTTGCGAGCGCCATCAGTACGCTCAACTCGACCACCCAGAACTCTGCGCAGACCGCCACCCAGCTGAACGGCGCCCTCGAGCAGATCGACGGGGCGCTGAGCCATATCAGCCGGGTGCAGGCCTCGGTCGGCGCGCGCATCAACGCTGTCACCGCGGCCGGCACCACCGCCCAGAGCGAGCAGACCGACTACAAGACGTCGATTTCACAGATTTCGGACACCAACTACGCGCAGGCCACCACCCGGCTGTCCACCGAGGAGCTGGCGCTGCAGGCCGCCCAGTCGTCCTACGCGTCGATGATGTCTCTGACCCTGTTCAAGTACATCTAGCCCCGCATCCCTCACCGGGCCCGAGTGTGACGCAGCACGCATTTTCATCGCCCCGCCGCAAAGGCATTCAAGTCTGCCTGAACCGGTCCGATAACGACGCTGAACAGGGTGAGCGCAAACCCAGCGCCCCCCCCAGCGCGGCGGACGGGTGTCCGGCGCCTGATAGTGAACTCAGGAGCACCAGACCATGGCACTCGTTCTCAATACGAACATCGACTCTCTCATTGCGCAGAACAGCCTGACCACATCGGGCAACCAGCTGACGACGGCATTGCAGCAGCTGTCGTCCGGCCTGCGCATCAACACCGCCGCGAACGACGCCGCCGGCTACGCCATCGCGCTCGGCATGACCTCGCAGATCAATGGCCTGAACCAGGCGACCCAGAACGCCAACGACGGCGTCTCGCTCACCCAGACCGCCTCGGGCGCGATGAGCCAGATCACCAACGACCTGCAGTCCATGCGCAGCCTCGCGGTCGAATCGCTGAACGCCACGAACAGCTCCCAGGACCGCGTCGACCTGAACGCGCAGTTCCAGCAGTTGATGAACGACATCAACAGCGTCTCCGCCCAGACCCAGTTCAACGGCGTGAACCTGCTCGACGGCACCTTCCAGGGCGCGACCTTCCAGGTCGGCGCCAATGCCGGCCAGACGATCACGGTGGGCTCGATCTCCAACTCCAGCTCGACCGCGATCGGCAACTACTACAAGGGGGCCGCCAGCGTCGCCGGCACGGTGACCACGGCTTCGGGCAGCACCATCACGACCAGCGCCGGCACGGCCGGCACCTATGCCGCCGGCTCCACCGGCCTGGCCGGCTCGAGCGGCTTGAACACGGCCGTGGACGGATCCACCGTGACTTTGGCCGTCAACGTCGACGGTACGGCGTACAACACCAATGCCATCACGCTCACCGGGAACACGACGACGGACCTGAAGAGCATCGCGGCCGGCATCAACCAGGCGCTGAGCTCCACCGGCGGCATCGTCGCCACGGTCAACAGCAGCGGCACCGCGATCGATCTGAACGGCACGGCCGCTGCGGGCGACGGCCACGCGGTCACTTTCAGCGTGATCGGGGCCACGACCGCATCGGGTACCAGCAACACCACGACCGCAACGACCAACAGCTCGACGATTCTCAAGGACATGGGGGTGACGAACTCCTACACCATCGGATCGTACGCAACGTCGAGCGGAACCACGACCACCAGCAGCGTCCAGTACCTCAGCGGGCTCAACGTCACTTCGGTGGACAACTCGAACCTCACGTTGATCTCCATCGACAACGCGCTTCAGCAGCTCGCCACCAGCAGCGCCGATCTCGGCGCGTATCAGAACCGGTTCCAGGCGGCGGTCACGGGCCTGCAGACCGATTCGACCAACTTGAGCGCCGCCAAGAGCTCGATCGTGGATGCGAACTACGCGCAGGCGACCTCGAGCCTGTCCAAGGCGCAGATCCTGCAGCAGGCGAGCACGGCGATGGTGGCCCAGGCGAACACCATCCCGCAGAACATCCTTACGCTGCTGCAGAAGCTGCCGTAAGGAGCGGACTCGTGACGGAATGAATCCAGGGCTGGAACAGGACGCTTCCGAGGGCGGCCGCCGCAAGGCGCCGCCCTCGGGGCGCTTTCGGACCGCCGCGCGGCTCACGTTCGTAAGGAGCCCTTGAGATGTCCACACCCATCGTTTCCGTCGCGAGCAATACCAGCTCCGGAGCCGCCGGCGGCTCGGTCATCGACGTCGCGAGCCTGGTCTCGCAGCTGGTGCAGGCGACCCAGGCTCCGCAACAGGCGATCATCACCCAGCATACCCAGTCGGTCAGCACGGAGATCTCCTCGGTCGGCTCGCTGAAGAGCGCTCTCTCGCAGTTTCAGTCTGCCTTGGCGGCAATCGACACACCGAGCGCGTTCAACAGCCTGAGCGCCACGAGCAGTGACACGTCGGCGTTTACCGCGAGCGCGGGCTCCAGCGCCACATTGGGCTCGTACAGTGTCAACGTCAGCCAGCTCGCCCAGGCACAGCAGCTGGTCTCCGGCGCCTTCTCCGGCGGCAGTTCCGCGACCGTCGGCACCGGCACCCTGCAGCTGAGCCTCGGCGGCACCAGCTTCAGCGTCAGCATCTCGAGCAGCAATGACACCTTGTCAGGCATCGCCTCCGCCATCAATTCCGCCAGCGGCAATCCGGGCATCCAGGCGAGCATCGTCACCGGCACGGGCGGTGCGCACCTGGTGCTCTCGTCCTCGCTGACCGGCGCCTCGAATACCATACAGGTGGCGGAGACGGACGCCGGCACCGGCCTGTCCTCGCTTACCTACGGCAGCGGCAACACCGCCAATTACACGCAGTCCACGGCCGCGCAGGACGCCAGCCTCACCATCGCCGGCGTGACGTACACCAGCGCCAGCAATACGGTCACCGATGCACTGAGCGGCGTGACGCTGAATCTGCTCGCCACGACGAGCTCAGCGGCCACGCTGTCGATAACCGACAACAACAGCGCGGTCGAGGGCAACATCCAGTCGTTCGTTTCGGCCTACAATGCGCTGCAGCAGACGTTCACGCAGCTGGGCGGATACGACGCGACGACGAACACCGCCGGACCGCTGATGGGCAACGCGGCCCTGAGCGGGGTCCAGAGCCAGATCAGCGCCATCCTGGACAGCTTCGTCAACACCGGCTCATCGACGTACAATTCGCTTGCGAGCGTCGGCATCACGGCCAACAGCAACGGCTCGCTGAGCGTCAATGGCACGACCCTGGCCGCGGCGCTGAGCTCGCACTTCAGCGCGGTGAGCACTCTGTTCAGCGGCAGCGGCGGCATCGCCTCGTCGCTGAACTCGCAGCTCACCACCCAGCTCGCCAGCGGCGGACCGATCGACTCGCTGAGCCAGTCCCTGGTGCAGCAGGAGAACGCTCTGACGCAGCAGAGCAACCAGCTCTCGCAGCAGATGAGCGCCCTGTCGGCGAGCCTGACCGAGCAGTATTCCGCGCTGAACACCCTGCTGTCCTCGCTGCAGAGCACTTCTTCGTACCTGACTCAGGCGTTCGCGACGCTGCCGCAGGTGCAGGGCACCTCGTCGGCCTGAGAACCCACGCTCAAGTATACCGCCGCCGCGCCGCTAAATTCGGCATCGAGACCGGGAAGCAGACTTCGTGAGCGCCTTTTCACAACAATCCAAGCTGGCCGCCTACCGCAGCGTCAGCGCGCACGGCGCGGTGGCCAACGCGGACCCGCATACCCTGGTGTTGACGCTTTTCGACGCCGTGCTCGGCCGGCTGACCGCGGCGCGGTCCTGCATGGAGAAGGGCGACGTGACCCGCAAGGCCGGCCTGCTTCACAGCTCGGTGGTGCTGCTCGCGGAGCTGCGCGGCAGCCTGGACCGGCAGAAGGGCGGCTCGCTCGCGCAGAATCTGAGCGATCTGTACGAATACATGACCCGCCGCCTGGTGCATGCCAATGCGAGCAACGACGGGGCGGCGGTCACCGAGGTCCTCAACCTGCTCGGGGAGATCCGCACCGCATGGGCCGCGATCGGCCCGCAGGTGCGCTCCGCTGCCCTCGAGGCCGCGACACAAGGCGCGCCCTGAGCGTCGGCCCCGGCCGGCGGACAGCGGCCGAAATGCGACATATTTCACGGCGGCCGGACCGGGCCGTCGGATAGCTTTGTGCAATGAGCAAGCCCGCGCGCAAGGCCCGCAGGACGCACCGGTCGCGCCCCCTCGCCCCACCCGCCAGTCCCGGCGCCGCCGATCTCCAGCGGGCCCGCTCGCTATTGGGCGCCGGCCGCTGGCGCGAGGCCGAGGCGCTGTGCCGTTCCATCCTCGGGCGCCACACCGATGAGCCGGATGCCTCGAGCCTGCTCGGCGTCATCCTCGCTCAGACCCGGCGCACCAGCGAGGCCGCCGAGCTGCTGGGGCGGGTCGCGGCGCAGCGGCCGGACGATCCGGCCGCGCACAACAACCTCGGCAACGCGCTTCGGGACCTGGGAAGGATTCTGAGCGCCCTGAATTGCTACGATCGTGCGCTCGCATTGATGCCGGATTACGCCGAAGCGTATTACAACCGCGGCCTCGCCTATTACCACCTCCCCCGCTACGCCGAGGCGATCGCGGACTTCGATCGCGCGCTGAGGCTGAAGCCCGATCACGCCGCGGCCTGGAACAGCCGCGGCAGCGCCCTCAAGCACAGCGGAGAGCTCGAGCGCGCGCTCGAGAGCTACGACCGGGCCCTCGCCCTGAACCCGCGCCACGCGGGCGCGCTCGTCAACCGCGGGGCTTCGCTGCAGAGTCTGGGGCGTCGCGAGGAAGCGCTGCAGTGCTATCTCGCCGCGCTTGAAATCGACCCGCACAGGCCCGATCTCTACAACAACTACGGCATCACGCTGCACAGCCTGCATCGCTACACCGATGCGCTCGACGCCTACGAGCGCGCGCTCGCCCTGCAGCCCGACTCCGCCGAAGCCTACAATAATCGCGGGCTCACGCTGCAGGCCCTGAAACGGCAGGATCAGGCGCTGCAGAGCCTCGAGCGCGCCCTAGCGCTGAACCCGCGGTATTTCGAGGCGCATGGCAACCGCGGCATGACCCTGAAATCATTGTCCCGCTTCGAGGAGGCGCTCGCGGCGGTGGACCAGGCGCTTGCGATAGAGCCGCGCCACGGCCCGACACATTTCAATCGCGCGCTGATCCTGCAGGATCTGGAACGCTACCACGAGAGCCTGACCGAATACGATCTCGCCCTCTCGCTCGGCTGCGCGGATGCGCAAACCTATCGCTTTCGCGGCTCGCTGCTGGAGGCGATGCGCTCCCACGAGGACGCGATCGCCAGCTACGAGCGCGCCATCGCCCTGGCGCCCGAGGCGCAGTTCCTGCCCGGAATCCGGCGGCACGCCTGCTCCAACATCGGCCAATGGGCCGGCTACGACGATGAGGTCGCCTCGATCGTCGCGGCGGTGAATGCGGGCCGGGCCGCGGCGACTCCGTTCACCATGCACTCGCTCTGCGACGATCCGGCCGTCCTGCGCCGCGCCGCGGAGCTGTTCGGCCGCAGTGAATGCACCCCGCAGGCGCCGCTGCCCGCACCGCGCGCGTACCGCCGTCACGAGAAGATCCGAATCGGCTACTTCTCGGCCGACTTTCGCAATCACGCGGTCTCCGTTCTCGCCGCCGAGCTGTTCGAGCTGCACGACCGCTCGCGCTTCGAGCTGATCGGGTTCTCGCTCGGCGCCGACGTGCGTGACGAGCTGCGCGACCGCGTGGCGGCCGCGTTCGACCGCTTCCTGCCCGTCGGGGACAAGTCCGACGCCCAGATCGCCGAGCTCGCCCGCGAACTCGAAATAGACATTGCGGTCGACCTGGGAGGATACACGCACAGCGCCCGCCCGAACATCTTCGCGCTGCGCGCAGCGCCGGTGCAGGCCAGTTACCTGGGATTTCTCGGCACCATGGGAAGCGCGTTCATGGACTATCTGCTCGCCGATCCGGTGCTCATCCCCGACGACAACCGCCAACACTACGCCGAGAAGATCGCCTATCTGCCGAGCTACCAGGTCAACGACTCCAAGCGTGCCAGACCGACGCGGACCTTCTCGCGCGCGGAGCTGGGGCTGCCGCCGAACGGGTTCGTCTACTGCTGCTTCAACGATAGCTACAAGACGACGCCGGAGACGTTCTCCAGCTGGATGAGGATTCTCCACGCGGTTCCCGACAGCGTGCTGTTTCTGCTCGGCGGCAAGCCGCTTCTCGAGCGCAACCTGCGCGCGCAGGCGGGCGAGCATGGAATCGCCTCGGATCGTATCGTCTTCGGCGGCAGACTGCCGTACGGGGAATACCTGGCCCGATACCGCGCGGCCGATCTGTTCCTCGATACGCACCCGTACAACGCGGGCACCACGGCAAGCGATGCGCTGTGGGCCGGCCTGCCGGTCCTGACCTGTCCGGGACGGGCTCTGCAGGCGAGAATGGCGGCAAGCCTCGTCACCGCGGCCGGCCTACCCGAGCTCGTCGCGGCCGATCGGAACGACTACGAGCGCATCGCTGCCGCGCTGGCCGCCGATCCGGGACGTCTCGCTGCGCTCAAAGGGCGTCTGGAAGCCAATCGCGACACCTGCGCGCTGTTCGATACACCCGGGTTCGCCCGCCACCTCGAGAGTCTCTACGTGAAGATGTACGAGCGCCACAGGGCGGGCCTCGCTCCCGCTCATCTGTTCGCGGCATCCGAGGCGGACGAGGACGCGCCCCCGCGCGCCGCTCTCTCGGAGGACGCCGCATGAGTCCGGCCGACCCGATCGACTCGGCCGGCCCGGGCGGGCCCGCCACGGGCACCGAGCGCCGCCCGCACATCACGCGGCTCGTGCTGGCGGTCGCCGGTCCGGAGAACAACTCGCTCAAAGCTGCCCTGAACGGCGATTGGTATAGAGCGTGCAACCCGGACGTCGTGGGAGCGGGTCTGGACCCGTACGCCCATTGGGTTGCACGCGGAGCCGAAGAAGGACGTTTGCCGTGTCAAGACATTCTGTCGCTGCTCGAGCAGCTGATGCGCGAGCGAATGCCTTCCGCGGCGCCCGCCGAGCAGCGGCCCGCGGACCCCGCACAACAGCCCCGGGCCCCGGCCCCCGCTCCGGCCGCGCTCGAGAAGATCCGCGTCGTGTGCGCCACCCGGCTGAGCCAGGAGGCTTTTTTAAAGGAGTCGGCGCTGGGCAGATCCCTGGCGCTGCGCCTCCCGCACGCCGTTGAATTGCGCGTGTTTGCGAACAACAAAGCCGGGCTGGCCCACGTCTACAACACCGCGATTGCCGACTCGCGCAGCGAGCCCGCGATTCTGCTGTTCATCCACGATGACATCCATCTGTGCGACTTCTTCTGGGCCGATCGCCTGCGCCAGGCGCTCAACGTCTTCCATGTCGTCGGTCTGGCCGGAACACGGCGGCGGCATCCCCGCCAGCCGAGCTGGTGCAACGTCGATGAAGGGATGATCTCGGAACAGCGGGAATTCCTGAGCGGCACCGTCGGACATGGCAGCGGTTTCCCGCCCGCCGTCATCGACGAATTCGGGCCGAGCGGCCAGCGCGTCAGGCTGCTCGACGGGCTGTTCCTGGCGGCCAAGAGTTCCATCCTGCTCGACAAATCGGTCCGCTTTGACGAGCGGTTCGACTTCGACTTCTACGACCTGGACTTCTGCCGCACGGCCGAGGAGGCCGGACTCAGCCTCGGCACTTGGCCCATTTCAGCCGTGCACGAGAGCACCGGTGGTTACGTCAGCGACCGTTGGCGGCGCAATTACGGTCTATATCTGCAGAAGTGGGGCGACTGAGCCGCCGCAAGGCACCGAACCAGACCGCCCGCCGCAAAATGAACAGCTACCGGACCCACACTCCACTGCAAGCTTCCTGCGGGCCCACGCGTCCTCGCCCCACGAGCGCGGTGCCGCATCGACACATTTCGGGCTGCGTACGATCCGGCACCTCGCCTGACCACCGCCGAGACATCTCAATGATCCCGAAACCGCATTGTGATGCTCGTTTGCCGCCGGGTTCGGGGACAAGGCCCACTGCAGCGGCGCCGCGCTTTTCACGGACGTCTCCCGCTCGCGCTGTCTTCGCGCATACTCGGATCGTCGTTCCACATCATGGCTTCCCGCCCCGCAACCATCGTCTGAAACCGTCTCTTCCGAGGAAGTCGCAATGGATACTGTAACCGTGATCATCACTACTCACAAGCGCCCGCTTCTCCTGCGCCGAGCGTTGATGAGCATCCTGTCGCAGGCCTCGGAAGGATTGCACATCGAAATCATCGTTTCAGACGACGATGTCGAGGCCTCCGGTTTGCAGGCGTTAACCAGCGTCATGGAAAATGTCGGATCATTTTCTCTTCGGTACCTGAAACGCCCACCCGACGTCTCCGGCGTCGCCGCATCCCGCAACCGGGCGCTAGCCCAAGCGACCGGCGAGTGGGTTCTCTTTCTTGACGATGACGATGCATTGCGCCCAAACGTCATTTCTTCTCTCATAGGTTGCGCGAAAGAAAACAATGCACAGGTATGCATCGGCAACTACAGAAGATGCCAAGAGACCTCAAATCAGCAAATTACGGAAATTCAGGAAATTCAAGTCCCCGACGTCCATTTGTACGAGCATCTGCTCATCAGAAACTTCATTCCAATTGGATCCTTCATCATACGAAGGTCGCAGATACTCTCGCTCTTCAATGCGAACCTGAAAACCCACGAGGACTGGCTGTTTCTCTTAGACAACCTCGCCGGCGCTCATGTCGCGGTACTACGAATGAATGTCGTTGACGTCTATATCTCGACAGATGGAGCCCGTTCGCACCGCAACACGGGAAGCGGCGAAAAACAGATAGCGGGAGACTTCGCTCGAATATACTCTCTGCACCCAAGCGCCGCCCATTACCAGGCGCGCCGCAATCTACTGTCTGGCCTGCCCCCTGTGTCAACCAGCGAGCTGATCGGCGGCTCTGCCAATGACCTTGCCCCGGACGATGTCGTAACGACATCTCAAGGAAGATTTTTTATCGCCAATCGAAATGAAACGATTCAACGCGCGCTCGTTCATCAGGGTTCTTTCGAGCCGTTGGCAGCAAACGTCGCGATCGCCGTTTCGCATTTGTTGCCGGGCTGCATCATTGACATTGGGGCGAATATTGGCACATTCACTGTTCCTGTCGCCAAGGCACGACCGGACGCTCTCGTGGTTGCAATAGAGCCTCAGCAGTTTGTGTTTCGACACCTGTGCGCGAACACCCTCCTGAACCGCCTGAACAATACCTCGCTGCTCCAGGCCGCCGTCGGCAATGCCGAAAGAGGATCGTCTGTAAAAGTTCCGCGCTTCGACGTATACGAGGAGATCTACACCGGGTCCGTTTCCCTCGACAAGGAGGTCATGGATATTCGCAGCCGAATTCCGAATGTTGCGGAGCCAAATTTGCGCGCATCAGTCTACGACGATATCTCCCTATTTTCCCTGAACCAGATTATCGGCACTAATTCTGTCAGCTTCATCAAGCTCGACGTCGAAGGAATGGAACTCGAGGTACTGCGAAGCGGGGAGAAAAAAATTCGGGAACAGCACCCATTTTTACATTTTGAAGCTTGGACCCTTCCGGATTTCGAACCGCATCGGGACAAACTGCTTGATTTCGTAAGAGACCTTGGCTACCTGGTGATTCCTACCGGGGACGACTGCTTCGCGTTTCATCCCGCGTCGGTCGATCCCGGTCTCGTTACGAATTCCCTTACCAGTCACGTACCGAGCTGAATCGATCCCGTCAACCCGAGCTGTTCCAGGTAGGCAAACCGCGTGATGTGAGGCGGATTGGGACGGTCCGATGACGGCCGCGTTCGTGGCCGAAGCAGACACAGGCGCAACAGCGGTACGTTCCAAGCTCCCGCTGCCGCGCGCCGTAGTGAAGAGGCGGAACGGGAACAGGTTGCGCCCGCGAACCGCGCCCCGACCACCAAATCGCCCGGTGACCGGTTCACAAGCGCATTCCATGGATCACGGTCGGTTCACCCCACGAACTTGCGCGCGTTCCGATACAGCCGCATCCAGCCGCTGTACTCGTCGGCGTCCTCGGGGCGCCAGGAGTTCTGAACGTAGCGGGTCGAGCGCTCGGGGTGTGGCATGGTGATAGTGACGCGCCCGTCCGCGCTCGACAGCGCCGCGATACCGAAGGGGGAGCCGTTGGGATTGTAGGGATAGGCTGTGGCGACGTTGCGATCGTGATCGACGTAGCGCAAGGCGAGCATCTGGCCGCCGGCGCAGGCTTCGGCCTGCGCCTCGCTCTCGAACTCCGCCCGCCCCTCCCCGTGGGCCACGGCAATCGGCAGGAACGAGCCTTCCATGCCGGCGAGCAACACCGAGGGCGAGCGCAGCACCTGCACCAGCGTGAATCGCGATTCGTACTGCTCGCTGCGATTGCGCACGAACCGCGGCCAGTGCGACGTGCCGGGGATGATGCTCTTCAGGGCCGCGAACATCTGGCAGCCGTTGCACACGCCGAGGGCGAAGGTGTCCGTGCGCTCGAAGAAGGCCTGGAACTGCTCGCGCAGCCTGTCGTTGAACAGGATCGACTTCGCCCAGCCCTCGCCCGCACCGAGCACGTCGCCGTAGGAGAATCCTCCGCAGGCCGCCAGCCCCGCGAACTCGCCCAGGTGGCTGCGGCCCGCGATGAGGTCCGTCATGTGCACGTCGTACGGTGCGAAGCCCGCGCGATCGAAGAAGGCCGCCGTCTCGGTATGGCTGTTGACGCCCTGCTCGCGCAGGATGGCCACGCGGGGACGGATGCCGCGGGCGATGTACGGCGCAGCGATGTCTTCCTCCGGATCGAAGGACAGCGAGACCGTGAGCCCCCGGTCCTCAGCGGAGGTCTGCGCGGCGTATTCCTCGTCGGCGCACATCGGATCGTCGCGCAGGCGGCGCATCTGCCAGGAGGTCTCCGACCAGGAGGCGCGCAGCGCCCCCCAGGGCTCATCCAGCACGCACTCGCCGCCTACGCGTACCGTGACCTGCATCTGGCGCACAGGCGCACCCACCCGCAGCGCGAGCTGCCCGAGGCCGTGCCGGGCGAGGATTTCCGCCACTGCGCCCTCGCTTTGCGCAGCGATCTGCAGCACCACGCCCGGCTCTTCCGCAAATAGCTGCGCCAGCGCCGGTCCGCGCTGCGCGGGCAGATCGATGTCGAGGCCACAGTGGCCCGCGAAAGCCATCTCCAGCAGTGTCACGATGAGGCCGCCGTCGGAGCGGTCGTGGTAGGCGAGAATCAGGCTCTCGCGTCGCAGCTCCGTGAGCGCTTCGGCGAGCCGGACGAGCCGCTGCGGATCATCGAGGTCGGCGCAACTGTCGCCGAGCTGCCCATACACCTGCGCGAGCGCCGAGCCGCCGAGCCGCTGCCGCCCGGCGGCGAGATCGATCAGCCACAGCGAGGTGCCCTCCTGCGCGCTCAACACCGGCGTCAGAGTCTTGCGCACGTCCGCCAGCGGCGCGAACGCCGAGACGATGAGCGATACGGGGGCGACCACGGACTTGTGCGCATCGCCGTCCTTCCAGCTGGTACGCATCGACAGGGAGTCCTTGCCCACCGGGATGGCGATGCCGAGCTCGGGACACAGCTCCCGTCCCACCGCGCGCACCGTCTCGTAGAGCGCCGCGTCCTCGCCGGGCTCGCCGCAGGCGGCCATCCAGTTGGCCGACAGCCGGATGGCACCGAGCGCGCCGATGTCGGCCGCCAGGATGTTGGTGATGGCCTCGGCCACGGCGAGCCGCCCCGAGGCCGGCGCATCGAGCACCGCCACCGGCGTGGCCCCCCCCCCCGCCCTGGGCCCCCCCCCCCTGCCCGGGGAGTTCACCAACGCCCCCCCCCCCCCCCTGGCCGGCCCCCGCCCCCCGCCGACCAACGGGGCCCGGCTGGCCCCCCCACCCCCCCCCCCGCCCCCCACGGGGCGTCGGTAGGGGGTGTTGCCGCCCCCCCGCGCACCCCGCACACGCGCGCGGGG
>OFHJ01000452.1_pt1 | contig 15799 bp, 13 predicted proteins | sample 1522001 | NCBI WGS metagenome assembly OFHJ01 (sample SAMEA2464838, study PRJEB22497) | soil metagenome | biome: Grassland; feature: Farmland; material: Clay | place: Australia | collected 2013-02-01 | depth 1.2 m | reverse complement strand
ATCCTGAACACTTGGTTGTCAAGCTCGACTTGTCGTCAATCGGAGCCGGGCAGGCGTCGTTCAAGATAACGCCCGCGATGTTCGATGTGCCGCGCCAGGTCAGCGTGACCAGCGTGTCGCCGTCGCAGGTGATTCTGGACGTCGACGAGATAATTCGTCGTGACGTCCCGGTGCATATCGACGTCGAGGGAGAAGCTGAGCAGGGTTACGAGGTCCAGGCCACGGAAGTCACTCCGAAGACTGTGCGGGTGATCGGGCCGAGCAAATATGTGAACGCTCTTCGGCAACTTGAGACCGATCCGGTCAACGTGACCGGCGCAAATTCAACCTCTAGCCGCGGGGTCGAAATCAAGACTCCGCGTATACCGGTCGTTGTGCTTTCCACCGTCAAGGCTCAGGCAAAGGTGGACATCGCTGAGAAGGTCGGCGACCGCGAGTTTCGCAACGTAAGTCTCGTGGTGAAGGGCACCGACTTCAAATACGATATTGAGCCCAAAACGGGCGCGGTTACGTTGCGCGGGCCGATGCCGAAGCTGGAGCAGGTGAAGTCAAGCGAGTTGCTTTACGTGAACGCGGCTAATCTTGCGCCAGGACTTCACTTTGTGTCGGTGCAAGTTAACGTGCCCAACGGCACACAGGTTGTGCGTCAATCGGTCAACAAGGTTAAGCTGATAATTGATAGCGAAAAAGTTTCTTCCGGGACGGGTGGATGAGCACAGGTCGCAGGTTGTTCGGGACTGACGGTATCAGAGGCGTATCCAACGAGGAACCGATCACGTCGGAGACCGCGCTCAATCTCGGGCGGGCGCTCGCTCACGTTTTCAAGGATTCCGCGGGCCGTCATCGCCGCATCCTGATCGGCAAGGACACGCGGCTCTCCGGCTACATGATCGAGCCTGCCCTGGTCGCCGGCTTCACCGCTGTGGGCATGGACGTCTTCCAGTTCGGCCCCCTGCCCACGCCGGCTGTGGCCATGCTGGTGCGCTCCTTGCGCGCCGATCTCGGGGTCATGATCTCGGCCTCGCACAATCCGCACCAGGACAACGGCATCAAGCTGTTCGGCCCCGATGGCTACAAGCTCTCGGACGCGGTCGAGCAGGAGATCGAGGCCGACGTCGCAAACGGCCTGCGCGAGGGCCTCGCCGCGCCCGAGTATCTCGGCCGCGCCCAGCGCCTCGAAGACGCCCAGGGCCGCTACATCGAGTCGGCGAAAAGCAGCTTCCCCAAGGGCCGCCGGCTCGCCGGCCTCAAAATTGTGGTCGATTGCGCGAACGGCGCCGCCTACCGCGTCGCGCCGACCGTGCTGTGGGAGCTCGAGGCCGAGGTGGTATCGATCGGCGTCGCCCCGGACGGCTTCAACATCAACAAGAACTGCGGCTCGACCGCACCGGCGACGATGCAGGAAGCGGTCGTCGCCCATGGCGCCGATCTCGGCATCACGCTGGACGGCGACGCCGACCGCGTCCTCATCGCCGATGAGAAGGGCCAGCTCATCGACGGCGACCAGCTCATGGCCTTGATCGCCGAGCGCTGGCACAAGGACGGCCGCCTCAAGGGCGGCGGCGTGGTCGCGACGGTGATGTCGAACTTCGGCCTCGAGCGCTTCCTCAAGGCGCGCGGCCTGGCGCTGCACCGCAGCCGCGTCGGCGATCGCTACGTGGTCGAGGAGATGCGCCGCCTGGGCTGCAATTTCGGCGGCGAGCAATCGGGCCATATCATCATGAACGACTTCGTCACCACCGGCGACGGGCTGATCGCGGCGTTACAGGTGCTCTCGGTCGTGGTCGAGGAAGGCCGGCCCGTGAGCGAGGTCTGCCGGCGCTTCGAGCCGGTGCCGCAGGTTCTGCGCAACGTGCCGGTGCCGCCCGGCGTCGGCCTCGACGATCGGGCGATCGAGGGGCTGGTCGCCGAGGCCGGACGCAAGTTGGAAAACCGCGGCCGTTTGCTGGTGCGCCGAAGCGGCACCGAGCCGGTGATCCGCGTCATGGGCGAGGGCGACGACGCGGCGCTCGTCGTCGCCGCGGTCGAGGAAGCGGTCGGCGCGCTGCGTTCCCGCCTCGCCGCCTGAGCGGCATGGCCGCCTTGCACGGCCGGATTCTCGCCATCGGCGGCTCGGATTCCGGCGGCGGCGCCGGCATCCAGGCCGATATCAAGACCATCGCCGCCTTCGGCGCCTATGCCGAGACCGCGCTCACCGCCGTCACCGTGCAGGATACCAAGGCGGTCTACCGCATCGAGCCGCTGGCCCCCGATCTGATCGCGGCGCAGATCGAGACGGTGCTGGCCGATCTCGGCGCCGACGCGATCAAGACCGGCATGCTGCCGGGCGCGGCGGCGATCCGCGCCGTCGCGGCGGCGATCCGCAACCCGGCCGCGCAAATCCCGCTGGTCGTCGATCCCGTGCTTGCCGCCGGCACCGGCCGTGCCTTTCTCGACCGGCCGGGCATCGCGGCGCTGAAAACCGACCTCATTCCCTTGTGCGCGCTGCTCACCCCGAACGCGCCGGAGGCGGAAGCCCTGACCGGGCTGAAGATCGCGGCTCCAGCGGACATGGAAGCCGCCGGCCGGGCGCTCTGCGCCTTGGGCGCGCGGGCGGTGCTGGTCAAGGGCGGCCATCTCGCCGGCGCCGAGGTTACCGACGTGCTGGTGACGGCGGCGGGGAGCGAAATTTTCGCCCAGCCGCGTCAAGAGACTCCCCATACCCACGGCACCGGATGTACCCTCGCCGCCGGGATCGCGACCGGGCTCGCTCAGGGGCTCGGGTTGCGCGACGCGGTGGCGCGGGCGGAGGACTTCATCGCCCGCGCCATCCGCACCGCGCCCGGCTTCGGCCGCGGCCGCGGCCCGCTCAACCACGCATGCCTGACGACCTAGGAAACACGCCGGCGGATCGGCCGGCAGCCTGCCAAAGCCAAATCGACGACACGCCCAACACACGTCAAATACACATCGAAGACAACAAAGCGTCCGAAGGAGATGCCCGTGACACATTCGATCGCAGTGATTGCCGGCGACGGGATCGGCAACGAGGTGGTGCCGGAGGGAATCCGCGTCCTCGAAGCCGCCGGCAAGAAGTTCGGCATCCAGTTCCGCTGGAAGGAATTCGACTGGAGCTGCGAGAAGTATCTTTCCACCGGCCACATGATGCCGGACGACGGCATGACCCAGCTCGCCCAGCACGAGGCGATCTTCCTCGGCGCCGTCGGCTATCCGAGCGTGCCGGACCATGTCTCGCTCTGGGGTCTCCTGATCCCGATCCGCCGCGGCTTCCTGCAATACGTCAACCGCCGCCCGGTCAAGCTGCTCGCCGGCACGCGCTCGCCCTTGGCCAACCGCAAGCCGGAAGACATCGACATGGTGATCATCCGCGAGAACTGCGAGGGCGAGTATTCCGAGATCGGCGGCCGGCTCTATGCCGGCACCGAGGACGAGATGGCGATGCAGCAGACGGTGTTCACCAGGAAGGGCGTCGACCGGGTGATGCGCTACGCCTTCGAGCTGGCGCGGAGCCGCAAGCGGAAGCACCTCACCTCGGCGACCAAGTCGAACGGCATAATCCACACCATGCCCTATTGGGACGAGCGCTTCCACGCGCTGGCCAAGGAATACCCGGACGTCACCACGGCGCAGTATCACATCGACATCCTGACCGCGCATTTCGTGCAGCATCCGGACTGGTTCGACGTCGTCGTCGGCTCCAACCTGTTCGGCGACATTCTGTCCGACCTCGGGCCGGCGGTCGCCGGCTCGATCGGCATCGCGCCCTCGGCCAACATCAACCCGGAACACAAGTTCCCCTCGATGTTCGAGCCGGTGCACGGCTCGGCACCGGACATCGCCGGCAAGGGCATCGCCAATCCGATCGGCCAGATCTGGTCGGGCGCGATGATGCTGGAGAATCTCGGCCACAAGGACGCCGCCCAGGCGATCGAGGCGGCGATCGAGCGCGTCGTCGCCGCGGGCAAAACGGTGACCCGCGATCTCGGCGGCAGCGCCTCGACCAAGGAACTCGGCCAAGCCATCGCCGAGGCGCTCTAGCGCACGATGATTTCGGGTCTATTCGACCCGAAATCATGTCCGTGCGCCGGTTAATGAGTCAAGGCATGATCCCCGTTTCGGGATCATGCTCTGGCGCACGATGGTTTCAGGTCGTGCAAACCCGGAACCGTCTCCTTGCGCCGGTCAAACGACTTGGCGCACAACGGTTTTGGGTCGCGTCGGCCCGAAGTCCGGTTCGGGGGAGCTAGCCGCATGACGCTTGCCGTGGATCTGTTCTGGTCCTTCCGCAGCCCCTATTCCTATCTGGCGACGCCCCGCCTCGTCGCGATGGCGCGCGACTACGATCTCGCCATCCGGGCGCGGCCGGTCTATCCGCTGGCGGTGCGCCAGGGCGAGTTCTTCGACAAGGTGAACCCGCAGTGGATTCCCTATCTTCTGCGCGACACCGCCCGCATCGCCGAGATGCTCGGCCTGCCCTATCGCTGGCCGCGGCCGGACCCGGTGGCGATCGATCCGACGAGCCGCAAGGCGGCAGCGACGCAGCCCCACATCCACCGCCTCACCCGGCTCGGCTGCGCCGCCGAGGAATCCGGGCACGGCCTCGCGTTTCTGCACGCGGTCAGCGCCGTCATCTGGTCCGGCACCGAGAACTGGCACGAGGGCGAGCATCTGGCGCGGGCGGCGGCGCAGGCCGGCCTCGACCTCGCGCAACTCGACGCCAAGATCGCCGCCGCGCCGGAGACCTATGAGGCGATGATCGCGGCCAACCAGAAGGCGCATCACGAGGCCGGCCATTGGGGGGTGCCGACAATGGTGTTCGCGGGCGAGCCGTTTTTCGGCCAGGATCGGCTCGACGTGCTCGAATGGCGGCTCAAGCAGCACGGACTCCGCCGCCGCGCCTGAACGGCGAAATCCGAGACAAGGGCTGAAACGCGGGCCGCGAGAGCCGGGCGTTACGACAGCACCGTTGCCGCCTCCAGCGCTTCCGCCGCGGCGATCCAGCGCGCCTCGGCGTCTTCGAGCTTTTTCCCGGCCTCGGCCAGGCGCTTCATCAGCTCGCCGACCGCGGCGCTCTGCGCCTCGGGCGCGGTTGGATCGGCCAGGGCGCGCTCGATTTGCGCCCGCGCTGCGGTCAGGGCCGCGATCTCGCGCTCCGCCTCGCCGACCGCCTGGCGCAAGGCCTTGGCGCCGGCCCTTGCGCCCGCGGCGGCACGCTTTTCCGCCTTGCGGTCGGGCTTCGCCGCCGCGCCGCCATTGCCATTGCCGGTGCCGGTACCGCCGCGGCCGAGCACCAGATCGGTGTAATCGGCGAGGCTGCCGTCGTATTCGCGTGCGCTGCCGCCGTCGACCAGCACCAGCCGGTCGGCGACCAGCTCGATCATGTGGCGGTCGTGGCTGACGATGACCACGGCGCCGGAATAGGCGTTGAGCGCCTGCACCAGGGCCTCGCGCGAATCGACGTCGAGATGGTTGGTCGGCTCGTCGAGGATCAGGAGATGCGGCGCGTCGCGGGGGATCAGCGCCAGCGCGAGCCGCGCCCGCTCGCCGCCGGAAAGGCTGCCGACCTTCTGCATCGCGCGCTCGCCGGAAAAGCCGAAGCGGCCGAGCTGGGCGCGCAGCGCCGCTTGCGGCAGCCCCGTCATGCGCCGCGCCATGTGGTCGAGCGGCGTCGCCGCGGCCTCCAGCTCCTCGACCTGATACTGGGTGAAATAACCGACTTTCATTTTGCCGGCGGCGTTCACCGCGCCGGCCATCGGCGCGAGTTCCGCCGCAAGCAGCCGGGCGAGCGTGGTCTTGCCGTTGCCGTTGCGGCCCAGGAGCGCGATGCGGTCGTCGGGATCGATGCGGAGGTTGAGCCGCTGCAACACCGGCTTGCCGCCATAGCCGACGGCGGCCATGTCGAGGGTGATCAGCGGCGGCCGCGCCTCGGGCGGGCTCGGGAAGGCGAAGGCGAGGCTCGGGTCTTCCGCCGCAGCGGCGATCGGCGCCATCTTCTGCAATGCCTTGACCCGGCTTTGCGCCTGTTTCGCCTTGCTCGCCTTGGCCCGCCAGCGGTCGACGAAAGCCTGCAGCTTCTCGCGCTCGGCGAGCTGCTTGTCGCGCGCCGCGGCGGCCTGCGCCAGGCGTTCAGCGCGCTGACGCTCGAAGGCGTCGTAGCCGCCGGGATAGAGCGTCACCTTGCCCTGTTCGAGATGCAGGATGTGATCGACGACGTTGTTCAAAAGATCGCGCTCGTGGCTGATGACGACGACGGTGGCGCGATAGCTTTTCAGGAAGTTCTCCAGCCACAGCGTGGCCTCGAGATCGAGATGGTTCGAGGGCTCGTCGAGCAACAACAGATCGGGCGCCGAGAACAGCACCGCCGCCAGCGCGACGCGCATTTTCCAGCCGCCCGAATAGCTGTCTAGCGGACGGCCCTGCATTGCCTCGTCGAAACCGAGACCGTCCAGGATGCGCGCCGCCCGCGCCGGCGCGCTATAGGCGTCGATGGCGTTCAGCCGCTCGTGGATCTCGCCGAGGCGGTCGGGATCGTGGCACCGCTCGCTTTCCTCGAGCAGCGCCGCGCGCTCGCCATCAGCGGCGAGCACGGTCTCGAAGGGCGTCGCGCTGCCGCTCGGCGCTTCCTGGGCGATATAGCCGAGCCGGGTGCCGCGCGGCATCTCCGCCGCGCCCTCGTCGGGCTCGATCAGGCCGATCATCACCTTCATCAGCGTCGACTTGCCGGCGCCGTTGCGACCGATCAGGCCGACCCGGCTCCTGGGCGGCAGGGCGGTCGAGGCGCGGTCGAGGATAGTGCGGCCGCCGAGGCGGACCGTGATTCCGTTCAGATTGAGCATGGGTTCAGATTGAGCATGAGGTCGGATTAAGCTGGGGCTTTCACCCGCTCCTTGCCTTGGCCGCGTTCAGGGGTTGATCGGGGCCATGTTGTGGCCGGTTTCGGCGCCGCTGGCAAGGGCGCGGCCTAGGCGGTCTCCGGCTCCTCGACCGAATGCAGGGCGGCGAAGATCATCGTGACCGGCCCGCCGTCCTGGCAGAGCGGCGCCAGGAAGCGCTCGTAATAGTGGAAATCGCGACCGAACCAGGGCGCGAAAAGCTCGGCCGCCAGGGGTTCGCGGCGCTCCACCACCTCGCGATAGGCATCGAAGATGGCCTGCCAGTTGGGGCCGTATTTGGCCTCGGTCAGGAAGGCGCCGGTGTAATCCCTGCCGGCCAGGACGCAGACCGCCGTTCCGACCAAGCGGAAGCGAAAGCGCAGCGGCTGGCGCAGCACGTCGATCAGATAGACATGCGGCAGATCGCCGCGCAGCTCCTCGGGCAGGATGTCGGCGCGGCCGGGCAGGCGGCCCGGGGCGCATTTGGACTGCCAATAGGCCGCGATGCGGCGCATCGGCGCCGCGCGGAACCGGCCGGGATCGAAATCGAGTGGCGTCATCGTCATCGGCAACCGCCGGCCCTGTGGGCGCCCGGAAGCATCGCCGGATTATGGTGCAGCCCGCGAAAACGCGCCAGCGGCGGCGAAGGGGCGATCTGGCACCAGACGGCCATATTCGGTGCCTGACGCGAGCGCGCGGTTTCTCGCCGTGGGTGAGAACGGCCCCTTAGGGTCGCTTTCTGCGAGTCCGCTGTCGCGGCGCGCAAGCGGCTGATCCGCAGCACGGTAGAGCGGGTAGCCGGCGCCGGCCGGGCGCAGGTGATGGTCGGCATCTCGCATCCCTCGTTCAAGACCGCGATCGAGTTGGTGCATTTTAGCGAGACGCTCGGCGCCGCCGCGGTGCAGGTGTTGGCGCCCTTGCGCCCTTTCGGCGGCGCGCCGACGGAGCGCGACCTAGTCGCCTATTTCGAGGCGCTGGGACGCGAGACCGCGCTGCCGATCACACTTTATCTCAATTCGGGGCACGGCGCCGAGGTTTCGATCCCGACCACTATCGCGCGGGCGCGGCTGCCCAAGGTGCGGTTCATCAAGGAAAGCTCGCGCGATCTTTCGCGCGTCGGCCGGCTCGTGGTCTCGAGATCAATCATGCCGGCCACGCCCGCTATTTCACCGGAATGCCTCGCTGGAAGCCCCGTCCTTCAGGGCGGGGAGGAAAGCGAAAAGCACCCCCTGATGTTCTCCGCTGATCGGTGTTTTGCTTGCCAAAGATCGAGAACAAAAAGGGAATATCGACATGACGCTCCACCGCGCCTTCCGCTATAAGCTCGCGCCGACCGCCGAACAGGAAGTCCTGTTGCGGCAGTTCGCGGGCGTCGTGCGGCTGGTCTACAACCTCGCACTGGAGCAGCGCCGAGACTGGTGGCGCCAGTACCGGCGCCGAACGGGAAAGACACTGAGTGTAGCCGTCCAGTGCCGCGAATTGACAGCGCTGCGAGCCCAATGCGACTGGATCGCGACCGTCCATGTAACGCCGCAGCAGCAGGCGCTCCGCGATCTCGATACCGCCTACACCAACTTCTTCGAAGGTCGGGCCGGCTATCCCTCGCCCCGCAAGCGTGGCGTCAACGACACCTTCCGCTTTCAGGGACGCGAAGTCGATGTCCATAAGCTCAACGGCAAATGGTCCGCCGTGCGCCTGCCGAAGATCGGATGGGTGAAGTTCCGCGACACACGGCCCCTTCGCGGCAAGGTGAAGAACGTAACCGTCGCCCTCGATCCGCTCGGCTGGCATATCGCCTTTGCTTGCGAGATCGAACGGACGGTAACAGCCGCCGGCGACCTGCCTGCCGTAGGCATCGACCGCGGCGTGGCCAACACACTGACCTTGAGCGTGAAACACAACTACCACCGGCGCTTGCCCGCAAGCCTGACTATCCTCGATCGCCGCAAAAGGAGCGCACAGAAAGCACTGGCGCGGTGCAAGCGCGGCGCGGCGCGGCGGTGAAACTTTCAGCCGGCCGTTTCATCAATGCCCGCTTACTCCCTTTGAGCGCCCTCGGCCCGCAACCACTAAAGCGTCGGCATTACCCCCACGCCGTCACCACCAGCTCTGGACCGCCTTCCCACCCCGTGCCGCTCTCCTCGGCCAAGCGTAGCAGCGTAACAGACGAAATCGTCGAAGCGCATCGGCCGGCCGCCTTGGGCGGCCGCCGCTTCCATGCGATGATCGTTGGCAAGCGAGACGGCTTGCGGTGGGCGGGGCTTGCGAAACACGGCGGCGGCGGTGGCAGCAGAGCCGTGTAACGACCGTTCGCCGCCATGTCGCGCAGCGAGCGTGCAGCCAGGGGGGCAGATCATATGGTGCTTGGGCGCGCACTCGAACGCGTGGCGGAGGCGTTCGGATACCAGGTGGTGGCGAAGCGGCGGGCATCCAAGTTGCCCCATGCCCGAAAGCTGCGGCTGATCTGCCAGCGCTACGCGATATCGGCCGCGCTCGATATTGGGGCGAACCGGGGGCAGTTTCGCGACTTTCTGCGCTCGGACGTCGGATTCCAGGGTCCGGTCCATTCCTTCGAGCCGGTTTCCGCGCTCGCGGCCGGAATGGCGGCACGCCGCGGCTCGGACGCCACGTGGCACATCCATGACTATGCGCTCGGGCCCGAGGCCGGATCGCGCGAGATCAATGTCATGGCGGCGTCCGACTTCAGTTCCTTCCTCGCGCCGCGCGACGACGTGACGGCGGCGTTCGCGCCGAAGAACGCGGTGCAACGCACCGAGCGGGTGGAGGTGCGAACGCTCGACGCCGTGGCCGCCGCGCTCGGCATCGATCCGCCGCGCACCTTCGTCAAGATCGACACGCAAGGATGGGACCTCGAGGTCGCCCGCGGCGGCCGCGACACCCTATCGAAGGTGGCCGCGATCCAGACCGAGGTGTCCGTTCGCCCGATCTATCGGGGAATGCCCGATTACGCGCAAACGCTGGCTTTTTTCAGCGAACTTGGCTTTCACCTCTCGGATTTCTTCATCGTGTCCTCGGACGAGCGTCTGCGCGCGATCGAGTTCGATTGCCTGATGGTGCGGGGATAGCCAGCCACTTCGATCGGCCTCGCGCGCTTCCCGGGCCGCGACTCTTTGTCCCTGCCGCGGTGCAAAATTTCCGTTGACTTGGGCGGCGGCGGTTATACAGTCCGCGGCGGGACACGCCCCCCCAACGGGGCGCAATCGTTCTGGAAGGAACGCCGATGACCAAACCTGACGGGCGTCCTCGGACGCCATTTTTTTCGTCCGGCCCCTGTGCCAAGCGCCCCGGCTGGACCCCCGAAATCCTCAAAACCGCTACCCTCGGCCGCTCGCACCGCAGCAAGGACGGCAAGGCCAAGCTCCTGCAAGTGATCGAGCAGAGCCGCGCGATCTTGGGCATCCCGGCCGATTACAAGATCGCCGTCGTCCCGGCGTCCGATACCGGCGCCGTGGAGATGGCCTTGTGGTCGCTGCTCGGCCCGCGGCCGGTGACGCTGCTCGCCTGGGAAAGCTTCGGCTCCGGCTGGGTCGGCGACGTGACCAAGGAGCTCAAGCTCAAGGACGCCAAGACCGTGAAGGCGGGCTACGGCGCGCTCCCGGATCTCGGCGCCGTCGATTGGAAAGGCGACGTCGTCTTCACCTGGAACGGCACCACCTCGGGCGTGCGCGTGCCAAACGACGATTGGGTCGCCGCCGAGCGCGAAGGCTTGAGCATCTGCGACGCCACCTCCGCCGTGTTCGCCATGGACCTGCCCTGGGCCAAGCTCGACGTCGTCACCTGGTCGTGGCAGAAGGTGCTGGGCGGCGAGGCGGCACACGGCATGATCGCGTTGAGCCCGCGCGCCGTGGCCCGGCTGGAAAGTTACACGCCGCCCTGGCCGCTACCGAAAATCTTCCGCATGACCAAGGCCGGCAAGCTGAACGAGGGCCTGTTCAAGGGCGAGACAATCAACACGCCCTCGATGATGGCGGTCGAGGATCAACTCGACGCCCTTGCCTGGGCCAAGGCGCAAGGCGGGCTGAAAGGCCTGATCGCGCGCAGCGAAGCCAATTTCCAGGCCCTCGCCGCCTGGGTCGAGAGGACGCCCTGGATCGATTTCCTGGCCGAAGCGCCGGCGACCCGCTCGACCACCAGCGTCTGCCTGAAGATCGTCGATCCCTGGTTCCAGGGCCTGAGCCCCGAGGATCAGGCGGCCGCCGCCAAGACCCTCGCCGGCCTGGTGGAAAAGGAAGCCGCCGGCTTCGACATCGGCGCTTATCGCGACGCGCCGCCGGGCCTGCGCATCTGGTGCGGCGCCACCGTCGAGACCGCCGACATCGTGGCGCTGACGCCGTGGCTCGATTGGGCCTTCGCCGAAACCCGCGCTGCCGCCAAGGCCTAAGGAGCAAGCCATGCCCAAAGTACTGATATCGGACGCGCTCAGCCCGGCCGCGGTGCAGATTTTCCGTGACCGCGGCGTCGACGTCGACGTCAAGACCGGCCTCAAGCCGGACGAACTGATCGCCATTATCGGCAACTACGACGGCCTTGCCATCCGCTCCGCCACCAAGGTCACGGCCAAGGTGCTGGAAGCGGCGACCAACCTGAAGGTGATCGGCCGCGCCGGCATCGGCGTCGACAACGTCGACGTGCCGGCGGCGACGGCGCGCGGCATCTGCGTGATGAACACGCCCTTCGGCAACGCCATCACCACCGCCGAGCACGCCATCGCGCTGATGTTCGCGCTGGCCCGCCAGCTGCCCCAGGCCGACCGCTCGACCCAGGCCGGCAAGTGGGAGAAATCCCGCTTCATGGGCACCGAGCTTTACGCCAAGACGCTCGGCATCATCGGCTGCGGCAACATCGGTTCGATTGTCGCCGACCGCGCGCTCGGTCTCAAGATGCGGGTCGTCGCCTTTGATCCCTTCCTCTCCGACGAACGCGCGCTCGAACTCGGGGTCGAGAAGGTGACGCTCGACGACTTGCTGCGGCGGGCCGATTTCATCACCCTGCACACGCCCTTGACCGACCAGACCCGCAACATCATCAACGCGGAGAACCTGGCCAAGTGCAAGAAGGGCGTGCGCATCGTCAACTGCGCCCGCGGCGCGCTGATCGTTGAGCCCGATCTCAAGGCGGCGATGGAATCGGGCCAGGTGGCGGGCGCCGCGATCGACGTCTTCGCGGTCGAGCCGGCCAAGGAGAACATCCTGTTCGGCATGGACAGCCTAGTGGCGACGCCCCATCTCGGCGCCTCCACGGCCGAGGCGCAGGAGAACGTCGCGCTGCAGGTCGCCGAACAGATGTCAGACTACCTGCTCGTCGGCGCCGTCACCAACGCGCTCAACATGCCCTCGGTCAGCGCCGAGGAAGCGCCGAAGCTGCAGCCCTATATGAAGCTCGCGGGCGAGCTCGGCTCCTTCGCCGGCCAGCTTGTCGAAAGCGGGCCGAAGAAGATTAACATCGAGTACGAGGGCCATGTCGCGACGCTGAACACGCGGCCCTTGAGCGCCGTCGCGCTGCAGGGGCTTTTGCAGCCGCTGCTCGAATCGGTCAACATGGTCAACGCGCCGGTGATCGCGCGCGAGCGCAACATCGACGTCGCCGAGATCACCCACGACCGCGCCGGCGACTATCACACCCTGATCCGCATCACCGTGGTCGACGGCGGCGCTGAGCGGGTCGTCGCCGGCACCCTGTTCGGCGACCGCCGGCCGCGGCTGATCCAGATCGACGACATCAAGGTGGAGGCCGAGCTCGGGCCGCACATGCTGTTCCTGGAAAACGAGGACAAGCCGGGCTTCATCGGCCGCCTCGGCAGCGTTCTCGGCACCGCCGGGATCAACATCGCGACCTTCCATCTCGGCCGCACGGCGCCGGGCGGCAAGGCCATCGCTCTGGTCGAGGTCGACGGGCCGATCCCGGACAAGGTCCTGGCCGAGGTCCGCACCCTGCCCATGGTGCGGCGCGCCGCGGCACTGGATTTCTAGAGCACGATGATCTTGGGCCGAACCGGCCCAAGATCACGCTCTGGACCGCCGCCGGGTCCCACCCGCCGGAACCCTTGAGCCGAGATCCCGAGTGGGGGCCGGGCCGGGCGCGCCATCGCCCGCCCCGGCCTCTTTCGTTTCCGGCCGGCGCCCGCCGTTTGGGCCGATGGCCCGAGTTCCGGTTGGCGGCGCGGCGCAAGTATGCTTTAACACCGCTCGCCATGACCACCACCTATGCCGATAAGGGGCTGCTGCCGGCCGGACTTCGCGACGGCCTGCCGCCGCAGGCGGAATGGGAGGCGGAGATCACCGAGCGCCTGCTCGATGGCTTCGCCCGTTTCGGCTACCAGCGGGTCAAGCCGCCGTTGATCGAATTCGAGCGTTCGCTCTTGGCCCAGGGCGGCGCGGCGCTGTCGCCGCAGATGTTCCGGGTGATGGACCCGACCTCGCAGCAGATGATGGGCATCCGGCCCGATATCACGCTGCAGGTCGCCCGTATCGCCGAGACCCGCCTAGTCGACATGGCGCGGCCGCTCCGCCTCTGCTACGCCGGCCAGGTGTTGCGGGTGAAGGGCAGCCAGCTTCGCCCCGAGCGCCAGTTCGCCCAGGCCGGGGCTGAGCTGATCGGCGCCGCCGAGCTGGCTGCCGACGTCGAGATCGTCGTCATGGCGGCGCGGGCCGCGACCGGGCTTGGGGTCAAGAACCCCTCGATCGACCTCACCCAGCCGATGCTGGTGCCGGCGGTGTGCCGCGATCTCGGCCTCAATGCGGCGGCAACCGAGGCCATCCGCCTCGCCCTCGATCAGAAGGACGCCGCCGCGCTCGCGGCCGCGGCAGGCGAGGCGAGCCCGCTGCTACACCGCCCGCTCGCCTCGATCGGGCCGGCCGATCGCGCCCTCGGTGAGCTGCAAAAGCTCGATCTCGCCGGTGAGACCGCCGCCATGGTGGCGGAGCTGGCCGAACTCGCCGCCCGCCTCAAGGCCGCGGTGCCGGGCCTCCCCCTCACCATCGACGTCGGCGAGTTCCGCAATTTCGAATACCATACCGGCATCAGCTTCACCCTGTTCGCGCGCGGCGTGCGCGGCGAGCTTGGCCGCGGCGGCCGCTACCTGAGCGCGGCCGAGCCGGCGACCGGGGTCACGCTTTATCTCGATTCGCTGTTGCGCGCCCTGCCCTCGCCCGAGCCGGCGAAGCTCCTGTTCCTGCCCGCCGAGGCGGACACCGACGAGGAGGCGCGGCGGCAGGCCGAGGGCTGGCGCACGCTGCGCGGCCTCAAATCCGCGGCCGACAACCGGGCCGAGGCCAAGCGGCTCGGCTGCACGCATGTTCTGGCCGCGAACGGAATCCAATCAGTGGGTGCATCATGACCAATGTGGCGGTAGTCGGCTCGCAATGGGGCGACGAAGGCAAAGGCAAGATCGTCGACTGGCTTTCCGCCCGGGCCGACGTGGTGGTGCGCTTCCAGGGCGGCCACAACGCCGGCCACACGCTGGTCATCGACGGCGTCACCTATAAGCTACGGCTGCTGCCCTCGGGCGTGGTGCGTGGCAAGCTCAGTGTCATCGGCAACGGCGTCGTCGTCGATCCTTGGGCGCTGATCGCCGAGATCGAGGAGATGGCGCGGAACGGCATCGCCGTGACCCCCGAATTCCTCAAGATCGCCGACAACGCCGCTCTGATCCTGCCGGTGCATCGCGATCTCGACGCCTTTCGCGAGGACGCCAGCGGCGCGGTCAAGATCGGCACCACGCGGCGCGGCATCGGCCCCGCCTACGAGGACAAGGTCGGCCGCCGCGCCATCCGGCTCGGCGATCTCGCCGACGAAAGCGCGCTCGGCGCCAAGATCGAGATGCTGCTCGCGCACCACAACGCGCTCCGCCGCGGCTTCGGCCAGCCCGAGGTCGAGACCGGCGCGGTGATGCACGAACTCGCGGCGATCGCGCCCAAGGTGCTGCCCTACCGCGACCCGGTGTGGCGCCGGCTCGATACCGCCCGGCGCAAAGGCAAGCGCATCCTGTTCGAGGGCGCGCAGGGCGCCATGCTCGACGTCGATCACGGCACCTACCCTTACGTCACCTCGTCCAACACCGTCGCCGCCCAGGCGATGATCGGCTCGGGCCTCGGCGTCGGCAGCGTTGGCTTCGTCCTCGGCATCACCAAGGCCTATACCACCCGGGTCGGCGAAGGCCCGTTTCCGACCGAGCTTCGCGACGCCATCGGCCAGGGCCTCGGCGAGCGTGGCAAAGAATTCGGCGTCAACACCGGCCGGCCGCGGCGCTGCGGCTGGTTCGACGCCGTGCTGGTGCGCCAGTCGGTCAAGGTCAACGGCATCGACGGCATCGCGCTGACCAAGCTCGACGTCCTCGACGGCCTGCCCGAGCTCAAGGTCTGCACTGGCTATCTCTGCGGCGATACGCGACTCGACTACCTGCCGGCGACGATGACGGCGCAGGCTCAGATCACGCCGATCTACGAGGTTCTCGACGGCTGGGCGGAAAGCACCCGCGGCGCGCGCAGCTGGGCCGACCTGCCGGCGACCGCGGTCAAGTATATCCGCCGCATCGAGGAACTGATCGAGGCGCCGGTGGCGCTGCTTTCGACCTCGCCCGAGCGCGAGGACACCATCTCGATGCGCGATCCCTTCGCCGATTGAACCGGCGGTCCGGCCAAGAGATCGCAAGATCTCATAAAGGCAGTGAAGGGTTACGGTAAATCTTCGGTTTCCGGCCGCCAACTGACCTGTTCGGCCAGGGCGGCAAGCTCGGGCGTTCAGGCCTGAGATAGGCCGAGAGGCGGGTCTGCGCCGACAAGAGTGTCAGTCTGGGGTGCGCTGCTGCTCGATGTATTGCTTGATGATGCTGATAGGGGCTCCGCCGCAGGACGCGGCGAAATAGCTGGGGGACCAGAGGACGCCCTTCCAGTATCTGGGCACCAAAG